>Ga0105101_10001232_pt1 | contig 11084 bp, 11 predicted proteins | sample PPLLak21cMay2015_2_FD_87037 | JGI IMG/M metagenome (GOLD analysis project Ga0105101, IMG submission 87037) | Freshwater sediment microbial communities from Prairie Pothole Lake near Jamestown, North Dakota, USA - PPLs Lake P8 Core (1) Depth... | ecosystem: Environmental > Aquatic > Freshwater >...
GACTGTCGGTCTGGTCGGGCCAGAACGCCCAGGGCGAGGCGACGGTGCGGTGCACGTTCGCTATCACGCTCCGCGCGCGCGCGCCGCTCGCGTAGTGCAGCAGCTCGTGCATCAGCATCAGGCCCTGCGAGGCGGTGGCGGTGAAGACTCGCGCGCCGGCGAGCGAGGCGGGGATGCACGCCGCCATCACCGAATGCTCGGACTCGGGGGTGAGGAACTCGGCGTCGAGCTCGCCCGCGGCCTGGAACTCGGTGAGGAGCTCGAGCACCGGCGTCTGCGGCGTGATCGGGTAGACCGGCACCACCTTCGGCCGCGCCAGGCGCGCGCCCCAGGCCACGGCGTGATTACCGGTGAGGAGACGCCTCATCGCAATTGCCTCATCTCAACTCTTCCTGCATGGCGAGCGCGCCGGTCGGGCATTCGCGCACGCACAGCCCGCAGCCCTTGCAGTAGTCCGCGGCGATGGCGTAGCCGTCCGGCAGCCGCTGCACGGCCATGTCCGGGCAGTATTTGAAGCAGTTGTCGCAGAACGTGCACTCGCCGCAGGAGAAGCAGCGCGCCGCTTCGGCGAGCGCCTCGTCGGGCTTTTCCGCAGCATTCCGGTTTCCCGGGGCTCGTGGCGCGTTGGGGTGGTAGAAGGTGTTGACCTGGGCCCGGCCGACGGGCTTTTCCGTTGCGGGCTGGGACGCGGGCTCGCCCTGCAGCCAGCCGTCGATGCCGATCGCGGCGCGCTTGCCCATGCCGATCGCATGCGTGACGAAGCGCTGCAGGCTCGCCGCGTCGCCGCCGGCGAACAAGCCTTCGCTGCTGGTGGCGCCGCGCGCGTCGGTCCAGAGGAGCCCGCCCTGGGCGCGCAGGGCGCAGAGCGGCGCGAGCCGCGGGTCCTGGCCGATCGCCGTCACCGTCGCATCGGCCTGGAGCACGGATTCGCTGCCCTGAATGATTTCGACGTTTTTCCCATCGAAAATCACCCGGACGCAGTGCAGCCACAGGCCTTTGCTGCCCGGGTTGACGTGACGCAGCATCGCGCCGCCGACGAGCACCACGCCCTCGGCCTTCGCTTCGAGCACTTCCTCGCGCTGCGCCGGCATCTGCGCCTCGGACTCGAGCGCCACCACGGTCACCTCTTGCCCGGCGCGGCGCGCGCTGCGCGCCACGTCCATGGCGGCGCTGCCGCCGCCGATCACCACCAGGCGCTGCCCGAGCGCGGGCGGCGTGCCGGCGTTCGCCTGCGCGAGCCAGGCGGCGCTGTCCATGTTCCAGGGCATGGCGTAGTCGAGCTGCGGCAACCGCTTGGGCACGCCCGCGCCGATCGCGACGTACACCGCGGCGAAGTCCCGGCGCAGCCGCGCGAACTGCTCCGCGGTGTCGAACGCCATGCCGGTGCGCACGTCCACGCCGAGATCGAGGATGCGCTCGATCTCGCCGTCGAGGACCTCGCGCGGCAGGCGGTAGGGCGGGATGCCCTGGCGCAGCAGGCCGCCGAGCTCGGCCTGCGCCTCGAAAAGCGTGACCGCGTAGCCGCGGCGGCGCAGCTGGTACGCCGCCGAGAGGCCCGAGGGGCCGCCGCCGACGACGGCGACGCGCTTCAAACCCACCGGCGCATCCGGAAAGGCCCAATGCTCCGCGAGCGCCCGGTCGCCGATGTGGCGCTCGAGCGCGCACACGGCAAGGGCTTCGTCGTACCCCGCGCGGTTGCACACCGCCTCGCAGGGATGGTGGCAGACCCTGCCGGCCACCGCGGGAAAGGGATTGTGGTCGACGAGCGTCATCCACGCGCCGTGCCAGTCGCCCGCCCTCGCCTGCTGCATCCAGCGCGCGATGTCGCCCTCCACCGGGCAGGCGAGCTGGCAGGGCGCAGGCCGCTTCGCGTACGCCGGCAGCGCGGCGCGCCAGGTGCCGGTCTTGATCGACTCGGTAGTGCCGGTCGTCCAGGTGCTCGGCGGCAGCGGGGGCGAGCTCATGCCGCCTGCCTGGCGAGCTGCGCGTCGATCCGCGAGTAGCCGTCGATGCACGCCTTGGCGTTCTCGCGCTTGCTCTTCGGCGCCTCTTCCGAGATCGTCGCCGCGAGCACCTCGAGGGAGGGCGCCCCCACCGCGCAGGCGAGCGCCCCGAGCAGCGCCGAGTTGACGATGCGCCCGAGCTCGTTCCTCTGCGCGATCTCGAGGCCGTCCACCGGCAGGATGCGGTAGCCGGGCAGCGTTTGCGCGAAATGCCCGGGCGGCCGGCGCGAGTTCACCACGACGAGCGTGCGCGGCCCGGCGGCCGCGAGGAGCCTGCCTTCCAGCAGGCTCGCGTCGAAGCACAGCAGCGCGTCGGCCTGCTCGATGTCGCAGCGCAGGCGGATCGGCTTGTCGTCGACGCGGATGAACGAGCTCACCGGCGTGCCGCGCCGCGCGCCGCCGTACGTGGCGAAGCTCTGCACCTCGCGCCCCTCGGCGAAGAACGCCATGGCGAGCAGGCTCCCGGCGAGCTGCGCCCCCTGCCCGCCCCGGCCCTGGATGATGATCTGGAGCATCCGCAGGCCCCAGCATCCTCGCCCTGCCCCCTGCCGCTTTGAGGTCGATCAAGAAACGTGCGGGTATCGGGAGGCTTTACCATCCGTCCAGGGAGGCATTTCGAACTGGCAACCGAGAACTGCATCTTCTGCAACACCAGGGGCGAGAAGCTGGTCGTCGAGAACGCCCTGGCGCAAGCCGTCTACGACACCTACCCCGTCTCGCCGGGGCACGTCCTCGTCATCCCGCGGCGCCACGCCGTGACCATCTGGGACCTGGACGAGGCGGAGTACGCCGCCTGCTTCGCCCTCGTGCGGCAAGCGCGCACGATCATCGAGGCGCGCCACGGCGCCGACGGCTTCAACGTCGGGGTGAACTGCGGCGTCTTCGCCGGGCAGTCGGTGATGCATGCCCACATCCACCTCATCCCGCGCTACCGCGGCGACGTGCCCGACCCGCGCGGCGGCATCCGCAACGTCATCCCGCACAAGGCGCACTACGAAAGAAAAGAAAGAAAGCCGTAACGCTCCGCCGGCGAGCCCCTGGCTCGTGCCGGCGATCGCCGCCTCGCAGTTCGCGCCGCCGTTCATGATCTCCGGCGTCGCGGTGGCGCTGCCGGCGCTCGGCGCCGACCTCGCCGCCGGCGCGACCGCGCTTTCGCTCGTCGAGACGCTGTTCCTCGCCGCGGCGCTGGCGGCGCTCCTGCCCGCCGGGCGCCTGGGCGACGCCGGGGACAAGGCGCGCCTCTACAAGCTCGGCATGGCGGCGTTCGCCGCGACCTCGCTCCTGATCGGCCTCGTGTCCTCGGTGCCGGCGCTCCTCGCGCTTCGCTTCCTGCAGGGCGTCGCCTCGGCGGCGGTGCAGTCTGCCGGGCCGGCGCTCGTCGCCGACGCCGTGCCGCCCGAGCGCCGCGGCTGGGCCTTCGGCGTCACCATCGGCTCGATCTACGCCGGCCTCACCCTCGGCCCGATCTGCGCCGGCTTTCTCGTCGACCTGTGGGGCTGGCGCGCGGTGTTCCTCGCCGGCGGGGTCCTGGTGCTCGCGCTCCTCGCGCCGATCCAGCTCCTGCTTCCCGCCTCCGGGCGCCGGCCGGCGCCGGGGACCGTGCACCTGCCGAGCGCCGCGCTCGCCCTCGCGGCGATGCTCGCGCTGGTGGGCGGCGCGGCGAGCCTGCGCGAAGGCGCGCCCGGCTACGCCGGCATGGCGCTCGGCCTCGCCCTGCTCGCGGCATTCGTCTTCCTGCAGCGGCGCGTGGCGCAGCCGCTTCTGGATGTCGATCTCCTGCTGCGCAACCGCGTGCTGAGAAACGCGCTGCTCGCGCAATGGCTCCTCTACTGCAACGCTTTCGGCACCGTGTTCCTGCTCTCGCTCCACATGCAGAGCCTGCTCGGCCATGCCGCGAACAGCGCCGGCCAGGTGATCGCCGTGGGCAGCCTGCTGATGGCGCTGATCGCGCCGCTCGCCGGCAGCCTCGCCGACCGCTACCGTCCCGCGCTCATCGCCGCCGTGGGCATCGGCATCGCCCTCGCTTCCGCGCTCATGGGCACGCGCCTGGACGCCGGCTCGCACCTCCTCGCCGTGGCGCTGGTCCTCGCCGTGCAGGGCGCCGGCTTCGCCTTCTTCTCCTCGCCCAATATGGCGATCATCATGAACGCCGTGCCGCCCGGGCGCACCGGCATCGCCGCGGCGCTCTCGGCCACGGCGCGCGGCCTGGGCATGGTGAGCGGCATGCTGATCGTCGCCGCGCTGGTCTCCGTCTACCTCGGCCACGACCCGGTCGGCGCCGACCCGGCGCGCTTCGTCGCGACCATGCGGGCGTCGTTCTGGATCCTGGTCGGCACCACCGCCGCGGCGCTGGCGGTCGGCCTGCGCCGCTGACGGAATCGGGGTCAGACCCCGATTTCCTAGCGCGCCAGCGGGTCCGGCCGCAGCTGCAGCTTGATCGCCTTGGGCCGCTGCGCCTTGCCTCCCTCGATGTGGAACGGCGTGCGCGTCCCGGTCGTCGTCCAGATCCCGCGCCCCTTCCATCCCGCGCCGTCGTCGTCGATGCGGCCGTCGACGTTCTTCGGGAAGAGGCCCGACGGATAAGGCAGCCTGAGCGTCACGAACTTGCCGTCGACGAACGGCATGATCGAGTCCGATCCGTTCCCCATGGCGATCGGAATGTTTTTTCCTAATCCCAGGACTCCAAACCAATCGAGCCAGACGTAGTAGCTGGTTTCCGCGCTGCCCGGGTCCTTCACGTCGCGCAGCTGCGGTCCCGGGAAGCGGTGCAGCGTCCAGCCCTCGGGGCAGTGCTTGCCGGTCGCTTTCGGGCCGTTCGTGACCGCGCACTTGCGGCGGTCGAACGAGGCGAGGTGCCCGCTCGAGAGCGGGGTCCAGAACACGCCGTCGGCGCCGATGTCGCCGCCGCGCGGCCCGTAGCCGGGAAGCGGCGGCTCGTACACCTCGGTGAGCGCGGTGCGCGCCGGGTCGGCGCCGGGCACCACGCGGATGACCGAGCCGGGATAGCCGATCACCGTCGCCCACACCGAGCCGTCGGTCGGGCTCACGGCCACCGAGTAGTGGTTGAGCATCACCTGCTTGTCCTTCGTCGGATCCAGCGGTCGATCGTGCGCAACGTAGTCGCCCCGCTTTCCATCCCCATTGGTGTCGAGGATGAACGGCGTCCAGCCTTGGGCCGCTTTTTCATCGCCACTTTTTTCAAAGATGTTTCTGTCAAACCATCCGATGACTCCCGGCCCGACCACGCCCGGGCTCGTCCAGAGCACGTTGTCCTTCGAGAAGTTCAGGTGGTGCGTCGGGAAGCAGGTGCGGATCAGCGTCCAGGACTGCGCGTGCGGATCGAAGTACGAGAGGTGCCGGTTCGCGCCGCCGTTCAGGGGATAGGCCTTCGCCGACGGATGGTTCGAGCCCGACTTGCACCAGTCGGGATTGGCGTCCGGGCTGATGCGCGAGGTGAACCAGGTGCGCGCGCGCTCGTCCATCATCGGGTTGTGGTTGAGCGTGCGGCCTTCCCAGTACGGCTTGTCGCCCCAGTACGCCGACACGCCGTAGGGCGCGCCCTTCACCGAAGGGGTCGCCGGGTCGCGCACCGGGTGGTGCAGGTCGATCGCCTCGTGCGTGCGCGGATCGAGCACCGCGACGATGTCGGTCGAGTCCTCGGGCGAGGCGTACACCGCGCCGTTCGGGTTGACCCTCGGGTTCCTGCGGTCGGTCGACACCACGTCGTGCAGGTAGAACTGCGGCTGGTGGTAGTCCCACATCGTGATGACGAGGTTGCGCTCGAGGCCCTGCGGCCGCGCCGGCTTGTCGAAGGGCAGCTCGCCCTTCGCGATGCGGTCGGTCCAGTCGGCGAAGTTGGCGATGGCTCTCTCGCCGTCCAGCCGGCCGATGTCCCTCGCCATCAGGGCCTGCGCGGACCCTGAGCGCAGGCGCATGCGCCACGCTTCGTGCGAAGTTTTGCCTTTCGAAAATAATTCCGGCACGTTCCGCATCCCGGGGGTCCCGAGCGCGTGGCACGACTGGCAGGCGCCGCTCTTGATCGTGTTCAGCCACTGCTGCTGGCTCTGCACCGGCCCGAGCGGGAACTCGCCCGCCGCCGGCACCTTGAGCAGCGAGAACCAGTACATCGAGGGATAGATCTCCGCCGCTTCCCTGGGCGAGGCCGCGCGCCCGGCCTCGAGCTCGAGCGTGCTCCCCGGCGTCGCCCGCCCGTTCTGGCGATCCACCAGCCCATAGCCGCGCACCGAGATCGAGTAGACCGCGAACGGCAGGTCCGGGATGGCGAAGCGCCCCTGCTCGTCGGTGACGACGATCTTGGTGAGCCGGGTCGGCAGGCCCTCGGTCTCGGCGATCACCCACACGCCCGCCTCCGGTCCCCTGGCGCCCGTCACCACGCCCACGATGTCGTCGCCTTCCGTGACCGGCGCCGGCTGCACACCGGCCTGCTGGCACCCGACCTGCGCAAGCGCCAGGGCCGCGACCCCGACGACCAGAAACCTGCGGATCTTCATGTGCGCCTCCCTTGGGCTGCGATCATCCTACTCGCCGCGCGCCGGCCCGGCGGACGTCGTTTCGCTCGCCAGGCGCTAAACTGCCGGGGCCTTTTTGGGGAGGGTCCATGAGAAAGACAGTCCTGCTTTTCGTCGTCCTTGCATTCAGCTTGCACGCGCACGCCAGCCCGGCGCTCCATGGCACCTGGTCGGCCGCGATCGACGGCCAGCCCCTCGTGGTGCTCTTCGAGCGCAACGGCACCGGCAAGGTCAACGGCAAGCCGATGCAATGGCAGACCCTCGGGCCGCTGCTCTTCGTCCAGGTGCAGGGCGAGCAGGCGGTGAGCTACTCGTTCGAGGTGAAGGGCGGCAAGCTCAACATCGCCGGCGGCGACCTGGCGGGCGTCGTCGCCTTGAGCAAAGGCACTGCGGCGGCCGAGGCGGCGGCGACGCAAGCAAAGGCCAAGGCGAAGTCCCCTAAGGCGGCCTCGGCCGCCGCTCCATCTGGCGCCCAGGAGCTGGTCGGCAAGTGGTGCAAGGTGAGCACCTTCACCGCGAATTCGGGCGGCTCCTCGCGCTCGACCTGCTTCGAGCTCAAGGCAGACGGCAGCTACACGTACCGGCACGAAGGCAGCATGAGCGCCCAGGCGGGCAGCATGGCTTCGCAGTCCTACGATGCCGGGCGCTGGAAGGCGAGCGGCAACCAGCTCGTCGCGCAGTCGCAGCGCGGCACGGTCAACACCTACGCGCTGGAGAAGCGCAACCACCCGAAGAACAAGCGCGACCCGATGATCTGCCTCGACGGCGAGTGCTACGTCACCTTCTACAACAAGCCGCCGTGGTAGCGCAGCGCCGCGTCAGACGAGCGCTGCGCGCTTCGGCCTGCCGCGCGGCCGGTGCAGGCTGCGGGCGCGCCGCTCCACCGCATAGGCGGCCGCCGCCTCGCTCACCTGCAGCGTGAACGGGTTGCGGGCGATGACAGAGCCGTACGCAACGCCGTCCTGCAGGTCCTCCGTCAGCAGCAGCACGCAGTCCTGGAGCTGCGCCGCGGCGACGATCATGCTGTCCCACCAGGAGATCTTGTAGCGCAGCTCGATTTCGCGGGCGCGGCGCAGCAGCGCCTCGTCCACGGGCTGGGGATTCCAGGCGAAGTAGCGCTCGGCTTCCGCCCACGCGACGAGCGGCGCCATCGCGAGCTTGCGCGTGGCGACGGCGTAGAACTCGGAGACGGCCTGCGCGCTCGTGCGGCCCGAGCGGTCTCGCCACAGCACGTCGAGCCAATCGCTCGCGCGCTGATGCTTGGCTGAATCCCGCCTGTCCTGCGAATAAACGAAGACGTTAGCGTCGACGAAATATGGGCCGGTCATAGATCTCGTCGCGCTTGGGATAGGGCTCGGGCGGGCCCTTGAGCGGAAACGGCTTCCTCGCGCGCCAGGCCCGGTACGCGGCCTCGTACTCGTCGGCGTGGCGCAGCTCCTTGCGCAGCAGCTCGCCGACGTAGCGCGACAGGCTCATCTTGCGCTCGGCCGCCTGCACGCGCGCCTTCTCGGCGGTCTCCTCGTCCAGCGTGATGGTTACGTTCTTCATCGGCTTGTCCTCTGCGCGTTGAATATAACACAGGACTCGTGTAATTATGCCCACCAGTAACCTCTCGCCCTCCGATCGGATTCCCCATGCCCGCCCCTCTCCCCGCATCACGCGTCGCGGCCGCCCTCCAGAAACGCTACGGCGAGCGCATCGACCCGCCCGCCGGTCTCCCCCATCCCGACGCATTCGCCGCGCTGAACGCGCGCTCGGTGTGCCGGCGCTACCGGCCCGACCCGGTGCCGGAAGAAGTCGTGCGCTTCCTCTGCGCCACCGCGCTCGCCGCGCCGACGAAGAGCGACCTGCAGCAGGCGACCATCGTGCGCGTCGCCGACCCGGCGAAGCGCGCCGCCATCTGCGCCCTCCTGCCCGGCTCCCCCTGGCTCAAGGCAGCACCGGAGCTTCTGATCTTCTGCGCCGACGGCTGGCGTTTCAGGAGATTATTTGAAAAGAAGAAAGCCACGTTCGTGAACGAGCACCTCGACGCCTTCTTCAACGCCACCGTCGACGCCGCCATCGTGCTGGGGACCTTCGTCGCCGCCGCCGAGCTCGCGGGCCTGGGCACCTGCCCCATCAGCCAGATCCGCGACCACGTGGCGAAGATCGACGCGCTCCTCGGGCTGCCGGACTGGGTAGTCCCCGTCGCCGGGCTTGCCTTGGGTTTTCCTTCGACCAAGGAACCCATGAGCGCGCGCCTGGCGCTCTCCGCTACCGTGCACACCGACCGCTACGACACCGCCGCCGTCGAGCGCGAGCTCGACGCCTACGATGCGCGCCGCGGCAAGGACTGGAGCGGCGACAAGGTGAAGCAGTACAGCACGGTGTGGCGCGCGGACTTCGGGGCTTTCGTGCGACGCAAGCGATTCCGGCTCGAATAACGAGAAAAGCTCAGACGGGCTTCCGCGGATAGGGCGCGAAGGCGTTGCTGTCGCGGGTAAGGAGATTCATGAGCTTGGGGTGGACGAAGAGCTTCTCCTTGCCGAACGCCTGCTCCCGCAGCACGCCGGCAGCCACCAGGGCCTTGAGGTAGCGCGAGGCAGCCTGGCGGCCGGCGATGTCCGCGTCGACGAGGTTGGCGATGCGGCAGTAGGGCTGCTCGAAGATGAGGTCCACCAGCTCGCGGCTGTAGATCTTCGGAGCCGCCCGGCGCACGTACTCCAGGGTGTCGGCGGCGAGCTTGCGCACCGCGCCGATCTTTGCGGTGGTCCAGGCCGCCGTTTCCTCCACGCCGCGCAGCATGTACACGAGCCATTCCTCCCACGCCCCCTCGCGCGTCACGGCGAGCAGCAGCCGGTAGTAGTCGGCCCTGTGCGCGATCATGTAGCGGCTGAGATAGAGGATGGGAAGCGTCAGCAGCCGCTGCTCGACGAGGAAGAGGCTGTTCAAAACGCGGCCGGTGCGGCCGTTGCCGTCGGTGAAGGGGTGGATGGCTTCGAACTGGTAGTGCGCGACCGCCATGCGGATGAGCGGGTCGAGCGACGTCTCCTCGTGGAGAAAGCGCTCCCAGTTCGCGAGCAGCTCGCGCAGCAGCGGCTCGCCGTCGGGCGGGGTGTAGACCACTTCCCCCGGTCCACCCTTCGCGAGCGCCGTGCCCGGCACCTTGCGTACGGTCATTTCGACGCCCTTGATCTGCGTGCAGATCGTCTCCGCGGTGCGGGTAGCGAGCGGGCGGCTCTCGAGCGCCCGCACGCCTTCGAGCAGCGCACGCCGGTAGCGCAGGGCTTCTTTCGTGGCGGGATCGGCGCTGCCATCGGCCTGCAGGTGCTGGAAGAGCTTGTCGGCCGTGGTGACGATGTTCTCGATTTCGGAGCTCGCCCGCGCTTCCAGGAGCGGCAGCGTATTGATGAGCATGGCCGGGTTGGGAATCAGCGCCGCCGCCTGCTTGAGCTCGGCAAGCGCCGCCCTCGCCGTAACGCACTGCTTCAGGACGAGCTTCGATTCGAGCTCCGTCTTGGGCGGCAGCTTGGGCAGCCCGTTCCACGGCCGGTCGGCGCGCCAGCGGCTCATGTCTCAGAAACTGGTTTTTTGCGACACGTTCGCAGCTTAGGTCGCCGGCGGCGACACGTCAAGAAAACGTGTCGCAAAAGCGTGGTTTTTGCGACAGCTGAGGCGCACCGCGCCCCGGTTCACCCCGGCGTGTGCGCGAAGGTGTACTCCCCGAGCGGGCGCTCTCCCGCCTCGTCCACCGCGAGGAGCCGCACGCGCATGGTGTGCGCCGGCATTTTCCGGAGCCCGGCGGCCGAAGGCAGGAACAGCACCTCGCCGGCGGCGGGATCGAACGGCAGGTCCTCGACGCGCTGCTCGGACACCTCGCCCCCGACCTCGACGCGCTGCAGCGCGTCGACGCGCTTCACGCCGGCGAGAGGCGCCTGCATGCGGGAGACGACCGCGTCGTCCTCCGCGCGCAGCGTGCACTCGACGCGCCCGCCTGCCGGCACGCGGTACTCGCGGATGCGCAGGCCCTGGCGCTTCAGCGTCTCGAGGAACGGCACCGAGATCCCCGCCGCCACCCTGCCTTCGCGCACCGTGGCGCGGATGCCGGAGGCGAGCGCCGCCAGCTCCTCGAGCCGCGCCGTGCAGTGCGCGCAGGCGAAGAGGTGCTCCTCTATCGGCGCCTCCGCGTCCGGCGCGAGCTCGCCCAGCCACCAGGCGACGAGCGCTTCGAGCTCGATCGGCTTTCCGCAAGTCACGATTTTTCTCCGGAAAGGCAGTCCCGCAGCTTCCCCAGTGCGCGATGGCGGATCACCCGCACGTTGCCCGCCGAAAGGCCGAGCGCCGCCGCCACCTCGTCGGCCGTCTTGTCGGCGAAGAAGGTGAGGAGCACCACCGACCGCTCGCGCTCGGCGAGCGCCTCGAGGCAGCCCGCGAGCCGGTCCCGGTCGAGCGAGAGCGGCTCGGGCGCCTCGTACGCCTCGGCCCGGTCGCCCCAGGCGGCGAGCAGCGCCTCGCGCCGCCGGCTGCCGCGGCGCAGCTCGAGCACCGTCATGCGGCACATCCCCAGCACGAA
>Ga0105101_10001233_pt1 | contig 11078 bp, 11 predicted proteins | sample PPLLak21cMay2015_2_FD_87037 | JGI IMG/M metagenome (GOLD analysis project Ga0105101, IMG submission 87037) | Freshwater sediment microbial communities from Prairie Pothole Lake near Jamestown, North Dakota, USA - PPLs Lake P8 Core (1) Depth... | ecosystem: Environmental > Aquatic > Freshwater >...
AAGATAGCAATCGACGGGGTCAGCATTGATTTTAAAGAAGGGAAAGGATATATAGAAAAAGACTGGGGGATTTCATTTCCGCAAGCCTGGGTTTGGATACAGAGCAATAATTTCGGTGAACACGACACCTCCTTTTCATTTTCGATAGCAAAGATCCCCTGGCTGGGTAGCTTTTTTATCGGATTTATTTCCTTTCTGTATTACAGTAATAAATTCTATCTGTTCAGCACTTATAATAAATCATCGGTTTCGAAAATGGACATTAAGGACGATTCTATTGTGATTGATATCAGAAATAAGTATAATAATCTCAGTATCAGTGTAATCAAAAAATCCTTTGGAGAACTCAGGGCACCGGTTTCAGGAGAAATGTCGAGGAGGATAAAAGAGAGCGTCGATTCCGAAATCCATCTTGTATTGTCTGATAATAACCACAACCGCATTTATGAAGGTACAGGGAATAATGTGGGACTGGAAGTTACCGATCCCGGTGTTCTGAAGGTCTGACGTCTGGTTCCGCCTGTACCCGATTGCAAGATTGCACTATCGCACCACAGCAACCTTCCCGGTCAAGACATTCAGACAAATAACATAGATTTGCATATTCTTTCCGGGAACAGGATAATTTATGAAAAACAGAATAACAGTAAAGGGAACGGCCAACGATCTTGGTGTGGAAAAGGTTGGTCAGTTGCTTTTACAGTATTCCCTTCCGGCAATTATTGCAACATCTGCAGCTTCACTTTACAATATTATCGACAGGATCTTTATAGGACAGGGAGTAGGTCCGCTGGCTATTTCAGGTCTGGCTCTGACTTTTCCTTTAATGAATATAACCGCAGCATTTGGAGCCATGGTGGGAGTTGGCGCCAGCGCGATGGTATCGATACGTCTCGGACAACACGACAGAAAGGGAGCTACCCTGATCCTTGGCAATGCCGTTACGCTAAATATTATTCTGGGCATTGTTGTAGGGATTATTACACTTGTTTTTCTTGAACCTGTTCTGTTTGCACTTGGAGCAAGTGAAGATACCCTGCCCTATGCAAAGGAATTCATGCAGGTTTTATTGCTGGGTAATGTTTTCACACATCTCTACCTTGGTCTTAATAACATAATGAGGGCATCAGGTTATCCGGGTAAAGCTATGATAACCACCTTGATAACGGTAGGAATAAATCTTATTCTCGCTCCGTTATTCATTTTTGTTTTTAAATGGGGAATCCGGGGAGCTGCCCTTGCTACTGTTTTCGCCCAGTTTACAGGAACAATAACGACAGCTGTTCACTTCTCGAAAATCGGCAGTTTTGTCCATTTTCTTCCCGGTTATATGAAATTGAAGAAGGCAATCATCAGGGATATTATCTCGATCGGGATGTCTAACTTTCTTATGCTTATCTGCGCCAGCATAGTTGTTTCAATCTTTAACCTCAGTCTCAGAAAATACGGGGGTGATTTGGCTATTGGTGCTTTTGGGATCATAGCCAGCATAGCGAATCTTGCAGCGATGGTTGTTATCGGTTTTAATCAGGGGATGCAGCCGATTGTCGGATATAACTATGGAGCACGTAAGATCCCGCGTGTTATCAGGACTTTTAAGCTTACAATTTTTGCAGGAACATGTGTGACCTGCTTTGTATTTTTGTTTGCCGAGATCTTTCCCCGGCTTATTGCATCAGCCTTCACCAGCAATGCCGAACTTATTAACCTGGCAGTAACGGGGATGAGGTTAAACCTCATGATGTTCCCTGTTGTGGGATTTCAGATTGTCACATCAAATTTCTTCCAGTCCATCGGTAATGCAAAGATTTCCATATTTCTCTCTCTGACCCGTCAGGTTTTGTTTCTTATACCGGCACTTTTAATCCTTCCGCATTTCCTGGGCTTGAAAGGGGTCTGGCTTGGAGGTCCGGTGGCCGATACTACATCCTCAGTTCTGACACTCCTGGTGCTGAGGTGGCAGATCAGGAAGCTGAATACCTGATTCCGTTTGTCCCTGGGTGACGGTTCTTCTTTGGCTATCATACGATCTTACTTTTTCTTAACTTTGGCATAGAAATCATATGACATATTTATTGACCATGAAATCAACCACTTATTTTCCCTCAGTAATTATAAGAATAACATCGGTTTCAATCTTTCTTATTATTCCTGCTTTCACAGGAATATCATCAGGCCAAACCAGAGAATCCGTCACCGCCGGAGTGATGATCGGGACCATAATAAACCGGACCGGAAGTAAACCGATACCAAACACTGTTGATGTTATCAAAGCAGGTGATCCCCTTACGCCCGTTAAAGGCATTGTTACTACAATGTTTGCAACGATGGAGGTGCTGAAGAAGGCAGTTGCCATGAACTGCAATCTGATTATCTCTCATGAGCCGGTGTTCTATAACCATCGCGATGAAACGACACAATTTCAGAAAGACCCGGTATTCCTTGAAAAGAAACGGTTTATTGATGAGCACAAGTTAGTTATATGGCGTTTTCACGACTATATCCACAGTATGCGACCCGACCCGATCGATTACGGAATGGCCCTCAGGCTTGGCTGGTTAAAATATACCGACGGAAGTAATACTGAACGGTTTATCATACCGGAAACCACACTGAAAGAGCTCATTCAGACTCTTAAAAAGGTATTCCCGGTAAATGCATTTAATGTCATCGGTGATCCGGAAATGAAACTTACAGGAGTAGTTTTTTCGGCCGGCGCACCCGGGAGCAGCACCCATATAAGACTTCTTGAAGATAGTAATGTTGATGTTGTTCTTGCAGGAGAGGTGCCCCAGTGGGAGACATATGAATACATGCGCGATGCAGTGAATCAGGGCAGGAAAAAGGCTATTATTTTTCTGGGACACGTAACCTCCGAAGAGCCCGGGATGGAATACTGCGCGCAATGGCTAAAGGGATTTATCAAAGATATTCCAGTCCAATTCGTTGAGAGCGGACCTTCATACAGAACTTACTGAAATATTGTTCCTTCAATTATCAGGGAAGAATTTAAATATTACTTGCCCGGCATACATCAACCTGAAGCCTGACAGGGTGATCAGTAAAATCAGGGGGCTGACCTGGAATCCGGGATTTTAATTCATAGATGTCAGGATGATAAGATCGGTTTGTCGGAAATGGCAGATTTTGTTCCGGCATTCCGGATGATACATGAAGTGCCTGATCAGCAGAGTTTGTTTAAGCAGGTCGGTTTTATTATCGTTTCACTCTGATACATTATGAAACATTCACAATCTGATAATGATAAAATCAGTTTGACTATTGAATGAATAAAAATGTACTATTGCTGCTAATGAAGAAAACCGATTATATTCTAAGCTATTTCCGCCCCGTTACTATAGAATTAACTCATAGCCTTTGGAACCCGGTTCTGGAAGTTGTACTTGATGGCGGAAAATATTCATTAAACAGTAAGAACTCGAATTATTCCTATGGATCGCTTCATACTTTATTTAAAAAAATATTCAGAAGATTAGGACCTGACTGGAACAATATTAATAATGCCCTTATTCTTGGGTTTGGCACCGGGTGTGTTGCTGAAACTATAGGTAAATATAATCCAGGTTGTATCATCGACGGGGTTGAGATAGATAGTAAAGTAATAGAACTTGGTGAAAAATATTTTCACACCCAATCACTAAAAAATGTGACTATTCATAATGCCGATGCAAATCTGTTTCTTGAAGATTGCCGGAAAACATTTGACCTGATTATTGTGGATGTCTATATTGATATAGATGTACCTGAAGAATTGGAAACAGAGCAATTTCTGATTCGTGTAAAAAATGCACTGAATGTGGGAGGAATTGTCATTTTTAACAAACTTATTTATTCGAAAACAACCAGAGAACAGATTCCATTGCTTAAAAATCTATATGAAAAGACTTTTAACAATTTGGAAATAATGACATCAATGATTTCAGGGAAAATTTTTATTGTGAAAAAAAATAGTTGAATAATTAAAATATGGTAGTACAGCTATACCATCAGTTTTTCAAGTTCGGCCAGATCAATCGAATTCTGGTGGAACTCGCCAAACCATCTGATACAACGATTGGCATTCAACGGGATCCCGACAACCGGGATGTTATTCTTCCGGCAGTTTCTCATACCCATTGTCAGCTCAGGTATGCAGGCAATCCCCAGAACTCCAAAAGATTTTCTTTCTTTAGTTGTGTATTTTGCCATCTGCTTCATATTTCCTCCCATCCATATGTAAGGTTCAATATGATAAGTTTTCAGTATTGCACTGGCATGATTTTGAAAACACCCGGCAGAACAATGCCTGCACTGGTAATCGAACCCAACCTTTTCTGATTTGCAGTTTACAGTAAAATCCTGGAGACAATAGGGCATCAGGGCGATCTTTTTATCTGCCCTGATAAATTCTGACACAAACAAACGATTGGTCAGTTCAATCTCAAGCATAAAAAGATGATATTGCTCCCTTGTAGTGGCAAGTCTGCGGTCCCAGAATTTGGACATGGGAAGAGTTCTTAAGTGCTCTTCTGTATTTTCTGTGTATACTCTGAGACAAGGATCAATAAGGTTCAGAACAACGGCCATCAGACTTCCGGTCTCGTTAATCCCCAGGGATTTTCTCAGGATTCTCTTATTTGAAGAGAAGTTCTTTATCTTACTGATTAAACCGCGGATATCAGGTTCCAGAGCAAGGATCCTCTTCGCAAGCATACTGATTGTTTCATAATATCCCGATGTCGAATCTGATTTCCCGAACAAGGAATAGGTTTTTCCGTTTACCGGAGAATATTCCGTAGTTACTGATCTCATATTTTGGGAACCGGGTTTCACCTTCACTTTAGAACCCGCAATTTAAGGAAAGAAGTTTGAATTATTGCCGGAAGGTTGCAATTGTGATGCTGCTCACCCCTCTCTTACTTCCTCCGCCACCGGTTATTATGACTACGGCTTGCCGGTGGAAAGTGGTGCACAGGTTTATGATAGGTGTGTTGCCGGTCAGGAGGTTTAACAGGATTTTCGTCAATCAGTGGATAAGGATGATTATCAACGACCTGTATCTTTTTTGTTATCAGTTTTTCAATGTCCTTAAGATATGCTTTTTCATCTGCATCACAGAATGAAATTGCCGTTCCGTTTCCCCCGGCTCTTCCTGTCCTGCCTATCCTGTGAACATATGTTTCAGATATATTGGGTATTTCGTAGTTAATTACATACTCAAGGTCATCCACATCTATACCGCGGGCTGCAATATCAGTCGCAACAAGTACACGGGTTGTCCGGGCTTTGAAATTTGTCAGTGCCCGCTGCCGTGCGGTCTGTGCTTTGTTTCCATGGATTGATTCGGCACTTATATTTTTCTTTTTCAGCACTCTCACAACTTTATCGGCACCAAATTTAGTCCGGGTAAAAACCAGAGCTGTTTTAATCTTTTTATCCTTTAACAGCTCAAGAAGCAGTGCATTTTTATTCCCCTTGTCAGTGAAGTAAACATACTGTTTTACAATGTCGACTGTTGTTGCCGATGGAGTTACCTCAACTTTTACAGGTTTGTAAACTATTGATCCTGCCAGTTTTACTATTTCCGGCGGCACGGTGGCGGAGAAAAAAAGTGATTGCCTCTTCCGGGGGAGAGCTGCAATGATCTTTCGTACATCATGGATAAATCCCATATCGAGCATCCTGTCAGCTTCGTCAAGGACAAAAATTTCAATATCCTTTAAAGAAATAAATCCCTGGGACATAAGATCAAGCAACCTGCCGGGAGTTGCCACGAGGATATCTACCCCGTTTCGCAATACATTTGTCTGAGGATTCTGAGGCACACCTCCGAATACCACAGTGCATGTCAATCCTGTGTACCGGCCATAAGTTTTAAAACTCTCATCTATCTGTACTGCCAGTTCCCTGGTGGGTGTGACAATAAGACTTCTTATTTTCCTCTTCCTGTCGAATGATCTGGTTTTGCTCAGCAGCTGAAGGATTGGTACTGCAAACGCAGCTGTTTTTCCCGTCCCTGTTTGTGCAATGCCAATAAGATCGGTTCCTTTGAGGACGATTGGAATAGCTTGTATCTGGATTGGAGTAGGTATTTTGTATCCCTCTTCTTTTAGTGATTTAAGAACAGGGTCAATAATGTTCAATGATTCGAATTGCATAAAATTGTTTGTAAGTGTATTGTGAAATAAAAACTGCCGGGTGATGGCTGGGATTATTCCGTTGTTAATAGCGGGCGAAGGTAGTCATTATTATTCAATGTTACGAATTAATGATATTAAAGGTGCAATGGCGCAACGGCACAACGGCTCTGTTCTTTTTACATGTCTTTCTTCACCTGTCACATTAAATATATGAACTTTTAAAGATTAATTACGTTTTCGTTTATTGAGTATCTTAACAGTTACAATACATTCTAAATTCCTGCAGCATGGAAACCTACCGGAAATCACCTTTGGAAATCAGTAAAGAAGAGTTCAGAAAAATTGGTTATCAGCTCATCGATTCGGTTTCAGAATTCCTGGATTCAATTGATAAGACCCGGGTTACAACCGGGGAGACACCTGAACAGTTGAAAAATGTAATCGGGACTTTATCTATCCCGGAGGATGGAGTATCCCCTCAGGAGATACTCACCAGGGCAACAGACTTGTTATTAAACCATTCTTTGCTGAATGGTCATCCCAGATTTATGGGTTATATTACTGCCTCTCCCGCTCCTATAGGGGCACTGGCCGATTTGCTGGCAACTGCAGTGAACCCGAATGTCGGAGCAAATATTTTAAGCCCGATAGCGACGGAAATTGAAAAACAAACAGTGAAATGGCTGGCAGAGCTTATAGGTGTTTCTCCTTCTTACGGAGGATTACTGGTGAGTGGCGGAAATATGGCAAACTTTACAGCCTTTTTAACTGCCAGGACTGTAAAAGGGCCAAAAAACATAAAGGAAGATGGTATTTCAAACACTACCCAAAAATTGGTGGTCTATTGTCCGGTAACTACCCATACCTGGATCGAGAAAGCTGCAGTTTTATTTGGTTTAGGATCAAATGCCATACGATGGATAAAAACAGATCCGGCTAACAAAATTGATATTGAAGCATTGGAGCAGGCTATAAACAGCGATCTCCAAAATGGCAATAAACCCCTTCTGGTTATCGGTAATGCCGGAGATGTAAGTACAGGCGTCATTGACAACCTTGCAGCCATCGCTTCCATATGCAAAAAGTATGACCTTTGGTTTCATGTGGATGGTGCATATGGTCTGCCGGCGATAGTAATTCCGGAACTAAAACCGCTGTTTACAGGAATTGAAGAGGCAGATTCCATTGCGCTTGACCCTCATAAGTGGTTGTACAGTCCGCTTGAGGCAGGATGCGTCCTGGTAAAAGATCCAGACCACCTGATTCAGACATTCAGTTTTCATCCCGCATATTACAACTTCGACAATAATAACGATGCTCAGAATTATTATGAATACGGTCTACAGAATTCCAGGGGTTTCAGGGCTTTTAAAGTGTGGCTCGTATTGCAGCAGGCAGGACGAAGTGGTTACGAAAAAATGATAGGTCAGGATATTCAACTGTCAAAGTTATTATTTGAAAAGGCAAAAAGTCACCCTGAACTTGAGGCCATCACTCAAAACTTAAGCATTACAACATTAAGATATGTTCCATTAAATTATAATAGCGGTACTGAAAAGAATGAATCCTATCTGAATAGGTTGAATGAAGCATTGCTTAATGAGTTGCAGCAGGGAGGTGAGGTATTTCTGTCAAATGCCGTTGTAAATGGCAGGTATTGCTTAAGAGCCTGTATAGTAAATTTCAGAACTTCAGAAAAGGATATTGAAGATATCATCGGGATAATTGTAAGGGAAGGAAGAAAGATCGTCCTGCGTTCCTGAAGACAGCGCCACCGCATCTTTTTGTTGTAATAATCTGTTAAAATCAGTATCTTAGCTTAACTTACTGTCCGGATAATTGTAGTATTTCCATATTGTTAGTAATACCTGAGTGAGCAGGATGTAACTATTTTTAATCAAATAATATAAAAAGGAGGCAGTTATGAGTGAAATGTTGGAAAAAAACGGAATGGGCTGGTTGCCCGACTATCCTGATTTCAGGGACTTCACCATTAATCATGATGAAGTTTCTCCTCGATTGCTGAAACTGGGTCAGAAAGTTACCGTCAAGAAAATGCTTACGAAAATTGGCGTTAAGAATCCGGCAAAAGTCAGTATCCCTGTTTCTGTAAATTTACAGGAGTGGTTTCCTCCCGTTGAGAACCAGGGATCACTCGGTTCATGTACAGCCAATGCCGGAGTTGCATTAGTGGAATATTTTGAGAAGAAAGCATTCCAGAAACATAGCGATGCCTCACGTCTCTTCCTGTACAAGACAACCAGGAATCTTATGCAGCAGACAGGGGATACTGGTGCATACCTGAGGACTACAATGGGTGCATTAGTGCTTTTTGGAGTTCCGCCTGAGGAGTACTGGCCGTACAAAATTACCGATTTTGACCAGGAACCACCCGCATTCTGTTACGCATTTGCGCAGAATTACCAGTCGTTAACTTATTACCGGCTTGATCCGCCCGGAATCACTAAGAACAATCTGCTTGACCAGATAAAAGCCAACCTCGCAGGCGGACTTCCCTCAATGTTCGGATTTACAGTATACAGCTCAATAGAAGATGCCGCAACAACCGGGAAAATACCATATCCGGCAACAGGTGATAGAATTGTCGGTGGTCATGCTATCGTTGCAGCCGGTTACGATGACAATATTGAAAATATCAACGCCCGACCCGGTGCCCTGTTTATTAGAAACTCCTGGGGTAAAGAATGGGGTGATCAGGGTTATGGATGGATGCCGTATGATTATGTTTTAAATGGATTGGCTGTTGACTGGTGGTCATTACTAAAGAATGAATGGGTTGATGCAGGTAACTTCGAAGTATAAAAGGCTTCGTCCGGGGAGGCATTAAAACTCTTTAAAGCTAAATTTAAATCAAAATGAATGTACATTATGAGTCCAAAGGCTAAGGAAATTCTGCTGGGAATTATTGCATGCATGTTACTACTGATATACTCTTTTACTCTGGGAGAGCTGATTATTTCAGTCTATAACTGGGATACTGAAGCGGGAGAATTTGTCCCGAATTTAAATGCAGTTTGGGTGATAAGCCTTATCGGGGGAATTGTGTCGGCAGTTGTCATTGCAAATCTTGCGATGTCTGATCCTGGTGAAACACCAAATTCTCAGGTCCGGGAAATGGCTGCAGCATATGGGAAAAAGTTACTTAATTCAATTGTATGGATATATATTATTGTCTGGTTACTTATAGGAGCAGGCACTTTTTATGTTGGCGTCTTAAGGTGTCCCGATGTTTCTGAAACGTTGAACGAAATGGGGAAATCCTGGCTGGGAATTTTAGCAGGAGCACTTTATGCCTGGTTTGGTATAAAGAAAGCCTGACAGGTCAGCGGGTCTCGTGCAATTTTCAGTTTGCCCTTTCAATCACATGAACTCACCCCCTTGCGTCCCCCTCTCTGCTCGCGCAAAGAGGGGGAAGGGGGGATGAGTACATGAAGCCAGAGAAGCTGGTTAACTGCACAACGCATAAATATTTAATTAAAATTGAAATAGCTTCAATATTAGTCAATTTGATTTTTTTTTGTAAATTGGGTCTTACAATTTAAATCTGACTAAAATGAACATGAAAATCTTACGAGGAACAGTTTTTGGAGGAATTGCTTATTTCCTTATTGGCTGGCTTGTTTACGGGATCCTGTTAATGGGATTCTATTCGGCCAATCTGAATCAGTGCCTGAACAATCCGGGTGGTGAAATGACCTGGTGGGCAATGATTGTCTCAAATTTTGCCGCTGCTTTGTTACTGACGTTGATACTTAACTGGTCAGGGGCTAAAAGCATTGTGGACGGGCTGAAGACTGGTGCAATATTTGGATTCCTGTTTGCCACCTCCATTGGTTTATCGTATTGGTCCATGACAACAATGTACAATAACTTCGGAATACTGCTGGTTGATATTGTGGTCACTACCATTGTTTTAGGAGTATTGGGAATGATAATTGTATTGGTCTGGGGAAAGGAAAAAGCGATGTAAGGGGTCATTGCGTTGCGCGCTGTCATCTGCTTCATAAAGTCATGGCAGTTTGCCCCATTTTCGGCTAGCCAACAGACCGTGTTTATTGAGAAAAAGGCCGGGTATGTTCTGAAGGTTTTGTCCCCCAGGCCTGCCTGCCATTGTTAACAAAATAAAATAATACCATGAAAAAAATTCCCGCAAATTTTTTTATTTACATCACTCTGTCCGTGTCTGTATTAAGTTGTAACTCAAAGAAAACTACAAGTCCCTCAGATACGTTTGCTCTTTACTCGACCAAAGAAGTTTTTGATTCTGTACTTGGATATAATAAAATGGTACCAGTTGCAGCTCGTTACATTTCAATTCCGGCTGATCAGGATCTTCTTAAGAAAGTAAGCATTTTACTTGATTCTGTGTCATCTTCCAATTTTAACAATTTGAAAATAGAAGCATTGGGGATCGATCAAAGCAAAGATAATTATAAGATATTAAAAGTAAATTTAAAGGAGAATCCGGGTTTCAAAATGCCTGATAGTCTGGGCCATTATCGAAGCTGGTATGATTTTTTCCAGGGATCAATGGGAGGAGAGCGGACAACCATTATTCTTACCGAATCGACCTTACAAAAACAATATAAGGGTGATTGGGTGGACGCAGTTGAATTCAGCTACCAGAATGAAAAGATCGGAGACTGGGATCATCTCTTTTTATCAGGAATTATTAAGAGAAATTAATATCTTATTGCCTGCCACCTTAAATCATTCTGTTCTGCAGCTGTCTGTTCCGCTGTTTGAAATGTGTATGTTTGACAAACACGACAACGACGCCCTCTTCTGTAAAAAGAGTGGTACCCCTCTTGATATCCAGTCCGTCGGAGAAAGGAGGGAATAAATAATGAAACCGGCCGGGTTATTAATATCCGAAACCAAACACTTTATTTTAATCGAAAAATGAAGGCTGTTACA
>Ga0105101_10001235_pt1 | contig 11072 bp, 7 predicted proteins | sample PPLLak21cMay2015_2_FD_87037 | JGI IMG/M metagenome (GOLD analysis project Ga0105101, IMG submission 87037) | Freshwater sediment microbial communities from Prairie Pothole Lake near Jamestown, North Dakota, USA - PPLs Lake P8 Core (1) Depth... | ecosystem: Environmental > Aquatic > Freshwater >...
ATCACTTGGGCCTTGTGCACTGGAGCGAGCCGATCCACCGACTTGAGCTCGACCACCAACCGTTCGGCAACGAGGAAGTCCACTCGTCCCCCGCCCACGATTTGATTCTTGTAGCAGACCTCGGCCCAAATCGTCTTTTCCTTGGCGCCTTGGCGGTTTCATCTGTTGTCGTTCTTGGTCAAGATCAGCTCGGCCAGCGCCAGATCCTCGGGATAGGTTACCTTGACGTTGCGCTCGCTCCCGAGCACCAGTCGTGGCGACAGCCCCAGCGCCTCCACCGCGCTGGCCTCGTCGGTCACCGAGCCCAGGTCGGCGCTGTCCAGCGCGCGCGCGAGGAAGCCGTAGCGGAACATCTGCGGGGTCTGCGCGCGCCACAGCCCGTCGCGCGGTTCGGTGCGGACGACGCGCTGGTCTGCATCACTGCGTTTGAGGGTGTCGGCAAGCGGCACCGCCAGCAAGCCGCCCACGGCGTCGCCTTCCAGCGTCTCGAGCAGGCGCCGCAGCAGGTCGACTGTGAGACAGGGCCGCGCCGCATCGTGCACCAGCACCCAATCGTCGTCGGCGAGGTCGTCGCGAAGCGCTGCGAGGCCGTTGCGTACGCTCTCTGCGCGGGTGGCCCCGCCGCAACGCAGCGCCGACATGCGCTCGCCCATCGGTCCCCACGGCTGCTCATCGAACAGCCGATCGTCCGGGTGCAACACTACCGCAACCCGCCCGATCGCAGGGTGCGCGAGCAGGCTGGCGACCGCGTGCCACAGCAGCGAATGCCCCGCGACGGACAGGTACTGCTTGGGTGCGGACGCCGCGAACCGGGTGCCGAACCCGGCCGCCGGCACGAGAGCGAAATGACGGGCCATGAGGTTGTAGTGTCTAGCCTGGACAATTCATGAAGGACTCGGGATGATGGCGAGCCAAGTTCCGAGCCAGTTGCGGCTCGACTGGTGCAGCCGATAGATCACTCTATCGGCAAGACAGGCATGCCGCAAATGGCCGGAAATCGGCCGCCAGCGCCCGAGTAGCCCGGCGCAACACAATGTACCCGGCTGGCATCCGCGCACAAACCTTGGGATCGGACGCACTTGCTCGTTCCGGGGGGGCGTCTTCATGAATTGTCCAGGCTAGTCCGCCCCCATTATCCTTGCCCGCTCCCAGTGCGGGCAAGGCGACAGCGCGGCTCCTCTATAATGACGGCTTTTCTCGGCATGCAATTCCTCCCGCTTCCCCCGCCCGGCCAGCGCACGCGCGTTGGCGGGCTCGCCGGATCCAGCGACGCCCTTGCGCTGGCGGGGCTGGCTGCGTCCAGAAAGCCCCTTGCAGTGTTCACCGCCAGCGCCAACGATGGCCAGCGGCTGGTCCAGGAGATCGGCTTCTTCGCACCCGCGCTGCGCGTGCATCTCCTGCCGGACTGGGAGACCCTGCCGTACGACAGCTTCTCTCCGCACCAGGACCTGGTGTCCGAGCGGCTCGCGACGCTGTACCAGATCTCCCATGAGGCCTGCGACGTCATCGTGGTGCCCGTGACCACGGCGCTGTACCGCCTGCCGCCGGTGGAGTTCCTCGCCGCCTACAGCTTCTTCCTCAAGCAGGGCGAGACGATCTCGCCGGAAACGCTGCGCAAGCAGCTCATCCTCGCCGGCTACCAGCACGTCACGCAGGTGGTATCGCCAGGCGAGTTCAGCTTCCGCGGCGGGCTGATCGACCTGTTCCCCATGGGCAGCGCCCTGCCCTACCGCGTCGATCTCCTCGACAACGAGGTAGACAGCATCCGCACCTTCGACGTGGACACGCAGCGCTCCATCTACAAGGTGAAGGATGTGCGGCTGCTCCCCGCGCGCGAGTTTCCCACCGACGAGGATGCGCGCACGCACTTCCGCCAGAGCTTCCGCGAGAAGTTCGAGGGCGACCCGTCGCGCAGCCAGCTGTACAAGGACGTGAGCAACGGCGTGTTCGCGGCTGGCATCGAGTACTACCTGCCGCTGTTCTTCGATCGCACCGCGGTTATCACCGATTACCTGCCGGAAGGCACGCTGGTTTGCCTGCAGGGCGATGTCTCGGAAGCGATCGAGCGCTTCTGGCGCGATACGCGCTCACGCTTCGACCTGCTGCGCGGCGACCGCGACCGCCCGCTGCTTCCGCCGGCCGAGCTGTTCCTGAGCCTCGACCAGTTCTTCGCGGCGGTGAAGCCGTTCGCGCGGGTGGAGCTGCTGTCCCCGGATGCCGACGCGACCAACGCCGAGCGTGCGCCGACCGCACCGCTGCCGGCACTCCAGGTGGATCGCCGCGCCGACAACCCGCTGCACCGGCTGCGGGACTTCCTCGACGGGTTTGCCGGCCGCACGCTGATCGTCGCAGAGACGTTAGGGCGGCGTGAGACGCTGGCACAGTACCTCGTCGAGCACGCTGTCAAGCCAACAGCCTGCGACGGATTCGCTGCGTTCCTCGCTGCGAGCGAACCGCTGATGCTCACTGTAGCACCGCTCGCCAACGGCTTCATCGCGCAGGCCGACGGGTTGGCAGCGCAGGCTGGCCCGCTCGCCTTCATCACCGAGAACGAGCTCTACGCCGCTCAGGCGCGCTCGCGCGACCGGCGCGAGGAGATGAGCCGGCAGGTCGCAGAGAACTACCTGCGCGACCTCTCCGAGCTGAAAGTCGGCGACCCCGTCGTGCACATGAACCACGGCATCGGCCGCTACCTCGGCCTGACCAACATGGATCTTGGCGAAGGCATGACCGAGTTCCTGGCCCTGGAATACGAGGGCGGCGACAAGCTTTACGTGCCGGTCTCGCAGCTGCAGGTGATCGGCCGCTACAGTGGTGCCTCGCCAGAGGCGGCGCCCCTGCACAAGCTCGGCAGCGGGCAGTGGGAAAAGGCCAAGCGCAAGGCTGCCGAGCAGGTGCGCGACACCGCCGCGGAGCTGCTCAACATCTACGCCCAGCGGGCCGCACGCAAGGGCTACGCGTTCCAGTTGAAGCCGCAGGACTACGAAGCTTTCGCCGACGGCTTCCCGTTCGAGGAGACGCGCGACCAGCAGGCTGCCATCGACGCGGTGATCCAGGACCTCGTCGCCGGCAAGCCGATGGACCGGCTGGTGTGCGGCGACGTGGGCTTCGGCAAGACCGAAGTGGCGCTGCGCGCAGCCTTCGTCGCCGTTGCCGACGGCAAGCAGGTGGCCGTGCTGGTGCCCACCACGCTGCTGGCCGAGCAGCACTTCCAGACCTTCCGCGACCGCTTCGCCGACTGGCCGGTGAAGATGGCCGAGCTGTCACGCTTCCGCTCCGCCAAGGAGCAGGCCGCCGCACTCGAGGCCCTGGCAAAGGGCGAGATCGACATCGTCATCGGCACCCACAAGCTGATCCAGGAGAAGGTCAAATTCAAGAACCTCGGCCTGGTGATCGTCGACGAGGAGCACCGCTTCGGCGTGCGCCACAAGGAGCGGCTCAAGGCGCTGCGCGCCGAAGTGGACGTGCTGACCCTGACCGCTACGCCGATCCCCCGCACGCTGGCCATGTCGCTCGAAGGCCTGCGGGACTTCTCGGTGATCGCCACCGCCCCGCAGAGGCGGCTGGCGATCAAGACGTTCGTCTCGCGCTTCTCCGAGGGCCTGATCCGCGAGGCCGTGCTGCGCGAGCTCAAGCGCGGCGGGCAGGTCTACTTCGTTCACAACGAGATCGAGACCATCCACAATATGGAGGCCAAGCTCGTCAAGCTTCTGCCCGAGGCGCGCATCCGTGTGGCTCACGGCCAGATGCCCGAGCGCGAGCTGGAGCTGGTCATGCGCGACTTCTACCAGCAGCGCTTCAACGTCCTGCTGTGCACGACCATCATCGAAACCGGAATCGACATCCCCACCGCCAACACCATCGTCATCAACCGCGCCGACAAGCTCGGCCTGGCGCAGCTGCACCAGCTGCGCGGGAGGGTCGGGCGCTCGCACCACCAGGCCTACGCTTATCTGCTCATCCACGAAGAGGCGACGTTGACGGCCAACGCCAAGAAGCGACTCGAGGCGATCCAGCTGATGGAGGAACTGGGCGCCGGCTTCTTTCTGGCCATGCACGATCTCGAGATCCGCGGCGCGGGCGAGGTGCTGGGCGAGTCGCAGAGCGGGCAGATGCAGGAGGTCGGTTTCGCCCTCTACAGCGAGATGCTGAACCAGGCGGTCAAGTCCCTCAAGTCCGGGAAGGTCCCCGACCTCGCGGAGCCGCTGGCGGTGACCACCGAGATCAACCTGCACGCGCCGGCGCTGCTGCCCGAGGACTACTGCCCGAGCATCCACGAGCGCCTGGTACTCTACAAGCGTCTGGCCCACTGCGAGAGCAGCGATGACCTGGACGCGATGCAGGAAGAGTTGACCGATCGTTTCGGTCTTATGCCCGATGCCACGCGCGCGCTCGTCGACAGCCATCGCCTGCGCATCGAAGCCAGGTCGTTGGGGGTCGTCAAGGTCGATGCCGGACCGGATGCGATCGTGCTGCAGTTCGTGAAAAACCCGCCGATCGATCCGCAGCGCATCATCCAGCTCATCCAGACCCGCAAGAACTTCAAGCTGTCCGGGCCGGAGCGCCTGCGCATCGATGAGAAGCACGCACAGGTCGCCGAGCGTGCCCAGCGGGTGCGGGCGATCTTCAAGGAACTGGTGGAGCCGGTGGCGGCGAAGGCGACCGTGCGCTGACCAAGCGCTGTCTCCTCTTCCAGGGGAGGGCCGGGATGCGCATGGGTTCGAGTGCGGACACGACCCATCCCTCTGGACGACGATCCCATCGGCGATCCATGGTAGGGTTGCATTCCCATTCTCTGCGAGAACACGATGACTTGCCGTCGCCGGCTCCCCGTGCCATGGTGGCGTGGAGCGGTCGTCCTTCCGGGGTTGCTCGTCATGCTTGCCACATCTGTTGTCGCGCCGAGTTCCGCTGAATCGGCCCAGGACCAGCCGGCGTTCGCAGTTCTGCTGTTTTCCAAGACGGCGGCATTTCGCCACGACTCCATCCCCGCTGGCATTGCCGCCATCGAGAATCTAGGGAAGCAGAACGGATTCCGCGTCGACGCCACGGAAGACAGTACAGTGTTCGTCGAAGCGGGCCTGGCGCAGTATCGGGCGGTGATCTTCCTCAACACGACGGGAGATATTCTCGACTCGAACCAGCAGGCGGCCTTCGAAGGCTTCATCCGGCGTGGCGGCGGCTTCGTCGGCATCCACTCGGCCACCGATACCGAGTACGAATGGCCCTGGTACGGACAGCTCGTCGGAACGTACTTCCGCAACCACCCCGCCATTCAGCCGGCGGTTCTGCATGTGGTGGATACGGCACACCCATCGACCGATCACCTGCCTGCGCGATGGCGGCGCACCGACGAGTGGTACAACTTCCGCTATGCTCCCGGGCCCGGCGTGACCGTGCTGGTTCGCATCGACGAGGCCAGCTATGCAGGCGGCACGATGGGTCCGCATCACCCCATGGCCTGGTGCCATATCTACGACGGCGGCAGGGCCTGGTACACAGCGCTCGGCCACACGCGGGAGACCTACGCAGAGCCGCTGTTCCTGCAGCACCTGCTGGGTGGGATCCGGTGGGCGGCTGGGGTGACGCCGTAGCTCTGCGGTCTGCCCTGCCCCGTTGCAGAGGGAGGGAGTGAGCTGCGAGAGCCTGGGCATGCTGAGGTCCTGCGCGCCGTGAGGTCCGACGCACGCTCACGGTTGGTCGCCTGTCCCAGTAATCGCTCCAGCACCTTATTCCGTTGGACATAGCACCCCGCCCTTCCCATCGAGGGTCAACACGCGAATAATCCGGATCTGTAGCCCGGCCCGGGGCGCACCAGGGGACAGACTTGGCCAGGATCTATCTTTCATCGACGTACGCCGATCTCAAAGATTACCGCGAGGCCGTTTATCGCCAGCTCACCAAGCTCACCGGCCGCCATGTCACCGCCGGACGCCAAGCCGTTCGACAACGCGCAGCCCGGCACGGTCGAGGTCTGGCTGCCTTCGCTCTCGGCACCGCTGGGCGAGGCCAGCTGCCGCAGGCGGCCCAGCGCTATTGACGGATCCCCAGCCATGGCAGGCATCTTCATCAGCTACCGCAGAAGCGACAGCGGCGGGTACACCGGCCGCCTGATGGACGACCTCAAGGAGCAGTTCCCCACCAGCGAGGTGTTCCGCGACGTCGAAGCCATCGAAGCCGGCAGCGATTTCGTCGAGGCCATCGACAAAGCGGTCGGCTCCTGCTCGGTGCTGCTCGCCGTGATCGGGCCGCGCTGGCTATCGGCGAGCGACGCCGCCGGCCGGCGGCGGATCGAGGACGAGAACGATTTCGTGCGCCTGGAGATCGCCACCGCGCTACGGCGCGACGTCAGGGTGATCCCCGTCTTGGTGGAAGGCGCACCGATGCCATCGGCCGACGACCTGCCGAATGAGATCAAGCTGCTCGCGCGCCGGCAGGCCCACGAGTTGTCCGACCGGCGCTGGGAGTTCGACGTCGACCAGCTCTTCACAGCGCTGGAGAAGGTGCCCGGCATTCATCGCAAGCGCACGCAGGCCGCAGCGGCTCCTCCGCCACAGCCACGTGCAGGCATGGGCGTCGGGACCAAAGTCGTCCTCGGTGCGCTCGGCGCTGTGATCGTGGTCGGCGTGCTGGCGTTGCTTGGACGGGAGGGGGACCCGGGCTCGGAGGTTGCCCTAATGCAGCCTCTGCAGCCGACGCCGTCGACGCAGAGCCCGCAACCCCCGGCCGATCCACCAGTGTCCGTCCCCGCCCGCCGGTCGGCTGCGCCCGCACAGGCGCCGAATATCTCGTCGGCCCCGCCGGCCCGGCAAGCAGCCGCAACTGCGCCCGCACAGGGGCAGGCCGACGAAATGGCCGAGCTGTGCGGCGCGCCGGCGCAAGTCTCCGGCACGTGGCGGTGGGCTATCGGCAACGGCCCGCCCGGCATGCTGGTGATCACCCAGAGCGGTACTGCGCTGAACGTGGCGGAGTTCAATGCGCTGGGGCAGCAGATCGGCATCGGCGGCGGCGTGCTCTGCGGCGATGAGGCGGAGATCACCATCACCAACGCGCTGTGGGGGCAGTTCGTGCTCAACGTCACCTTGTCCCACGGCGCGATGAGCGGAACGGTCAACTACCAGGGTCAGCAAGGACAGGTGCAGGGCATGCGGCAGGGATAAGGCATTCGACCGATCACGATAGAACAAGAAGCTGGCGACGCGGCTGGTCGAATCCACTAGAAGGTCGGGGCTCAGTGCCCCACCAGAACTTCGGTCGGGAGAGTGCAATGCAACGCCCCCTATGCTTCGTTCTGATGCCCTTCGACAAGAGGCGGGCCACCGGCGAGCGGCTGATCGAGCGCGACGCAGTCTACCGCGACATTATTGCGCCCGCAGTCCACGACGCAGGGCTGGAAGCGCTGCGGGCCGACGCCGACATGAGCGCAGGCGTCACCCACACCTCGATGTTCGAGCAGCTGATTCTGTGCGAGTACGCGGTGGTGGATGTGTCCAGCGCAAGCGCGGATGTGTGCTACCAGCTCGGCCTGCGACGCGCGCTGCGGCCAGCGGGCACTGCGCTTCTGTACGCCGCGACGACCGCGTCGTTCGCTTGCGATGCTGCGGCTGCGGATGCCTTGCGTTATCGGCTGGGAGACGACGGCGTGCCTTTCGAACCCGAGCCAGTGCGGCGGGCGCTGGCCGAGCGCCTGCGCGCCGCGCGCAATCGGCCAGCCTCCAGTCCGCTGGTTCGGATCGTCGACGACTTCCCCGGCATCCAGCGGTTGAAGACCGATGTGTTCCGGGATCGCGTCGACTATCCCGAGCAGCAGAAGGCAGCGCTGGCCTCCGCCCGCCAGCAGGGCCTGCAGGCAGTGCGAGCTGTCGAGGCGTCCCTCGGCCATATCGCGAGTGCTGACTCCGCGGTTGTCGTCGACCTGTTGCTGTCGTACCGCGCCGTGAAGGGCTGGCAGGAGATGATCGACCTGGTACCGAAGATGTCCAAGCCGCTCGCCGCCACGGTGATGGTCCAGGAGCAATTGGCATTGGCATTGAACCGTGCGCAGCGCAGTGACGAAGCCGAGCGACTGCTGCGCGAGATCCTCCTTGCACGCGGACCCAGCAGCGAGACCTACGCACTCCTCGGCCGCGTCTACAAGGACCGCTGGGAGGCGAGCCTGGCCGGCAGCGGCTCTTCGCGTGCCCGCGGCCAGCTCGATAGCGCGATCGAGGCGTACCTCAAGGGCTTCAACGCGGATATCCGGGACGCCTATCCGGGCGTCAATGCCGCGACGCTGATGGAGTTGCGCGATCCACCCGATCCGCGCCGTGCCGAGCTCTTTCCCGTCGTGACCTATGCAGTGAAGCTGCGCATCGCCGCCGGCCAGCCCGACTATTGGGACTATGCCACCCTGGTCGAGCTGGCGGTGCTGCGCCGGGACAGGGACGACGCGGTTGCGTCGGCAGACAAAGCCCTCGCCGCCGTTCGGGAGGGATGGGAGGCAGAGACGACTGCGCGCAACCTGCGCCTGATCCGCGAGGCGCGCGAGCGGCGCAGCGAGCCGGAGCCATGGGCTGAGCAGGTCGAGCAGGCTTTGCTCGAGCGAGCGGGCAAGCCCGACGCGTGAACTCGCCTCGCGACCGGCGGCTGGGCTGAGCCGAGACCTCGTGCACGCTGCCAAACCCACCGCCATGCCGCCGCAACGTCGCTCGCGCAGCTATCCGGGATGGGCGCTGGATGCGTACCAGCGGCGGGTCGCGCCGGCACTGGGAACACTGTCCGCGAACGACGTTGCGGAGCAGAGCTGGGTCGAGTCTTGCGGACCAGGTGCTGGCACTGCTACGCGCTGGCGCCTTTTCCCCGGGAGTCTCTACCTGCTGTGGATCGAGGCCTTCGGGGCGACCGCCTCGGAGGACCATGCGCAGATAGCCGCTGCACTCGAGTGCCTGCACAACGCCAGCCTGCACCATGACGACGCCCTGGACAACAACGACTCGCGGCGCGGAATCGCGACGATCCGCGGGACGCTGGGACCGTCCGCGTCCGTGTTGGCCGGAGACGGTCTCGTGGGCGCTGCGCTGCGCCTGGTAGGCGCCGCACGCGACCTGCGGGACCCTGGGATCGTGGCCAAGCTCGGGGGCGCCTGGTACCGAATGACGCTCGGTCAATTGATGGATGAAGCGGCCACCTGGCAGGGCATCGCCCGGGACCGGCGCGAGGAGCATTGGCAGTCCATGACGCGCGCCAAACTCGCACTCGGCAATCTCCCAGCGCCGCTCGCTGCATTATCGGTGGGGCGTCCCGAGCTCGTAGACCCGCTGGAGCGGCTGCACGAAGAGTTCGCCATCGCCTCTCAAATCATGAATGACATCGGCGACCTGGAGGGCTGGGCGGGTTTTCATGTCATCGCGCCGTGTGTGCGCGAACGCGGGCAGGAGGCCTGCCAGAAGCCGACCATCGCGACCATCTGGCGGGACGCACTGGAAAACTCCGGGCAGGAAGTCGTCCCCGCCCTGCACCGGAAAGCACGCCGCGAGATCCAGCGGCTCACCTCCAGCGCACTGAGTCAGCTCGACGCTCTCCCGGTACAGCCGGCCGCCGTGGACATCTTGCGCGATTTCTTTACCCGGCCGCTGACCGAGTTCGAACGCGTTGCCCATCTGAGCCCGCCATGCTGAGCGCAGCCAATACCGCGAATCTCGCCCGGTGGCTCGATGCCCACCTCGCGCCCGGGCAGCTGCAGCGCCTGATTCCCGAGCGCCACCCGGTGCGGTGGTGGTATCCGGGGCTCGCCAGCCCGGGCGAAACCCAGCGCCTAGTCAGAGTGCTCTCTGAAGGCGGTCACCTTCCTCTGCTAGCAGCCCTGATTCTGGCCTGCCGTGCACAGGCTGAGGCTCCGCCCCCGCCGGATGCAGCGCTCGAAGTCGCGCAGGCGCTGCTGCGACTGGACGCTGAGCTGGTAGAGGCCACGGCCGCCAGCCAGGGCGCCCAGCCCGACGATGTCTTCGTGTGCTACGCCCACGAGGACGCCGGTCACGTCGATCTCATCTGCTCAGTGCTGCGCCGAGGAGGCCTGTCGGTGTTCCGGGACACCGAAAGCATCCGTCCCGGGTCGGGCATCGCGGCGTCGGTTGCCCTGTCCGCAAGCCGGGCGCATGCGGCCCTGCTCGTAGTGTCGAGCGCATCGAACGCATCTCAGTGGGTGCAACGCGAAACGGCGCAGGCGATGGAACGGCGCTCGGCGGCCTCTGCCGATCTATACCCGGTAGTAATCGAGGACGTTCCGCTCCCCGATGCCGTGAAGGACGTATTTGCCATCGACCTGCGCGAGCTGCAGTTTGCCGCTGACATCGACTCGGTCCAGCGCAAGCTGATGCCCTTGATACGAGAGATCCAGTCGAAGAGGAACCCATGACCATCGAGGCCTATTTCAGCCACAGCTGGCGCCCGGCAGACGTAGAGCTGAACCTTTTCGTGTGGAAGGTGATCGCGCAGTATTGCGACCTCTATGTGGACCACGAAGGGGCCGACACCAGCGCCTACTACGTCAATCGGCTCGAAGAGCTGATCCGCAAGAGCGACGTTTTCGTCAGCGTGCTCGCTTATCGGGAGAAAGGTCCTGGTGAGCACCGCGACGGCCAGGACTACCAGCTGCACTGCTCTGCCGGTTCGCTCTTCGAACTGCGCCTGGCCGAGCGCGCACGCAAGCCCCGGTGGGTGATCTACGACGATCGTACCGGGTTCGTGCCGATGCAGGCTGCGAGCGATCTGGTGGTTTACACCCCGATGGACGCCGACGAAGAGCTCGAGCGCGGCGGACGCAGCATCCAGCAGGACGGCGAGCGTTGGACGGAGCGCGTCCGCGCCCGGATCAACCCGTCGGGCGGAGTGCGCAGCCGTCAAGCCGCGCTGTTGATCGACGAGACCCAGACCGATGCCGAGGATGTTGCCGACGCGGTGACGCGGGCGCTACGCGCCGCCGGCTACAGCCGCATAACTGGCATCGAGATCGCACACACCGATGCGGATGTCGTCGCCATACTGCAATCGAGCGGCCTGCTTGTCGCCGAGATCGGTACGGCTTCGGTTGGTGA
>Ga0105101_10001236_pt1 | contig 11068 bp, 5 predicted proteins | sample PPLLak21cMay2015_2_FD_87037 | JGI IMG/M metagenome (GOLD analysis project Ga0105101, IMG submission 87037) | Freshwater sediment microbial communities from Prairie Pothole Lake near Jamestown, North Dakota, USA - PPLs Lake P8 Core (1) Depth... | ecosystem: Environmental > Aquatic > Freshwater >...
ATATTCGGCCCGCGACATTCTCTCACCGGATTGTCCCGATGCCTGCATGCAAATGCCGGCTATTAATAGGAAAAGCGACAAGGATCTCATTTTCTTCCATATTTCAGTTTACGGTTCAAAACTACTGATTTGAAATCAGCCACCCATGTTTAAACGGCTGTTGTTATTAACAAATTGTGAGAGACAGAATATAGTATCCAGTAGACCGATAACCAATAACCAATAACCAATAACCAATAACCAATAACCAATAACCAATAACCAATTACCGATTACCGATTACCCATTCCCTTCAGAACCCCTTCAGCGGCATGGTAACCGTTGGGATCAGGAGCAGGAATCCCAGCACGATCAGTATAATGATAAAAGGCAGCACCCATTTAAACCATTTACCGTAAGGGATCCGTGCAACACCTAAAACACCCATCAATACCGCAGAGGCTGGGGTTATCATGTTGGTGAAGCCATCCCCGAACTGATAGGCCATTACGGTTGCCTGCCGCGAAAGATCTACCAGGTCAGAAAAAGGGGCAAAAATGGGCATGGTCAGGGCGGCTTTGGCAGAACCGGATACCAGGATGAGATTGATGCAATTCTGGATCAGGTATATAAACCCTACAGTTGCGATCTTTCCGGATCCTTTGATCCCTTCAGAGAGTTTGTACAGGATGGTGTCAACAACCTGTCCGTCCTCGAGGATGATGATAATGCCGCCGGCAAGTCCCACGACCAGCGCTGCCGGCAAAATATCTTTAACCCCTTCCAAAAAGAGCTTGACGATCTCATCCGCTGATTTTTTCATGGCAATGCCCGAAAAAATGCCCATGGCAAAGAACAAGGTGGCAATTTCCATAATGTACCAGTTATATCCCATCACGCCCACGATAAGATATAAAATGGTAAATCCAAGGAGCAGCAGAATGAAAAAATGTACCGATTTCCGCAGGGTGATAATGCCCAGTATGAAGAACAAACCTGAGAAGACCGGCATTATGGGAAAACTGAATTCGGTGGAATTCCCTATTTTGAACTTGCTGACCGGTTGAATAATGGAAAATACGATCATGACCGTAAGCAATATTCCCCAGGCGATCCAGGCAATAACAGGGGTATAATAGGCAATTCTTTCATGGGAAGATTTATCCCTTTCTCTCCAATAATCATCCTCCATATAGACAGGCGATTTACCGGGTGTTTTTTTTATCTTCCTGGCATACAGCATTACATATGTTATTCCGGTCAGCGTGATCACAATCCAGCAAAAGAACCGGTATTCAATCCCTGAGAACAGCGGCAGTCCGGAAATGCCCTGAGCGATCCCGATGGTAAAGGGATTCAGCATGGCCCCTGCAAAACCCAGTCCGGCCGCCACAAAAACCATGGATACTCCGGTGATCGAATCATAGCCCATGGATATCGCGAGGGGTACCAGGATAATAACAAAGGCAATCGTCTCTTCGCTCATGCCGAATACAGCCCCGAACATGTTAAACATTAGCATGATCAGGATGATGACGATATTATTCACCCCCACCAGCCTGAGGATGCGGAAACGCTCAAGCTTTTTGGTGAAGTCAATAAAGGAGAAAATGCCGGTATCAATGGCCCGGCTGTTGTTGACGATCCAGAATGCCCCGCCGATCATCAGGATGAAGACGATAATGCCCGACTGGCGGGTAAATCCTTTATAGAATGAGGAAAATACCTGCCACCATTGCTGAACGTTTTGTGTATAATGAAACACCATTTCTTTTTGCCGGACACCGTTCACCTCATTGATCTTTTCCTCATATTTGCCGCCGGGGATTATCCAGGTGAGGATGGCTGCCAGTAATAACAGGCAGAAGATAATAACAAAGGTATTGGGAATTTTCCTGAGCATAGGATGGGAATTCAGTTGATTAAAATCAGGGGAGGAAATTAATAAAAATAAATGGAAGTCGGAAGAGGAGAAGAGGTGAGGGAGAGATGGAGGGATGGAGAGAGGGGGAGAAAAAGAGAAAAAGAGAAAAAGAGACTTTTTATCTTCAACCGGGATGACGAACATCATTATTTCAATGACGAGATTTCAGTAATTTAATATGAACAATCAAAAACATGATTTTAACGAGTCTCAGCAACCAGGAAATGCATGCAGCTTGCATACTATTCATATTTATTCAACAATAAATTATATTAATTCATTGTAATATATTAATAATCAATCATCTAATAATTAAACCATATATTTTATTTTTTGATTTTTTTTTATAGATTTGATAAGATGAATAATTTGGAGTTGTTATTCATTGGATTATTTTTTTAACAACCTATTATAAACCTAAAATTTCGATCTATGAAAAGAACGATTAGTTTTCTTGTATGCCTGTTGTTATTTGGCCTGACGGCTATTTTTGCACAGGACATACAGATTAAAGGAACGGTTACGGGTGCTGATGACGGCGAGCCGCTTCCGGGCGTTTCTGTTCTGGTGAAAGGAACCACAACAGGAACCGCAACCACTGTTGACGGTGAATACACCTTAGCAGTGCCTTCTAATGCCACGCTGGTCTTCAGCGCCGTCGGTTATGAAACGGTGGAAATACCGGTAGCGGGAAAAGCCATCATCGATGTTGCGCTGACATCCAAGGTCGTTGGTTTGGACGAAGTCATTGTTGCTGCCATGGCAACCGGGACTCCAAGGAAAAAGCTGACCGTATCGGTTGACAAGGTCGGTTCGGAAGAACTGGAGCTTGTTCCTGCCACCTCTGCTGCATCTGCCCTTCAGGGCAAAGTTGCCGGTATCACGGTTATCAACAGCAGCGGTAACCCTGGTCAGGGAGCCGGATTACGGTTGAGAGGTTCAACGCAGCTGACCGGTACCCAGGATCCGCTGATCATTATCGACGGTGTTATTTATCACGGTGCGCTGGCGGCCATAAATGTTGACGATATCGCGTCGTACGAGATCGTGAAAGGAGCCTCCGCATCAGCCTTATATGGATCAAGGGCAGGCTCGGGAGTGCTGGTTATCACATCCAAACGCGGTAACATTGTAAGCGAGGGAAAAACAGAAATCCGCGTAAGGAATGAATATGGTTTCCAGCAGCTGAGCAAGAAAATTGATCTGGCTGAACATCATCCTTACAAACTCTCTGCTGACTGGGAATCGGTTGATACCTACACCCGGTATTTTGGGGTTACCTATCCTTCCGGCTACCAGGGGGGTCAAAGTGATGAGCTGATCGGCAGCAGGCAGATTGATTATGATGCCTATATGGATAATCCCTACGGAGTATTATATGATTACCAGGATGATGTTTTTACTAATGGTCAATTTTATACCAATTATGTTTCTCTGGCGAACAATACAGGAAAAACGAGGATATTCCTTTCTTTTGAAAATAATAAGAACGAAGGCATCGTTTGGGAGACCAAGGGATCAAGCCGTCAGAATTTCAGGGTGAATATCGATCACAACATTACCGATAAACTGAAGCTGACCTCCTCAACCCTGTTCAGGGTAGACAAAATTGATATGCCTAATGCGCGTGAAGCCACTGAATATGGCGGAGATGAAGCATACGGCGGTGGACAGGGCTCTTTTATTTTCAATATGCTGTTTATGGAACCTGATGTTGACCTGTCACAAAAATCACCGTTAGGTTACGCATTTGAGGATTATTACTATTTGCCTAATCCCTGGTCAGAAGAGATAGAAAATCCCAAACATGCATTGTTTTATGAGCAGCGTGAAATGAGAAGGCGCGGTATTGTACAGAACCTTTCAGCCAATTATGAACTTACCAAATGGCTTTCTGGCACGGCTGATTATTCCTTCGACCGCGGATTTATGTATTTTGACCGGGTGAGACCAAAAGGATACCAGGCTGAGAGGGAAACCTATATCGATGGTCAGTTATATAAATTTTCTAATGAATATCTTGGGCAGACTTTTACCGGATCGCTGAATGTTTACAAGCAGCTTGGCATTGTGCTGGCCAAGGCAAAAGTGGCCTACATGTATGAAAATGTTAAGGAAGCGAATTTTGGAGTAACCGGTAACGGACTTGCTGCAGCCGAGATTACCTCACTTGACGGTGTCACGGGGTCAAAAAATATCGAGTCGTGGGAGGGTCAGGAAATTGCGAGGAATTATTTCGGCATTTTAGACCTGGATGTGAAAGACCGGTATTTGGTCTCAGTCCTGTACCGCTATGACGGATCTTCACTGTTCGGTGAAAACAACCGCTGGAATCCTTATTACAGGGTATCGGCCGGATACAGAATAACCGAAGACCTTAAGATCCCCGGTTTCCAGGAGTTAAAGATCAGGGGAGCCATCGGGACTTCAGGCCAGCGGCCCGGGTTTGACTATCAATATGAAACCTACGCGTTAGCGCAGGGTAATTTAAGTAAGAGCACCATCGGGAATAAAGACCTGAAGCCTTCTGAGACTACCGAAATGGAAATCGGCCTGAATGCTGAATTCCTGAACAGGGTCAGTCTTGAAGTAACCGCTTCCCAGAGTGTAACCAAGGATGCTTTCGTAGCTGTCCCGCTTTCTGCTGCAACCGGTTATTATGCGCAGTGGAGAAATGCGGCCACGCTGGAAGGAAAATCTATTGAAGTATCCCTGGGTATTGACGTAATAAAAACAAAGTCAGTTACATGGGACTGGAATTTCACTTTCGACAGGGTAAGGCAAAAAGTGAAAGAACTTGATGCTCCTCCGTTCCAGGTTGGTCCGGGTGCCAATGAGGTATCAGCCTTCTACCTGAGAGATAACGAAACCTTTGGTATGATGTACGGCTACGAATGGGTTAAATCCCTCGATGTTATGGCAAACCAGCTGGGCACGGGCGAAACTATCGAAGACTATACCGTTAACAGTGACGGCTATGTCATTGAAGCAGGAACAGAAGGAACCAGAGCTGAAACTCCGATCGCCCTGGATCAGGATGGGGACGGGACCAATGATTTCGTGAAAATTGCCGACATGAACGCTGATTTCAACCTGGCATTCAGCAATCTTTTCAGATTTAAAAATGTTGGTTTAAGCATGCTGTGGCACTGGAAACAGGGAGGTGATATATACAATGTTACCAAACAATGGCTTTACAGGGATAACAGGCATGGTGACATGGACTGCTTCGACAGACCTGCTAATGAAAAGAAGGCCCAGAGTTATTACCAGACTTTGTACAGTGCAGCTAACGTGAACAGCCATTTTGTTGAAGACGGTACCTATTTAAAGCTCAGAGAAATGTCCGTATTCTATAATGTAACAGGTAATTTCTTCCAGAAAGCAGGTATACCTTTTATAAAAGGACTGAAGATTGGAGCTATGGGACGTAATGTACTTACCTTTTCTAACTATTCAGGTTTTGATCCTGAAGTATCGGCTGGTAGCGACCTTACCAACTATGCAATGGATATTTACAACTATCCTAACTTCAGAACTCTTACATTCTCACTTGAACTGACCTTTTAATAACCTGAAAACGTAATAGAATATGAAAACATTTAACAGATATAGTTTGATCTTCCTCTTAATACTGGGTGTGGCTACACTGATAAGCTGTGAAGATCTGAATGTGGAGAACCTTAATAACCCTGATACCGAACGTGTTCTGGGGAGCCCTGATGACGCCAGAAATCTGCTTGAAGGATCATTTCTGACGTACTGGCAATCATTTAAACAGACTAACATTCATATAACTTCCCTGGTTGCCGCTGACCAGTTTACCTGCTCATGGGGTAATTTCTACATGCGCTGGGCATCGGCTGAGCCCCGCCTGCCTTGGGATAACACGGTTACTGCAGCTAATGACCAGGTAAGTGAAAACTTCTGGATATGGTCGTATGCAGCCTTGTCTCAGGTTAATGATGTTATCAGGCTGATCCAGGATGGAATGGAGATCGGTGAAGGTGGCAGCGAAAATAATGGCATGCTGGCTTATGGGTATTTTATGCAGGGCTGGATTCTTGGCAATATCGGCCTTGCCTTTGACAAGGGTTTTGTTGTAAAGGAGTTTTCCGACCTGAGTACCCTTGAATTTTTACCTTATCAGGCAATCATGGATTCAGCCGTTGTTTCAATGGAAAATGCCGTTACTTACGCAGCTAAGGGTGAATTTGAACTGAGTTCCACTGTTATTAACGGTTTGACTGTTAATGATGCGCTCATTTCGGGTCTCGCCCATAGCTTTATAGCAAGGTTCCTGGCGCTGACGCCCAGGACCAAGGCCCAGAATGACGCTGTAAACTGGCAGAAAGTGCTGGATCATGCCAATTTAGGTATTACGGAAGATTTCGGTCCCCAGGGTGACGGTTCACCTTATGAAGGAGCAACCTGGTGGGATGAAAATATCATCTATCTTGAAAACCCGGGCTGGGCAAGGATCGACAACCGGATCATCAACCTGATGGATCCCACATATCCGAAGAACTACTGGGCTGACGGCGTTTCACAAATTGTACATTCAGGGTTGAACCCAGGCGAAGCTCAATCAGATGATGCCCGCTTGCTTTCTGACTTCGAATTCCTTCCTGCTGTTGACTTCCGTCCGGAACGTGGTTACTGGCATTTCTCCAATTACCGGCTCCAACGATTCGATGAATCCATGTGGCTCGGACTTGGAACCCTGTATGAATTCAGGGCTTACGAAAATGAGCTTTACAAGGCTGAGGCTGCCGCTATGCTGGGCCAGCTGGATGCAGCGATAGGAGTTCTGAATAACGCCGACCTTCCCAGGAAGCTAAGGGGTGAACTGGACGATTTAGCTGCAGGTGCATCCAAAGATGATATCCTGAAAGCAGTCTTTTATGAACGTGATATCGAGCTGATCGCCCAGGGATTCTTGCTCGGATTCTATGACATGAGAAGAAGAGACATGCTTCAGCCTGGTCAGTACCTGCATTATCCTGTTCCCGGCAAGGAACTCGAAACCCTTGGACTGGAAATATACACATTTGGCGGCGCGGCTAAAGCCGATGGTGTAAATACCTCAAATGGTGGTTGGTTTTAGTAAACTATTAAATCTATTCATAGTATGAAAAACATATTAAAATATATTGGTTTCGTAGTGGTTGCAGGATTATTGTTTACTGTCTTCAATTCCTGCGAAGAAGAAAATGACTACGATTTTAATAAGATTGTTCCTAAGATCGTCGGCGGTATCAGCGGCCCTTCCGAAGTATTGGCTACCGGTGCTAAAGCTGAGGTCTATAAAGTGCTTCACCGCGGTGGTTCCACTTATGCCTGGAGTATATCCGGTTCGGATGCCACTATTGTCCAGGATCCGGAGTTTGGCAGCATTGCCAATATTGCTTTTGCCCAGTCATCAGTGGCTAAGGCGGCAGTAATTACTGTAACAGAAACCACCATGGGCGGACTTACCGCCAGTGCAACTTACGATGTCAGCCTGAGTGCATTTGCGCCCCTGACGTGGGATGATTTTGTAGGTACATGGTCAGGAGAAGATGAAGATGGTCCGGTAACCTTTGACGCTGTCAAAGGGACTGAAGAAAATACCATTATTATTCCGGCAGTTGATGGAATTCCGGCACTTTTTTACGGTATATACTCCGGCTGGGGTGAATCCTTTCAACCTGGTTTTGGCAATGAAGGCAATGCCATTGTTGAGGTTGACCTGGCTACCGGTGACCTCACTATTGCTCCGAACTACTGGGGCCAGACCCTGCCGGGACCGTATGATTACTTCCTCTATGGTTCAGGATATTACAACGGACCGGTGATGACCCTTACCTACAGTCTGAACTTCGACGATACGTATTCAGACGACTACGTAGTTTATACAACGGTCTTTACCAAGCAGTAAAATGATATAATTGGTAAACTGAATCATTACTTAAACTGTCAGATGCTTTAAAGGTGTCTGACAGTTTTTTTTTAAGGGAATTGAATTCCTTAATTCATAGGCAAACAATAAGCCAGATAGAATGCATCAAGAGAATAAAATAACTTTTTTGCTATTCCTGTTTCTGTTATTTAAAGTATATACTGTTGTACCTCAGGAAATTATTGCAGAAAGGTATCAATATCTGTCTCCAAAACCCGGAAGCATTAATCATAACCCTGAAACTGAGATCACCATCAGATTTGGAGAAAGAATTGATAGTAAAACTGTTAAAGATGAATTTTTAATGGTTGAAGGAGAAATTAGTGGGAAACATAAAGGTTGCCTGAGTATTGGTGACGACCTGCTCACCTTAACATTTAAGCCGGATAGTGTTTTTGCTTATAATGAAAGAATTAAAATCAGGATGGAGAAAGGAATAAAAACAAAAACCGGAAAAATATTACCCGAAGTTGAATATTGGTTTAGCGTTAAGGAAAAAGCAGAGCTTGATCCTTTACCAGATGCTGAGAACAATCTTTTGCATCCAATAAACTCAGAATCCAATATTATGCGATCTGACAAATCTGAAAGTTTGTTATTTGAAGATCTGTTGTTCTGTAAAATCCTGATTAACAAAAGCCCGGCTTCAGGGAACCTTTTTACAACACTGAATGGTGTTCCCGGACATTACATCTATGTGTTTAATAACCATGGAGTCCCGATTTATGTTAAAAAGTTTCAGGAACAGGTATTTAATCTTAAACCCCAGCCAAAGGGGCAGTTAACCTACTATGATCTTAATCTTGAGTGTTATATTGTCCTTGATTCATTATTGAATCCGGTTGATACGCTAACCATGAAGAATGGCTATACTCCGCATACTCATGAAGCAGTAATACTTGAGAATGGCCATATACTTATGTTTGCCTACGATCCTCAGCTGGTTGATATGAGCAAATTAGTTGAAGGCGGAAATAAGTATGCAACGGTAACCGGCCTGGTAATACAGGAATTAGACCAGAAAAAAAATTTATTATTTCAATGGAGAAGCTGGGACCATATTAATATTACCGATTCTCATGCTGACTTGCTCGCATCTGCAATTGATTATATCCATGGCAATTCCCTTGATGCTGATACCGATACAACGCTAATTCTTTCCTCAAGAAATCTGAGCGAGATAACAAAAATTAATAGATTAAACGGGAATATAATCTGGAGACTCGGCGGCAAAAAAAATGAGTTTTCTTTTATGAATGATCCAAGAGGATTTTCAATGCAACATTCCGCTTCAATACTCAATAATGGGAATCTGATACTCTTTGATAATGGAGTCGGATTTAGTCCGGCTTATTCCAGGGGTATAGAATATAAGTTGGATGAAAAGAGTTTTATTGTCGAATTAATAAACGAATTCAGACATATACCTGATTTTTATACCCATATCAAAGGAAACATACAGCGAATTTTCAATGGCAATAGCTTGGTTTACTGGGGGCATCTTCCATTTATTTCTGAATTTGACCAGTCAGACAATTTAACTTTCAGTGCTACGTTTGAACTGGACTTATTTCCGGATTATAGAGTATTTAGATCTGACTGGGAACCGGGTTTATTCACATTGAGTACCGACACTTTAAATTTCCGGCAAGTCTATCTGGGTAATATTGAAACCAGGTCTTTTGATATAATCAATCATTCAGATAAAGCTATAGCAATAACTTCTATAAATAATAATGAGGACTTTTTTATTACAGAGCCTCTCCCCATTGAAATATCTTCAGGGAACAGAAGAACAGTTAGCATATCTTTCACTACAAGAAAGCCAGGTCATATTATGGATACTTTAAATATATGCTATGAAACCGATAGCACAATGGTTAACAGACAATTATATGCTTTGGCAGAATCAGTTCTCCCGAATGGGATTGAGAATCCTTCCAATTCAGAAGCATCAATTTATGCTAATCCGGCGAATGGGTTCTATCACCTGAAGCTTTCGAGACCGGAATCATTCCATATTCGGGTATTGAGTGTTTTTGGCAATATAATTTTAGAAGACAGGATTCTTGAAAGTGATTCATTCACTTTTAATCTTTGCAATAAGTCTGATGGATTATACCTCATCGAATTAAAAATGACTGACCCTGATTTACGGAAGATTTTCAAGGTCATTAAATATTCAAAATAAGCACTGATGTCTTGGTAATTAAAGTAAGATACTGGGGCAAATTGTTAAGGAAAAATATCTCAGTACTTAACCAATATCCTTTTTAAAGTTGAACTCATTTCCTTATCAGTGATTTTTAAAAAGTATATCCCCTGCGAAATACCTGTCATATCTATTGCTGTGTGGCCTTGCATCATTTCTTTTGAAATCAAAATTTCACCGGTAATATTAAATATAGCCACATCATAATAAAATTCGTTATCACATAATATATGCAATACTCCGCCAACAGGGTTGGGATAAATTTTCCATATTTCAGAATCGTAAGGGAACATTGAAAAGACAGGACTTTCCTCAGTGTAGATTTTAGATGCCGTTATGGAAGGATTGCCGGATGCATCTTCAACACTGCCAATCTGGATGAAATATTGCTGTCCACTTTTTAGGGGTGAAGAAGGTATAATAGTAATTTCTGTTTTTTCCTGATTAATAGAGGCATCGAAAGCTACATCCTGTCCATTTATATCATCTTCCCGATAAATGACCAGTGATGAAGCATTCAGGTCGGTGATTTCCGAATTATCAAGGTTCCTGACCGGTTCAGAGAACTGAATCGTTACCACACCTTCCTGATTTAAAGTGTCATCGGTTGGAACAAAGCTGACCACAGGTGAAATCATATCAGGAACATACCCCTGAAGGTGTACCTGGATTGCAACGCGTTGTGTCGTGTCTTTATTATCACTGTTAACGGTAAGAACATCATAAAGTTTAGTGTTTTGAGCAGCTCCCTGCGGGTAAAAGATCACAGTAAGAATTTCCTGTCCATTGGCAGGTATAGCTATCGGGAATTGTTCATCAACATAAAAATAGGATGTCCGTAAAGCAACACTGGTAATGAGTAAAGTATCGGTGGAGTTGTTTTTAATCATCAGGTGATAAACCGATTCTGTGTATCCATTCCAGTTGCCGAAATTGACAGAATCAATTACAGGTTCAAACAGGTTGGTTTTCCAGGGAAATTTTCTGACCCTGTAGCTGCCATCGTGTTGTG
>Ga0105101_10001239_pt1 | contig 11059 bp, 9 predicted proteins | sample PPLLak21cMay2015_2_FD_87037 | JGI IMG/M metagenome (GOLD analysis project Ga0105101, IMG submission 87037) | Freshwater sediment microbial communities from Prairie Pothole Lake near Jamestown, North Dakota, USA - PPLs Lake P8 Core (1) Depth... | ecosystem: Environmental > Aquatic > Freshwater >...
AAGCCATTCTAGAGGGAATCGAACAGATTAAGCGGGAATATGGTGAAGCAACGAAGGGGTTTGAATTGATAGAGGTAGCGGGGGGATACCAGTTTCGCACCAAACCCAGATGGGCGGAATGGGTGAATCGTTTGAAGAAAGCAAAAGCGGTGAAATTAAGCCGATCTGCGTTAGAGACGCTAGCCATCATAGCCTACCGCCAACCGATCATTCGGCCTGAGATCGAAGAGATTCGAGGCGTCGATTCAGGATGGGTCCTTCGAACCCTTCTAGAGAAGGGCCTCATCAGGATCGTGAGCAGAAGAGATATCCCGGGGCGTCCCATTGTCTATGGAACGACGAAGGCGTTTCTCGAGCTCTTCAACCTCAACACGCTCTCGGACCTTCCAACCCTCAAAGAGATTGAACCTCCACAGGCGCTCGAAGCGATGCAAAGGGAAGAACTTCGAGGTACCGGCTCGGAGGGCACCCCTCCTGACGAAGGCTCCACTAGAAGAGAGGTGGAGGAATAAAGAGATTTGTGAAAATATGTTTCTAAGGCTGAGCAAAAAGGCCCAGATGCAAGGCGCCCGAAAACCTGAGGAATGAGTCGTACATGCAGGTACGTCGCAATGACGAAGGTTGAGGAAACGCAGCAGATGGGTATTTTTCATCAGCCTGGCAGGGAATTCCGTTGGCTCAAGAACGCATTCAAAAAATCTTAGCCAAGGCCGGTATTGCCTCCAGAAGAGAAGCGGAAAGAATGGTGCTGGAGGGGAGGGTGATGGTCAATGGTAGAGTCATCGATACGTTAGGTCTTAAAGCCGATCCTCTGAAAGATTCTATTAAGGTAGACGGGAAAATACTAACCCGTTTCGAACCGAAAATAACACTCCTTCTCAATAAGCCCAGGGGATATCTCGCCACCGTGAAAGACCCGAAAGGAAGGCCAACGGTCATGGACCTTCTCAAAGATTTGAAATGGCGAATCTATCCAGTGGGCCGTCTCGATCTCGATGCGGAGGGCCTCCTTCTTTTGACGAACGATGGGGAACTGGCGAACAGACTCGCCCACCCAAAATTTTCGATTCCCAGAACTTACCTTGTGAAAGTAGGTGGGGTCCCGGAGGAAAGAGATCTGGCTCGGCTGAAAAGAGGGGTCATGCTTGAAGATGGAAGAGCCCGGGTCGTTTCCTGCTCCCTCCTTCGTCAAAAAGAGAAAAATAGTTGGGTTCAGGTGGTCGTGACGGAAGGGAGGAACCGTCTGGTGAAAAGAATCTTTTCAGCCATCGGTCATCCCGTCCTTAAACTGAAACGGATCGAGTTCGGCCCGATCCAATTGGGAAATCTTCCCTTTGGCCAGTTCCGTTATCTGACAACTTTGGAGATAGCGAAGCTCAAGAAGCTAATGGCAGATAGCGTATAGCGAATAGGCAAAAATGGTAGCGCCCTCATTTACTGAGGGCGAAATGATAAGAAACGTCTGCAGTAAATGCCGACGCTACGTGGTAGGGGCGACCGTAATGGTCACTGAGGTTGAAATGACAAGAAAGATTGTTCACCTGGCGACCCTGGTTGTTCCCCTGGGATATGCCTTGACTTCCGAAGAAACCGTGCTTGTTTTTCTCGTCCCTTTCTTCATATGTTTTCTTTCGGTCGACCTTCTTCGTCACTTCCTTCCCGGGCTGGCCTCCCTTTTTCGGAAATATTTTTTTGGAAGGGTTCTCAGAGAGGAAGAGGGGGAGACTTTTATGGGTTCTACTTATTTTCTCTTTTCAACGATTCTGACCATCCTTCTATTTCCCAAACCGATCGCTATTTCAAGCCTGCTGATTCTGATCCTCGCTGATACAGCCGCCGCTCTCGTTGGGAAGGGAATCGGAAGAGTCCGAATCTTAGGGAAGACCCTTGAAGGGAGCATGGCTTTTTTCTTCACCGCCCTCCTGATCGTTTGGATTTATCCAAACATGAATCGTTTCTCGGGAAGCGTTGCAGCCCTGGGAGCCACATTGATCGAAATTCTTCCAATCAGGTTGAATGATAACCTGACCATTCCCCTCACTGCAGGGACGATCATGTTTTTCTTGGGGGGATGATGGAGGGTATTTTCTCCGCCGCACTCAGTAGGATCTCAACTTCCTGCTCTGAATGAATTTCTACAATCGCCAGAGTGATCTTCAATTCTTTAAAGAGAAATGAGAAAGCCTCCTCTGAATTATTCAACAGGGTTCCATCCGCCAATGGATTCAGGCTGATCACGGGTCTATCAAACTTCTTAATCAGAACGGAGGCCTGATCCAGATCGAAAAAGCTCCATTTCTTGTTGATGGGGACAGCATAGGCCGCTACGTCCAGGGATTTAGCCTTTGGAAGACAGAAGGTTGCCCACTGACCCGAGTAGACAGGCGTGAATCCTTTCTCTCTCACCTTTGCCATCATCTCTTTGAGAAGATCGATTCTCCCTAAAGCCAATAACCAGTCTCCATATCTTCCTCCTACTAACAGGAAAGGGGACTCCCGGGGATGGAAGAGGGAAAGGGCTTTTTCAAAACGTTGGGGGTCGAAGTCAATCCGATCGATCTCTTTCTGAGTTAAGACTTCAGAAGCAAACGGGACGGGTGGTAGATTTCGAATCGAATGGGGGAGGCTCAGGGTCTTTTTTATGGTTGAGACAACTTTCGCTTCGAATTGATGAAGGGGTTTCCCTAAGAAAGAGGTTCCCTCCTCCGCCTCCAAGTGACAGAGGCCCATCAGATTTTCATCTTCCGCTAATCCTTTCAACTCTCTAAGTGGTTCAAGATGCTTCAAGGAAGGGAGGTCGAAGTGGGTGATGCCCATTCCATAAATTTTTTTCATAAGGCTGGAAGGGCTTGTTGATGAGATGGAGAAGATAATCCGCGACAGTTTTTTACCTTCTAACAGGACCGTTGGCATCGGCATCATTTTACCATTTTATGATTTTGCTAGCTAATTTTCAATCCAATTGCTTTGAACGTGGTAATCCCTCACTGAAGCGGGGAACAATGGGTAGGGGAGGCTTTAGCCTCCCCATTTGGAGGGCGACTAAAGTCGCCCCTACCCCCTTTAGGTGAGGGATTACTGAACGTGCTCTTGTCAGAACCTGCTTGGACCAAGGGCAGGGTTCAGGCTGACAGAGGAAGAGTTTTAAAGGTTATTGCCTTTTTTTTATAAATTTAGTAATCTTCTAATGGTTGATGAAGTGCAAAATAAAATTTGTTTTTGAAAGGAGGAGCCACGATGACAAAAAAATTCCTATGGGTTCTGGTCATCATCGTTTTCACCCCCTGTATCGCCTTTGCGCAAAGAGATGTGAGATTAGAGTTTGAGGGACGCTATTGGTTCACGGACTTGGAGGGGAGGGCTAAAGTAACAGAAGCTGACATAGGGACCGATATCGATTTTAAGAAAGACCTCGACATCAAGGATGAGGGTTATCCAGAGGTCCGGCTCACATGGTATACGGGAAAGAAAAGCAAAATAAGATTTGCCTATACTCAGGTGGGCTATGACGGTGATGCGAATATACAGAGGACAATTCTATTCAATGGAACAACGTATAATGTTGGGACCCGTGTTCTGACGGATCTTGATGTCAAATACCTTAGAATCGGATGGGCCTGGCAATTTATCAATATCGACAACGGGTTCTTCAAGCTTGGGACGCTGATAGAAGCGAAGGGCTTCTGGACTAAAACAACCCTTGAAGCGCCAGATCTCGTTCCAGCTCTTAGAGAGAAAGAAAGATTTGTATTTGCGCTTCCCACGATCGGTGCGGCTCTGGATATCAATCCCCATAAAATGTTGAATATTTTTGCCGAGGGCTCCGGGTTACCTGCGGGGAAATATGGATACATGTATGATGTGGAGGCGGGTATCAAATTAATCCCCATAAAGATCTTAAGCATCGTGGGGGGTTACAGATTACTGGAGTTTAAAGCCAAGGATGATCGCGACTTTGCAAAGGTGAGGGTTCATGGTCCCTTTGTTGGCGTAACCGTGAGATTCTAAATCCTGTCTTTTATGGCTCTTTAAGTTTTATGGAATCGAAGAAGAAAGAATTGAGAGAGGCTCTGAAGTTAGTGATCAAAGGTCTGATCATTCAAGAGGCCAGGAGGACCCAACTGGAACAGTCTTCTCCCGCTCCTTTTGTTCTCGATGAAATGATCCGTTCGATCGAGGAAGCGAAGAGACAGGTCGTCGCCCTGGTTCGGCTGACGCGTCCGAGAGAGAGGGAGGCTCTCATCAAGAGGTTAATCCGTCAATCGGTAGATGAAGAGATCGACCAGGCCATTCGAGTGAGACAGAAGAGATGCTTCCGGTGTACCCATGTGAGATATTTTGATGAGTCAGGAGCGCCCCATGCCGCTTTCCCCATCGGGGAAGAGAGGGCCCGGGTGATCGGTTGCGAAATGATCTCATCGCCTTCCGGAGTTGAGTGCTGGAGTTTTATCGAGAGCTCCCTCGCCATTTCGATTGGGGATTATTTGGATGAGATGTCCATCCTCTACGAAGTAAGGCAGATGTTCGACCAATTTGAAAAAATCTGGGAGGACTATCTCACGCGATAAAGCATATAGCGCAAAATAAGGGTTGCTGGGTTTGTTGAGTTTATTGAGTTTTTTGGGTTAACCCAATAAACGCGACAGACCCAAGAAACTAACCAAACTTCAACTTCCGCTCAGCGCTTTGCGTCTAGGCCAGGGCTTCTGCCACCAGTTCGGTAATATCCATCACCTTGATTCGGGTCTTCTTCTCTTTTCGAAGTCTTGCTGCAGCGACCTGCAGGTTTGACTTACAGGATGGGCAGGCCGACACTACGACCTCGGCCCCGACCTCCAACGCTTCCAGAATCCGCTTATAGGCAATCTCTCCCGAAAGGTCCGTATCAAAGGCCTTCAGCCCTCCGCCACCTCCGCAGCATTTGGCCAAGAGACGATTATTCTTGAACTCAATCAGGGTCACACCGGGAATCTTTTTGAGAAGTTCTCTGGGGGGTTCAAAGATGTTGAGGTGGCGACCCAAATCGCACGGATCGTGATAAGCCACCTTCACCGGATTTCCGTTTTTGAATTGGATCTTCTTTTCTCCGATCAGTCGGTTGAGGTATTCGATGGCGTGAACCACTTCTGTGTTAAAGGGGACATATTTGGGATAGAGGTCTTTGAAGGTCTTATAACAACCCGCACAGGTGGTCAGGATTTGCTTGGGCTTTATTTTTGAGAAAGCCTCCACATTCTTTTTCGCAACTTCTTGAAACTCCTTTGTGCCCACCAGATAGGAAATGTATCCGCAACAATTTTCATCCTTGCCCAGAGCGGTATAGGAACTCCCTGCTTTATCAAGGATCTTCATGATGTTGGGGATGATGTTGATATCCTGGTAGGAAGTCACGCATCCAGCGAAGAGAAGAGCATCCACAGGCCCCTTCTGGGGCTTAAACGTTGAGGGAAAGACATCCGTTCGCTTCTCCCTTGGCTCCCCAAATGGATTTCCAGTGGCCTTCATGTTCTCTATCAAGGTTTTATGGACGGGGGGAAGAAATCCGGCCTCGACCAGTCTCTGGCGGCCTGCTTCAACGATTTCGGAGACTGAGACACCTGCAGGACAGGTCGCCTTGCAGTTGAGACAGGTGGTGCAGAGGTAGAACTTGTCCGCCACTTCTTTGGAGGGTTCAAGCGTTCCCTTCAAGAGGTAGTAGGCCATGATGACCCTTCCTCGGGCATTCTCTGACTCAAGCTCGGTCTGGGCAAAGACCGGACATCCCGCTCGGCAGAAGCCACAATTGATGCAGGCAAGGATCTCGTTATCCACGGCCTGGCCGAAGCTCTGAATCTGATCAGGGGTTTCCAAGAATTCCTTGTAGGTGAAATGGTCGAGAATATCCTTTACAGAATCATCAAGTCCCAGTTTGCCAGGGTTCAAGATATTTTTTGGGTCCAGCGATTTCTTGATCGTCTTCATCACCTCATGACTTAATCCCAGTTCTTGATGGATATAAGGGGCCTTGGCCACACCGATCCCATGCTCCGCTGTCAAGGTTCCCTTAAATTTCATGGTGAGGTCAATGAAGTCCTGGGCAATCTTTTTCACGGTTTCCCATTCCTTCTTATTTCGGCCATCGAGGATGAGAACGGCGTGGAGGTTCCCATCACCGATGTGACCAAAAATGGGGATGGGGAAGTTGTACTTATCACGGATCTTTTGAAGCTCACGAATCGTTTCTGGAATCTTAGACATGGGGACACCAAAGTCCTCCACGAGGGGGATTAACTTTGCCCCCCTCCTAATTTTGGAGAGGGAGGGGACGAGGCCCTGTCGGCCTGCCCACATCTTCAATCGTTTTGCCGGATCATCATCCCACTGGTTGCCAAGGCCATTGCATTGCTTAGAGATTGCGTCAATCTTCTTGATATTCTCTTTGACGGCTTGGCGATTTCCATCGATCTCAATGAAAAGGATGCATCCCACATTGTCTGGAATATTGAGTCCCATTGCCTTGTTCACGACATCGATAGAAAACCGGTCGAGAATTTCGCACGAAGAGAGAGGGATCCCAGAGGTAATGATTTCTTCGGCCGCTTTTCCTGCATCCTCGACGGAAGGAAACCAGGTTTGAGCGAAGGCAATATATTCTGGCATGGGAAGAATTTTTAAAGTAATCTCGGTCATGACTCCCAGGGTCCCTTCTGCCCGACAGAAGAGGTGGGCCAGATCATATCCCGAAGAGGTTTTCGGGACGATCGAACCCGTCCTCATCACCCTTCCATCCGCCAGAACGACCTCCAACGCCAAGAGGTAGTCCTTGGTCGCCCCGTATTTGATGGCTCGGTTGCCGCTTGCATTGGTTGAGACCATCCCCCCAATGGAGGCCATGGTGGCGCTCCCAGGATCGGGGGGGAAGAAATGAGTTGGAGCAAGGGCATCATTCAATTGCTGACAGATCACTCCTGGCTCTACCACTGCATAGCCGTCTTTGAGATTGATCTCCTTGATCTTATTCATTCGACTTAAATCGAGGACGATGCCTCCAAAGCAGGGAAGGACCGCTCCTGTGGTGCTCGTTCCAGAGCCCCGGGGGATAATCTTGATCCCCCGGTCATTGGCCAATTTGAGAATCTTAGATACTTCATCGGTCGTCTTAGCGAACACAATGGCATCTGCAACGCCCTCATGAACAGACATATCGCGTGAGTAACAAAGCCGTTCGAGGCGATCGGTCTTCACATTCTTTTCGCCTACGATTTGAATCAGATCCTTGGTATAGTCCATTTCCAGTCTCCCGTCGTTTGATATTTTCTTTTCACCGTCTCAGAGATCAATGACTTGGTCCATCTCACATTTTATAAATTTATCGTAACAGGATTTTCTTTTTAAGTAAACCCCGTTAGAAGCAGGTTACCAAAGGGAGCCCGTGGTTAACAAAGAAAAATTTCTAACGGGGCAAGCAGCGGGCCTTCGCCGCGCCGAAGTGGCTCCGGCCACGCAGGCGGGGTTTTCTAACGGGGTAAATGCCTAACCACTTTCTTTTACAGAAGGCTCTATCGATTGCTCCACCAGCTCGCTCAGGTCGAAGGCGGAGAGGGTTTCCTGCTGACCTTTCTCTTTGATTCCATCTTCCAACATGGTCAGACAATAGGGGCAGGCTGTTGCCACGAGCGCTGCCTTCGTCTCGATCGCCTGAAGGGTGCGGATATGGTTGATCCGTGTCCCAATATTTTCTTCCATCCACATCCGTCCTCCTCCAGCGCCACAGCAGAAGCTACGGTTGCCGTGTCGTTCCATCTCCACTCGCTTCAAACCGGGGATGGCATCCAAAATCCTTCGAGGGGCACTGTAGATCTGGTTTCCTCGGCCGAGATAGCAGGAGTCGTGGTAGGTAATGACTTTATTAATCGGCTTGGTGAGTTTCAACGTTCCTTTGGAAAGGAGGTCTGCCAATAACTGAGTGTAGTGAAACACCTGAAATTCTCCCCCGAATTGGGGATATTCATTTTTGAGCGTATGGAAACAATGCGGGCACATGGTGAAAATTTGCTTGACCCCGTATTTGTGCAAGACCTCGATATTGGCCTGGGCCAAGGTCTGAAAGAGGTATTCATTCCCTGTCCTCCGCGCAGGATCACCACAGCACCCCTCCTCTGTGCCCAAGATCCAAGAAGGAACTCCGGTGGACTTCAAGATGCTCACGAGAGAAATGGCTACGTCCATGTTCCGATTGTCGAAGCTTCCTGCACATCCTACCCAAAAGAGGATCCCCCTCTCGGCTCCTTTAGAAAGGATCCCTGCTCCCAGGGGTTTGGCCCATTCCGCCCGCAGTCCTCGGCCCATCCCCCAGGGGTTTTGGCTGTTCATTAAATTCTTGAAAACCAATCTTAATCCCGAAGGAAATTTCGTTTCCATGAGAACCAGATACCGACGGAGATCCATGTTCCGCACGATCTGCTCAATCGAGACGGGACACACCTCTTCGCAGGCCATGCAGGCCGTGCAGGCCCAAAGCTCATCTTCACTCACCGTGGTTCCTATGATGGGCGGGGGGTCACGCTTTTCAGGGAGCGTGGAAAGCAGAACGGGTCCTTCGCGCCAGAGATGCTCTTTCAGGTTTTGAGTCATCTTTTTGGGGGAAAGGGGCTTCTGGGACAGGTAGGCAGGGCAGACGTCCTGACAACGACCACAAGCAGTGCAGGCTTCGAGATCTAACAACTGTTTCCAGGTAAATTCGGAGATCTCCTTAACGCCGAAGGTCTCAGCTTCTTCAAGGTCAGGGAGTGGAGGGAGGACACTTTTTGGTTTAAGAGAACGAAAGAAGATGTTAATGGGTGAGAGGAACAGGTGCTGTAAAGGGGAATGGCTGACGACGAAATACGCGAGGAGAAGAGAGGCTGGGATGGCATGGAGGAGAGCTCGATGCCAAATGAGGAGTTCGTTCAAAGGGTCGGAGGTGAGAATTAGAATGAACTTGGATACAAGATAACTTACCGGCGCCCAAAGGAACCAATCCGAGGGGATAGGGACCCCGACCGCTGCCATCCGGTAGCCTTTGATGAAATAGCCGGTGATGAGAAGAAGGAACCCCCAAACAAAGATTAAGGTCCTCTCCGGTTTGTTATCCAAACGAGAAGGCTTCACGATATATCTTCGGATGACAGCCAGGCCTACGCCGATGATGGTCAGAACACCTCCGAACTCAGAGAGAAAGGATGCATATAAAAAGAGGATTTGGGGTGGATTCGTGAGACCAACGGGAAATGAGAACACCCTGATGATTTTGCCCAGAAAGATGAGGAGGGTTCCCCAAAAGATGAGAAAATGCATGGCACCAGGATAAACCTCTTTCCCTATTCCGGAATTTGCAAAGGTAACCGCTAAGACCGTTCTCAGTCTCTTCCCCACCTGGTCGAAGCGATTTTCTTTTTTCCCAAGACGCCACAATCGATAATGTTGTCTCGAGAAACTTAGGATAAAAAGGGCAAGCAACCCCATACAGAAAACCAGAAAGCCAATGACGATGGGCAGAAATATGTTTGTGATATAAATTTCTTGCCTTGTCCAGAACAGCTGGTTTTCAAAATCCATCGAATCGGTCCTAAAAACGAGATAGAGGTGAAATCCGGGGATAAAATGTAATCAAATGGGCAACAAAGAAAATCAGTGCTAAGAGACCCATGATCCTCAGCACCCATTTCATAAATGGGCTATATTTTGGGTCCAAACCAAGGTCAAAGAGGAGAAGCTTTCCCCCCGCGAATAGGGAGTAGATTATCCCCATCAATAGAACTAATTCAACCAAAATCGCAATGGGTCTGAAGGAAGTTTCCATCATGGGTTCATCGAACTCGACCCGTCCTTACATCCTATTTTTTCTGTTCCTTCCTTTCTCAAACTGAGCTTTTATTCTGCAGGAGGGGCAAAGGTCGAACAGCCAGGCAGATTCGGTGGCCACCCTCATCCTGGATTTCAAAAGGCTGATCATCGCTTGAGGAAATAATGGGGTGCCACACTCAGAACATCGGGATATTCTATCTTCAAAAACGACCGTGGCTCCTTCCCTTATTCTCCCTGGCTCAAGGTCCTTCTCGAATTGCAAACAATGTTCCGGGCAGGAACTCTCACAAATGCCGCAGGAATTACACAAATCATGTCGAAATACAAGCTGATAGAGACCCTCTTCGCTGAATCTCAACATGGTCAACGCCTTTGTTGGACAATCGATCGCACAGAGGCCGCACCCCGTACATTTCTCTTTGCTAAGGATTGGAAAGCCCTCCTTCTTGGATCGGATTCCCTTTAAAAACTCGCGTCGGCTTATCCTGTTTTTGAATCGTGAGGAATTCAAGTTCAGCCTTTCTCTGCAGGGGTGGATGTTTGTTCGCTTCTTTCATTCGCCGGCAATAACGCCAAATATTTTAGACCTATAAGGAAGAATAATCCCATCAGGGCAAAGATCCCAATGGACATGAACAATTCCATCGGTCTCAAAGGGAAGGAACCAACTTCTCCCCAGATTCCCTCAATCCTGCCTGGATAGAAAGTTAGTGGATAAGCTGTCCCTGGTATGACCAGGGCAAATCTTTCTCCAAAGATGCCGATGACGACCAAACAGGCAGCGGTCATCACCCCCTGGATCGTCTTCTTGTATCGGGGATGAACCAACAGGATAAATGGAAGGACATAAGCGCATCCTACTTGTAATCCCCAGAAAATCCAAGAAAAAGGTCCAGCCAGAAGCCAGAGCGTGGGTTCGCGATGAGGCGAATAGAGATGGGTCAGCTTATCCACCAGGACCATCGTAAAAAGAACCACAATCAGGGGAGGGAGCAATTTGCTTAAGGCATAGAGGATCTCTTGATCCCATTTTCTCTGAGCGAACCTAAAAATAGCCCAAACGACAATCATCAATAGGGCCAATCCGGATACGAGAGCGGCAGCGAGAAATTCAAAGGGCTTGATGGGGGAGTAGAAGATGGGGCGGGCAGCGATGAATCCAAAGATCGCTCCTGTGCCCATATGGACCAGGGCTGCCCAAAAAATAGCGATCAGACCCATCACCCTGATCCAC
>Ga0105101_10001242_pt1 | contig 11051 bp, 9 predicted proteins | sample PPLLak21cMay2015_2_FD_87037 | JGI IMG/M metagenome (GOLD analysis project Ga0105101, IMG submission 87037) | Freshwater sediment microbial communities from Prairie Pothole Lake near Jamestown, North Dakota, USA - PPLs Lake P8 Core (1) Depth... | ecosystem: Environmental > Aquatic > Freshwater >...
AAATCTTGGAAGGCTTGCCTATCCGCGTCCAAAATGCTGTTCAGACGAGATGATAGACCAAATTTTGGAGTTTTCCAGCCGCAACCTTGCGTTGTAATACTATTATTTGTCACTTATTGCGGCTGTTCCATTTATCGAAAAATCAGATATTGACTTTATATGTGAAAAGATGTACCATATTTGTGACAACGCTGTCGTCATCGATAACGACAACGTTGTGTCTCTCCTCCTTCAATATAAGAGAATACAGTCCATGAGCGGAAATTCTTCCGTCGAGCAATTGTCGCGCGGTAGCAATGAGCATGCGTATGTCACCTTGCAGGATGTGGCAGCCCTGGCTGGTGTGTCGATCAAAACCGTTTCACGGGTTGTTAATAATCAAGGTGAGATTACTGAGGCAACCCGGCAGCGTGTGCAAGCGGCAATCGATGAATTGGGATATAGACCCAACGTATTAGCACGGAGCCTGGTAAATCGGCGTACTGATACGCTGGCAGTGGTCGCCTGGGGGATTGAATACTTTGGTCCTTCGCGGACGATGGTGGGGATTGAGCAGCAGTGTGATGAACTTGGTTATTCATTATTCCTCGATCTGGTAAGTCAACCAGATGATCCCAATCAAGAGCGAATTTTAGACACGTTGCTTGCCCGGCGGGTAGATGGGATTATTTGGTCTGTACCGGAGGTAGGTGAAAATCGAAAATGGTTGAAGCCCGGACTGCTGGAACGACTACCTCCGATTGTTTTTCTGAGCATGCAATCACAGCCTGGGCTAACCATAGCTGCGGTCAATAATCTTAGTGGCGCCAGGCAGGCAGCACAACATTTGATTGACCAGGGGAGGCGTAAGATCGCAATTATTACAGGGCCAAAAGCCTGGTGGGAAGCCCGAGAACGTTTTGCCGGTTGGAAAAGCACGATGGAGGAGGCTGGATTGACAGTCTCGCCTTCCCTCATTGCGGAGAGCTATTGGTCAGCTGCCGGGGGAGAACGCGCGATGCAACAGCTCCTTAAACAGACGCCGGATATTGACGCCGTATTTGCGTCAAGCGACCAAATTGCCCTGGGAGCTTTAGGCGCGATTCATCAGACGGGCCGGCGTGTCCCTCAGGATTTGGCGATTGTCGGTTTTGACAACGCACCTGAATCTGCGTTTTACTGGCCCCCGCTTACAACAGTCTATCAAAAGTTAGTCAAGGTGGGCCATATTGCCGTGCGAAATTTGCATCAGATGATCGAGTCCCGCCGCCAACAAAGGGCTTATGTCGAAGCAGCCCTGACTTTAATCGAGCCCGAATTGATCGTCCGTGCAAGTTCTAAGTAGTCAGACCATGTTAATTATCAATCGGGTTTTCAGGATGCTCTGATCGATATCAAACTGTCAACCCCATAGCGAAGGAGGTGCTCCGGTCCGAGTAACTTATCAAAATGATTTGCAAAGTCGTTGCCAAAATCAGAAAAGGAGAAGATAAAATGTCTAGAAAGATGTGGTACAGCCTGATAGCTGTGCTCGCTGTAACTGCCACAGTGCTTTCTGCTTGTGGACCAGCGACCACCCCCACACCAGTGACAATCATTCAGACGCAGGAAGTGCCAGTACAGGTCGTAGTCACTGCGACGCCTGAACCACAGGCAAAGAAGCTGGAAATCTTCCATTGGTGGACTGCCCCCGGCGAACGCGAGGCCGCGGATGCCATGTTTGCCGCCTTAAGTGCTGCCTACCCGGATATTGAGCTCGTGGAGAACCCGGTACCCGGTGGTGGTGGGACCGAACACCGTGTCGTTTTGAAAGCCCGCATTACCGCTGGCATACCGCCAGACACATTCCAGACCCTGGGAGGCGCCGAGTTGAAGGACTATGTTGACAGCGGCGTCTTGGAGCCCCTGGATGATTTTTATGCGGAAAACGATTATGCCAGCAAAATACCCAAGCCGCTACTGAACGCAGTGACGATTGATGGGCATCCTTATTCAGTTCCATTGAATATGCATCTGGAGAACATCCTGTATTACAACAAGAAATTGTTCGATGAACTGGGCCTCACTGCCCCAGCCGGTTATGATGACTTAATCGCTGCCTGTGATGCCATCAAGGCTGCTAAACCTGAAATGGCCTGCCTGGCAGTCGGTTCGAAGGACAACTGGTCGGATGTCTTCGTACTCGATACCATCATGATGGAATTGGGCGGCCCAGAGTATTATGTCCAGTTCTTCAAGGGCGAGATCGATGTAGCCAATGATCCTATCTTCAAGGAATCACTGGAAAAATTCGCTGCGTTGCAACCCTATATCAACATGAGCGACCACTCCAGTTTGACCTGGGATCAGGCGGTCTCCGCGGTTGGCGCTGAACAGGCTGCCATGACAATCATGGGCACCTGGGCGATTGGCGCGTTCGTAAAAGGCTCAAACTGGCAACCTGACGTTGATTTTGGAGCGGTGAACTATCCCACGAAACCTGAGCGCATTTTGCTCTTCCACCCGGATACCTACGGATGCACCGTTGGCGCTCCTGATCCGGAAGAGTGCCAGGCCTGGTTGAGTGTTGTGGCTTCGCCCGAACTTCAGATTCCCACAGATGTTACACAGGGCGGTTTGTTCGCTCGCACAGACATCGACCCGACAGAGTTCCCCGATCCCATCCGCCAGGAGATGCAGGATTTTGTCAGCAAGAATCCTGACAAGTTGATCCTCGATCAGCACGGAACCATCCTGCCCAATGCTGCGCAGGTACAGTATCGCGTGATCATCTCGACCTTCTTTGCCGACGAGAGTCCAGATGTTGAAGGGACCATCGCCGAAACAGCGGATATGATGACAACCTTCAATGTCAAAGAAGGCGCGGCCTGGTACCAGTGGCCATAAAAAGCTGCAAGAACCGGTTGCCTGTGAACTGAACTTTCATCAATGAGTTTGAACCGGTTGAGTATAATTTCAGGTAGGGACGCATGATTTATGTGTCCCTACCTAACTAACGTAGACCAACAACTCTCTTGCCGGCAAGTTAATCCATAACAGGTGAACAGCATGATCGCGACAAAAGCACCAATGGCTCGAAAGCGTCGGAAGAAGGGGATAGCAGTAGCAGAGTTCCTGGTTTTTACACTGCCTCTCCTGGTCTTCCTGATCATCCTGTATGGAACCTTGCTTTGGAACTTTTATGTTTCCACGTCGAATTGGGTCAGCACAGCGGCTGACTATAGCTTTACCGGGCTGAAATGGTATCAATATTTGTTTCGCCAGGGTCGTTTCTGGGTTGATGTACAAAATAACTTGAAATGGCTGATTCTGGGGGTGGTTCCCACCACAATACTGGCAATTTTGCTGGCTTATCTATTAGAGCTGGCGCCTATCCGGGGGGTCGAATCCTATGTCAGGACACTCATCCTCTACCCGGTAGCAATGTCCTTTGTTGTGACTGGAACGATCTGGTCATGGATGTACCAACCGGAGAAGGGCGTGTTCAATACCATACTGCGTTCAGTAGGCATTGATTCTCCACTCACCTTTACGAACAATCCAGACCAGGCTACTTATTGGCTGATATTGATCTTTGTCTGGCAGTATTTAGGCTTTGCTGTCATTATTATCCAGTCATCTTTCCGTACCACGGAACTTCAGGAGATGATTGAGGCTGCCACCGTGGATGGGGCCTCCAAGCTCAGGATTCTTTTCTCGGTGATTATTCCGAATATACGCGCCGGCATCCTTGTGTTGGTCTCACTCCTATTGATCAATTCGTTGAAGGTGTTTGATATTGTCTGGATCGTGACCAGGAATGGCCCGGGCATTGCGACTGACGTGTTGGCAACAAACATGATCGTCACCGCTTACGATCAGCGGCTGTTCTCCGCGGGTGCGGCAATTGGAGTGATTATTTTTCTCATCGCCTTCATTCTTGTCATTCCATATACTATCTATGCTCTCAAGAAGTGGTTCGAATGAAAAGCAAAAACGCAACCCTCAAGATCATCGTGCTCGCAGTGTTGATTCTGTTGAGCTGTGTGTACCTTTTGCCCATCTATGTGATGGTCACCAACTCCTTGAAGACACTGCCAGAAATCACGCAGCGGACCTACCTGGCGCTCCCGCGCGAATGGCAATTCCAGAATTACACGAGTGCATTGTTCGGCAGCCGAGACTTTCTGATCCCGATGCGGAACCCCATCATCAATTCATCGATCATATCAGTGGCGGTAACAGCTTTGGCTGCGTTCTTTGGAGGGCTGGGTGGATATTATTTGAGCCGCACGAAATCAACGTTCGCCCGCGTAATTTTTGTCCTGGTGGGCATTGCCCTTTATATGCCATATCAGGCAGTGATCATCCCCCTGACTACGATTACGGCCAAAACGGGTTTGATCAACTCGCATTTTGGTTTAATTCTTTGTTATTTGATCATCAATGTGCCCTTGGCTTCCGTGCTGATGGGGACGTTCTTTCTGGGTGTCCCAAGGGAACTGGAAGAGGCCGCTGAAGTGGATGGGGCATCCAGGATCCAGATCTTTTTCAAGGTCGTTGTCCCGATTTCATTGCCTGCATACGCCTCTGTGGCGATCCTCATCTTTACACAGGTGTGGAATGAGTTTTTCATCGCGCTGACCCTGATTACTCCGAAAACACAAACGGTGCAGGTTGCAATGGCAATGACCCAGGGGAGCACAATCTCTCCATATAATTTACAAATGGCGGCCTCTTTGTTGACCGTTGCCATCCCTCTCGTATTCTTCCTGTTCCTGGGAAGATATTTCATCCGTGGTGTTTTGGCCGGCGCACTCAAAGGTTAATTGTTTCAACCGCCAGAGAGACTGGTTAAAGGAAAAAGGACTCTCAGGTTTCAAGCTGGAGAGTCCTTTTCGTTAAGTTACGATGTGCTCTCAATCCAGTACAGATATGTGAAGGATTACAGGGTGTTTAGTCCAACCACATTGCGTTACCTGCATCAGGTACAATTGGGGCGAGAAGAGGAAATCATATGAATAAATTCATCGGCTACCGATGTTCGTTATGCGGAGAGCAATATTCTCCAACGGATGTCACCTACACGTGTCCAAAAGATGGCGGGAACCTGGACGTGGCGCTGGATTATGATCTGATCAAGGCCAAGTACAAGCCCGACGATATACTCTCGCGGACCGACCCGTCCCTGTGGCGGTATTTGCCGCTCTTGCCCGTGCAGGAGCCGCCGGGCGCAGCCACTCCCCTGCACGTCGCGGGGGGAACGCCTGTCTTCGGGCTGCCGCGTCTGGCCGAGAAACTTGGACTGCAAAACCTGTGGCTCAAGGATGAGTCACGCAACCCCACAGCCTCGTTTAAAGATCGGGCCAGTGCCATTGTGGTGACCCGCGCGCACGAGATCAATGCCGAAGTGGTGGTGACCGCCTCCACCGGCAACGCGGGCGCCGCGCTGGCGGGTATGTCCGCGGCGGTGGGGCAGAAGGCCATCATCTTCGCGCCCAAGTCTGCGCCGCAGGCCAAGGTGGCGCAGCTGCTGATCTTTGGCGCCAAAGTCATCCTCGTGGATGGAACATATGATGACGCGTTCGACCTGACGGTGAAAGCCTCCCGGGAATTTGGATGGTATTGCCGCAACACAGGCTATAACCCCTTCACTGCAGAAGGCAAAAAGACTGCCGCGTTCGAGATCTGGGAATGGTGGGAAACCACGCATCGGAAATGGCATGAGCAGGTCGGCGCGGATGTAGACCACGCGCCGCTGACAGTCATCGTCTCTGTTGGGGACGGCAATATCATTTCAGGCGTTCACAAGGGATTCAAGGATCTGTATCATCTGGGGTGGCTGCCGCGCCTGCCGCGCATCATCGGGGTGCAGGCCGAAGGTTCCGCCGCGATCTCGAATGCCTTCCACGGGAACACGGAGACCATCACGCCCGTCTCAGCTAAGACGATTGCCGACTCGATCTCCGTTGACTTGCCGCGGGATGGCGTACGCGCCGTCCGCGCTGCGAAGGAAACCGAGGGCACGTACGTTAATGTATCAGATGAGGAGATTCTCAACGCCATCGCGGAACTTGGCAGGCTGGGAGTCTTTGCGGAACCGGCCGGGGCGACCGCGTACGCGGGTTTGGTCAAGGCGGCAGGCTCAGGCGTCGTCAGAGGCGAAGATCCCATCCTGGTGTTAAATACAGGCAGCGGGCTCAAAGACGTCCGCGCTGCCATGCAGGCTGTTGAGTCTGCTCCAATCATCGAGCCAACCTTGAAGGCTGTAAAACGTTTATTATGAATATGAAAGATAACTGGAGTTTGTCTTTTCGTTATGTCGTTGGGACGGTAAGTTTCGTCCTGCTGATTGTGTTCCTTATTTACGCGCGTGACGCGGTGACAAACCTGGTAATCGCCGGGTTCGTGGCCTATCTGATCAATCCCGCAGTTGTTTATCTAAGCGAACGGACGCGCCTGCCGCGCACATCGGCGGTGAACCTGGTCTATTTTACGGCGGTCATTCTGCTTGTGGGATTGCCTGCGACGCTCGCGCCGATTTTCTACGATGAAGCGCAGATCGTCATCCGGGATTTGCTGGATCTATCGAACCAGTTGCGGCTGACCCTTTCGCGCCCGGTGAGTTTTGGCGGGCTGGTCTTCCATTTGGATGAATGGGGAAAGAGTCTTTCGCAGGTGCAGAGCGCGATCCTCACGCCTCTTCCGGAAAAGGCGCTGCAAGTGCTCGAAACAACGTCGGTGGGCGTCTTGTGGTTCCTGGTCATCCTGGTGAGCGTGCACCTGCTGCTGTCCGAATGGCCCAGGATGCGCGATGGGTTGATCAATCTTGCACCACCGCCCTATCGTCCTGAGATGGAGGAGTTATACAGCCGCATCCGAAGAGTGTGGATGGCGTACCTGCGCGGGCAGCTCGTTTTGATGTTCATCGTCGGGGTTGTCTTTACCATCGCCTGGCTCGTCCTCGGCATTCCTGGGGCGCTGGTGCTTGGCGTGATCGCGGGCTTCTTCACACTGGTGCCCGATGTGGGTCCGTTCCTGGCCATGGTGCTCGCGGCGGGAGTCGCGCTGCTCGAAGGCTCCACCTGGATCCCGCTCTCCAATTTTTGGGTGGCTGGAATTGTCATCATCGTTTATCTGGTCTTGATCAACCTCAAGAACTTTTTCCTGCGCCCGTATATCATGGGGCGCAGCGTACACATGAATGAAGCGCTTGTCTTCATCGTCATCATGATCGCGACCATCCTCAACGGCATTCTGGGCGCGCTGCTCGTGGTGCCTGTGCTGGCCTCGGTGGTGGTGATCGGCGGCTATCTTAAAAGGCGTGTACTGGGATTACCTGCCTTCGAGGATGACGGGAGCAGGCAATTTGTCGCGCCGCCTGTGGAGCCCAGGCCGCGTCGTAAGTGGACAAGGAAGGAAAGGCGCGAACGCCTGGCGAAAGAACCCGCCTCGGACCCACCCGAGCCTGCTCTGCCATTAATGAGCGAATCCAAGTCTGAAGAGTTTCCCGTTCAAAAGAAGACGAAAGAATGAAGACCACCTACTCCATTGTTGCCCCGATCTATAACGAACTCGAAAACCTGCCCGAACTATATCGCCGTGTGAAGGAAGTGATGGATAGCACGGGCGAGTCCTGGGAGCTTATCCTGGTGGATGACGGCTCGACCGATGGCTCGACCGAATTCATCCGCGAACTCGCCAAGCAGGATGAGTGTATCCGCCCCGTTATCTTTGCGCGCAATTTCGGGCATCAGATCGCTATCACTGCCGGCTGGGATTATGCGCGCGGCAAGGCGGTCGTCATCATCGACGCGGACCTGCAGGACCCGCCGGAACTAATCCTTGAAATGGCGAAGAAATGGAAGGAAGGCAACGAGGTGGTCTTTGCGGTGCGAGCCGAACGCGAAGGCGAATCCTGGTTCAAGCTGTGGACGGCCTCGCTGTTCTATCGCATCATCTATCGAATTACCGATGTGAAGATTCCCCTGGATACCGGAGACTTCCGCCTGATGGATCGCAAGGTGGTGGATGTGCTCAAGCAAATGCGCGAGCGGCATCGCTTCCCGCGCGGCATGTCTGCCTGGGTGGGATTCAAACAGGTGGGCGTGGAATACAAACGCGCGGCCCGTAAGGCGGGTGAAACAAAATATCCGTTCCGGAAGATGTTCCGGCTGGCGATCAATGCCGTGACAAGTTTTTCATATTTCCCCTTGCAGGTTGCCACGTTCTTCGGGTTTGCGTCGGCGGGCATCGCGATCCTTGCAATCCCACCCGTTATTTATTTGCGCATGACTGGTTCTCAGGCATTCCTCGGTCAAGCCACCACGTTGATCGCTGTACTTTTCCTCGGTGGTGTGCAATTGATCTCATTGGGTGTGCTCGGCGAGTACATCGGCCGCCTGTACGATGAAGCCAAGGGCAGGCCATTGTATATCGTCAGAGAAGCGCCGAAAGACCAGTAAGCAGTATTCAGTTATCAGTTTATCAATGGTACAGTGACAATCGCCTTGAGTTGTAAAGGCGATTGTCTTTGCTTTAAGTGGATTCCCGACCCGGCCAATGTGACTGGGGATCAAGCGCCCGCCGCTCTTTCCTGCTTCGTCTCCGCTCAACATAAGCCTGAACCTGCTGCTTGATCTCCGCGAATCTCTCCTGGCTGACGTGTGCCAGCAGAAGCGTCATGCCGCATGTGATCAGCAGGTTGGTGATGAAAAAGAAGAGGACTTCTTCCAGCGGCAGGATTCCAAAGAACAAGAACCCTGTTGTTTGACCCGGGGAAATCGACCACGTTGTCTCCCGCAGCGCGACGATGTCCATCAGCGAGAGATACATCGCCGGGACAAAGCTTCCCCAGAAGACCAGTTTACGAAAATGCCAGAGGATATCCGCGCCGAAGAGAGATTGCACGATGATCGCAGGCAGCGCCCAGAAGAGGATGATGGATAAGTAGGTCCATTTTGCTTCGCCGAAGAAGAAAAGATAGGTGAAGACGAGCCAGAGGGAAAAAAGTACACAGGTAGACAGGTACACAAGTGATCTGTTTGGGTTGAACCTGGTCGCGGGCGGGGACAATCGTTGGGCCAAAAACCACCACCATAAACCCGACAAAGTCGTTTCCAGGACAAAAAATGTATATTCCTCGATCGGCACATGACCGATCACCAATCCAGTGACCAGCTCCGGGTTGTAATACCACACGCCGGTCGCGACGAGGTAATTGTCCCAGGGCGTTGTGTAAATCACTGCCAGAAGGATATGAATGCCAATGGCCGTCCAAACGGCGCGACCATCGCGAAAGCCGTGGATCTGCCTGTCCTTTTGATTATCCCAATACGTGATGGCAAGGAATGCCAAAATCGGGATGACAAGGAAGCGGAAGAGAAAGCTGAAATAGGTCATTTTTCATTCCAATTCGGTGGTTGAGTAGGGCGAGTGTTCTTCGAGCCCGTATCGAAACCACCACTAACCATAATAATTTTGCTTACCTGGTGGTTTCGATACTTTCCTCGCTCTCGCTCGGAATTACTCAACCACCGGTCTTTTCATAATCCTCATCCTCACGCCGGGACGCGGTTCGAGCGTCGCGCCCATGTGAGCATGAATCTTGTGATTCGTGAACTGAAATTTATGTGTTTGCAGCAGCCGCGCAATGACCAGCCGCGCCTCCGCCTGACCAAACGCCGCGCCAACGCAGGCCCGCGGACCGCCACCGAAGTGCACATAGGAGAATGGTGTAGTCTTTCGTTCATGAGCGATACGCTCAGGGCAGAATTCTTCTGCGTTCTGCCAGACAGCAGGATCACGATGTGTGAGATAAATGGAGTAAAACATCCGCTCCCCTGCAGGAACCTCGCCGTCATTGAATTTCATCTCTTCCTTGACGCGCCGATTGCCGATATGGATCGGTGGATATAGGCGTAAGCTTTCCTTGATCACCTGGTCGAGCAAAGGAGATTTATCCAGCGAATCTACTTCTGCGGCCAGGCGTGCAAGGATATCGGGGTGCTGACCGAGCAAGGCGAACGTCCATGCCAGCAGGGCTGTAGATGTGTCATGGCCCGCGATCAGCATAGTCAGCATCTGGTCGCGGATGACATCATTGCTGAGTCCCGCGTCGATCAGGTGCTGTAAGAGATCATTTTCTCCTTCTTTCCTTTTTCTTCTTTCCTCAACAATTCCAAATAAATAATCATCCAATACTTTGAGGTGTTTCTTAAAACCCAGGCGTGGCATCCTTCTCCAAAAAATCCAAATTCCAGGCGAGATATATTTGATAGCCTTAAGAATCGGAGTCCAGATGCGCGGCAAATCATTCCATACATCTTTGCTGAAAAGTGCCTGCATGATGATGAGCAGGGCGATCTTGCGACCTTCCACCAGCATGTCAACGATCTCGCCGTCCTTCCACACGGACGAGACGCGGTCCGTCTGCTCCACCATCGTTTTTGCGTTTTCTTGAAGTTGCGAAGGATGAAGCAATGGCTCCATCAATTTGCGATAAAGATCATGTTCTTCACCATCGGTCACCAGTACACCATGTCTCAGCAGGTCAGTGACAGGATCGTTGTTGCGCCATGAAACCTTATTCCTTTCAGTTACAAGGATTTTTCGATTCGCTTCAGGTCCGAATACCACAAACGGACGAAAGCCCGGGATCGGGATTTGAAAGAACCGTCCGATCTGCTGCGCCATCACTTTCAATGGTCCGAGCGGGGAACGTTCCTTTATCAGCGCGCTCAACGCAAAGCGACCTGTTTCAGCGGAAACATGATTTCTCATACCTGCTTCAATTCCTTCGTAAAATACAATGCCAGATCGTCGCCAACCGTGATTTCTTCACCATATCTGACGTAGTGATCCCGGTCATGCAATCCGCGACCATCCGGAACATAGCCTCTCAACACATACAACCGTTGTGCCGCGCCGTAATCAGGAGTCATGCCGACGCCAATCCCCGCAAGCGAGCTAACTTTTGCGATTGCACTTTCGGCCTTGTCCATGAGTTGTGTGCCGATTCCCTGCCGGCGAAATTTGGGCAGCACATTGAAATCCACAATCTCTGGAATGCTTTCATTTCGAAAGGGCACATA
>Ga0105101_10001243_pt1 | contig 11050 bp, 8 predicted proteins | sample PPLLak21cMay2015_2_FD_87037 | JGI IMG/M metagenome (GOLD analysis project Ga0105101, IMG submission 87037) | Freshwater sediment microbial communities from Prairie Pothole Lake near Jamestown, North Dakota, USA - PPLs Lake P8 Core (1) Depth... | ecosystem: Environmental > Aquatic > Freshwater >...
CGTTATATGAAACCGATACGTTACCAGCTTTCCCTTTTTTGGTGGTCACCAATACCACGCCATTGGCTGCAGCAGATCCATAGATAGCAGTAGAACTTGCATCTTTTAAAATACTTATTGATTCTATGTCTGACGGGTTAAGTGCAGACAGGGGATCCCGATCTACCCCACCACCAAATCCCAACGGTCCGATTAGTGATTGATCATTTGATGCTATTGATGATATTGGAACACCATCTATAACAAACAGGGGTGAATTTGATCCGTTCGGAGAAGTTGCCCCACGAATATCTATATTCATGCTACCCCCGGGTTGAGCGGTTCTTGATGCCACATTGACCCCGGATGTTCGGCCCTGAATCATATTATTAACCGAAACATTTGCAATAGATTGAGCATCCTTAACAGATACAGTTGATACGGAGCCAGTAATATCCTTTTTGCTAGCAGTACCATAGCCAATCACTACCACTTCCTCAAGACTTGTAATGTCCGGAACAAGTGCTATATTAATGGTACTTTGCCCGGCTACATCAACTTTTTCAGTAATATAGCCAATATAAGAAAACATCAATACTTTATTTGCATCCGGTAGTTCTATGGAATAGTTCCCATTTACATCTGAAATCACACCCAGGTGGGTGCCTTCAATCAATATATTAACTCCAGGTAACGGTTCACCGGTTGAAGCGTCTGTGACCGTACCGGTCACTCTTGCTTGTTGAAGAGATTCCATGGGGATTACAACCACGAAGTTATTTTCAACAACTTTATAGGTAAGCTGTGCTTCGCCAAGCACTAATGAAAGCAATTCCTCAAATGTACCTTTATTAAAGCTGGTATGGATAACATCATTTAACTGCCTGTAATCATCATTATAGAAAAAGCGAATTTCACTCTTCTGTTCGATTAGCTTGAGTACATTTCTTACAGTTTGTCCGTTAATATCCCGGCCAAGATCTATTTGCTGGGATAAAACAGTAGCGCTTAACTGCAGGGAAATTGTGATAGATAATAGAAGGGAAAGTTTCATAATCAGTAGTATCTTTTTGTAGGGACTAATAATATGGGTATACTTATCCCAAACTGAATTTTTTTTCATAAATTTGAATGTTAAAGTTCTATACTTAGGATGATAACAATTATTGAAGGGGAGAAATAGCTTGTATCTATTTCTCCTTTTTCTCTTAGTATGTATTAAGAGTTTTAAGGTTTTCAGGATGTATTCATAGTCTGTTTAGTTAGGGTTTATAATCTAGTTGTTTGTATAATCGATATACTGTTTCTGTCGTTTTTTATTAATCGATAATATGATTCGGCTTTTTTCTATCCTGTATTGGATCGGAGCCGACAATTCAAGTGCAATCATGATCTGTTCAATAGTCTCCCTTTGAATTTTGCCTGTGAACTTGTATTTCATGATTTCATCCGATGCAAAATCGATCTCTATATTATACCGGCGTTCCAAAATAGGCGCGAGTGTTCCCAAAGGTTGTGACTCTATAATCCAGGTTTGATCCTTCCATGAGGTAACCAGTTCGGTTTTAACATCTGGAATAATTTCTATATTGCTTTTATTTTCTATCCGCTGACTGATTTCTTCTTTTAATTCCTGTGCTAAAGAGACACCAACAGTTTTTTCCAGCTTAAAATAAGTAGCCGTTTCATTAGGCTTAAGAAATATCGTTTTATTTAGAGAAGGCTCCGACAGAGAAGTCACTTCAATTTTTCCTTCTTCCAATGTTGTTGTTATGGTTTTTTCGTTGGGATAAGCTTTAACATTGAATTTTGTACCTAAAGCTTTTACTAAAACATCGGATGTGCGGACAATGAACGGAATTTTCTTATTAGTAATTACTATAAAATAAGCTTCTCCCGTTAACTGCACATCCCTGTCTGATATCCCATAGGTGTTATTGTATGTGATTCTACTGTCTGCATTCAGCCAAACTTTCGTGCCATCAGGCAAATCTACCAGGCTCTTTGAACCCAACGGAGCAGTAATATTGGTTTTTGTGTGTTGCTCCCTTTTTACCTGGTATGGTTTGTTAACTATTAAACTCGCTGATATACCCACTAAAAAAAAGATCAGCCAGGAAACGGCAATTCGTGAAAAACGCCAGAAAGGCTTTATATGTATTATTTTGCCCTGATCTATTATCTCTTTCATTTTGGATAATGCACTCACTGATTTCTCGACGCAAATCGGAATAGATTTTTCACTCAGAAGCCATGCCGATTTGAGTGCGTTGAACTCATTTAAATGCTGGTCATTTTCAAAAATCCATTGATTAAGCTTATTTAATTCCTGATCATTAATATTACCTTCCAGGAAATCTACAATTAACAGCTGGATTTCTTCCGGGATGTTTTTCAACTTTTGCATATACAGAAACAGTTATATTATTAAGACAGGATTTTTCTCCGGGCGTTTATGAAAAAATGAAAATTTAACGGTTGATTCTTTCAAGAAATTCTTTAAGGAATTTTAATGCTTTAAAAATTTGGACCCTGACTGTGGTTGGTGATAACTGAAGTTTTTGTGATATTTCTATATAAGAAAGATTTTCAAAACGGCTTAACATAAAGATTTCCCGGCATTTTTCAGGAAGTTGTTCAATTATTTTTGTCATCAGGTTTTCGGTTTCCTTTGCCATAAATTTTTCTACAAACGAATCTTCGACTTCATATGATTTATGGATCTGTAACCATTGTTCAGAGTTAACGATAGAATTGGGTTTGAATTTCTGTGTTTTAAATTGCGCTAGCCTGTTAATAGACAGGTTATGAACTATCTGGTATAAATATGATCTTAGCGATCCCCTCAGAACAATTTGATTTTTATTTTGCCAGAGACTTATGAAGGAATCTTGTACTATCTCTTCTGCTTCGGGTAAATTATGCAGTAACCTATATGCAAAGCAGCGCAGGTAGGGATATAATTCTTTGAAAAGTGTGTCAAAGGCTTTTTCGTCACCTTGTTGAATTCGGTTCCATAAATAATCGATACACTTGCTCATGCCTATTGATTTCTTCAAAAAAGCAGATTTGCAAACTGTGTATAGAACTTTCCTTACTCTACCCCAATCCTATCATTCTTACTCAAATATCATTCAAATGTAAATAAAAAGTGTCCTAATACCTGATTTATAACTAATTAATTTCTCGGTGTACTGATGTCTTTACAAATTTATATTGAAGATCAATGATTCCGGTGATAATAGGATAATTTACCCCGGAGTATCTCACTTTCGGAAGAGATTAAAGGAGCAGCTGATTCAAGAGAAGAAATATACCATGACATTTCATCCCTGTTGACAGGATATCCGACATTGTAGGTTCTGTCCTTAGCGCCCGGAACCGGGGCTTCGCTGTCCGATAAAACTTTGCCGGTATAATACAGTATAGCCCAACTTGGAAAACCGGTAGAACCATATGTTCTGTAAAGCTCCATTCCGTCAGGGGTTTTGTCGTAGTCAATATCTGACACGATAAAATATTTCGACAGAATTTCTATCACCGCCGGGTCCTGATGATACATCTTGAAAACTTTGCACCAACCGCATTTTTCAAATCCAAAAACCAGGAACAGGTTCTTCTTTTCTTTTGCAGCCTGGTTAAGGAGTTTATCGAGAGTTGACAGGCTATCCTCCTGAATTGATTCTATATCGTATTTGTAATCATTGTTTGCGGATGCGGAAAACTTCACGGAATTCTCATGGTTGCATGAGTGAGCCAAAATCGATACCAGAATCAGGAAGGTTCCTTTGATTGGAATCATATTCTTCAATGTTAATCTTTTAATACTATGACCTGATAATTCCTGTAAACCCTTAATTGAAAACACCCCGCCTCCGCTAAAGCTTCGTCGGGCAGGTCTGCGAGAAATGATGATTCCACAGTTGTCTATAATTCCTTTGTGCATAGTTTTATTAAATTCGTTTAAATAAAACAGTAGATTTAAATACCTTAACTGAAAATAATATGATCATGCAACCTGTACTTATTCTTACTGCCTTGCTGATTTCTTCCTGTTTGTCGATCAACGCTCAGGTATCACCACCTGTCACATTGAAAATTGACGCAGGTCATCCCATAGGTGATATGATTCCCATCTATTCTTTTTTCGGCTACGACGAGCCAAACTATACTTACCGGGAAAATGGCCGGAAATTACTAGCTGAAATTGCTGATCTGAGCCCTGTACCTGTATATATCCGCACCCACAATTTACTTACCACCAAAGAGGGCGAACCTGATCTGAAGTGGGGATTTACAAATGTTTATACCGAAGACAGGAAGGGAAATCCGGTTTATGACTGGACCCTGCTGGACACAATCCTGAACGCACAAATAGAGAATGGTCTGCGACCTCTGGTAGAGTTAGGATTTATGCCTAAGGCTTTGTCCACCCAACCGGAACCATACCGGCACGACTGGAGTAACAACGGACCCTATGGACCGGTTGGACCTATCCGCCAAAGGATTACAAAAAATGGGCCGAACTGATCTATCAGCTGGTAATGCATGAAAAAGAAGTTTATGGTGAGGAAGCGATTGAAACATGGATTTGGGAAGTATGGAATGAACCTGACATAGGATATTGGTCAGGTACCTTTGAGGAATATTGTAAACTGTATGATTATGCAACGGATGCCATAAAGAGGGCATGTCCCAAATGCACAGCAGGAGGACCACATACTACAGGACCTGCCGGAAAAAGCGGAAACGAATATCTCAATCGCTTTTTGGATCATTGTGTAAATGGAATAAACTATGTTACGGGTAAAACAGGTTCACCACTGGATTATATTTCTTTTCATGCCAAAGGAAATCCGGAAATGGTGGATGGCCATATTCGGATGAATATGGGAACTCAGCTTGACGATATCGCCAGGGGATTTGCAATAGTAAAAAGCTTTCCGGAATTAAAGGATTTACCTGTTATTATTGGTGAGTGTGATCCGGAGGGATGCGCAGCATGTTCATGGAAGCGAGATCCCAAATACGGGTATCGCAATGGAACTGTATATCCCAGCTATACTGCCTCGTCATTTGCAAAGATTTTTGAATTAATGGATGAATATCAGGTCAATTTGCTTGGCGCAGTTACCTGGGCGTTTGAATTTGAAGATCAGGAGTGGTTTGCCGGATTTCGGGAGTTGGCAACCAATGGAGTGGACAAACCTGTAATGAATATCTTCAGGATGTTTGGGATGATGCGCGGGAAACGAGTCCTTGTTGAAGGAAATCCTTATCCGGCAAAGAAAGTCATTGCCCAGGGTATCCGTAATAGTCCGGATATTAATGCGATGGCATGTGTTAACCAGAACGAAATGACCATCATGATTTGGAACTATCATGATGATGATATTTTGGGGGAAATCAATGATATTGATTTGATCATTAGCAATATACCTGATGGTCCGGTTTTGATGCACCACTACCGGGTGGACCAGGAACTGAGTAATTCCTATGCGATGTGGCAAAAGCTGGGCGCTCCTCAACAACCTACCGATAAGGAATACAGACAAATGGAGGATGCAGGACATTTAAAACTGCTTACTTCTCCTCAATGGATCACTTCTCAGGATAAGGGAACAAGTTTCAGGATTTCCTTACCCAGGCAAGGAGTTTCTTTCGTTAAACTGGAATGGTGATCGGATTTATTGAGCGTCCTGATAATAAAAAACTCATAACAAACAGAACCCAATGTGATGGTCAGAATTGTCCCAATATAAGTTAATGTAATGTATTTCTTCTCTGATTGCGCTTTGTTCTCTGTGAACTGTAATTTTTCTACAGCGAGAACCAGTAACTGAACTTCACCAGGAACACATTCTCGGCATGTTCGCTGAACAGGCCCCGGAAATTGTAATCCAGCGCATCATTGGTTATGTTCTCATGGGAAGTGCGGTTATGCGTCCACACCAGGTACAATACCGAACCAGGCCTGTATTCCCACCGGGCCACAAGGTTTGAACGGAATTGCCTGAAATTGAAATCGGGATTGGAAAAGGAATACACCGGCTCCGGATCTGTTGTGTTAAACAGATCAACTATCCTGGTGCCCGCATCATAGGCCATTTCGCTGCCGGCAAAGGTTCTGAATACATTCCCCGGGTCCCTGGTATCTGGATCAGCCAGTGTTTTAAAGTGTGTGTACCTGCCCATGGTAATATAGGGACTGCCATAATACTGAATAGTAAGATTTGGAGAAAGGGCATAATTCAGTCTCAGCGTGATCTCGTAGGTTTTCCTGCGAAGCCTTCCCAGCAGGTATTGTTCCGCTTCCCCGGCAGGGTAGCTGGCAATGTACTGGTGATCGAAGACGCTTTTAATAAAATTGAATTCCGGGGTAACCTCCAGGGAGTTGGTCACTTTCCAGTTAATTTCCGTGTGCAGCCCATGACTGGCCGAGATTCTGTCATCCATAATTTCACTTTCATATCCCAATCCCAAACTCACTTTTCTTGAATCGTCCGTTTCGACAACGTATTCCTGCTGTGTCAGGCCGTAGACAAATACCCCCGGACCTCCCCTGAGCAGGTGAACATCAAGTTCCTTGCTCTCCCTGTCGATTTCAGCATGCAAGGTCCATTTGTTGGAAAAAATAAATTCGGTTTCAAGTTCCCAATCAGATTGGAGATACTCTCCGCCGAAATTCCAGAAATTCACCTGGGAAAGGGATAATTCAAAGCTGCGGAATATGCCCCGGGGTGCATTTTCCTCATATCCGATCATCTGCCCTTCGAGCAGCTGATCGGTATTATTCTGGAATCCCAGTTCATTCAGTTCCAGGCCCGGAGAGCTCCAGTGGGTGAAAATACCATACCGCCACTTGCCATTGGCCCCTTTCATAAGTTCAAGACTTCCACCGTGACCGGTGAGCCGGGTATCAGTAGTATCCAGCTTAAGATGCGGCGCATCGGGACGCTGGTAATACCTCGAAGATGCGCGCTGCAGTCCGGTAATAGCCTCACGGGAACCATTAACCTGGCTGAGAATCCACTTGAAATCGATATAATAGGTTTTATTCTTCATGAAATGCCTGAAATCCAACCCTCCGGTGACCGCCGAACCAGCCATGCCTTTCAGGTAATCATGATCGATATCGCGGTAAGTTGACGTCACCATACCGCCCATAAGGGTATTGCTGTTATTAATATCCTTTTGCACACGGCCTACGAAATAATTTGTCAGCGGTTCCACTTCGGTACGATGATCACCGCCGGGAGAACTGACATCGGCATATTCACGCTGGGTAAGACTTTCAACAATACCCACCGACAAGCCTTTTTGCGTTTTCCCGGTAAGTTTCAGAGCTCCCAGGATGGAAGTGTTATCCGGTTTCGAAGCATATTCCCCGTCATTGAGCACCGGATCATAGGAGGGGGAATGGCCTATGCGCCTGCTGTAAAATAACTGGTTGTCGTCAATTCCGAAACCGAAAATATTTTTTCCTTCGATAAAAAAGGGTCTTTTTTCTTCGAAAAATGTTTCAAAGGCAGTCAGGTTTAATTCCGAAGGATCGGCCTCAACCTGCCCAAAGTCGGGATTCACGGTATAATCCACTGTAAAATTGCTTCCGATACCCAGCTTGCCATCCAGGCCGAATGCCAGGCCAGGATCAAAACCATCGGAAAACGGATTGCCGTCTTCCTTCGGATAAATCCGGATCTTCCCAACCGTATAGGGCATAAACTCCGTGCGGCTTGCCCTGGGCAGGTCTTTCAGGCCATGAAGCTCGCCAAATCCATACAACAAACCGGCTATATCGCGCGGTATCAGGTTCCAGTGCGAATCTTCCTGGTTGCGGTTGATAAGTCGCCAGGAATGAAGTCCCCACACCTGGTCTCCCTTGTTGCTGTAACGCAGCTGGCTGAATGGTATTCTCATTTCGGCTGTCCAGGAGGAATCCTGGATAGCGACCTCCCCATCCCATATTGCATTCCAATTGAAATCAAGTCCGTCATTTGTCAACATCAGGTCGATCTTCACACCTGCAGCAGTAAGGTTGAACTCAAAGCCGGTGCGGTGATCAAAGTAACTGTCGAAATTAATCCCCACAACATCGCCCTGGAACTGGTCGCGGCGACCCATCTGCCTGTCGATCCTGTCAGGTTTATTGTCATGGGCAATAAAGGCCACATATATGTTCTCATTGTCATACAGGATCTTCATCTCTGTCTGCTGCGAGGGCAAGGCACCTTCAACAGGCGTGTGCTGGCTGTAATTGCCGCTCCATTCACCCAGTTTCCAGCATTCGTCATCAAGTACCCCGTCAATTACGGGTTTACTATTTTCTATCCTTACTGTAGTGTAAATTCTTTTCTTTCGCTGTTCTTTCCCATCAGGCTGGTTATGAACAACTCCGCGTGCAGGATGTGCAGTGCAAAACACAATTACAACCGGAATAACGATAAACCTGACCAGAATTGATTTTGACAGGGAAGCCATAGGTAGTAAGGGGTTTATTCATTAAAAGTACGAAAATGAATAAAAAAATCAGTTCATTCTGTCCGAAACTTTGAAATTTTCGGGTTACACCGAGAACCAGAAACTGAACTTCACCAGGAACACATTCCTCTTTTGAAGTGCGGCTATGCGTCCATACCAGGTACAGTACCGAACCCGGCCTGTATTCCCACCGGGCTACCAGGTTTGAACGGAATTGCCTGAAATTGAAATCGGGATTGGAAAAGGAATGCTCCGGTTCAGGATCTGTGATGTTGAACAACCAAGCTTTGATTCTTGTACTAATGTTTCAGCATTCTTGATTTATCCTGCCGATCAGCAAATCCAGGTTTAAAAGAGTTGTTTCTCAACTGTATTAATGATATTTCTTTCTGAATTCCCTGGGAGTGCATTTATTGATTTTCCGAAATGCTGCATTAAAACTACTAATCGAGTTAAATCCGCATTCATACAAAATATCTGTGACGCTAATATCAGTTGAAACTAATTTCCGCTGGGCATGCGATATCCTTTCCTGTATAAGATATTCATTTAAGGACATGCCAAATGTCTTTTTAAAGACTACATTGGCATAATCGGGATGTAAGCCGACTTCTTTTCCGATATCTGAAGTTTTTATCGGTCGGGCATAATTTTGCGCTATAAACATTGCGATTCTCTCAACCTGACTGATTTCGCTTGAATGTATTTGTGCCTGTACACTTGCTTGATTAGCCAATATTCTATCTGCCATTCGTAATAATCGAGCCCGCATTTCGAGTAATGTTGCCACGTGTCCTTCCTTGGTGGAAATGTCTTTAATCCAGTTATTCAAAAGAAACTCATCAAAAGATGTATGATCTCCTGAATCTTCAATTATAATTTCACCTTTTAACACCTTGTCAACAAACCTCGAGGGAAGTCTCCACTCTAAAAATTGTGATAATGGAATCGTACAAACAAAATAAGGTGTGGAACTGGTATGTTCAACAATTTGATGAGGAACAAGTCCCCAAAACAGGGTTAAACTTCTTACTGGTATGGTTATTTTAGAACCCTGGAAAAAGTAGGTTACGGTTCCTTCAGTTAAATAATTAATCTCAATTTCATTATGCCTGTCCGGTTTCTTCATCAAATTAGGAACCCAAATTTCGGAGGTCAATCCATAAGGTTTAAATTCACCCCGTTGTTCATTAAACGTATGTAATATCTCGGAATCCCGCATGTTAATCTCGAAATCACATTAGTTTTAGCAATAAGTTGAGGTTAAATTTACAACTATTAATCATTTAGTAGTACCGAAATTAAAAACTAACAGTATAATAAAATGAAAAGAAAGAAACACTTCAACATTATTTCTATTATTTTATATCTATTATTTGTATTTTTTAGTCAAGATATTCAGGCAAACATTCTTCAAAAAGAAAGGGTAATTATTTTAACCGATATTGAAGCCGATCCCGATGATACCCAATCTTTAGTTCGCTTATTCCTTTATTCAAATCAGATTGATATTAAAGGTATTGTTGCTACAACTTCCTGCTGGCATCAAGACATCGTTAATCCTGAATCGATAAAAAAAGTAATCAATGCGTATGGTAAAGTACAACCAAATCTTTTAAAGCATGAAACCGGTTTCCCAGACGAAAAAGCCCTCCTGACGCTGGTAAAACAAGGATTACCAAAATATGGTATGACAGGTGTCGGTGATGGAATGGATTCCGAAGGTTCTGAATGGATTGTTAAAGTCCTGGAAGAAAATGATGATCGACCATTGTGGATATCCGTTTGGGGAGGGTCAAATACATTAGCACAGGCACTATTTAAAATCAAAAAATCAAAAACCAAAGAAGAAGCAAACCGACTAATTGCCAGGCTGAGAGTTTATGCTATTTCCGATCAGGATAATAGTGGCATCTGGATAAGAAACAATTTCGAGGAACTGTTTTATATTGTTAGCCCTGGAGATAACTATGGAGATGCCACATGGACGGGGATAAACTCAGTTATCGAAGGTATAAACAACGAAACAATCAGCAATACCTGGCTTGCCGAAAACATCCAGCAGGCACACGGGCCGCTCGGTGCCGAATACCCCGATGTTGCCTGGGGAATGGAAGGAGATACACCCTCATTTTTAGCATTTATTCCTAACGGGTTAAATGCTCCTGAACATCCCGATTGGGGTGGCTGGGGAGGCCGTTATGACCTCTACACCCCCGATTTCACAAAAACCAAAAAAGGTGGATCAATAGTCGAAATTGCGCCCGAGACGAGGAAAATCTGGACCAATGCTATTGATTCGTTTACTCCTTATTTGCATAGTGATTATGGACGTGTAGCAAAAAAAGACACGCATACATTTACAGGTTACAAGGAAACTTTATGGCGTTGGCGCGACGATTTTCAAAACGATTTTGCAGCACGCATGGACTGGTGTACAAAAAGTTATGAGGAAGCCAATCATCCTCCGATGCCGCTACTCATCCAATAAAAACAGACCATCGTCAAAACACCACAAAACATCAAACTGAAACAAAATGAATCATAAGATCATCAAGGAAAAACATACGCTCTCAACTAGCTCAAACAA
>Ga0105101_10001244_pt1 | contig 11047 bp, 9 predicted proteins | sample PPLLak21cMay2015_2_FD_87037 | JGI IMG/M metagenome (GOLD analysis project Ga0105101, IMG submission 87037) | Freshwater sediment microbial communities from Prairie Pothole Lake near Jamestown, North Dakota, USA - PPLs Lake P8 Core (1) Depth... | ecosystem: Environmental > Aquatic > Freshwater >...
AAAAAGGCGGCGATGTAATTCCTAAAGTAGTTTCGGTTGTACTAAGTGAAAGGCCGAAGAACAGCAAAATCCCAAAGCCTCCTGATAAATGTCCTGAATGTGGATCAATAATCTTTAAACCCGAAAATGAAGTTGCATATTATTGCGAAAACACAGAATGCCCTGCCCAGGTCAGAGGAAGGATTTCACATTTTGCTGCACGGGGTGCTATGGATATAGAAGGTTTGGGTGAAGCTTTGATTGATCTCTTTGTTAATTTTGGATTCTTAAAAACCTATGCTGATATTTATGATTTAAAAGATCATCGTGAAAAGTTAATTAATATTGAAAGACTTGGTGAGAAGAGTATTGATAATCTTTTCACTGCAATTGAAGTAAGCAAGAAGCAGCCTTTTCCCAAAGTTCTTTTTGCATTAGGAATAAGATATGTTGGAGCGGGTGCAGCTAAAAAGCTTGCAGATCATTTCCTCTCTATTGATGAGCTTATTAAAGCCACTGAGAGTGAGATTTCGTCAGTTCATGAGATAGGCCCAAGTATATCAGGGAGTATTAAGAAGTTCTTTTCTGATAAGCATAATATTGATATTATTACAAGGTTAAAAAAACATAATCTTGTATTTACAACCGAAAGGAAGACAGTTCAGGAAAATTTCTTTAATGATAGAACTTTTGTAATTACAGGGACGTTGGAAAATTTCTCAAGGGAAGAAGCAGGCAATAAGATTATTTCATTCGGCGGTAAAGTAACATCAACTGTAAGCAGCAAAACTAATTATCTTATTGCTGGCGAAAATGCAGGTTCAAAATTAGATAAAGCAACAAAGCTTGGAGTTAAAATATTTACTGAAAAAAATTTTATCCGTGAATTGAATAAGCTTAAATAAAAAAATATGCTTGATTATTTTAAACACAAAATTGCTGAGATAGTTGTTGATAAGCAGTTAAAAACTCATCGCTTTGAACAGCATACATTTACCGATTTTTTCAACAAAGCATTTACTTTTTTTATTGCTATGCCGGAAGATGAAAGAGACTTTACATATTCTCTTTCTGTGTTGAACTATATTGCTGATAATAAAAAAAGTGCAATGGTTCTTACAAAAGATTTTAAGGTTAGTCTTCTTCCACAAAAATTCAGAGCAAGAGCAATTGAATATGGTATGAAAGATATTACAAGATGGAAACTTCCATCTAAAAAATTGATTGACAGGCTAACTGAAATGCAATTTAATGTTTCTATAGATTTAAACAGGAAGGAAAATCTTTTCAACAGTTATACTTCCAATCTTGTTCAGGCTCCGCTAAAGGTGGGATTTGCAAAAAATGATTCGGATAAATTTTATAATGTTCAGATAATAAATGAAGAAGATAATCCCGAGATTTCTTATGAAAATTTCTTAAATTGCCTTAAAATGTTTTCAGGATTACCCCAATGAATTATGAAATAAAAAAAGTTGATGACATAACCATTTTTAAACTAAATGAAATAAGACTTGATACAAATATATCGGGGCTGGTTAAAGGTGAGTTTACACTGCTTCTTAAAGTAGAAGGAGCTAATAAGCTTATAATTGATTTGAGTGAAGTGGAAACATGCGACTCATCCGGTTTAAGTGCAATTCTTGTAGCAAACAGGATACTTAACACAACAGGTGGAAGCATGAGAATCGCAGCTCCAAGTGAAAAAGTTTCATCTCTTATCAGGATTACACAGCTTGATCGGGTACTTGTTGTTTGCGATACCGTTGAGGAAGCTTTTGAAGAATTGAAAAATGAGAAAGTCTGATTGTAAATATTTTTAATCTTTTCATTACCCTCCTATATTAGAAAACCAATTCTTATTTAAATATGAGATTTTATTCTTTAATAAATCTTATATTCTTTAACAATTGAAACTTTCTTTAAAGAAAGCTATGTTAAGATTGTTTAACATTATATAACTAACTTTGGTTAACAATAGTTAATTAAATTGTCAGAAAAATTTAACTTTAAAACAAGCCTCAGAGTAAAAATACTTCTTGGTTTTATTACAATCCTTGCTATAGCATTGATGTTTCCAAGAGGAGAATCAATAGAATCGGAAGTGGCCGTAGGTTCAATCTGGATACACGATGATCTTATAGCTTCATTTAGTTTCCCAATAATTAAAGATAATATTATTTACAAGGAACAACTTAAAGCTGCCGAACAAAGTGTTTATCCTGTTTATATGATCAGAAGAACTAATGCAAGTTTAATTGCTGATTCATTAAAGAATTATAATAATTTTCTTATCAGGATGATCGATGGTATAATTAATTCCGACTCAGGTATCAGGAGTAATCCTACATTTTTAAGTTCCGAGTCTTTTAATGAATTTGTAAAATTAAGAAGGCAGGAAATAAATCTCCTTCAAAGCAGGGAACTAAATCTTAAACAACTTTTTAATACTGTTCAGAGTGTTTTAAAAAAAATTTCTGCTCAAGGAGTCCTGAGTGAATCTCCTTCAAAGGATAGTATTGCCTTGAGAGAAGGAAATATAGACCGGATCGAACCTTCAAACTTATTTGCTACATTAGCATCAGCAAGAGGTGAAGTTAGTATAGAAATAAACGGAAGTCCATATCCCGTAGGTGTTAAAAATGCACTTATAGAATATGGATCTCATTTTGTATTCCCTGATTTAATATACAGTAAAGAACAAACCGAAGAAGAAATACAGCAAGTAAAGAATAATGTATCAAGATATACAGGGATTGTAAATGAGAATGAAAGGATAATTGCAAAGCATGACCTTGTAACAAAGGAAGCAAAATTAAAAATTGATTCCTATAAAATTGCCAAAGGTGAAATAATAGGTGAGGAAGGATATATAATACAATTAGTCGGTAATTTTCTTCACATTGCTTCTTTGATGGCTTTGTTAACTATTTATCTCTTTCTTTTTAGAAAAAAGATTTTTCATGATAACCAGAAACTGGTGCTGTTCCTGATTCATTTCCTGTTTATTTCTTTTATAACATACCTTACAAACAATATTACTATAAAAGCCCCAATGCAGTATTTAATATTCATTCCCGCTGCATCAATGCTTCTTACAATTGTTTTCGATTCCCGTGTAGGATTTTATTCTACAGTAATTATGGTACTAATCGCAGGGGCTTTACGCGGAAACGATTATACATTTTCTGTTATTAATTTATTTGCCGGTGCTTTAGCAGTTTATACTGTGCGCGATATTAAAAACCGTTCACAGATTTACAGATCATTCCTTTACATTTTAATTGGTTATGTTGTAACAGTTCTGGCATTCAGTCTTGAACGATTTGCAACCTGGGATAGCATCTTGATAGAACTTGCCTTCGCAGGGACAAATGCATTGATCAGTCCTGTCCTTACTTATGGTTTATTAATCTTTTTTGAAAGATTATTTAGAATTACAACCGACCTTACATTGCTTGAGCTTTCAAATTTCGATAAACCTTTACTTAAAGATTTATCGAGGAAAGCTCCGGGTACATTCAACCATTCAATGACTATGGGAACACTAAGTGAAGCTGCAGCAGAAAAAATCGGAGCCAACCCTTTGCTTACAAGAGTCGGTGCATATTACCATGACGTTGGCAAAACTTTAATGCCACAGAATTTTGTTGAAAACCAGTTGAACAACAAGAATATTCATGAGGATTCATCTCCCGAGCAAAGTGTTAAGCTGATTGTTCAGCATGTTAACGAAGGAATTAAACTTGCTGAAGATCATAATCTACCAAAAGAGATAATAGAATTTATTCCTATGCATCACGGGACAATGACAATGTATTTCTTCTATGAAAAAGCTAAAAAACTTTACGGGGAAGAGAAAGTAGATATAAACGAATACAGATATCCCGGCCCAAAACCAAATACAAAAGAGACAGCTATAGTTATGCTTGCTGATGGATGTGAATCCGCTGTTCGGGCTATAGAGGAACCGGATACATCTAAAGTGGAAAATATAATTGAGAGTATAATCAGGTCGAGAATTGCAGACGGCCAACTTGATGAATCGCCAATTACTTTTAGTGATATCAGCAAAATAAAAGAAACTTTTATCAGCATTCTGCTTGGCCAGCATCATAAGAGGATTCGTTATCCAAAGCAGGATGAAATTGAAAAGGGAGGTGATGCTGAAAAAGCAGAGAAATGAAAATCTTCCTTAAAGAATACCTTAACGTTCTTCGCCTTGAAAAAAATCTCTCTGAGAATACAATCATATCTTACCGGAATGATATAACAACACTAATCGGTTTTCTTGAATCGAAAAATATAACAGATTTGTCTGATGTTGATCACAAGTTGCTCAACTCATTTTTCGGGAATCTCCAGAAACTTGGATTAAGCAGAACTTCTGCAGCAAGGTATTATTCATCCATTAAAGGATTCTTTAAATATCTTTTCTCCAGCAACTATATAAAATCAAACCCGGTTGAAAAAGTCTCACCACCAAAGCTTTCCCAAAATCTTCCTTCAGTTTTATCATTTGAAGAAATAGATAAGATTTTATCTGTACCAAATCCTGAAGATAAACTTGGTCTGCGCGATAAAAGTATTCTTGAGGTTTTATATGCATGCGGGTTGAGAGTTTCTGAGCTAATTAATTTAAAAGTATCTAATCTTTTTTTTGATGAAGAAATAATACGTGTATTTGGGAAGGGTTCAAAAGAAAGGCTTGTACCGATTGGAAGCAGCGCTGTAAGGTGGACAAATGATTATCTTATAAAAAGCCGGCCATTACTTGAGAATAAATCTAAGAGTGAAAACATTGTTTTTCTTAATAGCAGAGGGATAAAACTTTCCCGGATGGGTGTCTGGAAAATTGTTGATCGTTACACTAAAGAAGCAGGTGTTGAAAGAGAAGTTCATCCTCATACATTCAGGCACTCTTTTGCTACACATCTGCTTGAGGGCGGTGCAGACTTGAGAGCAGTCCAGGAAATGCTGGGACATGCAGACATTTCTACAACTCAAATTTATACACATATTGACAGGGACTATATAAAACAAATGCATAGGGATTATCATCCGAGAGGCTGAATGAGATTACCCGGGATATTTATTTTTATTTTGTTTACATTCATTCTGCAACACTGTTCCGACAAAAATGTGAAGGAAAAACCGGAAACTAAACCTGTTCAGAAAATTGTTTTTGCTAATTTAGTTTTTGTGGGAACAACTGATAAACCGGAGCTTTTTAAATTTGATTTAGAAGATAAATCAATAAAGCCGATCTGGTCACATAAAAAAGAAAAAGTCGTCGAGCTGTCTTATTCACCTGACAGGAAAATCCTTTTCTTTTTGACTGCAAAAAAGTGGGGAATATCCTGGAATATTCCCTCTATCAATGATGTTAAGCTTTATATGATCAACACAGAAACATTTAAAGTAGATTTTATTGAAAAAATTGGAACAGGAATCCAAGTGTTTTCTCAGTGAGAAAATGAATCTTACTTCAAAGTAACATTAACCTAAGTTAATAAAAATATATCCTCTTATATTAATCAAAATACAAGGCTGTTCAATTCTTTTGGAAAGAAATTAAGTGATGAAATTAAAACATTCGATCTTACTAAAGATGGTTATCCCCGGCTTGAAAAGAGTACAAATTTTAATTCCGGCAAATTTATTCTTGAAGAATCAGCGAAAGATTCAATTGTATATATTAAGGATATTGAAGAAGGGGAAAGATTTCAAATCACAAAAACAAAACAGAATATTAATCGTATTGAATGGCTACATGAAATTAGTGCAATTATATTTTCAACCTTAGATGCTGCTTTGACTGAAGAAAGTGTTAATGAAGATTCTATTGAAACATCCGGACTTTATTTCTATTCTATAAATGAAAAGAAGATAAAAGAAAAATGGGCAGGAAAAGGTTATAAGAATTTTGATGTAATTAATAATTACCTGATTTTCGATACTGGGTTTGATGAAAACTCAATTATTATTTTGTTTGATCTGCTGAAAGAAGAGACAATTGATACTATAAAAATTAAAGGAGGGTGCGGGTTAAGAAATATTCCTAAACTACCCGGATTATGAATAAGATTTCAGTTATAATAATTACGAAGAACGAAGAAAAAAATATAAAAGCCTGCCTTGAAAGCATAAGCTGGGCTGATGAAATTACTATCGTTGATGCAGAAAGCGAGGACAGGACAGTTGAATTGACAAAACAATTCAACGGTAGAGTTTTTATAAAAAAATGGGAAGGCTTTGTGCTGCAGAAAAGATTTGCTCTTAACCAGGCAAACAATGAATGGGTGCTAAGCCTTGATGCCGATGAAAGAATTTCGGCAGAGTTGAAAAATGAGATATTGAAAAAAGATCCGGGCGAGTTTAATGGATTTCTTATCAGGAGGAAGAATTTTTTATTTGGTAAAGAGATTACAACCTGCGGATGGGATAAAGACTACCAACTGAGGCTTTTCAGGAAATCCAAAGCAAATCTTAATGAAAAACTTGTACACGAAGGTTTTGTGGTAGATGGAAAAACAAACAGTCTTGAAAATGTAATTATTCATAACACCTTTTCTTCATTAGATAACTACATGAAAAAGGTAAATGAATATACAACTTTAAGTGCCGAGGAAACATATCAGACTAAAAGTAAAGTTACAGCATTAACAATTTTAACTCACACTTTTTCTGCATTCTTCAGATACTTTATTTCTTTAAAAGGATTTAAGGATGGAATGCACGGATTGATTATATCTTTTATAAACTCATTAAGCACAATGCTGACTTACACAAAAATATGGGAGTTACAGAGAAAGGAAAACAGTTAATCTTTATTACCAAACAATTTTTGAATTCGCTTTGTTAAGGGTTCCATAAAAAGATAAAATTTTCTCAACCGATCCGGAAGCTGTGAATCAAGTTTAGCATCAAAATTCCAGTTTGCCTGACGGATTCTTTCCTGCATTACTTTGGGATGCGATCCTGAAAATCTTTTTAAATGCCCAAAGTGATTATAGTTTACAGAATTCTCCACAAGAACTTCAGTTTCTTTATCTGTATGATAAAGTTTGTGAAAATCAATTCTCTTTAAAGCCATTGTATCCGGCGGTTTCACCCAACCGTAATGATAAATTTCAGCATCAACCGGAATAATCTTAAGCAATGAACCATCTTTATGTTTGAAGTTCATTGCATCCCCCCACGAAACAATATTCTGGTTTTTTCTGATGATTCTTGTTTCAGCCGGATACCACAATCTGTAATTGTCCTGGTAATAATCATAGCTGCCGTAAAAATGTTTGTATTTAAATTTTAATCCTTCAATATCAGGTTTGTTAAGAAATTGCTTCATGCCTTCTTCAATAACAGGAATATATTTTTCGTGAAGCACTTCATCAGCCTGGATGTAAAAGCACCAGTCTCCGGAACATTTAGCTAAAGCTTTATTAGTTTCGATAGAGAGAACTTTTCCACCTTCTCGAAGATTCAAATCCCAGTGACTCTCAATAATTTTAATTTTCTCATTTTTTAATGAGAGAACAGCATCCAGAGTTCCATCTTCTGAATCCCCAACATTCAAAATAAATTCATCACATAATGGAAGAATGGAATTGATTGCCTCAATGAAAGGATAGAAATATTTGATTCCGTTTCTTACAATGCTGAACCCGGATACTTTCATTATAAACTAAACTGCATGTTATAGAGTTTGTTATACAAACCGTTATGTTTTAATAATTCATTGTGAGTTCCCTGTTCAACAATTTGGCCCTTTTCAAGAACAATTATTTTATCGGCATTCTGAACAGTACTTAACCTGTGTGCAATTACAATTGAAGTTCTTCCCTGCATCAGTCTTTCAATGGCTTGTTGAACAAGCATCTCGGATTCGGTATCAAGTGATGAGGTTGCCTCATCCAAAATAAGTATCGGAGGATTTTTGAGAAGTGCACGCGCAATAGATAATCTTTGTCTTTCGCCGCCTGAGAGCTTAACTCCTCTATCTCCGATTAATGTATCATATCCATTTTTAAGGGGTGAAATAAAACCGTGTGCATTAGCAGCTTTAGCTGCTTCCAGTATTTTTTCCATAGATAAATCCTGAAGCCCGTAAGCAATATTATTTCTTATCGTATCATTAAAAAGGATAGTTTCCTGTGTAACAATTCCCATACGTGATCTTAATGATTTAACATTAATTTTTCTGATATCAATTCCATCAATAAGAATTGCACCGGAATCAACATCATAGAAACGCGGGATTAGATCAACAAGGCTTGATTTACCAGCACCGCTTGGACCTACGATAGCAAGTATTTCGCCTTTATTTATATTGAGGTTTATGTTGTTAAGTATTATGTCACTCTTTTCATATTTAAAGCTTACATCTTTAAATTCTATTTTATCATTGAAGACTTTTAGCTCAACTGCGTCCGGCGTATCAAATATTTTAGGCTTTGTATTCAGCACTTCATATACTCTGTCCGCAGCAGCTGAACCTTCTTTTAAACTGTTGAACATTTGTCCTAAAAGTTTTAAAGATGGAAGCATCTGAAAAAAAATACCAAGGTAAACAAAGAAAGCACCGGGCGTCATTTCATTTTTGCCAGATACTATTTCGCTTCCAATAAAGTATAGAATAATTGTTATTGACAGGATTCCTAGGACTTCAGTTATTGGCCCTGCAAGCGCACGCCTTCTCACAAGACTTTTTATCAGAGAAAAATAATTTTTTTCTGATTCAGTAAACCTGTTTATTTCATACTGTTCCATGTTAAAAGCTTTTACAATCCGCATAGCTCCGAATGTTTCATCCAGCATTGAGGTAATGTCTGCAATTTTTTGCTGTGATCTTATGCTTCTACGTTTTAATGAGTCCCCGATTTTTGCAAGCAGGAATCCGCTTAAAGGCATTATGAGATAAATAAGGAGCGTTAACTTCCAATCAAAAACAAAAAGTACAATTGAAAAGATAAAAATCAAAGGAGGGTCTCTGAAAATACTGTTAATAACTGCAATTGCAGAATCGCGGATTATCTGAACATCATTAATAATTCTTGAAATGAGTATTCCCTTTTTCTCTTCGGTGAAATAACTAAGCGATAAATTATGGAAGTGCGTATAAAGTGCTAAGCGTATATCCTTTATCATTCCTTGCTCAACAATCGACATAAAAAAAGTCTGAAAGTAAGAAAAAATATTTTTGATCAAAAAGACTACAACTATTAATATTGCAAGGTATTTTATTAATTCTATTTTAGAGTATTGCTGTGCAAGTACGGAAAGATGATAAGATATATAATCTTTTAAATCCAGGATACTTACATCACCTTTGGGCAGTACGTCTTTTGTTTCAGTAAATAACAAATCAATAAACGGCATTATCATGCCAATTGATAAAAGATTAAAGATGACATAAAAAAGCATGCAAATGTTGGCAAAAATAAGATGCTTGGTGTAAGGTTTAAGATATTTATAAAAATGCCAGAAAGTCTTCATCATTATTCATTAATGTAATAAACAAAAATACTTACTTCCTGCTTAATATGTTTGATATCGCTTACCACATTAAAATTGGCTTAAGGAAAAGATTAAGTTAAATTTGATAGACAAATCATAAACATTAGAGTAAACGAAAGTTTGGAAAGAAATAAAACCATAAACGTCGTAGATAAGCTGATTATCCTGTTTATGATTATTTTTCTTCTCAGCCTCACCAATTCAATTTTTGTAAACCAGGTTGGATATTTTGGCAGCCTTCTCCTTCTTCTTTTTAAATATTTTATTACGAAAGAAAATCCTTTTGAAAAATCCGGATTGGAACTTGTTTTTGTGTGGTTCATTCTTGCAGAGCTTATATCCGGACTTCTTTCAATTAACCAGGCTTATGCATTAAATAATTTAATTAAGAGAGTTCTATTAATACCGGTAGTATATGTTACGCTTGCAAGTTTTAAGGATTTTAAGACGGGCAAAAAATATTTCTGGATATATATCGTAGCTTCTCTGGTAACTTCTTTGGTTTATATTTATTCTGCTTATGATGCTTACAAGCATGGGGTTTATGGACTTGAAGGCGCAGGATCATCTTTCTTTCAATACCCGATTACTGCGAGTGAGATTATAAGTTTTTCGGTTGTATTTCTTTTTGCTTTTCTAATAAATGAAAAAGTAAATTGGAAATATAAATTTCTTCTTCTGATTGCGACAACTATTGCGGCTATTTCTCTAATCGCTACTTATAAAAGAACCGGATGGATAGGAACGGCCTTTGGAATTTTTATTATTCTCCTGATTAAAAAGGAATGGAAAATTATTATTCCCGGTATTGTTCTGGTTATTGTTTTATTTTTTCTGCAGGAAGATGTTAGCAGAGTATTTATTTATAATTATGATGACTCCAAGATTAGTTATGTTAATACAATAGAAACCGATGGCAGAGCATCGGGTATTTTTCCAACAGATTCCGGGTTCATCCTTAGTGATTATGAAAACGGTTTAGTTGCATATAAGGATACTTCAGTTATTAAGAAATTAATACTGCAGGCTCCTGTTGTAAATTATTTCACCTGGAAAGAAAATTATTTTATTGCTCATCTTATTGATACAAGACTTATTCTCCTTAAAAATGAAAAACCTGAAGAGTGGAAGATTAAAGATGAATTTGTTTCACCGGGTTATACAGTTAAAACTATTGTTAATAACGGTAAGTTATATGTTTTGGATCCTGATAGTGGTTTAACAGTTTTTCATAATACTGAAAATTTAACTGATTAAACTCGTTATTCGGAAATAATACAGTATAACTAATTTTATGTTGATTCGGATTTTGCAGTTTTTTCTTTAAATCAACGTTTAACTGTTTTCAGTTTGGATGAAGGAGAATTATCTAATCAGATTTACGATTCAACTTTATCGAGAGATGTTACCAAAATTTATTACAACAACTCTAAGAATCTTTTATCTTCAAATAAAACTTTAAAACTTTATAGATTTTATTCTGAAGAAATACCCTTGGTTGATTCAAAAAATAAAAAAAAAAGAATAAAATTATGACAGGACACACAAC
>Ga0105101_10001245_pt1 | contig 11044 bp, 2 predicted proteins | sample PPLLak21cMay2015_2_FD_87037 | JGI IMG/M metagenome (GOLD analysis project Ga0105101, IMG submission 87037) | Freshwater sediment microbial communities from Prairie Pothole Lake near Jamestown, North Dakota, USA - PPLs Lake P8 Core (1) Depth... | ecosystem: Environmental > Aquatic > Freshwater >...
CCTTGAGCGCCCGGACCGTCCGCAGCCCGGCGTTCTCCATGAGCACGATCCCGGGGATGCCGAGCTCTTCGATCGCGGTCCGGTCGATCTCCCTCATCTCCGCGGAGGTCAGGATCTTCATGGCTCTCCTCATGGGCCGGGGATGGCGCCCCCGCCAATCCAGCCTAATTTGGTTCATTTTAACACACTTCGGATTGCTGCAGTATTGATAAACTCCACTTTTTGCTTGACTTCGGCATGTTCCGGGAGTAATAAGAAAAGAAAGGGGTCATAAGGAAAAGAGGATGGGGGGACATCCCATGGCCATCCGCGTGAGGGCTTTTTTTACAGCCAACAGGCTCTGCTGAACCATCCGATTTTTCTCTGATTCCGCCGTGAATGTCGAGGGGGTTATATTCCCCTGTAGTCAGGGAGAGGCAACCGGGAGGGGGACAGCCATGAAAAAGGTCGGTTTCTTCTTTATTGCCGGCATGATTGTCGTTTCGGCAGTCTTGATCGCGGGCCTCGACGGCACGCCAGTGAGCGGTTCAAGCCCGGCCCCACCGGGTCCGTCCGACCAGACTCTCCTCGCCGGCCGCAACGTCAACATGGTGTCGGGGTCCAAACTTCCGTTCGGGGATCCGTGGCTGCAACGCCAGAACGAGCCGTCGATCGCGACCTCGACCCGAAATCCCCAGCATCTTCTGGCCGGGGCCAACGACTATCGGACCATCGATATACCCGACGATTTCAAATTGCCCGGGATCGAAGGAACCGCGTCGGCTGACGCCTGGTTGGGGGTTTATGAATCGTTCAACGGGGGAGAATCCTGGATAACCACTCTGCTCCCCGGCTTCCCGCAGGATGCATCGTCCGAAGGGCAGAATTCTCCTCTCTTCGGCTACGAGACGGCCTGCGACCCCATTGTCAGAGCTGGGGCAAACGGGCTTTTCTATTATTGTGGTATCGCCTTTAACCGCACGACAAATGAAAGCGCCATCTTCGTCGCCCGCTATGTCGACAACAACAATCTCGAGAAAGTCGAAAAAAGGACCGACCCGTATGGGAAGCCTAAATACTCCGGACCTATCCAGTACATCGATACCCGGCTTGTGGCAACAGGGAGCACGAGCAGCAATTTTATCGACATGCCCAATATGGCGGTGGACGTCCCCAGATTAGGCGCCCGCTATGGAAATGTCTATGTGGCCTATACCGTTTTTTCCAACACGGGCGGATCCAGTACCGCAGACAAAGTCTTTTTTCAGAGGTCGACGGACGGCGGTGTGACCTGGAGCGCTCCTCCGGTCCAGCTGAGCACGACCGGGGAAATCGTCCAAAGGCCGGTGATCGCCGTCGACCCGATTGACCTCAGAGGGAATACGGTCTATGTCGCTTTCCGACGCTTCGCCAAGGGAAATGTTCCGGATGGGATCGTCGTCGTCAAGTCGACCAACGGCGGCAAAACATTCAGCAAACTCCCTGATGTCGCCCCTTTCTTCTATCCGTTCGACCAGGGAACAAGCTTCGCCTCGTTCCGGACCAACAGCTACCCGACGATGGTCGTAGGCGACCTGGGGACCGTCTACGTGGCCTGGTCCCAGAGAATGGGAGGGCCGAGCGGGCAAGCGAGAATAATGATCTCTGCTCTCAAAAAAGGCAGGCTCGTTTGGACGAGTCCCAAGGTCGTCGATCAAACCTATGCCGGCTTGGGCCATCAGTTCATGCCGTCTCTGAGTTTTGCGGCCTGGAAACTGATGCTCGCCTGGTATGACCAGCGCGAAGATTTAGCGCTGGATGAGTCTCAGTCCATAGCGGATTCGCAGGGTGCTGTGCCGCGCCACACCATCGATGTCCGGGCGGCTGAAGGAAGGCCCGGGCTGCCGCCGAAATTTTCCCCATCGATCCAATTATCCCGCTATCTCCATGTTCTGGACCTGGACTCCAGCGGGAATCCCAAAGAGGAAGGCGGCTACTATAAGGTCATCCAGGCAGAGTATAATCCCATCAATTATCCCCTCTTCCAGCTGGGGACCGTTCCTTTCCACGGCGATTATCTGGAGGTCACGCCTTCGGTCAGGATCCTCCCTCCAGCGATCGCGTTCGGCTACTGGATCTACAATATCAATCCGTTGGAGCCGACCAGCTTCCACACAGCCTGGACGGACAACCGGGATGTCAGACCGCCGAATGGAGACAGCTGGGGAGACTGGGTCAACTATAACGCCCCGGGGTCGATACAGGACGATTGGCCATACCCTCAGCCGCCGGCGTGTTCGGACGGCTCTAAAACAGGAATGCGGAATCAGAACATCTATACGGCCAATATCAACAAAGGCCTCATCATGGGTTCGCCTGGAAACACCAAGCAGCTCGACCTGCCGCTGACGGGCGACGGCGGAAGAACCTTCGTCGTGTTCGTCAAAAACACCACCGAGTTCGAGAGGACGTTGAATCTGGTCATCATTCAGATCGGGAGGGTCAACGCCTCCTTCGATCAATTTAAAAACGAAGACCATATCCAAGTCCATATCCCCCCCTATTCCTCGGTTTCCCATACGGTCTACGTTGACCGATCAACGAGAAGGTTGGCTCCGGTGACGGTCAACGCCTTTGAAGGTTTCAGACTCGTCGGCTACGTCGTCTTGAATCCCGACCCCACCAACCTCCCTTTGGGCGACCCCGACAATCCTTTCAATGATCTCGGAAAAGAAACCCATGATCCCGATGTGAGCGCCCCTCAGGTCTGGAACTATGACCTGGGAGATGAGAACGACCCCAACGCCTCGGCCGTCCTCGCTCCGCGCGTTCAGAATCCCCGGGTTCAGAACTACAGCGTCGTCAACCCCCGTGTTCAAAATGAGGGCGTGCTCAATCCCCGTGTCCAGAACGAGAGCATCGTCAATAACGAGGTGCCTAATCCGCGGGTTCAGAATACCGTAGTCCCCAACGGGGCTTTGACGGACGTCACCTGGACTGTTACGAACGAAGGCAACACAACCTCGGTTTTCACGACCAACATCCAGTCCGAGTATCCGGATTATTTCAATGGCGAGAATCCCCCCCTGATAGCGCAGGTTCTTGTCTACAGAGTCCACAGGGTTCCGGTGGACAAGGATTGCCAGCTCTACGAGACGCATCAGGATGAGCTCATCGCCAATATCTCCAATCCTCGCGTGCAGAATCCCAGGGTTCAGAATAGTCCCCCCTCCGAGGGCGCCGGGAGCACCCGGGAATCTCCCATCTCAATCCAAGCAGCCAATCTGGAGGACCAGGATGCCACTTTCCATTCAGGACCGGGAGAACAAGCGGATGTAACCTTCCGCGTCCGGGATGAAGACACCATGGAGGATTCCTCTGGCCCGATCCAGGCAGCCAATCCGGCGGACCAGGATATCACCTTCTATTTGGCGCCGGGGGAGCAGGCGGAAGTGACCTTCCGCGTTTGGGACGAGGATACCACGGACGGCCTCCCGACTTTCAGCCCGGACATGGTCATCGCCGAGGCCGTTGCCGAAGCGGTCAACACCGAAGTTGTCGAAGGGGGAGGCACGACCCCGCCGTCTGATGTCCCCCCGAACTCCGAGCCCTGGGATAATCATTCGCCCGGGATCGGAGTATCTTCCCCTTCATTGTCGTTTGGAGCCATGGCGGGAATTGATCCTGCCGATCAACTCCTCACCGTCTTGAACTCTGGGGAAGGGACCCTCAACTACACCGTGGTCGACGATGCCGCGTGGCTTTTCGTCACGCCGGCCTCGGGAACCCCGACGCCCCAGGATCACACGGTTTCGATCGATGTCGCGGGTCTTACCGCAGGCGTTTACACGGGGACGATCACCATCAGTGATCCCTCTGCTGTCAATAACCCAGTGAAAGTGCCCGTGACCCTGACCCTCACAGCTGTCCCTGCCCTCTCCATAACGACAACGTCCATCCCCGACGGAATTAGGGACACGCCTTACTCGGTCTCTCTCTACTGCTCGGGCGGAGTCGGGGACGCGACCTGGACCGTTTTCACGGGCTCTCTCCCCCCCGGGCTAGACCTGGCGACCACGGAAGGCGGCTCAGGATGGATCACGGGGACACCGACCGCGGCCGGCTCTTTCAGCTTCATCGTTCAGGCTGAGGACGAGCTCCATCAAACCGTTACGCAACCCCTGAGCATAACCGTCGCCGATTATTGGGTGGCGAGGTACAACAACAGCGCTGTGAACGGCATCGATCAGGCCTGGTGGCCTTACACGGCCCGATCGGCACCCATCACGACTGATGCGGCAGGAAATATCTATGTGGCAGGCGACAGCATGGGGAGCGGGACAAGCTCTGATTACGCTACGGTCAAGTACAACAGCTCCGGAGTCCAGCAATGGGTTGCAAGGTATGACGGTCTCATAAATGGCGCAGATAAGCCCGAGGCGATCGCCGTCGATGCGCTGGGGAATGTCTATGTGACGGGCCAGAGCAGCCTCCAGGCATACGATTACGATTTTGCCACGGTCAAGTATGACAGCGCCGGAGTCCAACAGTGGATTGCAACATATAACGGCCCGGCCAACGGTTATGATAGAGCGCATGCCATGACCGTCGACGCATCGGGAAATGTCTATGTGACAGGCGACAGCAATGGGAGCGGGACGAGCTCTGATTTCGCTACGGTCAAGTACAACAGTGACGGAGTCCAACAATGGATCGCAAGGTATAACGGCCCCGGAAATGCCGTTGATACAGCTTGCTCCATCGCCCTTGATCCCGCAGGGAACGTCTATGTCACGGGGTATAGCACCGGTAGCGGAACGGATTATGATTACGCGACCGTGAAATATGACAGCTCGGGGGAGCAGCAGTGGGTCCAAAGGTTTAATGGTCCCATCAGCGGCCAGGATTGGCCATGCGCCATCGCCCTCGACTCATCAGGAAATGTCTACGTGACAGGTTTTAGTGTCGGGACCGGGACAGGCTCCGATTATGCGACCATCAAGTATGACGGTTCTGGTGTCCAGCAGTGGGTCCGGAGGTACGACGATCATGGAGATGGCGACGACTGGGCCTCTGCCATGGCGATCGATTCGGCAGGAAATATCTATGTGACCGGGCAAAGCGCCGGGAGCTATATCACTGGCTTTGATTGCGCAACGGTCAAATATAGCAGCGCGGGAGTCGAGCAGTGGGCTGCACGGTATTCAGGCCCTGTGACTGGCGAGGACAAGTCCTTTGCGATCGCCGTCGATCCGCTCCAAAATGTGTATATTTCGGGTTACAGCATGGGGAGCGAGACCGGCTTTGATTACATAACAGTCAAGTCTAACAGCTCCGGGGCCCAGGAGTGGGCCGCTAGGTACGATGGCCCTGCAAACGGCTCGGATCAAGGTCTAGGAGTTGTCCAGGATCTCCTAGGAAGTGTTCTGGTGACAGGTGGCAGCATGGGATCCGGAACGGATCTTGATTTCGCCACAATCAAGTACGCGCTAACATTTCCCTCGACGCTCATCATCTCTACGGATCTCCTTGATAACGGCTATACAGACGTCCCTTATGCGAAGGCTGTGTGGGCCTTTGGCGGAAGCGGCACGAGGCAATGGCAATTAGCGGAGACAGACATCCTGCCTCCCGGATTGGTTCTAAACTCGAGCACGGGAATCGTTTCCGGCACCCCAACCACACCAGGAACATACAATTTCAGCGTCCAGCTCGTGGACGATCTCCTCGTCACTTCGAAGTCTCTAAGCATCACAATAGCGACAGGGACGGCGCTCCCGGACCTGGTGGTGGAGAGCCTGACGCACAGTCCGGCAAACCCGACGACGGCGGATACAGTCACGATCACAGCGGTGGTCAAAAACCAGGGGACGACATCGGCGGGAGCTTCGACGTTGCAGATCCCATTGACCGGCCAAGCGACGACGCAATACAGCATCGGAACGCTCGCGGCCGGGGCCACCCAGACGGTTACCCGGACCGTGGAGCCCCTGTCGGCCGGCACATACACGCTTAATGCCTGGGCGGACTGCAACGCTGTCGTGGCGGAATCAAGTGAGACGAACAACGTCACAGTCGATTATTTCACGGTGGGGGGGCTTCCGGACTTGATAATCAGCGGTGTCGGGACACAGCCGCCCTACTTCTACCCGCCCTTTCCAAAGCCGACCGATACGCTTACTCTTGTCGTTACGGTCTTGAACCAGGGGGCCGGATCGGCCGGAGCATCAACTGCGAGATTATTCGTTGGCGGTGCGACTTTTGATCTAGCCATTTCCGCGCTTGCGGCCGGAGCTTCTCAGGTCATAAATTATCCCATAGGTACCTTGGACGCGGGAACCTATTCGACGACGGCCACTGCAGACATCTACAACGCCGTGGTTGAATCGAACGAAGCAAACAACCAGATCGCCCCATTCAATCTCATAGTCGGGCAGGCGGATCTGGTGGTGGCGAGCCTGACGCACAGCCCGGCGAATCCGACGATAACGACGCCGGTTACCGTCACCGTTGTTATCCAGAACATCGGGAATGTGACGGCCGAAGCCTCGACCATGAGCTTATATGTATCGGGATGGGCGACCCAGAACTACTCGATCCCACAGCTTGCGGCTGGCGCCTCCTACTCGGTGCCTGCCTCGGTGGGTCTACTGTCAGCCGCGACTCACGTTGCCACAGCGACGGCGGACGTGAACAACGTGGTGGAGGAATCGAACGAGGGTAACAACGTGTCTTCCGATAGCTTCCTGGTGAGTGCGGCGCCGCTTCCGGCCGACCACCGGACTGCGCCTCTCCTTGACGTTGATATTGAGACTGAAACTGTGTCCGCGGTCATCGGCCCGTCAGGCGCGAAAACGGTCTCGAGGCTCCCGTCCGATATATCATTATTAAGCCGAATCCCAGCGCATCGCGAACTTAAGGGCGGGGACCGTCGATGGCAATAAGTCAGAGGGCGCCCAGCCGGCGTTTGGCGTCCTCGACGAGCGGGTCGCCGGCGGCTAAAATCTTGATCTCCAGGAACTTCTTATAGGATTCTTTGGCCGCGGGGCTCTTCAGGGCTTCCTGAGACCGCCCCAGATAATAATAAACCTGCGGCAGCCGCCTCATGGAAGGCAAATCGTCAAGGAAGACCGAAGCCGCCTCGCCCCTTCGTTTCAAGCAGCTTTCGAACTCCGAATAAGCCTCCGTAAACTGTCCCGCCTCGAGATAGGCCCGCCCAAGGGCCATGTGACCGAGCCACGTGTCAACCTGGACCTGGGCCTCGTGGATCTTCTTGATGGCTTCGGGAAGATCCCCTCGCCGGACATCGATCTCCCCCTCGATAAGCCGGGCGTAGGCCTGCGGCTCTGGTGATGGGCGGCCTCCGAGGGTCGTCGCCAGGCTCCGCGCGCGGTCTTCGTCTCCCGCCTCGATCACGATCATGGCCCCTGAATAGAGGACCGAATCGTCAGCGCTCCCGCCGAGGGCGTTTTCGGCGGCTTTGAGCGCATCAGCTCGGCGTCCCAGCGTGAGCAGATCATCAGCCAGCATGATCCATTTGTGTGTCGCGAACGCCTTGAGGTTGTTCTTGATATCCGCGGAAATCGCCGTGTCCAGGATCTTCCGCGCCTCGTCCTGCCGCCCTTCATAGAAGGCTAAATCCGCCAGTCCTGCCGCTCCGAGCGAAGCGGCGTAGGGTTCCTCACCCTGCAGCCGGCTGTATTCCGCGGACGTATCGCTCGCCCGGCCCCGCATGAGCCGGATGAGGGCGAGGCAGACATGCGCCTCGGCAAAAGAGGAATCCAGCTTGATAACCTTTTGGGCGGCGGTCTCCGCTTCGTCTAGCCGGTCCGCGGCGATCGCGTACCAGGTGAGGTTGTAAAGCGGGTTGACACGGTCGGGGTACGCCTCGACAGCCTTCTTCCCTTCTTCGAAGGCCTTGGCCATGTCCCGGGCATAGAAATACGCGAGAGGCAGGTTGATGAGCCCGGCCAGGTCCATGGGGAATTGGTTCCTCAAGGCGGTGAATTCCTCGATGGCCTTCTTGTAATTCCGGTTGACGAAATAGTACCCGCCGCGGGTCCGGAATTTTTCCCGGTCCGTCATCTGATCCAGAAAACCCATGGCCTTATCGTAGTACGTCCGGGCTTCATCGAGCTCGCCGCGGTTGCGATAGATGACGGCCAGCCCGGCATAGGCCCGGCCCATGTTCGGATCGATCTCGAGCGCCCTAAGATACTGTTTGATCGCTTCCTCGTCCTTCCCCGCGGTCGTCAGATCCTGCGCTCGCCCGTAGGCCTTCATCGCCTCGAGCGAGGCCGCGGTGAAAGTCTCCTTGGAGACCTCTTTGATAGATTCGACAGGGACGCCTTCGAGTGAGGCCCTGAGCTTCCCGGCGAGGAGGTCGGCGGCCTTCAAGACGCCAGCCTTGGTCGGGATATTCTCTGCGTTCTCGGCGAGGACATCAGAGCTGATAGGATCAACGGCCCTGGTCCGGATCGTATAGCCGCCGCCCGGCTTGTCCTGCTCGATCACGGCCTGAACGACGACGTTGACGCCTTCCCGGCGGCTGACGAGCAGAGCCGTATCCTTGTCCAGCTTCCCCGCCGCAGAGGGATCCAACTGACCGGCCAGCCGGCGCGCCTGACCGCGGTCGTAGAGAGTGATGAAGGACGCCCCTTCAAGACCTATGGCAAAAGTCTGCTCCAAGGCGCCGTCGAAAACGGGATCGCCGGTCTTGTTCTCGAAATCTGCGATGAGAACCTTGACCGGCTTGGGGCCGGCCGGTCCTGTGCCAGGCTGCGGGTTTCTCAAGAACAGCAACGCGCCCACCACGACCGCCGCCGCTCCTGTTAGGATGCCGATGAGGGGCCAGGGACTCCTGAATCCAAGCCACGTTCTTGGCGCTACATTTGCCTGCAACTTCCTGAGGTCCTCGGCCATATCGGCGATCTTCGGGTAACGTGCCGAAGCTTCTTTGGCCATGGCCCGGCCGAGGATCCTGGCCAGTTCGGGATTCAAGACCTTTGGCGTGACATGAACGGGCGGCGGGCTATCCCGGAGGACGGCTGTTAGCGTTTCGAGAGGAGTCGGCCTGTTAAAAGGATGTTTCCCCGAGATTATCTCCGCCAGGACGACGCCGAGTGAGAAGATGTCGGTCCTGGCATCGACCGGCTCGCCCCGGGCTTGTTCCGGCGACATGTAGGCGATCGTCCCTAAGACGACGCCCGGCGTGGTGATGGACGGCTGCGCGGGGCCAGCGGTCAGCGTCCGGCTCAGGGTATGGGTCAGTGCCCCGGTCGGCTCGGACACGACGTGTTTGGCCAACCCGAAATCCATGACCTTGATATGGCCCTGGGGCGTGCACATCAGGTTCGACGGCTTGAGGTCCCTGTGGACGATCCCCTTGGCGTGCGCGGCATCGAGGGCTTCGCACACCTCGAGCCCTGCCTTGAGCGCTTCCGGGAGAGGGAACGGACCATCGGCGATCCTTTCCCCCAGGCTTTTCCCCTCGACGTATTCCATAACGATATACGACCGGCCGTGGAATTCCCCGGCCTCAAAGACCTTGCAGATGAACGGATGGTCGAGAGCCGCGGCCGCTTTGGCCTCCCGGAGGAACCGCTCCCGTGCTTTCGGGTCCTTGTGCATCTCGTCGGGCAGGAATTTGATGGCGACGCGCCTGTCGAGCTTGGCATCGTGGGCCAGGTAGACCTCACCCATTCCGCCCTTGCCGATGAGGGAGAGAAGGCCATATTGCCTGATCCGCTGTAAGGGGCCCCAGGCTTTCGCCGGCGTCCGGGTCTGGCCCGGAGGCGACGACCCTTCGGGCTCGTCCGTGCTCCCCATCCCTTTCTCCTAACTGATGGTATTTATAACACATCGGATGCGCGCTCCGCAAGACGTTGACTTTGGCTCTTTCTCTGTGTTAAGGAATACGCATTAGAACAAAGGGAACCGATGTGATGGAACCATCTAAAACTCCGTCTTTGGCCCGCAAGACCCCCTGGCAGCTCGTCGCGGTCCTCCTGCTTCTCGCGGCGGGCGTCGCCGGGGGATTCCTGGCGCCTAGCCGCTTCAGGCCGTATATGGCCCCGGCGTTCCTCGTCCTCTGCGGCGCCCTGCTCGTCCTGCTTTGGCGCCTGGCCGTTTCAGCCCACGAGAGCTATGAGCGAACGAAGTGGGACAAGGCGAACAAATCCATGGCCGATTTCATGCAGGTCATGATCGACGTCATGCCGAACCCGGCCTTCTTCAAGGACACCGAGGGCCGCTACCGGGGCACCAACGCGGCCTTCGAAAGGCTTCTTGGCAAGTCCAAGAGCGAGCTCCTGGGCCAGACCATCAGCGACCTCGCGCCCTCGGACATCGTCGAGGAGCACCTGAAGCACGACCAGGCGCTGCTCGCCGGGCCCGGGCACCACGTCTACGAAGCCCCCCTCAAGGCCTGGGACGGCGAGCATCACGTCATCTTCATCAAAACGACCTACCTCCAACCCGACGGGAAGGTCGCCGGGATCATCGGCATTCTCAAGGACATCACCCAGAGGCTGCGCGCCGAGGAGGAGCTCGAGCAGCTCCGGCGGTTCAGCGAGAGCACGGTCCAGACCATGACCGAGGGCCTGGTCCTGACCGACGCCGACGGCAAGTTCACGTTCGTCAACCCGGCCGCCGCGCGGATGCTGGGCTACACCCCCGGCGAGATGATCGACCGCCCGGTCCTCTCGTTCGTCCCCAAGGACCAGCACGCCATCGTCCGCGATTCCGACGAGAAGCGCCTCAAAGGCATCTCCAACCGCTACGAACTCGACTTCCTGCACAGCGTAGGCAGCCGGCGGACCTTCCTCGTCAGCGGCGGCCCGCGCCTCCAGGGCACGCAGATCGGCGGCACGATGGCCGTCCGGACCGACATCACCGACCGCAAGGAGATGGAGGAGGAGATCCGGTCCCTGTCCCTCCACGACGAGCTGACCTGCCTCTGCAACCGGCGCGGTTTCATGACCCTGGCCGAGCACACTCTCAAGACCGCCGGACGCTTGAAAAAGACGGTCGCCGTGATCTACATCGACGTCGACAATCTCAAGCGGATCAACGACACGGGCGGGCA
>Ga0105101_10001252_pt1 | contig 11014 bp, 12 predicted proteins | sample PPLLak21cMay2015_2_FD_87037 | JGI IMG/M metagenome (GOLD analysis project Ga0105101, IMG submission 87037) | Freshwater sediment microbial communities from Prairie Pothole Lake near Jamestown, North Dakota, USA - PPLs Lake P8 Core (1) Depth... | ecosystem: Environmental > Aquatic > Freshwater >...
ATTTCCATTCCCTTATCCACAAATAAATTGGTTATATTGACAGATTCAACCAACAACCCGCCGGGATTTCCCCTAATGTCCATAATGATGGATTTTGCGCCCTGATCCAGCAGTTGTTTCAGTGCAGTCTGCGTCTCTTTGCCTGCATCTTTTGTAAAATTGGACAGCCTTATATAGCCAATCCCTTCTTTCACCAAGCCGGCATAGGGCACATTCGGAATGACAATCTGTTCACGGATCAGATTCTTTTCAATAATGCCGTTTTCACCGAACCTTTTCAGTTCAAGTTTAATGTTTGTTTTGGGGGTGCCTTTCAGCAATTCACTTACTTCGCTGATTTCCTTTCCGCGGGTTGATATGCCGTTTACCGAGAGGATTGTATCCCCTGCTTTGATTCCCGACTGCTGAGCCGGAAATCCTTCGTAAGGTTCTGAGATGATGGTATATTCACCTCCCTTTCGGATCAGTGATCCGATACCTCCGTATTCCCCGGTGGTCATAAAGGCAAAATTTTTCTGCTCTTCCTCGGGAATATAAGTGGTATAGGGATCCAATGACTTCAGCATGCCGTCAATACCGGCTTCAACAAGCTCCTTGGGATTGGTCTCATCAACATAAAAAAGGTTCAGTTCGCGGAACAAGGAATAAAATATGTCGAGGTTTTTGATGATCTCAAATTCCTTATCCCTGGTGTAGGTAAAGCCAAACACCAGGATTAATGCAAGCGGGATGACAAGCCATATTTTTTTCTTGGGGCGCAGCATTGTTTTCATATCTCAATAAATGGATTATATACAGCGCGCAAAAGTAATGTAAATACTCTGATTGAGAGCAGCATTATTGCCACAAAATTGTCAGCTTTCCTGCAATTTCATGAACTGCGGATAAAAGCAACGGGATGATCCCCGATCTGAAATTTCCCGCTTACAATAATTGAAGCCTTGATCCGGTCTTTGTGTTAAATTGACGATGGATATTCGTCCGGATCGGAAATGGATGTGTTGCGCATAATGTGACGACTGACCTTTTCAATTTCAAAGGCCATTTTCCATCCGATCTTGGAATCATATTGACTTAACAACTCGTTTTTGCAGCCCGCGCAAATAATGTCCTCAGTAATCTTCTTATTGCATCTTTTGCAGACCCTTTTTCGGGATGACGGTAATGCATTTCTCATAGCTGGTGAAATTTGCTTTATTTTACGTATAAATGACCGACGGGTTGCAAACGTTCTTGGTTGTCCGTGGTGATTTACATCATGGCCGTTTGGCCGGCCGGTAAAATTAAAAGCTTGGAATAAAGGATATTAAAAGGAAATGCCCGCCAAGTTTTTATTTCTTGCAGTTCTTGTTTTGTTCCTTAATAAACATTTCAAGTGCTGCTATCATGGAAGGGGCTTCCGGTCTTGGGGCCTGTAAATCAAGCCTTAAACCTGCCTCAAGAATGGCTTTTGCGGTAGAACTGCCAAAAGATCCTATTTTTATTTCATTTTGCTTGAATTCCGGGAAATTCTTCAGCAGTGATTTGAAACTGGAGGGGCTGAAAAAAACCAGCAGGTCATAGTTTATAATGCTGAGATCCGACAAGTCAAGGCATACATTCTGATACAGAATGGCCTTGGAATATTTCAGTTTCTGCTTGTCAAGCTGGAGCGTCAGTTCTTCATTCTGCTGATCGGACAGGGGCAGCAGAAACTTTTCATCGGCATGTTTCATGATAATCTCCATGAGGTCCAACACGGTACCGTTGCCGTGAAAAATTTTCCGTTTCCGGTAAATAATGTATTTCTGCAGATAAAATGCGACCGATTCCGAAACACAAAAGTATTTCATCACATCCGGAACTGTAATCCTCATTTCGCCACATATCCTGAAAAAATGATCAATAGCGGTCTTGCTGCTGAAAATAATCCCGGAATGTGCCAGGATATCAATGCGCTGTTTGCGGAAATCTTTGCAGGGGACCCCAAGCACATGGCTGAAAGGCCTGAAGTCAATCTTGACGTTATTTTTTTCCGCTAATTCATAATAAGGTGATTTTTCTGAATCGGGTTGAGGCTGAGAAACCAGGATTTTTTTAATTTTCATGGAGGTTTTCTCTTTTATTAAATGGCTCTATAACAACGACATAAAAACCTTATACCCAAGAACCAAGGGTAAAATTTCAAGGGTACAAAGGTACAAAATCAAATAAAATAATAAAACATCCTTACGAATAATTATTTGATAACCCCGAATCATCTTAAAAATGATACCGGCACCAATCAAAACCAGTCCTGTAACCAGCAAAATCCCGGCGAGGCTGTCAGGCATATAGCATAGGGCTATGGTTATGGGGAAAAGCACGATACCCAAACTTTTATTGATAATGAAATTGTTGTGAACAAATTCTGAGATGACGGATTCCGTCCTGAACAAAGAATTGAACAATTTCAGCATAACGCTTCTTACCAGGGTATAGAGTATTAGAATATTGAGAAACAACAGAAACAGATTATAGGAAGTCAGTCGTGCAGGTGAAAGATGCAGGTATGTAAAGGATTCATACAAAAAGATGGAAAGCACGATGTGGTAAATGACATCCAGGACAAAAGAAACCCTTTTCAGCAATACATTCTTTTCACGGAATACTTTCGCCGATAGCTGATAACTTATCAATGAGTTGGCCAGAAAGGAAAAGAATTTGTTGTAAAAGATCCTGATCCAGATAAACAGCAAAACGATGATCAGGATTACAGGCAATACCCAGTCACCTGTTCTTTCAGCCCTGGACAGAAGCCTAAGGTCCGCCGGTGGTGCCTGTGCTGTTGCTGAAACCTGCGCGGATGAGAAATCATGGGTGTCCACGACCGGGGATTTTTTCCCCATGTGGCTCAGGGAGTTATCGGTCAGGAAATTATCGGAAACTTGGAAGGTTTTTCGGAAGGGATTAAACACCGTGGTTTTAGTCACCTGAAGGGTATCCTGTGACTGAACCGGGGAAACTGACTTTTTGTAAGGGACCGGATGCAGGCTGTCAGCGGCATTGGTGTGTTGCTGAACGGAGTTTGAAGTATCAGGAACAACGGTATCAATAATGCTTTCATGTTCGGATCTTACCGTTGTATCAACGGTGGGTGGATGCATTATTGTATCTTGCCGGACAGTGACAGGATGAAAGCCGTTGTAAATCATTAACCGTCTTAAAAAACACTGCAAAGGTACAAAAAAATAACACTACGTTGAATTTCACCCTTTCAGCTTCACATTTTTCCGATGCCGGCTATGATCCCTTGAAGTTTTCTTCTCCAGATTTTTCAGGAATGCCGCTGTTAGATCTATTCCGGTTTGATTGGCTATACAGATCAAAACAAAAAGAACATCAGCCAACTCATCGGCCAGTATTTTCTTCGTGTCTTTTCTTTTGGCTGATTGCTCTCCGAACTGGCGTGCCATGATCCTGGCAACCTCCCCAACTTCCTCAGCCAGCAAAGCAAAATTGGTAAGTTCGTTGAAATACCGCACGCCAAATTTGCTGATCCATGTATCAACCTTTACCTGGGCTTCCTTTATTGTCATTATTCTTTGTTTTTTGTGTCCATAAAAATGGTTACAGGCCCGTCATTGATTAGAGAAATCTTCATATCCGCTCCAAATATCCCTGTTTTTACCGTATGGCCATACTCCTTTTTCAATTGAAGTACAAAATCATTGTAACGGGGTATGGCAATTTCGGATTTTGAAGCCCGGTAATAGGAAGGCCTGTTTCCTTTGACAGTTGAGGCATGCAGGGTAAACTGACTGACCACCATGATATCCCCCCCGATCTCAGATAACGATAAATTCATAATTCCCTGTTCGTCATTGAAAACACGCAGGCGGATTATTTTTCCGGCCAGCCATTCAATATCTTCCCGGCTATCGGAATCCTCAATTCCTACAAATACCAGCAACCCCTTTTTAATGGATGCATGCAATGAACCCTCTATGAGGATCGATGCTTCCTTTACCCGTTGAATTACAGCTCTCATGATAATGGTTTAAGATGGCATTCAAAATTAAAAGATTACTTTGTTATTTAATATATAAGGAGAATTTGGACTTCAATAAGATTTGAAAATTGATTTGCCTGCAAAATACTGCTAAACGCGAAGTGCTTGTTATTTCCTGATAATGGAAAAATAGCTATGAGGAGGTTTTACGGGCAAAAATGGCAATGTCCGGCTTGATCAATACTGATTCATACCCTCCGATGATTTGATTTAATGTTTTGATTTACTTTTCTTTATTATAAAATGAAAAAAAAAATTAAAAAAATTAGTACTATGTATTGCATAGTATAAATATTTCTATATATCTTTGCATAGTATTTTATTATTTATAACATAGTAATGAAATATTATAATAACCATTTTGTGCATTTGCTGATCGTGATCGGTTCCCTGATTGCCCTGGAAATTCTTGCTGTAAAGCATGTTAACCATGGCTTTTCGATGACCGGCCAACCGGCTGTTGAGCAATCCACAATTCCTTCAACAGGCAGCATGAAGGGAAGCAGCACTACTGCATTGGGTGCAGTGTCTGCATCCTCAGGCGCTACTGGTGTTCAGACAGGGGATGCAAAAGTGGAAGACTGGGAAAATACCAAGTTTAACATCAGTATAATCTTATAAATACAAATTAACAACTAAAGCGCCATGAAAAAAACCCTTACCATAAATCTGGCAAATCAGGTCTTTCACATTGATGAAGACGCCTATATCAGGTTGAAGGAATATCTTGACCGGATAGAAAGTCATTTTTCGAACAAAGAAGAAAGGAAAGACATTATCAGTGACATTGAAAACCGCATCTCCGAATTGTTCGGAGAAAGGACTTCTGCCGAAAAGCAGGTCATCACCCTGCAGGATATTGAGGAAATTATCCGCATCATGGGTGATCCTGTGGAAATAGGAGGCTTTACAGCATCCGGGCCTGAAGAGGAGACCACCACGCCGGGTACCAGACGGCTTTACCGTGATCCGGACAACCGTGTTTTGGGTGGTGTGTGCAGTGGCATTGGCATGTATTTTAAGCTTGATCCCACGATTGTCCGTTTGGTATTCCTCGTGTTCTTTTTCGGATTCGGGATCGGGTTTCTGATTTATATTATCCTGTGGATTGTTGTTCCGGAAGCCCATACCACGGCACAAAAGCTTGAAATGAGAGGGGATCCGGTAAACGCATCCAATATCGGCAAGTTTATGCGTGATGAATATGAGCATGTAAAGAAAAACTTCAAAAGAAGAAAGAAATGAAGCCGGAGAAGACCGTTATCCTTTGTTATATTGTCAATTTAAAAGAAAAGCCATGAATCTGGAGAATGTAAAAGCACAATTGAGGAAAGGTGTGTTGGAGTTTTGCATTCTTTCCATTCTTTCAAAAGGGGATGCTTATGCCTCGGATATTTTGAAAAAATTGAAAGAATCTGATCTGATCATCGTGGAGGGGACTTTGTATCCCCTGCTTACCCGTCAGAAAAACATGGGTTTGCTGAGCTACCGGTGGGAGGAATCTACCCAGGGGCCTCCCAGGAAATATTATGCCCTCACGGAACAAGGGAGGGGTTTTCTTACGGAACTGGATGCTTCATGGAGGCAGCTTGTCGACGCCGTCGCATCCATTAGTCATGAATAACAGAATAGGATTAATAACAACCATGAATATGAAAAAAACGATCCAGGTTAATATTGGTGGCATACAATTCCATATTGACGAAGACGCCTACAAAGTATTGCAGCAATATCTCGATGCTTTAAAAGCGCATTTTGAAAAAGATGGTGAAGAAGGCAAAGAGATCATTACCGATATCGAGCAACGCATTGCCGAGTTGCTCGGGAAAAAGATTGCTGAGGGCAACCAGGTGATCACCCTGCCTGATGTGGAGGAGATTATCAAAACTCTGGGCACCATCGATGATTTTACTTTCGGCGAGGAAGAAGCGCATGAAGAGACATTCCATGAACGGCGCGCCAACAGAAGGTTCTACCGGGATACCGAGAATTACTATCTGGGGGGTGTGGCAGCAGGGCTGGGTGCTTATTTTAATATTGACCCCCTGTGGATAAGGATTATTTTTATTGCGCTGATTTTCGCCAAGGGAGCAGGCCTGATCGTATATGCCATTTTATGGATTGTAGTGCCCAAAGCGGTTTCCACATCCCAGAAACTGGAAATGAAAGGCAAGCCAGTCAACGTAAATACCATTGAAAAGTCTATTTCCGAAGAATACGACAAGGTAAAAACTTCCTTCAATACCTGGAGCCGGTCTGAAAAAACAAGAAACACGTTGGACGATATTTTTAAAATGCTGGCTACAATTCTCATGGCTGTTTTCAAGTTCATGTTTTATGCCCTGGGCATCATCTTTCTGATAGGCGGGTCTGTTTTCCTGGCCTTCCTCATCATGCTCTTTTTCGGACAGGCCGATTTTTTCAGTACCCATGGTTGGGTGCAGGGATGGTTTCTTCCGGATTTCTCGGGCTGGATGGCTCATCAGGCAAACTTCAAACTGCTGGTCTTATCGCTCTTCATCCTTGTTTTTATCCCCATCCTCACCCTGATCTATGCAGGCATAAAAATCGTATTCAATATCCGGAGCAAAAGTGTTGTACTTCGTGCCACAGCACTGACAGCATGGATTCTGGCACTGGTATTATTTCTTACGCTATTGTTTTCAGAAATCACCAATTATTCCGTTGAGGCCATGGGAACGGATTCAAAATCAATATCCCTGTCAGAGAACGCTGCATTCTCCATTGATGTCAACAACAATATCATGAGCGAGAACACAGTCCGTTATTCCATTTTCGATTATGATATCCTTTATAATAAACGCCGGGAAGCAATTTATGGAAATATCATCCTGGAAATAAATCCCTCCTACGACAGCGGTGAGGTTTCGGTGGCCGTAAAAAAGTATCTGCGCAATGTCGGGATGAACGATGCGGACGAATACCTTGATGATATAGACTATCATTATGCTGCAAGAGATTCAAAACTGGTTCTTGACAAGTATTTTGAAATGGACCGGGATGATTTCTGGCGTTTCGGGAAAGTGGTAGTCGAGGTTGAAGTACCGGTTAACACGCATGTAAGCTTTCCCGCTGAGGTCTGCGAAATCATGAACCACTATTACATCGGGGATGATGATTGTTATGAAAGTTCGAGGAAGGGGAAAACCTTTGTCATGACAGCGGACGGACTAAAAACCGCTGATTGATTTAAATTAGCAGGTCAATAAATTTGAAAAACAGGGTTTTTTTGTATTTTTGCACACCCTAAAAGGATTGTCCGATGGTGTAATGGTAGCACTGCAGATTTTGGTTCTGCCTGTCCAGGTTCGAATCCTGGTCGGACAACAAAAATGCCGCTGAATACAATTTTCCCTTCTTACCTGTTGAATTCCTTGCTTTAGTCCTGTTTTTTTCGTAATTTATCGTGAAAATTGAACTTCCTTTAATCGCTCTTTTATAAGCTGTTCCGGTAAAAACCCACCGGGATTATTCCGGGATCAGCCATACGGGTCATGCTGCTGCTACATTTTAATGCTATCAGTCTATGGAACCCAAACAAGTTATTGAAACAACCGGGTGCATCACCAAGGTTGAAAATCTTTCCAACATTGAATTTCACACGCTCGATGATACGCTGGTACTGGAATCGAAACAGGCGTTTCCCGGGCTGACCCATCGCCAAAACGATGACAGGCCCGGAGCTGTATATCTGGCTTTGCTTTTTCGCTATTTTCCGGAGAAAATCTACAGGCTCGCTAAAAACCTGAAGGATAATTACAATGCTGACTGGTGGTCAGCATCAGGTGAAATTCTTATAAAGAATAAAATATATCCCATAATCAGAATAAAAGGTTTATCTAAATATGAATATATACCTGTTATTCAGGATTATTATAAAAATAATGATATCAAGTTCATGCCTTATAAACTGATCCGTGCAGAAGGTAAGATCAAGGTATATAAACATTTCAGGATCATTGAATTAATCGAAGGCATTTATCGTGATTTGTACGAACCTGAAAAGTTCTATTTTGTGATTTCCGAACAGCTCAACTGGAATATGCTGGTCTACCTTACCCGTCATATCAGAAGCAATCTTGAAAATCCTGATTTTGATGCAGCCCTGGGGGTAATAAACCGGTTTAACGGACCTGAAGATGTGATCCGTATTTTTGACCATGATAAAACGCTTGATCGCGCTTTGAGCCTTCGCAGCCATTACCTTAAAGCACTGAAAAAGGAAAACCTGCTGATCCGTCAGAAGGGATCAGCGACGTGAAAACCCGGTCAATCCGTTACCATTTTATACAGCCTGTCTGCCCTGCGTACCTTTTTTTCCAGCGGAATTGAAAACCGTTCACCTGGATAAACGCTGGTCACGGGTCCATTGTCATTATGCATTTCCGTTATTTCGGTTTCAATCACTCCGGTATTGGGTCCTATGATGATTATTTCATCACCGGCCTTCAGCGATTCCGCTTCACATAAAAACTCACCCACGCCCAGTTTATGATAGTAGTTCAGGTTCTTTGCCACATACACTTTTCTTTTTAAGGCCTTTGAACCATGGACTTCGCTCCATTCTCCCAGTTTTTTTCCCAGGTAATATCCATCCCAGAAACCCCGGTTAAAAACCGTTTTCAGCCGGTCTGTAAGGATTTCTGCCTTTTCAGCTGTATAGACTCCGTTAATGATATCGCAAATGGCTTCATTATAACACGATGTAACGGTTTTTACATATTCGGGTGAACGGGCACGTCCTTCGATCTTCATCACTTTCACACCGGATCCCAGGATCCTGTCAAGGAAATGGATGGTGCACAAATCCTTGGGCGACATAATATATTCATTATCAATATCGAGCTCAAATCCGCTTTCCTTTTCTTTTACCGTATAAGCCCTGCGGCAATCCTGCAGGCATTCTCCGCGGTTGGCCGACTGATTATAATGGTGAAGGCTCAGGTAACATTTTCCCGACACCGACATGCAAAGCGCTCCATGGATAAACATTTCCAGCTTTAACAAATTGCCGGACGGACCCCTGATCTGTTGTTCCCTGATCTGCTCCGCCATGGCGGCAACCTGATCCAGGGTCAACTCCCTTGCCAATACGGCCACATCCGCAAAAGGGGCATAGAATTTTAGGGTGTCAATATTGCAGATATTTAGCTGCGTGGATAAATGAACTTCCATGCCCGCTTCCCTGCAATAACCGATTACTGCCTGATCGGATGCAATAATGGCATTGACCCCTTTTTCGCGGGCCAGTTTAATGATATCCTTAATGCGGTTTAATTCATTGTTGTAAACGGCAGCATTCAGCGTGAGATAGGTCCTCTTATTAAAGTTCCGGCAAAACCGTACGATTTTCACCAGGTCTTCCCGCGTGAAATTGACGGTTGAACGCGCCCGCATGTTGAGCTTTTCTATTCCGAAATAAACAGAATCAGCTCCTCCCTGCACAGCTGCACGCAACGTGTCAAAAGAACCTACCGGGGCGGTCAGGTCAATATCCTCTCGGCTTAAGTCCATTTTTAAATCTATACTTTCAATATATTGTATGATATAATTATATATTAATTACCTAAAGTATTTCTTAATGGCTCCCCAATAATAGGACCTCCATCCTTCCTCCATATTTTCCCAATCCCCGTCAGGTACGTTGGTATGTTCAAGGTCAACATGGGTGCCATCGCCGGATGGTTTTAACACCATGGTCACAACCGACTTTTCGGTGTTCTCTCCGAAATACCATTCCTGAACCAATTGCTTGTTGGGAATCAGGGAAATATTCCTGCCGCTGATATCGCCTTCAAAAAGGGTGAATTCGGTATCCTCAACTGGCTGCATTTCCGCCGGATATCCGCTCCAAAGTTCAATGGTAAGGGGATTGGTCAGTGCGGTGTATACTTCTTCGGGTGTGGCATTAATAAAATGGCTTTGCTTAATGGTTTTCATATCCTTTACATTTTGATCACAGCTTGTTCCGGTCAGCCTCCGGTTTTACCGGACAGCGACCGGAAGGCACAATATATTTATTATTTCCTGTATAAAAATACTAATCTATGCGTATTTTAGTATTGACAATCCGATAATTCTTCCATGTTTTTGAATAAGGGGATCGTAATAAAGAAAACAGGCAGCTGGCATAACGTTAAAGACGGCAACCGGATTATACTGAGAACAATGCGCGGAAAACTCCGCGAAAAGGGATATTAGAATACCAATTCTGTTGGCGTGGGGCATATGGTCCAAATAGAACCGGAACAAGAAGGTTACGGCATTATATCGAAAATAGAGCCGCGAAGGAACTATATTATCCGCCGCTCATCCAACTTGTCGAAAGAAACCCATATTATCGCTTCCAATGTTGACCAGGCCTTGCTGATGATTACCCTGTCAATGCCTGAAACTCCGCTTGAATTTATCGACAGGTTCCTGCTTTCGGCAGAAGCTTATCACATTCCCGTGGTGATCGTGATCAACAAAACAGACCTGTTGGCCGGTTCATCTGCTGATGAACTTCGTTCCATTGTCCTGACATACGGCTATGCAGGGTATACCTGTCTCGAAATCTCCGTAAAAGAGAAGACAGGAATCGATAATCTGGTTGGGCTTATGAAGCATAAAACAAATCTTCTTGCCGGCAATTCAGGGGTTGGCAAGTCCTCCCTGATCAACCTGATTTGTCCGGGTATTCATCTGAAAATAATGGATATCTCGGCCTCCCACAAAACCGGTAAGCATGCCACTACCTATGCTGAAATGATACCCCTGCCCTTTGGCGGTTCAGTCATCGATACCCCGGGGATAAGAGGATTTGGAATTATTGATATTGAAAAGAACGAGATCGGATTATATTTTACGGATATTTTCAGGATCTCACAGGACTGCAGCTTTTATAACTGTACCCATATTCACGAACCAGGCTGTGCGGTGAGGAAAGCCGTGGAAAATGGAAGCCTCGCCCGGTCGCGCTAC
>Ga0105101_10001253_pt1 | contig 11012 bp, 10 predicted proteins | sample PPLLak21cMay2015_2_FD_87037 | JGI IMG/M metagenome (GOLD analysis project Ga0105101, IMG submission 87037) | Freshwater sediment microbial communities from Prairie Pothole Lake near Jamestown, North Dakota, USA - PPLs Lake P8 Core (1) Depth... | ecosystem: Environmental > Aquatic > Freshwater >...
ATTGATGGGCATGGGAAACGACCGGTACACAGACCAAGAGAACCGTAAGAAATTGTTTCAAGCCTTCAATAGAGTTTACAGAACGGGGGAACCCGTCAAAGGGTTTGATTGGGAGGTGATTAGAAAAGACGGAAAGAAACTATATGGCGAAGTTTCAGTATCTCTTATAAGAAGTTCAACCGGAGAACCAGTCGGTTTTCGGGGCATTGCCCGTGACATCACGGAGCGGAAACGCGCCGAAAAAGAGATGGCAGCGTTACAGGAGCAACTCACACAATCCCAAAAGATGGAAGCAGTTGGCCGTCTGGCCGGGGGGATTGCCCACGACTTTAATAATCTTCTCACGGTCATCAAAGGCTATACTCAACTTTCGCTTCTCGACCTCAAAGAAAACAATCCTTTGTGGGAAAATATTCAAGAGATTCAAAAAGCTACCGAGCGGGCGACAAATTTAACCCGTCAACTTTTGGCCTTCAGCCGTCGTCAAATCTTAGACCCAAAAGTGCTCGATCTAAATTCTCTCCTAAGAGATACGGAAAAGATGCTGCGTCGGATGATTGGAGAGGATATTGAATTGGTTACCCGGTTGTCCGAGGGCTTAGGGAGGGTGAAAATAGACCCCGGGCAAATCGAACAGGTGATCCTCAATTTGGCCGTGAACGCCAGAGATGCTATGCCTTCCGGCGGAAAACTTACCATTGAAACAGCCAACGCACAATCGGACGAAGGTTATGCTCTTACCCATCTTGGTTTGACCCCGGGTCATTATGTGAGGCTATCCGTCAGCGATACAGGCGTTGGAATGTCACGGGAGATACAAGAAAAGGCCTTTGACCCTTTCTTTACCACTAAGGAAAAAGGCAAGGGGACCGGGTTGGGTCTCTCTACGGTCCATGGAATTGTGACGCAGAGTGGCGGGAAGATCTGGGTTTACAGTGATCCGGGACATGGGACAACCTTCAAGATCTATTTTCCGACGATAGAAGGAGAGTTAGATACTCTGAACGGGAAAAATGAGACGGATTCCTCCCCGAGGGGGAGCGAGACAGTCCTGCTGGTGGAGGATGAGCCATCCGTGCGGGACTTGGCAAATCGCCTTTTGAAACAACAGGGGTATAGGGTTTTGGTGGCAGCGAATGGTGAAGAAGCGTTGCGTCTTGCCCAAGAAACTGCCGGGGAAAGAATTCATCTCCTGTTGACGGATGTCGTGTTGCCCCAGATGAGTGGGAAGGAATTGGCCGATCAGCTCAAAACCTTCCGGCCTGACCTCAAAGTCCTCTATACGTCAGGCTACACAGATTTTGCGGTCGTCCACCACGGCGTTCTGAACTCCGGCACCCATTTTTTGCAGAAACCTTTTTCCCTTAAAACCCTGTCACAAAAGGTTCGTGAGGCATTGGATAAGTAGATCAAAATGAGCAAGTCGGGCAATATGGATTTCAAACGGATGGGAGCACACCGATGAAAGAGATTATGACACCCCGTGAGGCAGCAGAGTATTTAAGCGTCCATGTTCGAACGATCTATCGGCTGGTGAAGAATGGTGAGATCCCCGGTCGCAAGATAGGTGGAAGCTGGAGATTCAAGAAGGATGCTTTGGACGAATGGCTTTCAATTAGAGAAAACCCCTCTTTTAACGGAAAAGGGTAAGAGATGGAAAACAGAGTCCTGGTGGTGGACGACGAAAAAGAAATCAGGGCCTTTCTCAGCAAAGCCCTCAGCCATCTGGGAGGATTTCACGTAGAGCTTGCAGATTCAGGAAAGGAGGCCCTTTATAAATTAGAGAAAGAACCATTCGACCTCGTTTTGACAGATCTAAAAATGCCGAAGATGGATGGCCTCCAATTGGTCGCTGAGATTGCCAAATCAAAGCCTGAAACCCTTACTATCATGATGACCGGGCATGGAACCATTGATTCCGCCCTCGAGGCCATGAAGCTGGGAGCCAGTGACTATATCACCAAACCGCTTAATTTGGATGAGATGATTCTCCGCCTCCGGAAGGCGCTGGAAGAAAAGCAGCGCTTTGTCAGACTGAAAGACTTTGCCGACCAATTGGAAAAAACGAATCTGGAGTTGAGAAAAATTGATTCCATGAAATCCGAATTTGTTTCTGTCGCTTCTCACGAGTTAAGGACCCCGCTCGCTGCCATTAAAAATGCGGTGCAATTAATGCTGAGCGGGAAAACCGGAGAGGTCAATGAAAATCAAAAACAATTTCTTTCCATGGCGGAGAGAAACATCAATCGCCTTACCAATATTCTCAACGACCTCCTGGACCTCTCAAGGATTGAGTCGGGAAGGATTGAATTTAAGTTTCAGAATATTGAATTGCAAGAAATCATCGAGTTAGCGGCATCCTCTCTCGGACCTCACGCGGATGTGAAGTCGATTCAGATCGATGTAGAACTTCCTCAATCATTGCCCGCGATCTATGGAGATCAAGAAAAGATTGAGCAAATCCTGACGAACCTTATTGGAAATGCTATCAAATTCACGCCGGACGGTGGAAAAATCCTCATCTCAGCCAAGTGCCCTCACGATGAAAAGGGCGGTTATGGCGATACGGTCGCTATTTCTGTAAAAGACACCGGGATCGGAATCCCAGCAGAACATTTGGACGCCATCTTCGAAAAATTTCACCAGGTAGAAGGTTCACTCCATCGGTCGGTGAGCGGAACAGGATTGGGCTTGGCCATCACAAAAGGATTGGTGGAGGCTCAACAAGGGGGAATTGGGGTTGAAAGCGAGATAGGAAAAGGAAGTACCTTCACCTTTACCTTGCCCGTTGCACAAAGCGAGAGAAGAGACCCCCATTTCCGGTTTGTCCTGGACAAGGAATTTCATCAAGCTCAGGAGAATAATGCTCCCCTCACCCTCTTTCTTATTGAAGTGTTAGATCAAGGAGGCGAAGTGAAAGAGACCTTACTAAGCACATTGGAAGAATCTGTCAAACCGTGTCTTTGCAGAAAGGCAGACATTTTGCTGAAGCGGGAGAAAGAAAACATATTGGCCGCCTTCTGCGAGACCAATTTGGAAGGATCCCAGGTAATCCGCCGGCGGATCGAAGAAGGTATTCAAAAACATCTACTCGAAGCCGGGGGGACGCCCGTGCTTATCAAAGTGGGATCGGCAACCTACCCTGAAGAGGCCTTGTCAAAGTCAGAGCTCTTCAGGCTGGCGAGAGAACGAATAGGAGCTTGAGAGATGAGTTCAAAGAAAATATTGATTGTTGATGACGAAACGGATCTGGTGGAGACGGTCCGTTTCCCTTTGGAGGTGGAAGGATACCATGTCCTGGTCTCTTACAACGGCGAGGATGCTTTAGATCAGGCTCGCAAAGAGAACCCGGATCTGATTCTTCTGGATCTCATGCTGCCAAAACTGGATGGGTATGAAGTATGCCGGCGATTGAAGTGTGATGATCGATGCAAACATATTCCCATCTTGATGCTGACCGCTAAGTTTCAAGAAAAGGACAAGGCCCTCGGAATGGAGACAGGGGCGAATGAATATATCACGAAGCCCTTTGACATACGTGATTTACTGAAAAAGGTGAAGGTGTATTTGAATCAATAGGAAGGTCGCCCTTCTTCCTCAGTCGCGAGGAGTCTCTCCCCTCACCTTGATTAATTCGGCTACGATGCTCACCGCAATCTCTTCGGGAGTCTCGGAATTGATGTCAATCCCAATGGGGGCATGAACTCGACCCAGGCTCTCTTTAGCGATTCCCTTCTCGATTAAACTTTGATACAGCGTCCCAATCTTCTTCCTTGACCCGATCATGCCAATGTAGCGGGCGTTGGATTCCAGTGCCTGCCCCAATATAATCCCATCATAGAGATGCCCCCGGGTGACGATGACGACATAAGAGGATTCATCGATGTTAAGTCGTTCAAAACACTTCTCAAATTCTGAAACGATGACCTCATCTGCCTCTGGAAAACGTTCTCGATTGGCAAACATCTCTCGGTCATCAATGACCACAACCTTGAAATGAACATTCTTTGCAAGAGGCGCTATTTGTTCGGAAACGTGCCCTCCTCCAAAGATGTAAACAGTGGGCTCACAAAAAACAGGCTCCAGAAGGACTTCCATCCTTCTATCTTCATAGCTGAAAACCAATATTCTCGGTTTCTTCTCTCTTAACGCTTCGTTCCCTTCACTCAAAACCTTCTTCTCTAATTCTGCTCCACCTAAAAAAGAACCGACCTTTTCTCCGGAAGTTTTTATCAAAACCTTTGAACCTTCCCTTTTAGGGAAATTGCCATCCACCAAGACCAACGTAGCGAGGATGGCTGCCCCCCCTTTCTGCCTAATTCTCGCTGCCTCCTCATAGATATTTAAGAAACTTTCTCTCAGAGGTTCCAAAAAGATATCAATGTTCCCTCCACAGACCAGCCCACCTTCCGCCAATTGTTCGGACGTCAACTCAAAATGTAGAACTCTTCCCTCCCCTTTCTCCGCGACTTTCTGAGCCTCCTGCCAAACCTCTGCCTCAACGCACCCCCCCCCAATGGAACCCAAAGAAGTGCCATCTTGCTTTATCAAATATTTAGCACCGACTGCTCTTGGGGCAGAGCCTACCCGGCTGATGAGCGTAGCAAGTACACATCTTTCCTTTTTCTCAAGGGCTTTGACTATTTCCGAATAGATATCCTGCATAGCTTCTTCTCCCCACCATGAAATTTGACAGCCTCATCCATTGCTCTCATCCTAGGCTTGGAATTTTGCCTTTGCTTCGTTCCTATCCTTTCACAAGTGTGCTGCTTCTATGGTCTCTTCTCCTTGGGCGCCGGCTTCTGGTCCTTGGATACCGGCTTCTTCTCCGTATGGGGTGCCTTGGTCTCCCTATCTTTCAGCCGAGCGAGAGGCAAAAGGCAAAGTTCATAAAAGACCGGATCGGCCCATAGCTCCACTTCAGGCGCAAAATCTCCCACTAAGGCGGAAAAGGATGGCAGATTATTATAGGCATTAAAATTCGATGAGAGCCCTTTCAAAGATTTATAAAGTTTAATTGAGGCAATGAGATCGGTTGGCTTCTCCCTCAACAATTTAATCTGTTGAAATCCTGATTCGATCGAACCCTGATCCTCCTCCAGTTTGGCCATCCAAAATTTTCCTTCCTGGTATCGGACCTCCGCCTCTCCTATTTGAAGGGCTTGTATCAATTTTGTCCGAATCCCTTGACCTTGTTTCATCACTTCATCCAACTGATTGAGCAATTCCGTTTTCTCTTTCTTGGAAAGGTCGATGGTCTTGGATGAGGCCTTTGATAAAAAATACTGCAGAGTATAGTCTTCTGCAAAACTAATACAGACCAAACTCAAGGATAAAGCAACGGTTATCAGAAAACCTTTGCGACACCTCATTTCCTCCTCCGTTACCCCCGTACCCCTGCCTTCCAACCAGAAGGAGCGCAAGGGGTCCATTCTATGGGAAAACCACCTTGACTACGGGTGGCTTGCTTTTTAACTGTCCCAAAACGATTCTTTCGATCTGCCGGTGACTTTTGTCAAGAATCTTGTGCGCGATGCTGTTTGCCTTTGCGACCCCATTTGGAAGATCCACCTTATTAAGAAAAGCAACGACCCTCGCCGAAGACGAGGCTCCTTTAAAGAGGCCTTCGGGATGAGTCATCAAGATTGCCATTGCCTCATCGGTCAGCTTTTCACCCATGGGAACTCCGGTGATCTTTGAAACCCTTTCTGGCTGAAAAACGTTTTCCTCGTTTAATTTCATCTCCAACCCGTCTACCCCCAAAAGGGCCACGATTAACGTCGTACTTGTTGGAATGACAGGCTCATGCTCCCTCGGTGCTTTCACGGGTCGACCGGCTGCCCCATCGGCTTCGATGATGACCGCATCGAAACCTCTTGAATGGCAAAGTTCATCCACGAGATTTGGAGAAACTCCTTTCAATTTCCCAGATTCAAGTCTCTCGCGGGCAATGGTAATGTGAACATATTGACCGAGATGGCTTCTCAAGAAATCCTTGATTCTCTCCTCGTCTGAATCAACAAAAAGAGAACCTGTTTCCCCTGAAGCAGGTTCTAATATCTTCGTCGTGGTCGTTGTGACCACTTTTTTTCCGTCAAGGGACAATTCTTTGGCGAGGCGAAACATCAATGTCGTCTTTCCCCCGGCTCCGACCAGGCTGATCACTTCCCTTGCTTCGATGCCCAAAGCTTCGGTCAGCGAACCAATCCTTCCTTCCTCTTTTTGGATTTTCTTCACCAACCTCTTGTTCCCTTCACCCCCACCCTCTCCCACCGGGAGGCTGTGTCGCAATATGAAGATACGGCTTTTCGCAAAAGGGGAGAGGCGGTCGGGTGGAAAAGATTTAGAGCGGCAACCTTTAACCGTTTGGATTCTGGGTCGCCAACCCTATGAAGACATTCGATTTTGAGCCAACGGTGCTTTCCCATACTTAAAAAACCCGCGTTCTAAAGCTTTGGAACCCGACTGCCTCTCCTCTCGGACGTTCCATTGCGACACAGTCTCCGGAGGAGAGGGTGATAAGCTTTTTGCCACAGGCCGATTTATATATTAAACGTGTATAAAATCGCTTCCAGCACCCCTCCACCAATGGCCCTGGACTTATCCGAGATGGTAAAGCAGGATTGTTTTTTACCCCTCGAATCGATGTCGCCTACCTTCATTCCTTTCTTTACTTCTACCCCTTCTCGTAGAAGCCCTCTCACGATGCCACTGATTTTGGCGATCACTGGAAAATCGTCTACCACGGCCACCACAGTTCCTTCGTTAATTCGATCTCCAATCGACTTCTGCGGATGGAAAATCCCCTTCCTCATGGTCCGGAGGACCCTATCTATCGTATACCCCCCGATCTCAGCGGGAATGCCTGTATCAGGCTCTGCTGTTCCACTCAGGATCATTCTGCCTAAACCATGCCCTCGGTTCGTTTCGACCACGATATGGACATCTTCCCCTGCCGTAAAGCCGGGACCAAGACCAATGACCAAAGGTGCATCACTGATCTGAGTTCCTAAATTCTTTTTGGCGATGATGGCGTCGACCAGGACATCCGGCTTCAAAAGCTTCCTCGTCTTCTTTGCATCAGGATCTACAAAAATCGGGATGTTGCTTTTCTTCCACAGGGATTCCATTTCCTCTGGTTTGGAAATCAATTTCGCCCGGACTCCTTCCACCTCTTTCTCGCCCTCATAGATCGCTTCGCTGAAAGCCACTTCTCTTCTCACGGCAAGGGGATGGGAAATCTCGGTCATACATATTTTGAAATGGGACCGGTGAAGACGGTGGGCAACCCCGCTGGCTAATTCCCCTCCTCCACGAATCAAAATGATTAACTCATCTATCCCTTTTCTTTGCTTCATCTGAATCCTCTTTTTCTTTCGCTCCCTCTTAACATTTATCCTTTCTCCTTCCCAACTCTTGAGCCGCAAGGACTGGCGAGTGATAAGCTGACCAAGTATCCACATCCCTGACGACCCCTATGGACTTCACAGGAACCACTCGTACATCTTCAGAGTGACTCTCAATAATGGATCTCCCCCCTACATCCCCTCGCAAGTTCAACAACTCCTTTTTAAACTTTCTGTCAAAAATAACTGGGTTTCCCCTGATGCCTCGAAAAGAAGGAACGATGATCCCCCCCCTTCCTTGATCGAAAGTGCGGATCAACGCGTTGATGGTCCGCGTTTTGAGAAGAGGCTGGTCCCCCAAGGCGATGAGAATTCCATGACAATGAGGATGGATCTTCTGAAGACCTCTCCGAATAGAGGAGCTCATGCCCATTTTGGATAGAGGATTAATCACCGTTCTTACCTTTCGTCCCCGGAATTGATTTCGCACCCCCTTATTTCGAGTGCTCAGGACAACGATCAATTCATGCACTTCGGATTTCAATAGAGTTTCGAAACAATGCCCTAGCATGCTCTTTCTTCTCCAGGGAAGCGATAATTTATCGACCCCCATTCTTCTTGATTCGCCTGCTCCCAGGAGAACGGCAGAAATTCTTGACATTTTTCCTTTTCGACAAAACTTCAGCCGATAAGTGTCTCATGCGGCGTACCCTCAGCGAAGGGCAACAACACATGATAGATTACCATTCCCGGAAACTTCACCTCATCGCGAAAGGGCTCCACTAATTTAATCTGTCTTCTCAATTTCTGTCAAGGTTGGAACGCGGAATGTCTATTCTTGATCCTATGGAACAGCAAAATAAAAAAGAACGCTTTGCATAAATTTGGCATCGAAGGTGGAAAGGATATCTTTCATCTCCCTGTTATCGCGGTTGGCTCCTCCTCAATGCTTTTGCCATGTGGACGGCCTCTTCAATCGAATGAGCAACGGGTATCTGGTTGAGCTGAAAGCCTTCGACGAACATAAGGAATTTCTCAACGTGGGGAACATAAGCAATCATAGGCTTCCCTGTTTGCCTGTGAATCTGGCTTAAGCGGGCACCTAAATCTGAAGTGATCCCTGGAAGATAAGGAAGAAGAAGGATCAAGAGACAGTCGACTTCTTCCATTCTGCTCAATAAGCTTGCCGCAGCAACAAAATCTTCGTCCACGGCACTCCCAGTAAGATCAATCGGATTATTCAAGGAAGCGATCGCCTGGATGCGCGGAGACATCCCTTTCTTGATTTCGATGTGATCCTTATCCGTCAAGGTGGGCACCGAAAGTCCATGAGAGAGACATGCATCCACAGCCAAGGCGCCATGCCCACCACTCCCGGTGATGATCCCAATATTACCTGCGATTCGATTCTGATAACAACAAAGCGCTTCGCAGAAAGGGATCAACTCAAATTCATCTTTGGCTTCCACCACCCCATATTGAGCGAGGGCTGAAGAAAACACCTCATAGTCGCCGGCCATGGATGCGGTATGGCTTGATACCGCCTGGCCCCCTCCGGAAGTCTTCCCAGCTTTTAGAACGACGACAGGTTTCTGGCATTGCCCGGCCTTCAGGACGAACTTTCTTCCTCCTTTTTCTCCGAATCCCTCGATATAGAAGGCAATCACATTGGTTTCAGGATCATCAGCAAAATATTCCAGAAGTTCAATTTCTCCGATCAAGGCTTTGTTCCCGATGCTCACTGCTCTGGACAGACCGACTCCTTCCCCTGCTAACTTGATCATATGATCCACCAGGATCCCACCGCTTTGACTGACTAAAGTGACCTTGCCCCTTTCCGGTCTTACGATTCGCTCACTTGGAATGAAAAAGGTATCGACATAAGGTGGAGAATAGATCCCCAGGCAATTCGGTCCGATAAACGGAAAATTCGCTTTTTTTGAAATCGACACAATTTGGTTCTGCAAGTCTCTATTTCCCACTTCGGCAAATCCCCCGGAAATCAATACGGCGCCCCCTACTCCAGCTTGGATGCAATCGTCCAGGATCTTTGGAACCCCTTCCGCCCGAGTGGCGATCACCGCCAAATCAACCTTTTCGGGAATATCCAACACGCTGGCATAGACCTTCTCCCCTTGGTAGATACCACCCCGCTCATTGACCGGGAAAACTTTCGCTTGTAATCGAAGGTTGTTCTTATTATAGATGACATTGGCAGGGTGCTTTTCATTGCTCAGCGAAATCCCAACCACAGCCAGGGTTTTTGGATGAAATAGGGGTTTTAGATTCACGGTCTCCTCCTTCTAGAAGATAAGAGAGAACGATCGAATTATACACCGAATAAACAGAATATGTAATTTTGAATTTTGCGACTGCAATTCGCAGAAAAAAATTCTTAGATAGTCTACAACGGTTTATCGGAGGGGAAGATGGCGCCCGGCGGTCAGAGATTTACAGGCTTAGTATGAAAAATAGAGAATCCCCCCACCCCCTTTGGCCGGAACGTGCCCTTCAAGCCCCGCCTTGTAGGCGGGGCCAAGGGGCACTCTATGAACGAAATTTCCTCTCCGGGAAGCCCCGCCCTCTGGGCGGGGAGCTTCACAGCAAGAGGAGTGGGGGTCAAATGTTTTACACCTCTTCAAGCATCGTCGTAAAGAGATCGTGATGTTCTTCTTCGTCTTCAAGGATCTCTTTGAACACAAAAGCCGTCGTCACATCCCCTTCTTTTTGAGCCAGTTCAATGATCCCCTTGTACATCTCGATCGCTTCTTCCTCTGCCTTGGTGTCGTTCTCAAGGAACTCCTTCATGCTCTCGCCCACCTTAATCGGTGAAGGTTTGGTGGTCGGAGTTCCCCCAAGATACCAAAGTCTTTCAGCAATCTTTTCAGCATGCTTCATCTCAGCAACCGCCGTTTGCTGGAATTTGTCCTGAACGGCGACCCCCTTCACCCCCACCACCTGCACATGCTGCCACATGTATTGGATGCTCACCTGAATCTCCCTGGCGATCGCATCATTTAACAATCCTTTCAGTTTGTCACTCACTTTGGTGACCGGTTTCATCGAAACTGCCATATTCTTCACCTCCTCGTGGAATTTGATTCTTATAAATTTTTTATACCATCAGAGCCTGTAGAAAACAAGCAAATTTTTCCTCATCCGAAGGGGAGGCAGAAAACCCGTCTTGTAAAAGAAATCCCAAAGTGTTAGAAAAAAAATAGGCCACAAGAGGACTTTCGTGATGATTGTTAAGACCTATTGCGCCAGGATGGATCATGGGGGATGTGGGATTCTGGCCCATGTTGAGAACGGCAAGATTACAAAGATCGAGGGAGACCCTGACTCACCCATAAACGGGGGAACGATCTGTGCAAAGGGAATAGCTCAAATCGAGAGGCTGAACCACCCTGACCGCCTGATTTACCCAATGAAAAGAATGGGTGAAAAAGGAGAGGGAAAGTGGAAGCGCATTTCCTGGGACGAGGCTCTGGACACCATTGCAGGAAGGATGAGCGAAACGATTGAAAAAGAGGGTGAGAAGGCCATCTCTTTTGCCCAGGGAACCCCAAAAGGGCTTGAACTCTTCTTAATGCTCCGACTGGCGAATATTCTCAATGTTCCGAATACTGCCACGCCCGGAAATATCTGCCACATGCCCAGGGAGAC
>Ga0105101_10001255_pt1 | contig 10995 bp, 6 predicted proteins | sample PPLLak21cMay2015_2_FD_87037 | JGI IMG/M metagenome (GOLD analysis project Ga0105101, IMG submission 87037) | Freshwater sediment microbial communities from Prairie Pothole Lake near Jamestown, North Dakota, USA - PPLs Lake P8 Core (1) Depth... | ecosystem: Environmental > Aquatic > Freshwater >...
CTATTCACAATTCGTCGTTCATGGGTCAAGAAATAGTTTCCTATCGTTTCTACGATTGATACAGGTTCTCCCGGAATATTACACGATGTCATGAGCAGTGGTTCATTAATAAAATCAAACAGAAGATAATGTAATGCTGTATAAGGTAACATTACTCCAATAGTATCTAACTCGGAGGCAATTTTTAAGGCATCCTCATTTTTCTTTTTTAGCACAACAATTGGTCGTTGTGGGCTTTGCAATAATTCTTTTTCTTTATCAGAGATGTATGCAATCCTTTCAGCCATCTCTAAATCCTTCATCAGAATTGCATATGGTTTGTGGGGTCGATGAAACAATTCTCTTACGTTTATTACATTTTTATCATCACATAATGAAGCGGTGTGAAACCCACCGACTCCTTTGATTGATACTATTTTCCCTGATTTGATCAGATGAATTGCTTTTTTTATTGTGTCACTATCAGAACCACCACTAATGTCTTTTGTATTAACGAATAGACGTAATTTTGGACCACAGTTTTTACACGCTATTGTTTGTGCGTGATATCTCCGATCTAGAGGATTGTTATATTCTTTTTTACATTGGGGACACATCTTGAATTGATGCATGGATGTAAATGGTCGGTCATAGGGATAATCATCTATCATAGTAAATCGAGGTCCACAGTTTGTACAGGTGATGAAATAATACGTATGTCGTCTGTTTTTTTCATCTCTTAGTTCGCTCAGGCAGTCAGGACACAAAAAAATATCTGCTGGGAGTATTGTTTCTCCCTCAGACGATGAGCTTTTAAGAATTGAAAAATCAGAGAAATGTTTATTTAATGTGAATTTTTTTACCGTGTAATTTGAAATCTTTGCCAAGGGTGGAAGATTAGTCAGTTTTTGTAAGAAATCCTTATCGTTAATGATGATTTCAACACCATTACCAATGTTTCTTACCGAACCGATAAGGTTGTACTCTTTAGCTATTCTATAGATATATGGTCGAAATCCAACACCCTGAACAATGCCTTGAACGAATATTTTATACATTTTTTGCTCTCTGCATCACTTTGTGTTTATTAACGAGATATCCAGGTTAGTGTATCTTTAATAAATATTATTTTTTCCCTTATTACCATCTGCCTGTATTTAAAATAATTGATTCAATAGATAATTGTATTAATGAATTGAAAAATAATAAGATAAGCATTTACATATCTGATAAAGGAATCATTGTAACAATCGTTCTTATTTTTATAATCAACGAGTTTTTATTATTGATTTTTTATTAAAAACGATTTCAATTCTGTTTTTCAGATCGACGATCTCAAATGGTTTTTCGATATAATCATCACCTAAAAAACCACCTGCATTTTTTGCGGTTCTATCTGTTCGTGCTGTGAGAAATATAATAGGGATTTTATTCCAGGACGGATTATTTTTAATTTTATCAAAAACCTCCCATCCGCTCATTTGCGGCATCATGATATCCAGCAGGATAATATCAGGGATGATATTATCTTGTAGCAGTTTTAAGCATTTCTGACCATTTTCAGCCCCAAGAATGCGATACCCTTGGGTTGCATCTTCTAAACCTATTTTAAGAGAGTTGATGACATCAGGGTTGTCATCTACTACCAGTATTGTTCTTGTCATACTCATCCCTCATAGAACCGTATTGATACTGACTTCATTAGTGTTTGCATTGATGTTTTTTTCACCACTTAATCTTTTATGAGATTTTAATGTGAAGAAAAATGTTGTGCCTTTCCCTTTTCCTTCACTCTCAACCCACATACGACCGCCGTGTTTTTCAACAATTCTTTTACAAATTGATAGACCAAGTCCTGTTGATTGAAGATCATGTCTGGAGTAATCTGCTTTATAAAATTCATCAAAGACATGTTGAATTTGATTAGCTTCTATCCCAATACCATTATCCTTTACCAAGACAACATAACAGTCATTCATCTGCTTTGCCTCGAAGCTGATTTTCACTTCAGCATCCTGTGAATATTTTATAGCATTGGAGATAAGATTGTCGAATAATTCTCTGATTTGTATTAAATCTATTTGTACTACAGTATCTGAAGGGATGTTATTTTCGAATATTACATTTTTGCCTTGGAAGAGGGGACGTTCCATATCAAGAATGTTATAAATGTGAACTGAAAGATCAATCTCTTGGAGCGATAAAGCGGTATTTGGTGAATTCAATTGTGCAAGAGTTAAGGTTTTCATGACAAGGTTCTTCATGTATAATACATTATCATATACCGTCCCGAGAAGTTCTTTTTGTTTAGGATCTTGTTCCCGTTCTTTGATTATAGGAAGGAGAACATTAAGAGGTGTTAATGGTGTTTTTAGATCATGACCGAGTTGGCTGACGAATTCATCTTTCTGTTTTAGGATTTTTTCAACATCAGCGGTCCGTTCTTTTACCTTTTTTTCAAGATTTTCGTTAAGGATGGTGAGTTCTTCTCGGGCAGATGATAACTCAATATTTATTTTTTGAAGAGTTTCATTCTTTTCCCGAATTTCCTTCTCAGCTAAAGTGAGTGCCCCTATTGAATTTTGTAAATCCTCCATAATGTTCAGAGTGGCAAGTTCACTCTGCTGTAGTTTTTTAAGTTTTTCTTCCAATGCAGCCTCCATTTGCTTTCTATAAGAGATATCTTGGAGTACTACAAGAATACCGATTTTTTTCCCGTCGTTATCAAAGAGTGTGGACATATGCATAGTGGTTAATATTTTCGTTTTGTTTTTTCTTAGAAATTCAATTTTATATTCATTTTCAACATTATCAAAAATGTATTCGAGTTTTTCTTGGACAAAATTTTTCCCGGAGTCATCCAGGAATTCAAAGAAACTCTTTCCAGTCATTTCATTAGTTGTATACTCAAGCATCTGAGCGGCATATGAATTGACATAGGTTGTACAAGATTTGTTATCAAAAACCAAAATTCCTTCTTTTAAGCTTTCAACAACCTGGCGATACTTTCGCTCACTATCGTATAATTCTGCCTCGATCTTTTTTATTTTTTCTTCTAACGAGAAATAGGCTCCTATTCCATCATTTTGTTTTATACTAGCAGGTAGTTTAAAGATTAAAGCTAAAAAAGTATACGCTAAAAAAAAACTAAACATTGTCAGTAACGTATTGGTAATATTTTCATCTTGCCACATATAGAAACTAAGTGATATTCCAGCGATAGTGAAACAGCATACCGATAGGAAGAATAACCAAGCAGAGAACATTTTTTCTTTAATGATCAACACGATGGAAAGAACAAGAATGACGATTGTGCCAAATTGAATTGATGAGTAGAAGATGATTTCAGGGATCGTATTTGAAAGGAGCAGGAAAAAAGAAAATAGGTAAAAAAATAAAAACATGGCAAAGGGTACTTTAAAATCTCTTTTCCCATAAAATATTCGATCACCGAGAATGAAAAAAATACTTTCAATTATCGGGATAGTCCCCCATTTAAAAAGGGAAAAAAACATCGTCGGTTCAGCTTGTATTGGTGGAGGAAATGTTACTCCGAGATAAACAAAGGTAAATGCACTAGGCAACAATCCAAATGAAAACATCAACTTTCTGAGATCCCTTTCTTTAAAAAAAAGATGGAATAACCATACCGACATGCCTAAGATGAATATCGAAAGAACATACCAAAAAAAAGATGTGATATCCACTCTACGTCGTCCCTCCAGATTTGGTTTTGAATTCATTAAGTTGTTTTTTTAATTCTATCATTTTTAGTTCTCGATCAATAGTTATTGCTTTGAAACGCTCGAGTTCATCGATTTTCATTTGCAAAGAAAATTCAGCTGAATCTTTCATCGCCCCTGATTTTTGAAGTGATGCTAACATAGTGTTGATATTGTGTTCAAGATCAGATATTTCATCATTTCCCGTCACTTGTAGAAGTTTTGAGAGATCTTGATAATTCCTAATATTGTCAACTGATTTTACCAAATGAGTTAACCGGGAAGTAACATATTTATCTAGTAGGATGATGGTAATACTGACCATGAAAACGATGGCGAGAACAAGGGAAATGATTAGTTTTTGAATTACATTTATTCCTTGATTATAAACATCTCTCGTTGAACTCACTTGCAGGATAAAGACAGGATTTCCATTAATATCATTAAGTGATATATATCCAGTGATATTCGTTGAATTGATTGGTCGAACGTAAATTGGTTTTCCATCTAAATCAGATGTCACATATTGCAAATCAAGTGCCAAATTATCAGATAAGGGATGTAATGTGAGTTCCAATTGAGTTATTGTCTCAATAGATTCGATTTTTTTCTCATCGAGATACCGCCCGATAATCAATGAACCAATAATTGGACCATCCCTATTGCTATGGAGAATAGGAGTACAACTCAAAAATAAAGGTGTTTCATTTGTATCGTATAGAATAATCCCGTTGTAGCTAGATTCCTCGGTCAGATTAGTGACTAGTAATCTCTTATTTTTAGATATATCTGTATTGAGACTCACGGGAAGTATTGTCTCATTTTCCTGCTGAAAATCAAAGGCTTTGCTATAAACCAATGTACCAGAGCGGTTATAGAACATCATAAAATTAATATCAATGTCTTCAAAGATATCGTACAGGAGATTATTTTGAATAAATGTCTCATTCTTATTCTCGATAAAAGAATAGGTATCGTCCCATATCGACCAGTCCCATGATAAAGATTCTAAGTTTCTAGTTTCTTGATCGAACTGATGAAAAACTCTCACAACTTGATCAGAGATAGAATTTTTTTCCAAGTCCGAATAACTCCGCATTATAATAAAGTCTAATGTAACAGTGAGAATCAAACAAAGCATACTAAATATGATACAAATGACAAGTAATGTTTTTGTTCGCAATTTCATGATATCTTTCCTATGGTTTAAATTACCTCAATGTTTGGATATTTAGGCTTCTGATTCAGTTGTTTCAGTAATTCATTAATCTCATTTTTTAATTCAACCATTTTCACTTCCCGGTTTACGGTGACGCTTTTATATTTTTCCAGTTCTTCAATTTTTGTTTTTAGCATCTGTTCAGCGATCTTTTTCTCAGTAATATCTCGAACTACACTGACAACGTATTTAAGAGCGTGATTCTCGCTTAAGACTGGTGACCATGAATGGGAAACCCATTTTGTCTTTCCATCTTTTGTAAGAATACGATATTCAAAATCCGTCCCGCTACCGCCCTTCAACGCACTTGAAAGTTCAGTGTGGACCTTTTCTACGTCATCAGGATGGAAAATTTCTAGGATCTTTCCAGTTAATTCATCTTGCGAATATCCTAAAACGCGAGAACAAGCCGGACTTAGATATGAAATCCTTGCATCGGGATTGGTAAGCATAATAACATCTTGAGTGTTTTCAACAATGCTTCGATATCTCTCCTCACTTTCACGCACCGATTCTTCCATCTTCTTTTGATCAGTTATATCCATGAGGACAGATAAAACGCATTTCTCCTGGTTAATATCAATTATCTCACAAGAAAAGCGGGTGATAACATTCGTACCGGTTTTAGTGAGAAATCTACATTCACGATTATGGATAGCTCCTACTTTTTCTAAAGCTGCTGAGATATCTTTTTGGTCATTATGATCAATCCAAAGGTTTAATTCAATCGGAGACCGACCAATAAGGTCACTATGCTGGTAACCACTTATTATTTCAAAAGCCTCGTTACATTCAACAAACTTACCATCGCTCACTCGGGTGATCGAAATTGCGACAGGACTGGATTTAAATGCTTTAATGAATTTCTCCTCAGACGCTAATAATGCTCTTTCTTGTTTCTTCCGCTCGCTAACATCACGCGTAATACCCAAGATACCGACCGGATTGTTCTGGACATCACGGAGAAAACACATTCGCACCTCGATAGGGAAGATCGTACCATCAGCTCGTTTTTCGTTTAATTCAAGGGTCACAGATCGAGAAAGATCTTTCTGCGGGCAATTTTCAAGCTCTATTTCTGCAGTGAATATCTGCAAAGCCCGTTCCACACTTTCAGGAGTTAGCAATTCATCAAGGGAAAGTCTCAAAGCATTCTCTGCTGAGTAACCAGTCAATTTTTCGTTCGAAGGACTAAAGTAAGTAAACCTGAGATTTAGGTCCATCGTCCAAATCACATCAGAGGCATGCTCTGTCACTAACCGATATTGTTCCTCGCTTTTACGAAGCGCATCCTCCGCTCTTTTTTTCTCGGTGATATCTTCGTATGTACCTAAAACACCGATGATAGTTTTTTCAGCATCCCGCAGGGGGATTTTACTTGTACGAAGCAAAATCTTCCGACCATCTGGTGTGGTTCGCGTTTCTATATAGTTTAATTTCGGTTGACCAGATCGAATGACAAACTGATCGTCAGCACGATATAATTCCGCTTGTTCCATCCATCCCATGTCATAATCATTCTTACCGATAAGCTCCTCAGGTGATTGCAATCCAGCATCCCTAGCAAATGACAGATTACAACCAAGGTACTTTAAATCGCGGTCTTTCCAAAAAACCCGGACAGGGACGTTATCCATAATAAGACGCAACATTTGACGTGATTCTTGCAATGATTTTTCTACTTGCTTCCGTTTGGTGATGTTCGTAACAGATCCTGCAATCCTAACCGCATTTCCTTCTTCGTCATATATCCCTATGCCGGTTCCATACCAATACAGCACCTCACCATTTTTTGAAATAACACGATATTCCCCCTGCCACTTTTGATGTGTTTTCAAACCATGAGCGGCGACAGCTTGAACATTATCTATATCCTCTGCATGCACATGACCTAAAAAAGCCTGTAATGTGCGAGGGAATGTTCCATTCTCGTAACCCAGGTGAGTATCGATATCCCCAAACCACTGTATCGAACCTGTTTTGATGTCCCACTCGTACAGAATATCAGTGATGGTGGAATTAACCAATCTGAATCGTTCTTCGCTTTCAAGCAATTCCTTTTCTGTTTGTTTGCGTATTGTGTTGTCACGGACGATAGCCCAGAAACCACATAATCGATTATCAGTATCACGAATGGCATAGGTCTGCAATTCAACAGGGACAATTTTTCCATCTTGATGTCTATATTCTTTTTCGTATAAATCAGAATAACCACGTTTTATTACTTGCTCTTCAAGAATTCTTTTTTCAATCGGATGCCATTTCATTGGAGTGATATCTTCATAGGTAACATTCCTTAGTTCATTTATAGAATACCCAATCATATTTTCAAAAGCAGTATTGCATTCCAGTATTTTCCCTTGAGAATCGACTGAGGCACAACCGTCCCTCAAACTATTATACAGATTTCTATACTTCGCCTCCGATAAAGAAAGCGCAGCCTGCTCCAATTTCTGTTCAGTGATGTCCTTGGAAATGATAAGAAACTCACCATTCGCAATATCGACAGTACTCTGTAGAAAATGCCATTGACCTGATTTATCTCGAAAACGAAAATCGATGCGATGAGAAACTTCCGTTTTCTCCTTTGACAAACTATTATTACTTCGAGAATCAGGAAAGGTCAGAAGCATTTGAACTATAAGTTTTTTATCGTCGTTATGAATGAAACCTAAACTAGACCGTCCCAATAAATCTTTTTTTTCATAACCAAGGATTTTTTTATACGATGGATTGACAAAAGTAAAAATTAAATCAAAATCAGCTGAAGTAAAAGCAATCAAATCACTTGTATTAAGGGCAACTATACGATATTTCTCAGAGATATCCTCTAATGATTCTTTACTTTTTTCTTCAACATCAGAAGATAATTTTAATATAATCCCGGAAGAATCATCAGTGATTTGTGATTGATTTGTTGGATTTTGTAATTGATTAAAATTTTCTTCTAATTTTTCTTCGTTGGTCAACACTTTTTCTGTAGTAGATTCATGTTCCATCCGCTCGCCACCAAATAATAATTAATAAACTATACAAACTAATTAACTGAATTGCTTCTCTTACATACAATATGGTGTGTGTGCATACCCTATTTGTTTATTTTCCCAATTGACAATATCCTGAATTAATTAGCGCTATAAAATTGTAATGGATGAATTTGGTTCCGTATAATTAAGTAAAACAAATCTCACAAATAATATTTGCATCCATGTAAAGTAAAATTTATGTTCGATACCTGGCATTTTTATGGGGTAAGTCTCGATCGGTCACGGGGAAATAAGATACATTCTCGGATATTATTCATATCTAAAAGTTCCATCAAAAACCGTTCAATACCAAATCCAAATCCACCATGAGGCGGCATCCCATAGCGGAACGCTTTCAGATACGCATCGAAATCATTTGGATCAAGACCGCATGCTTTCAACCGTTCTATTAACAATTCAACATTATGAATTCGTTGACTTCCCGAGGAAATCTCAACTCCTTTGCATTCTAAATCAAACCCACGGGAATATTTTTTCCTATCAGGCATGGTGTAAAACGGTTTTGACTCCAAAGGATACTTGGTGATAAAGTAGAAATCCACTCCCTCTGCTTTCATGATATCTCCAAGAAGTCGCTCATCTTCTGTACTCAGATCCGTTCCCCACTGAATCGTTGAGTGCTGCTGTTGAATTTTATTGACCACATCATCATAGGGTATCCTGGCAAAGGGCAATTTCGGGACCGTAACAGTTTTTTTAAGGACTTCAAGCTCCTGGTCACATTCACTCGCACGTTTCCACATGGCATGGACTAGATGCTCAAGAATCTGCATCACATCCTCTTCATCTTTTATGAATGCCATCTCAACATCAACCGCAGTGGACTCGTTCAAATGACGTCTCGTATTATGTTCCTCTGCACGGAAATACCATGCGATTTCATAGACCCGGTCAAGACCAGTTGCCATCAGACTCTGTTTGTATAACTGGGGAGACTGTGCAAGAAACGCCTCTTTTTCAAAATAGCGAAGTTTAAACATATCAGTGCCGCCCTCTGAAGAACTCGCGATAATTTTTGGGGTATGCACCTCAAGAAAATGCTCAGATCGCAGGTACTCATGAGCAGCAGCAAGAACCGCATTACGAATCTTAAAAATCGCTTGTGTCTCTGGTTTTCTCAAATCAATAATCCTATTATCAAGTCGTGTATCAAAATCAGCTTCGACTTTATCAACGACTCCAAGGGGTAAAGGGGTTTCAGCAACTGATAGAATATCGACAGATTCAGGTAAAATCTCATACCCATTCCGAACCTTTTCATTCTGCTTGCAGAGGCCTTTTATAGAAATGACGGACTCACGTGGTAACGAAATCAATTGTTCAAAAAGCTCGGGGGTTTTCTTTTTAAGAATTGTCAACTGCAACGTCCCTTTTTTATCACGCAATATCAGAAAAGCAATTGAACCAAGATTTCTGATATCCTCGACCCAACCAGCAACAGTCACAGAGGAATTATATTCTTTTTCTGAGATTTCTTTTGAGTAATGACTTCGATACATATGACACCCCGTATTAACACAAGGAATTTAGTCTTTTTGAAAGGAAACATATGATTTTTTCAAGATTTTCTGTATTATCCCATGATCTGACAAGTTTTTCAAGATGAGACCGCTTAGCATTCTTTAACTTATAAATCCACCACTCAATTCGAGGTACAGCTCGGGTCACATTATCGACGATGGTGATCGTCGCAGACTGCGCTGTCCGTGAAAGAGGATTCAAATCGATGGCGATAACGGTTTTTCCCATTCTCTGCAGCGCCTGGCAACGGTCACCATCTTCAAGAGGAACAAGCACCACATCAGCAGTATAAATTCCTTTTTTCTCACAGACGGCACGATCAGAATCCAAACCAGGGATCCGCGCATCTGGACGAACTCCGTAGAGTGTTTTTACACCTTTTTTTCGAAGTACAGCAGCTATTATCTTCACTCGCTCTGGGGATCGATGGAAAAGGTTCACCTCGAGTGTTGCTGGGATACTCTTAGCAAGGGAAATACATTCATCTGCAGCCAAGGCGGTCACATTTCCATTGACGGAGATCACAGGGTTTTTTGCAGATAACAAGGCTGCGGCTGCAATTTTTTCTGCAATTTCAGCCTGCGGGATGGTAGTTTCACCAAAGAGATAATCAAATGCTTCCCCTCGACCATGCGCAATCAAGCCGGTCTCATGAACGATGCCTCTTTTCATCGCCTCTGAAATCAGTTCTCGTGTCATTAGGGAGTGATACCGTGGATGACTCTTTGGAATCTTGTGCATAGGAACACCTTGAATAACTCAAGGACCTTTTTAAAAGTTAGGGAGAAAAAAACAGAAAAAAAAGAATGAAGAGACGTATCTTTTTAACCGTACATTTCTGGTTGTGGAATCTGACTGGCACCTGAGACAATCGGTTTTGCTTGTTTGTGGAACCTCTGAAGTTGTTTTTCAATCCGCTCTGCCTCATCATACAACGGGCCGACGTTTATGTCAATGCCAATGATCAGGGCGATGACATTAATCGCAGAGGCAGCAGCACGGGCATCAGGGTAATTCGGATGTGCTTCAGCAAGAATCGAGATAACATCAAACTTCTCATGCTTTCCCTTATTCAACAACACTCCTGAGACACCAGCGATGATCCCATTTTTAAACTGTGGGATGTTTTTTGCTGCGAGGGTTGCCCGAGCGTTCTCTGTTGACCCGATCGCATACGCATCCACGATCATCTCATCCTCACCTGATTTTCCTTCGACGACCATTCCCTCAGGGGAAATCATTAATTTACAACCTTTTTGCTTTGACCAAATCATAATCGCGTTCGATAACGAGTTAATCAAATTCGGTTTAGGTTTAAATTCTGAGACAAAGACAGCCAGTTTCTGCCCATTTGCTAATGTGCCACCATAGATTCGTACAGGGGCTAGAGGTTCACCGGTATGAACAACAGAAAGCGTTGGAAAATGCGGTGATTCCATAGCTCCAATCTGTTTTAAACCAAGCGCATCGATCATGTAATTGGCAACAATCGTACTGACAAGACCTA
>Ga0105101_10001256_pt1 | contig 10994 bp, 12 predicted proteins | sample PPLLak21cMay2015_2_FD_87037 | JGI IMG/M metagenome (GOLD analysis project Ga0105101, IMG submission 87037) | Freshwater sediment microbial communities from Prairie Pothole Lake near Jamestown, North Dakota, USA - PPLs Lake P8 Core (1) Depth... | ecosystem: Environmental > Aquatic > Freshwater >...
CCATCAATCATCCGTACGTTTCTGGTATCACGGTGTTTCCTGATGGCCGTACGGTCGGCCTAGCAGAAGTACCGACAGATCCAGTGGAGCGGTCAGCGTTTTTCAACATGTCGCTGCGGACCATCGTAGAGGATGCGAAAATCGTCCTAGATGCAGTAACAGACATGAACACAACCGATCCTGATTTCTCCGGTCATTTCGACATCTCAGACGTAGGGATGTACGGTCATTCCTTTGGTGGGGCGAACACCGCGGTCTGCTGCTACGAAGACCCTCGATTCGACGCAGGACTGACCCTTGATGGCGTCTTTTACAAACAATTCATCCCAGGTAACATCACCGTACCACTTCTTCTTATGTTCGCGGAGTCGCGTCTCTCAGATGATTCAACAATTATGTATCTGTGGAATCACACGACCAATGATACGTTTAAAATGAATATTTCAGGTTCTACGCATTACGCATTCACCGATGTCGGTGTTCTGCTTTCACATCTGGTTCCTTTGGTTCCTCCAAGGCTTCTTTTATTTGGCTCGATAACACCAAAACGGATGGTGAACATCACAAGAACGTATGTGACGGTGTTCTTTGAGGTGACCCTGAAAGGACAACCAATTGAAACATTGCTGAATCTCTCATCTTTGTTTGATGAGGTGCAATTCGACTACAAGCTAGGATGAAGAAGGAGCGGTTATCTGATGTCACAGGTGGTGACATGCATCTTAGAGCATGACGGGAAGATCCTGCTTTTGAAACGAAGTAACCAAGTAGGAACATACCGAGGACTATGGGGTGGTGTCGCCGGGTACATCGAGGAACTTGAGGACCCCTATGATACCGCCATAAAAGAGATCCGGCAGGAAGCAGGCATTGATGCAGACAGCGTAGAACTTGTCCGGAAAGGAAACCCTATCGAATTTTCTGACACCTATGAAGGGAGAAGATACAACTGGATCGTGTACCCGTTTCTGTTCCATATTCAATCAAAAGAGCTCATCCGTACCGACTGGGAGCATGAGGACTACCGCTGGGTGCATCCCTCAGAGATAAAAAAACTTGACACGGTCCCTGGTCTGGATGAAGTCATAAGACAACTGTTTGGGACCACTGATATTTTATAATCCAAAAAAGCAGGAGCAATAAAAGACATTCTATGATGCTGATGTGTTGTCAAGCGTGTCTAATATTTTTTCAATCGCACTATAGGTCTGTTCAACCGACTGACCGGTATTGATGATATACCATCCTTTAGCAAGATCCAATGCTTTCGATCGGACCTTTAGGAACGCTTCCTGGGTCTCAAACATCTCCGTCTCACTACGCTGCTTGATCCGCTCGACGAGTTCCTCAGGTGTAGCATCTAAGAAAAACATGTACGGGGAGGTTGGTACGAGTTTTTCAAAAAACCGATACCCTGTTTTTGTCAACCGTCGTGGTAGATACGCGGTTCCCATCAGATACCGCACCATTATGAGTGTATCACAGGTGGGTTTTCGGTGGTACTTTCGTAAGGAATACATCACATCCATCGCATAGAAAACCGATGCTTTCAGCCGATTGATCTTTCCTTGACCTAGCAGGGCTTTCTTCGCAGTCCGACCATAGAAATTATCTGACTCTGGATGGGACCGCACGATCACTTTCTGTCCTTTCGCCTCATAGCGTTGTTTGATAAGCTGTGCATGGGTGTCTTTCCCGACGCCATCTAGACCATCTACGATGATCAGCCGCATGTCACCCCACCAAAAAGAACCAGTACATCACTGCGGTGACAAACGGCACCGAGAGATTATCAAGACCAAGGGGCGTGACACCCTCAACTACGGTTGCGACCCCTGCTATGCAAAGTAAATACGCCACAACTCGTCCAGTGACTGGAACCGAATAAAACAACAGAGCAATAATCAGTAACAAAAACGTACAGACAAACATCGTAAGAGAGCCGACATAGCTTTTCGTGTCCTTGAAAACCGTGTATTTCCGTCCCCCATACTTTATCCCGATCCATGATGCCAGACCATCCCCATAAGACATCGCAAGGATCCCCATCGCGATGATCTCCCGATGATCGAAAAACACATATGCAAGTATGGTCCAGGTGATTGCGTAGTACACCAACCCCAATCCATGTCCTGCCTCAGAGGTTTTCCCCCGCATCGACTTGATCGGTGAGTACGGGCTCATGAGAAACGTAAACAGGATGAACGGACCAGCGGCGACAAACGCCATGATCTCCCTGGTTGCAAACAAGGGCAGGATGAATGCGATATTCCCAGTCATGATATGCAAAAATTTCCTGCTCTGCACAGGGTATCTTTTTGAAAACACTTTTTCGGTAAATATGATGAGTACCGCAACATAGATATAGACCGCGGCAACCCCGACTAGATCGCTTTGATACATGGTTCTTCATCCTCCTATAAATGCTCCAACAAGGAACGCAAGCAGCCCGATGAAGATTGCGACAAGGGTGTATTTCCTATGGAACTTCATGTTGGGCTGTTTCTTAAGCACCAGTTGAAGGCAGGTACTAAGTAACATCGTATCTGTGATAAACACCAGGATAAAATAGCTTATGTTCGTAAAATACACCCCAAAACCAGCTGAAAAATACGGGAGGAAGCTGAGTGCGATGGCGCAGAGGTAGAAGACTGCTGCAACACCATTTGAGGCACGGATGCCGATATACCGTGGGAACGATTTGACCCCTTGACGTTTGTCCCCTTCGAAATCCATGACATCCTTCATGATCTCCCGGCCGGCCCCTGCAAGGAACGCGATGAGGGCGATAACATAGATTGCTGGGTTGATTGTCCCAAGTGAGAACGCGTTGTTCCCAAGAACGGTTGCTCCTCCGAAGACAAACGGGATCGCCATGATGTACGCGATGTAGAAGTTGCCGATGAGTTTGATTTTCTTCATTTTCACATCATAAAGAACTGATATCAAGGCGGTGATGAGGGCGATGATAAAACACGTCATGTTCACAAAATACGAGCAGATGAGTCCGAGTGGGAATAGCAGATAAAAAATGTTCAGTGCTGTTTTAGGGGAGATATCCCCTCGGACCAATGGACGGTCCGTTCGTTTGTTGATCCGGTCGATCTCCAGATCATAGTAATCGTTCAATGCGAAGGTGCTTGCTTCTAAAAAAAGCGCGGTGAAGAACGTAAGGACGATGTTTAGAAGCGGGAGATTCAGGTTATCATACAGTGTTTTTTGAGAGATAAGGGAGCCGATGAGGATGGCAAGGAACAGCATCACTCCATGCTCCAGTCGCATGAGTTCCCAGATAGCCTTGAGTTTTTTCATCACTGGTGAGAATAAAATGCAGAGTTATAAACCTTTGAGCGGAGATGTCTTTGTGTTATTGATATTCTTTGAGGATTCTTTTTGTTTTTTATCGAGCAGATAAGGTAATTTCTATCACAAGTAATCTATTTATAGGAAAAGGTCATTATAATATCGTATAGGGGCGGAAAGTAATGAAAAAATATACTCAAGTGAGGAAAAAACTGATTATCGGTCTGATTACTTTGTCTCTGAGTTTGACTCTTATACCAATAGCTGGGAGTCTCCCGATTGAAAAAAATTATTTAATGATGACGTTGGATTGTTTAGGTGGTATTGAAATCAGTGGAATGATGGGAGAAAATGGTTGGTACATTAGCAATGTTGTGATAACACTGAATTTTAAAAGTTGGCCAGATGGGGTGAATCATTCCTATTATAAGATAGACGGTGGAGATTGGATTGAATATATTTGTCCAATTTGTTACTGTGGTGATGATGGATATCATACTGTGTGGGCGTTCTATTTCGATCAATGGGGGAATCCTTCTCCAATATACAATGCAAGTTTCAAAATCGACACGGTGCTTCCAGAAATCACACTCACAAGGGAGACTGTGGGACTCGGTCAGATTAAATTTGTAGCGAACGTCAGTGATGCAATGAGCGGAGTCTGGCGAGTTGAATTTTATATCGATGATGCGCCGATGCTGACAGATTTTGATGCTCCATTTGAGTCAGAGGTCTTCTGGTCTGGAAAACATAACGTGGTAGCATTCGTTTTTGATTTTGCGGGTCAATCTGATGCTGCTGAACTGATTACACCATATGTTCAAGGTAGTGATGGGATGAATAGCAATCCTACTGAGACAAGTACTACTCCAATAAACCGTTTTCAAGAACACTTCAATGAAAGAGAATGTTCATCAGTTGGGGAGAACATCACCGTCACATTCACATATCCAGAGAACGGGATATATTGGAATGACCGTAAGATTATGCCGTATTCCGTTCCATTCATCTTGCATGGGAATGGAAATCTAAGTTTCAATTAGTTTCGATTCTATAGAGATACACCAGTAGAATATACAATTACAGGACCTGTTGATAGAGTAGATTTTTATCTTGATGGTTCTCTTATTGGAAGTGCCACCGCTGCACCTTATGAATTGGATTTTTCTATCCTGATGCCCAGCTTTTCACATATCACCGTAAAGATAATTGCGTATGGTGCAAGTCAGGGTGATTGGGGCAGTGATGAAATCACGATATGGAGATTATTCGTTTAAATTTACTATCTCGTGAAAGATAATAAAAAGGAAATATTTAGCGGTTGGAATCGTTCTTTGTAATTACAGACTATAGAATATAAGACAAAGCATTTTTTTATCACGGCTTTAGAATCACTTTCATGGAGTCTTGTGCTTTTGCGACGAGCTGAAAGCCTGTTGCTGCTTCAGTAAGCGGAAGGCTATGCGATATCATATCTACGACCGTGACTTTCTTTGATGCGATCAACTCTATCGCTGTGGTGATGTCCTCTGGGCTTCCCGCGTAGGTTGAGACCATGGTGACTTGCTTGTTCCACAGCTCAAACAACGGGAATGGGACGTCGACCCCGGGCTCGGTGGGTGCGAAGAAAAGGATCGTCCCACCAGGCTCAACTGAATGTAACGCCTGCTGCACCGCTGGCAACGCCCCGGTACAAAGAACCACGAGGTCAGCCAGTCGTCCCTCGTTGTGTTTTTTAACCTCCTCTGGGACGTTCTCCTTTGCATGAATCACGACATCAGCACCACACTGTTTCGCTGCCTTCAACCGATAGTCCTCGACATCGGTCGCAAAGATTCTGCCAGCGCCCCAGGCTTTCGCTAGTTTAATCTGAATCAACCCGGAAATCCCACTCCCGATCACCAGAACGGTCTGCCCTGACTTCATTCCAGCGGCTTTCAAACCACGCACGACACAAGCCAATGGTTCGATGAACACGCCTTCATCATAGGACATTGCTTTGGGGAGAACGAACACCCCGCGATCAACATTGATCTCTGGGACCCGGAGGTATTCAGCAAATCCCCCTGGGTAAAAATTCGTCGTATGCAAAGTATGACACAAGGTCTGCTGATCATTTGTACAGAATCGACAGGTATAACACGGTACATGATGGGAGACGAACACCCGATCACCGACCTTGTATTTCTTGACGTTTTTCCCGATCGCGACGATATCCCCGGTGATCTCATGACCAAGGACCTTTGGCGCTTTCTTGATACGGTACCATTCCATGACATCGCTGCCGCAGATTCCGCTGGCTTTCACCTTGACTAAAAGCTCAGTATCCCCAATCGTAGGAACAGGCAACTCCTCGATACGCACATCATTGTTGTTGTAGTACATCGCAACCTTCATCGTTTTCATAAAAAACCCACGTCTTGTTATAAAGAGGCATTTAATAGAGTTTATTGCCAGCCATATTGACTTCCAAGAAAAGATAGGTTTATATCAAACCCGGAAATCCTCTTCTTCATGAGCCCATCGGTCGGTCGGACGTATGTCCCAAACCCTCTTTCGTTTTTCAAAAAAGACCAGATAGACGTAAAACTGCAAAAATACACCTACACACCAGGGGAGACCATCAAAGGAAGCGTCGGATTAAAATTAAAACGACCACTGAATGCAAAAAAACTCATGGTCGGACTCATTGGTCTGCGCATCGTCCATCAGGGCAACATCGCGATAGGACCAGTCCGGGTAGGCAACCAAGGACAACAGACCCAAGTGTACACCATCTATCATTTCGAGATACCACTGGACGAAGAGGCTGTCTATTTCCATGAATTCTACCCCTTTGAGATACAAATCCCTGCCGATATCCTTCAATCGGCTCAGCAGAATTTCAATTCAACCCTCACCGGCCTAGGAAAAACACTCTCAGAGATTGCACAGGTCATGAACCAGTTGAGCCAGTCAGGGTCACGAGTGGAATGGTCCGTAGAAGCAAGACTTCAAATTCCATTGAAAATCGATATCGTGAACTCCCAGAAGATCGTCGTATCGGATCAGACGCAGTGATGTGTTGTGAAGGAAAAACCTCACAATCATAGAAGATTTTTATGAAACGAAAGACCTAAAAGGGAGCGCGCGTTTATTGGAGCACGCTATGATAATTAAGGCAATCAAACTCAAATCAATAGAAGCAAGACGTTACGTGGAGCCTGATGATAAACCGAGGCAGATCCGTATCGATCATAACAGCCAGATCTCCCAGGTCATCAACAACGCAGAAAAACAACTCATCATAGAGTTCCAATATACTTCTAGCTACGGACCAATCGGGATGATTAAAATGGAAGGCACCATTGTCAGTGAGGATCCTGAGGCAAAACAACTGGCAAAAGAATGGATAGATACCAGGAAATTACCTGATCAGGTTGCCAGCAACATCCACACCGCAGTGATGCATACCTGTGTCCCTGAAGCTGTTGGTATCGCCAAAGACCTTGGGTTACCACCACCAATCCCCTTGCCACAGGTGCGACTCGGATCAGACCCCAAGAAAGTACAAAGTCAAAGCGGTGTTGAAGTCGCCTAAGACGTCTTTTCTGTGGTACGTTTAAATAAATCGAAACGATACGCAGTCTGATGAAAACCGTTGTGGTATCCATTGGAGGATCAGTGGTTCTCTCTGATGAAGCAGACACACGCTTCCTTACTCAACTCACCGCTCTTTTTAAAAAAATAAGTAAGGAGTACAAGCTGTTTGTCATCGTCGGTGGAGGAAAAACCGCCAGGCGGTACATTCAACTCGGAAGAGGACTCGGATTTGACGAGGACGTCTTAGATCTGATCGGCATTGATGTGACGCGGGTAAACGCACGCATCATTACCAATCTGCTTGGAGTCTCCAATAAGGAAATCCCTCATACCACAAGCGAAGCATTAAAACTAAATCTCCCGATTGTCGTCATGGGCGGGACAGACCCCAAACACAGTACTGACTTTGTTGGTGCGGAGCTCGCAGAAAAAACACAAGCAGTCCGCTTTGTGAATGCAACAAACGTCGACGGCATCTATGACAAAGACCCGAACAAATACAAAGATGCAAAACAACTCAAGGAAGTATCGATCGACCAGTTGGTCGCACAGTACGGCACCAAATGGGGTGTTGCTGGAAAGAATATCTTCATGGACGAGCCTGCTCTCGAAATCATACAACGAGCAAAAATACCGACTTTTATCGTGAATGGAAAACGACTTGATCAGCTTGAAAAAGCACTCACAGGTCAACCTTTTGATGGGACGGAAATACTCGTTTAAGATGAACTCCCAAAAATATGCTGTACCATCCATTCAGGGTTAAACGTTATATGATCCTCATATCTTTGACCAACGCCGATAAAGAGCAACGGTTTCCCTATCGTATAGGCAATCGATAGAGAGCTCCCACCTTTCGCATCCGCATCGACTTTCGTAAGAATCACCCCATCGATACCGACGACCTCATTGAACCGTTTCGCCTGCTCGACCGCATCGTTCCCTGATAACGCATCTCCGACAAAGATGATCATATCAGGTTTTGCGACCCGTTTGATCTTCGCCATCTCATCCATCAGGTTCGAGTTCGTCTGCATCCGACCAGCGGTATCCAGCAGCACCACATCCTTATGTTTTGCTTTCGCATGCTCAATGGCATCAAAGGCGACTGCGGCAGGATCAGACCCAGGTCCATGCTTCACAATCTTCACTCCAAGGTTATCCGCGTGAATCGTGAGTTGTTCTATTGCCCCAGCACGGAATGTGTCACCTGCGGCCATCACACAGGTCTTCCCCAGTTTTTGTAACTGGTAAGCAATCTTTGCTATCGAAAGGGTTTTGCCAGTCCCATTCACTCCGACAAACATGATGACGATAGGTTTTTTCCGCTCATCGATAAACCGGTTAAAATCAAAATTATTATATTTTAGCACATGACTAATCGCGTTCTTAAGAACCGTCTCAACCAAGTCTCCTGCTTTGCCTTTGTCAAAGGGTACTCTCCTGATCTCCTGTTTGACGTCTTTCTTAATTGAGTCAATCACAGAATATGCAACATCAGCTTCCAGCAACCCCATCTCCAGGTCCCAGAGCAGCTCATCAAGTTTCTTCTCATCGATCGTCAATGTGGGTTTTTTCTCCACCCCGACGGTCTGCTCGATGCTTTTCCGGGTTTGTAAGGCTCGTTGCAGTTCGCTTTCAATGCTTTCCTCAATTTGTTTATCGATCTGTTTGTCACGCTGTTTTTTTTCCTCGCTGATTGGTTTTTGAATTCGTAACGCTCGTTTCCGCGTCACCACTGGTTCTTTCTCTTTCGGTATCACCGGAGCTGCTGGTGGACTCTCAACCGGTTTTATCGGTGTGGGAGTCTGCATGGGTTGTTTTTGAGGCTCCATCTGATTTTTTTGTTCTTTTTTCTCTTCTTTTTTCAGCTCGGATTCAATTTCTGCTTCGATATTTTTTTCAAAGAGTTTTAATTTCTTTTTGAGAAAATCAAACATGTTTACCTTTTCAACAATTTTTTTATCGTTGTGTTTCTTCCATCATATGCTGTGTCTTATGCGACAGTTCTTCCGCATCGCACTGAATCTTCTGGCCTAGGGACGCCATTTTATCGAGGTTTTCTTGGATACGTTTTATACGTTCGTCGAGTTTTCCTATTGCCGCGTCAACTGATTTTTCAATAACGATTCCTGCACCAATCCCTATCAGGACGTTCGATGCGTTTTTCAGAGAGCCGTTGACAAAGGTCCCAGCACCAACAGGGATGAGAATCTCTGAGTTATCTTCAACTGCATTTAATTGTTCCACTGTCATTTTCGCCCGCTGATAATCCATAAGAGTCGACTGCAGGTATTGGAGCTGCATGTCAATGGACTCAAGCTGCTGTTTATAGTATTCAATCAAGGTGAGGTTCTTGGTGATTTCTTCTTCTTTTGTCATAATGTCCCTTCGATTCATTCCCGGAGAAATGTATCCCCTTTATCAAAGAAGGTCTTATTAATATCTTTCTTGAACACTCTGGATGTTGTACTGCTGTCATGAACGGGTACCTGAAAGTAAATTATTTATACAATCCATCGTTTTACCATACGAAGGAGAAGGAGAGGAAGGGACAAACCCATGGAACTCAGTAGAGAATTTACTGAAAAATTCTTAGAAATATTTTTAGAAGACAGCATGGCTGATTTTTTCATCCCGAAACAAGACAGCCGGTAACCCCCTCTCTTTATTTTTTTTCCTAAAAGATTTCATAGGGTCACAATATTTTTAATCAACAGCCTCATTCCGAATCCTATGAAGATTCTTGCTGTTGCTGATATCCATGGAGCACAATATCGCTTGAATCTTGTTTTAAAAAATGTTGCCGCCCATAACCCTGATCTTGTCATCATCTGTGGGGATATCACCCAGTTCGGACCGGGGGAGCTTGCAACGAATTTTCTCAACCAAATACCGGTTCGAACATTCGCAGTTCCAGGGAATATCGATACGTTTGATGTCGACCAAGGGATCAATGTGAGTAACGCAACGAATCTTGACAAAAGACAGATGACACTCCAAGATGTACCCTTCATAGGGATTGGACGTGAGATCCCCTCACAGCTTCTGAATCTTTCGATTGATGATGACACCGGGAAGAAACCATTGAAAAAACTTCTACGGACATCAAGCATCCTGGTGACCCATTATCCACCATATAAACTCCAAGACAAGATATTCATAGGGACTCATGGGGGAAGCAAAGAACTACGCAATCTCATCGACATCTATAAACCTCGATTGGTGCTCTGCGGACACATCCATGAGGACCCAGGGATGACCACTATCGGTTTTACAACGGTGGTGAACTGCAGCATGGGGAAACGAACCGAAGGGGCATTGATTGAAATTACTGATACGTTGAATGTCTCGATTCTTGACTAAAAAGAAAAAAAATTCATTCTTAACGTACTTATCTCTTCCTTTTAAAAAAACTATATATCATAGGAGAGAATTCCTTCATGTAAGGTTGGTGTTACCCATCAAGGTTGATGTTATCGGTGCGGGTCTTGGCGGCCTGAGCACAGCAATCTCGATAAAAACCCATAACCCAAACATCGAGGTTGTCGTCCATGAAAAATATAAAGACATCGGATACAACCATGAGGGACGACGATGCGGGGAGGCACATTCGGTTGAACGTGAATGGAAACAATGGGTGCCGACTGAAAAAAGCATTTATAACACGATCCTACACGCGGAAGTCACGGTAGGGAAGCATCATTTCATTACCACACGGTCTCCTGGTACTGCTTTTATTCTCAACCGGCAGGAATTTATCTGCCAGTTAGCCCGTGATGCAGAAAAAAAAGGAGTAATTCTCCAAACGAATGACAAGATACAATCGATCAAAGACCTCACTGGTGATGTGCTTGTTGATGCTTCAGGGTGTCCAAGCATGGTAAAACGAGAATTAAACCTTAGGGTAGGATACATCGGGAAAACCTATCAAGAGACGTTAGAGGATGCGAACTGTTACTTCTGTGACACGATACAGATTATCTTTTCTCGCGATGGGGGGTATTTCTGGATTTTCCCCCGAAACCCTGAAAAAAATGAGGTGAACGTCGGGGTGGGAATGTTTGGGGATTTCGGTTATGACCTCAGAGAGATGCTCCAGGGATTTA
>Ga0105101_10001257_pt1 | contig 10990 bp, 7 predicted proteins | sample PPLLak21cMay2015_2_FD_87037 | JGI IMG/M metagenome (GOLD analysis project Ga0105101, IMG submission 87037) | Freshwater sediment microbial communities from Prairie Pothole Lake near Jamestown, North Dakota, USA - PPLs Lake P8 Core (1) Depth... | ecosystem: Environmental > Aquatic > Freshwater >...
CCGCGACGCGCGACATTCCGGTCATCGCGGTCTCGGCCGACGCCATGCCGATCGATATCGAAAGCGGGCTCCAGGCCGGCTTCGCGCACTATCTGACCAAGCCAATAAAAATTCATGAACTGCTGAACGCCCTGCAATCCGTGCTGGAAGCCAAGGCCGCCGCCCAGAAACCGATTGCGAATTCTTAATAACCATGTAAGCATGCTGGGATTATGCATGCCAAATAAATACATTGGAAATGGAGGCGATGCGCACCAGCGCTCGCGCACGCAAGGTCTGACCAAGCCGGTCATTTTTTGCGTTGCACGGCCTACAGGCGATCAAAACAACCATGGGCGCTGAGTCTCGCCACAATCTGGATTTTCTGCATGACGTGCTGCAGCATGCCGGCGCGCTGCTGTTGGTGCTGGATGCCCATGGCCGCATCCGTTGTTTCAATCGCGCCTGCGAACAAATCAGCGGCTATAGCTTCGCCGAAGTCGAGGGCCAATACCCCTGGGATCTGCTGCTGCCGCCGGAGCAGGCCGACAGCGTGCGCAAGCAGGCATTCGAGGCGCTGGCCAACAACCCGCAGGCCATGGGCGGGCGCTACAGCAACGAATGGCTGAGCAAGCACGGCGAGCGTTACCTGATCGAATGGTACAACACCCTGCTGCGCGACGCCGACGGCAACATGGAATACATGGTGAGCGTCGGCAGCGACATCACCGAACGCCGCCGCGCGGCGCAGCAATTGCTCATCAAGAATGCCGCCCTTGAGCACGCGCTCAACGGCATTGCCATGGCCGACCTCGACGGGCGGCTGCGCTACGTCAATCCGGCCTTCCTCAAGCTGTGGGGTTATGCAGATCACGGCGAAGTGCTGGGGCGCATGGCGACTGAATTCTGGGTGCAGCCGGAACAGGCCGACCTGGTGATTGCCGCCTTGCAGCAGCGCGGCCAGTGGGCTGGCGCCCTGGAGGGTCTGCACGCCAACGGCGACAAAATGCTTATCGAGATGATGGCGGTATTGATCCGCGATGCCGCGGGGCAGCCGGTACAAATGCTCGCCTCATTTATGGACATCACGGCGCGCACGCGTTCCGAAAATAACCTGCGCCAGAGCGAGGCCTGGCTGCGCCACACCCAGGCCATCGCCCATGTCGGTTCCTGGGAACTCGACTTGGCCACGGACACCCTGAAGTGGTCGGAAGAAACCTGCCGTATTTTCGGTCGCGACCCGCATCGCTATGGCAACAACTACGCCATGTTCCTCGATGCCGTGCACCCGGCCGACCGCGACCGGGTAGACAAGGACTATCAAACCGCCATCGCCCAGCACACGCCGTATGACATCACCCACCGCATCCTGCGCCCGGACGGTTCGATGCGCTGGGTGCAGGAGCGCGGCGAGACCGAGTACGACGCACGAGGCAAGGCCTTGCGCACCCTCGGCGCGGTGCAGGACATCACCGAGCGCAAGGCCGCCGAAGACGCACTGCGCGCCAACAACCAACTGATCTCTGCGGTGCTCGACACCACGCCGGTGCTGATCGCCTATCTCGACCCGGATCTGAACTTCGTGCGCGTCAATCGCGCCTATGCCGCGGCCGATCACAAGAATCCGGAATACTTCGTCGGCAAGAACCATTTTGCGCTGTATCCCCATGCCGAGAACGAGGCGATTTTCCGCAGGGTGGTGGCGACCGGCGAGCCGCATGCGACGCAAGCCAAGCCTTTCGAGTATGCGAACCATCCGGAGCGTGGCACCACGCACTGGGACTGGACGCTGACGCCCATTAAAGACGGCCAAGACAAGGTCAGCGGCCTGGTGCTGTCGCTGACCAATGTCACCGACCGCATCGAAGCGCTGGAGGCCGCCGAGCGCAGCGAGCTGGCCTTGATGGGCCTCACCGAATCGCTGGAGGCGCGCATCCTGGAGCGCACCGCCCAGGTCAAGCTGCAACATCGGCGCAACGAAACCATATTGGCTACCACGCTGGATGGCTTTTTCGCGGCCGACACCCAGGGCCGCATCCGCGTCACGAATCCGTCCTTCTGCAGCATGCTCGGCTATTCCGAGGCCGAGTTGCTGCAATTGGGCATACCGGATATCGAAGCCAATGAGAGCCCACAGGATGTGGCCAATCATATCGAGAAAATCATCCGGCAAGGGCATGACCGATTCGATACGCGACACCGCCGCAAGGACGGAAGCCTAATCGAGATCGAGATCAGTGTAAGCGTGGTTGACCTCGGCGGGGAGAAACTCTTCTATGCTTTCGCGCGCGATATCACGCCGCGCAAGCAAGCGGAAGCCTCGCTGATCCGCGCCCGCGACGATGCCGAGCGCGCCAACCGCGCCAAGAGCGAATTCCTGTCGCGCATGAGCCATGAACTGCGCACGCCGATGAACGCCATTCTCGGTTTCGCCCAGGTGCTGGAGCTGGAGTCGATCGCGCCGGAGCATAAGGACTACATCCGGGAAATCCATCGCGCCGGCGATCACTTGCTGGAACTCATCAACGAGCTGCTCGACCTGTCGCGCATCGAGACCGGCAAGCTGGCGGTGCAGGTGCAGCCGATTGCGCTGCAATCGATACTGTCGCAAGCCTTGCAAATCACGCAAGCGATGCGCGAGGAGCGCCAGATCGCACTGCTACAGTACTGCCAGAACGAAGTCCAGATACTGGCCGATGCCACCCGTCTGCGCCAGATCCTGGTCAACCTGCTAACCAACGCCGTCAAGTACAACCATGCCGGCGGGCGCATCACCATCGCCTGCCAGCCGCAATCCGACACCATGCTGCGCATCGCGGTGGCCGATACCGGCCCCGGCATCGCGCCGGAGCAACAGCACCTGCTGTTCCGCCCGTTCGAACGCCTCGGGGCAGAGCTGAGCGAGGTGGAAGGCGTCGGCATCGGCCTGGCGCTTTCCAAGCAATTGGCTGAACTGATGGGCGCGAAGATCGGCGTCGATTCCACGCCTGGCGTGGGATCGACCTTTTGGCTCGACCTCGCGCTGGCCCCCTTGTCCATGCCCTTGACCAGCAACACAAACCAGCCGCCAGGCAAGAAAAGCCAGCAAAAATGCAAGGTGCTGTATGTCGAGGACAATGCCGCCAATTTGAAACTGGTGGAGGTGCTGTTGCGACGCCAGCCCGACATCGACCTGATCACCGCCACCAACGGCGAATATGGCCTGGAATTGGCGCGCCGCTACCAGCCGGACGCCATTCTGCTCGACATCCACCTGCCGGGCATGGACGGCTACGCGCTGTTGGATACGCTCAAGGCCGATGCCGCCACCAGCGCCATTCCGGTACTCGCGCTCTCGGCCGACGCCATGCCGGTCGATGTCGCACGCGGCCTGAAGGCCGGGTTCAAGCGCTACTTGACCAAGCCCATCGACGGCAAGGAATTGATCGCGGCGATCCGCGAGGTGGTGTAGTGATTGCTTAGTCCACGAAAAGCACGAAACACACGAAAAGGGGTAAGCAGGCATTTTGCCGAAAGGTGAAAGCTGGCAAATATCCAACGATTTATTTCGTACTTTTCGTGTTTTTGCGAGCTTTCGCCCGATGGCAAAATGCCTGATTACCCCGTTTCGTGGACCACTATATTTTTATTGCGCCGCTGGGCGAGTCGCTTCTAGCGCCTGGCTCAACTCCCACGCCGCCATCGCATAATGAAAGCTGCGGTTGTAGCGCGTGATCACATAAAAATTCTCGAAGCCCAGCCAGTATTCCGGGCCATCGACCCCGGCCAGTTGAAACAGCATCGCTTCCGCCTCGCTTTGCGCGGCGTCGGCTTGGACGCCGATGCTAGCCCAGTGCGTCAGTGTCATGCGATAGTTCCAGCCGCGATTGGCCAGACCCTGGCCGGCATCGGCCACGCGCAGAACGGGCGCCAGCACCGGCGCGCCGCGCCGCCAGCCATAACCCTGCAAGTATTGGCCAACGCTGCCGATGGCGTCTTGCGCGTTGCGCCACAGATCGCGCTGGCCGTCGCCGTCGAAATCCACGCCGTATTTGCGATAGCTGGACGGCATGAATTGGGGAATGCCCATGGCGCCCGCATACGAGCCCTGGATCGACAACGGATCGATGTCCGCTTCGCGCGTCAACAATAGATACTGCTCCAGCTCGCTGCGGAAATACGCGGCGCGTTTCGGATAGCCGAAGGCCAGGGTGGACAAGGCATCGATCACGCGAAACGTGCCGGTGTTGCGCCCGTAAAAAGTTTCCACGCCGATGATGGCCACGATCATCGAGGCCGGCACGCCAGTCTGCGCCTCGGCGCGCTCCAATGCCGCCGCATGCTCGGCCCAAAAGCGCACGCCGCCAGCGATGCGTTTCGGCTCCACGAACAGCGGCCGGTAGGCATGCCAAGGCTTGGCCTCGGCCGGCCGGGACATGGCGCTGAGAATGCTTTGCCTGATGCGCACTTCGCCGAACAGGCGCGTCAATTGCGCCTGATCGAATTGGTGGCGCTGCGCCATTTCGCCGATGAAGGCCTGCACTTCCGGCGACTGCGCCAGTGCGCCTTCCTGCCCGTTGGCAACACTTTGCTTGGCCGTTAGCAACAGCAAAATACAAATAACCACCAATATCGAATTCATTCTGGAAAAAACAATTGAACCGCAGAGGCGCGAAGAGCGCAGAGAAAAAAACAATAACTTGAGGCATTGCCGATTCCAAGCTATCGGGCAAGACTGAATCAGTCCCTTCTGCCTTGAATTCTCAGCGCCTCTGCGCCTCTGCGGTTCACGAACTAAAGATTGTTGGTTCATTGGGTCTCGCGATCGGAAATCCTGCCGAGGATGCGCTCCAGCCAGCCCCCCGGCAACAGGCGTTTGGCGTAGGCGAAAAAATACGCCGGCTTGGTCACGGGATAGCGCGCACGCGGGCGCGGACTTTCCAGGGCGTGGATCAGTTTATCCAGCACCGCCTCCGGGCCGAGGGTGAAGGGCGCGGCCGGCCCGATTTTTTGCAGGCGCGCCTCCATCGCCGCATAGCACGCGCGGTGCGCGCTGGCCTGGGCATCGATGTTCTGTTGATAGGCAGCGAAGGCATTGGCGCGAAAGCGGCTTTTGATCGGCCCCGGCTCGATCAGGCTGACATGGATGCCCGTGCCGCGCAGCTCCAGGCGCAGGGTATCGGTGATGCCCTCGATGGCGAACTTGCTGGCATTGTAGGCGCCGCGATAGGCCAGCACGATATAGCCCAGGATCGAACTGTTTTGCACGATGCGGCCATGGCCCTGGCGCCGCATCACCGGCAGCACGCGGTTGGTGAGCTCGATCATGCCGAACAGATTGGTCTCGAACTGCGCGCGCAGCACGGCGCGCGACAAATCCTCCACCGCACCCGGCTGGCCGTAGCCGGCATTGTTGAACAGCGCATCCAGCGTGCCGCCGCTGCGCGCCAGCACTTCGTCCAGCGCGCGCTGAATCGATATGGAATCGTCCAAATCCAGTTGCAGCGCCTCCAGCCCCTTGGCCGCCAGCATCGCCACGTCGTCGGGTTTGCGCGCCGTGGCGAACACGCGCCAGCCGCGCGCCTGCAAGCCCTCGGCGGCGCACAGGCCGATGCCGCTGGAACAACCGGTGATGAGGATCGAGCGCGTCATCTTGAAAACTGCAATTGGTCCACGAAAAACACGAAATGCACGAAATAAACCAACATGATGTTTTGAAGAACTATCTCACCCTCTCGGTAGTTATCTGCAACTTGGAATTGCTTCGTATTTTTTCGTGCATTTCGTGTTTTTCGTGGACATAATAATTTTTCCAATCTCATCTGGGTAGCACCGACAAAGGAATAAAAAAGGTAGTGGCGAGATTTTGCAGCACGCGCACGATGGTGCGGTTGGTGCGGCCGGCGACGATCTTGGCCATCATGTCGTGCTCCGCCAGCAGCTTGCCGAATTCGCGCTCGAAGCTCAAATTGCGCGCGTCCGCATTGATCTCGTTGCTCAACAAAAACAGTTGCCCCTGGCTGTCGCGGTTGGTGGAAAGTTTCCACACGGCAATTTCATAGTTGCGCGCGGCGTTGTACAGCTTCTGCGGGTCCAGATCGTCCCAGGCATAAAAATCCGTCTTGTCGTTGTAGGCCGCCAGGCTCATGCTCGCCAAGCCCCAGCTCAGGGCCAGCACGCGGTCGCCCTGGAACTCCTCCTGGAACGCCAGATACAAGGCCTCGATGCCGCGCTTATTGTCCAGCTCGGCAAAGTTCTGCTGGTAGTCGCCGTCGAAGATGCGCGCCACCGCCGCCTCCAGCGTCGCTTGGCCGCCCTTCTTCCATTCGCGCGGATTGCGCCGATACAGCTTTTCGGTCAACAGGCGCAGATGCTCCATCGAGGTCTGGAAATGCAGATCGGCAATTTGGTCGACTTCGGTCTTGGCCAGCGTGTTGAGCTTGAATTCGGCGGAAGCCGGACCCGGTCCCGTGGCTTTTGGCGTATTGACACAGGCAGTCAGTAAACAGGAAAAAGGGATGAGCCAGAGCAACTTCATACGAGCAATGACTGTACCCGGTTTTCGTTGCGCTGAACAGTTCGGAAGCAGCGCGCTTGAAGACTAGGCCGGCATCGATGCCATCGACTTGCCACTGCGCATCAGCTCGACGCAGGCCTCCGGGGCCAGGGGGCGGCTGAACAGATAGCCCTGGAGTTGATGGCAACGATTGTCGCGCAGATAGGTCAGCTGTTCCTGGGTCTCGACGCCCTCCGCCACCACCACCAGGCCGAGGCTCTCGGCCAGCGCCAGCACGGTGCGCACGATCGCCACGTCCTGGGCGTCGTGCGGGATGTCGCGCACGAAGGAGCGGTCGATCTTGATGCAGTGGATGGAAAAGGTCTTCAAATAGCTCAGCGAAGAATGGCCGGTGCCGAAGTCGTCGATGGCGATGGTGATGCCGAGCCGGGACAGTTCCGCCAGCGCATCGGCCGCGGTCGCCAGGTTGTCCATGATCGCCGACTCGGTGATTTCCAGCTCCAGGTGCTGGGCGGACAGGCCGGTTTCCTGCAACGCCGACTGAATGCTTAGCACCAGATCGTGCTGCCGGAATTGGCGCGTGGACAGGTTCACCGCGACCTTGGTCGGCGGCAGGCCGGATGCATGCCAGGCCTGCGCTTGCCGGCAGGCTTCGCGCAGCACCCAATCGCCGATGCGCAGGATCAGGCCGCTTTGCTCGGCCACCGGGATGAATTCGACCGGGCTCACGCTGCCCAGCTCCGACGAGTTCCAGCGCAGCAAGGCTTCCCAGCCGACGATGCGGCCGGAGGCGATGTCCACCTTGGGCTGATACACCAGCGAGAATTCGCCGCGCTCCAGCGCATGTTTCATGCGCGCCTCGATCAGCACGCGCCGCTGCATCTCCTCGGACAAATCGCTGCTGAACACCGTGATGCAGTTGCGGCCGTTGGCCTTGGCGCGATGCAAAGCCAGATCGGCATGCCGCATCAAGACGCTGGCCGAATCGCCATCGGTCGGGAAGGTGACCAGCCCCAGGCTGGCGCCGATTTCCAGGCGATCCACGCCGAGATCGAAGCTGGCGTTCATGGCCTGGAGCAGTGCCTCGGCCACGGACTTGGCGCGCTCCACGTCGGCGCCTTCGAGCAGAATAACGAACTCGTCGCTGCTGAAGCGCGCAAGAAACGTCGCTGGCGGCATCTGACTGCGGAGGCGCTCCGCCACCGACACCAGCAGCAAGTCGCCCAACTCATGCCCCAGGGTGTCGTTGACGTTCTTGAACTGGTCCAAGTCCAGCAGGATGACCGCGCACGATGCACTGTCAAGCCGTGACCGCTCCAGCGCCAGGTTCAGGCGCTCGTGGAATGCACTGCGATTCGGCAAGCCGGTGAGGTCGTCGTGCGAAAGCATTTTTTGCATTTGCCGGAAAGGCTGCTGCACCGCTTCGCTGAAAATCGCCCGATACAGGAAATAGTAGGCCAGCACCTTGTACACATGCCCCAGCAGGTTCGCGGTATTGGTCACCTGCACATACAGCGTGAAAAATAGTTCGCCCGCCGCCATCAGCAACAGCGCCAGCAAGAGGCTGTGTATATCGCAATTGGTCACCGTTTTCCGGCGCTGGTAGAGCAGCCCGGCGGTTCCCAGATAGAACAGGAACATGCCCCACTCCAAGTTGATCTTGAGCGGTGTGAGGCCCTGCCCCGGCACGAACATGCGGGGCGCCCAATCCGGATGCTGCAGAAAATAGTAGGACAAGGCCGTGGTCGTCGCGGCCACGACGATAGCCCAGGTGCGGCGTGCCGCATTCGAAACCGCGGGCCGCTCCGGGATCAGGATATAGGCCAGCAAGCCCACGCCGGCGGCGGCGCGCGCGAGCAGCCAGAACAGGATGGCCTTGTGCGGCGAATTCGCCGACAGTAGATCCGGCATGCCGATGTAGGATAAAAAATGAAACATGTCGAACAACGCCACGACCAGGAAGGCGTAGCCCAGCACGAGCGAGCGCAGCGAACGCCGGGTTTCGTGTGCGCCAAAACCGGTGAAGAAAATCAGCGCTGCCACCACAATGGCGAAGATTTCCATGATCGAGTGCAGCGCCAAGAATTGCGACGGTGCAATCGGGATCTGGTTCTCGGGTGTGGCCTGCCAGACCAGCAGCGGTACGCTCAATACCAGGGACAGCAGGCCGACGATGTGAGGAAAGGCGTATCTCATCTCGAGCAGGATGGTTGAGGGAAGGCCATACTATACTCCATGTGCATAGTTTACCGACCTCCGGCATTGCCTTGTCATCTGCGCCAGAGCAAGGCCTTAGCGCAGTGGCCCGCGCCCGAACTGCTCGATATCGGCGGGGATATGGGTCAGCGCCACGCTCCGATCCACCCCGCCCAGCTTCACCGCTTCCTTCGGCATGCCGTACACCACGCAAGTGGCCTCGTTCTGCGCCACGGTTGAAGCGCCAGCGTCCTTCATCTCTTTCAGTCCGCGCGCGCCGTCATCGCCCATGCCGGTCATGATGATACCCAAAGCATTCTTGCCGGCGAACTTTGCCACCGATCGGAACAACACATCCACGGAGGGCCGATGGCGGTTCACCACGGGACCATCGACGACTTCCACGTGATATTGCGCACCGTTGCGCTTGAGCAGCATGTGCTTGCCGCCGGGGGCGATCAGCGCCCGGCCCGGCAGCACGCGGTCGTTGTTGGCGGCTTCCTTGACCTCGATCTGGCAAATGCCGTTGAGCCGTTCCGCGAACGACGCGGTGAATTTTTCCGGCATGTGCTGCACGATCACGATGCCCGGCGAGACGCGCGGTAGTGCGCTCAGCACCACCTCCAGCGCCTGCGTACCGCCGGTCGAGGTGCCGATGGCGACCACGCGATCCGTGGTCTCGCTCATGGCATGGTGGGCGGCGGGCAGGATGGCGTCGGCGTTAAGTTTTTTTGCGACCGCCGCTGCAGGCGATATGGAACGCACATTGCGCATATTGGCGCGCGCAGCGGCCTTCACCGTATGCAACAGGTCTTCCGAGGCGTCCTGCAAAAAGCTCTTCAACCCCACCGTGGGCTTGGTGACGATGCTGACCGCACCCGCCTCCAGCGCCTGCATCGCGGTGGTGGTGCCCTTGCCGGTCAGCGTGGAGCAGATCACCACCGGAGTGGGGTGTTCGGCCATGAGTTTTTTCAGGAAGGTGATGCCGTCCATGCGCGGCATTTCCACATCCAGCACGATCACATCCGGCCATTGCGCCTGCATGCGTTGTAGTGCGAACAAGGGATCGGAAGCGACGCCGATGACCTCGATCTCGTGATCGCGCCCCAACACGTTCTGCAACACCTGGCGCACCACGGCCGAGTCGTCGACGATCATGACTTTTATTTTGTCCATTTCAAGACGCCTGTTCCATGATTTCAGAATGCTTCACCCACACATGCCCGCTCCAGACATCGAACAGGATCTGCCGATGTCCGGTGCCGCCCACATGCGATGCGGCGATCTTGAATTTTTCGCGCTCGAGTATGGCCTGGCCGATCATGCTGTTCTTGCACGATACGTTGTGGCAGTTGGCGATCACATCCTTGCACGGCCGGGATTCGCACGGCAGGTGCGCCCGGTTCTTGGGAAACATATTGCCGCCGCCGAAGATCTTGACGACATAATCCATGGGATTGGTACCGTGCCGGATCGCTTCCTGAAAGAACATCAGGATTGCATCCTCGCCATACTTCCCGTCGAGGCGATCCACCTTGCGCCGCGGGCTGGAAGCCAGCATGTAGTGGCACATGCCGCCGATCAGCAAGCGTGGGTGCCACATCGTGATCGATACGCACGACCCTAGCAGGGTGCGAATGCGCGTGTCCCGATCGCCAAAATAAAACTCGCCCGGTTGCAGGAATATATCGATGACATGCGGCGGCTTCTTCATCCTAAAAATCGCAGTTGGACGGGGTGGAGTGTGCGTTTTTTTGGGTGCATGGCAAGGCGAGACGAAGCGGCGGGGCCATCCCCCGCAATGAGGAGCAACGCCGCCATGTGCCCACAAAAACGCGCAATCCGCCCCGTAGCGCTGACACTCGGAAGGTGAGCGAAAATGCTCGGAGAATGCCAAATCGTTTCATGGCTTTCAGCTCTCCGGTAAGCGGTCAACTGCGATTTTTAGGATCATGGCTTGCGGTAGATGGAGGGTTGAACGATCGGCAGGTTATCGACGATGCCATTCAGGCTTTCCGAGTGACCGATAATCAAGTGGCCGTTCTTGCGCAACGGCCCGCACAGCCGCTCCACCACCTGGCGCTTGGTATCGCCATTGAAGTAGATCATGACGTTGCGCAGAAAGATCACGTCGAACTCGCCCACATTGGGCAGGGCTTGGTTGAGGTTGACCTGGCTGAACTTGATGCGGCTGCGCAGCGCGCGGTCGACGATGAAGGTGCCTTCTTGCGCCCCCACGCCCTTCAGGCAATAGCGGTTGAGATAATGCTTGGGCACTTTCTCCGCCTGCTCCAGCGCATATTGTCCGGTGCGTGCGCG
>Ga0105101_10001259_pt1 | contig 10977 bp, 10 predicted proteins | sample PPLLak21cMay2015_2_FD_87037 | JGI IMG/M metagenome (GOLD analysis project Ga0105101, IMG submission 87037) | Freshwater sediment microbial communities from Prairie Pothole Lake near Jamestown, North Dakota, USA - PPLs Lake P8 Core (1) Depth... | ecosystem: Environmental > Aquatic > Freshwater >...
CCGGAAACGCTGGGACAGTAAACTAAGATTATGAACAGGACCTTGACAGGCATAACGCCTGGCGTTATCATACCAGAGTGATTAAGACCTTCGCTAACAAGGAACCAGAAAAACTATTTCAACGCGAAGTATCTCGATCCTTTCCGCCCGAGATCATCAGAAAAGCACGTTCAAAACTGGAAATACTTGATGCTGCCGAGAAGTTGGACGATTTGAAAGTTCCGCCTGGTAACAGATTGGAGAAATTAAGCGGCGACCGCGAAGGGCAGCATAGTATTCGTATCAACCAACAATGGCGGATTTGTTTTCGTTGGAAAGATGGCAATTGTTTTGATGTAATGATCGTGGATTATCATTAGGAGTTCGAAATGGCTAACAAATACTCTCCCATCCATCCCGGCGAGATTCTTTTGGAAGAATTCCTTGAGCCAATGGGTATTAGTCAATACCGGCTTGCCAAAGATATTAGCGTTCCCCCACGCCGCATCAATGAGATTGTGTTGGGCAAGCGTGCTATTACGCCTGATACTGCTCTGCGCCTGTCACGATATTTCGGTCTCTCTGAACGATTCTGGATGAACTTGCAAACACGCTATGACATTGAAATAGAGAAAGATAGATTGCAAAACCGCCTGGAACGGGAAGTTCACATTTATACGGCAATGCGATAATCTGGATTAACGTGATAATTCATAGCATCCCTCAAATAGGCAGTGTTTTACGAAATGCTGTCACCTTCAATTTCAAAAATTCCCCTGAGGTCATTAGAAACGCGGAGAACCTTGTCAGTCAGACGGAAGAATTCTTCAATTTACTTGAGTCTCGCAAAATAGATTTTGTTTTGGTGAATGGCATTGCTCTATTCACGTATGTAGAAGGGCGCAACACACAAGATATTGATCTCATCATGGCGCTGCCTTCATTATCAAAATTGCCTGAAATCAAAATCGAAAATCAGGATTTGGACTTCGCGCGCGGAAAATTCGGCGAGCTGCAAATTGATATCCTGTTGACGAAAAACCCCCTGTTTGCCGAAGTAGAAAAAAACTATACAACGACAAAGCAATTCATGGATCGCAAGATTCGCAGTGCGACAGTGGAGGGATTGCTCTTGTTGAAGCTATTCGCTCTGCCTTCGCTTTATCGGCAAGGCAGTTTTGAACGCGTGGGGATTTATGAAAACGATATTGCCACTCTCATGTACACCTTCAAGCCAAAAATGGAGCCACTCTTTGCGGAACTACCCAAACACCTGAACGAGACTGACATGGTGGAAGCCCGCAAAATCATCGCCGATGTTGAAACGCGCATCCAACGGTTTCGCAAAGCAAGTAAATAACGCTTCATGCAGATCCTGTTTGATTTACTCTCCTAACAATTCTTATGCCGCGATGGCGACTCCGCGGCCCTAAATTTTGTAAGACATACTTTAGAACAGGAGAAAATCATGAAACATAAATACCATCCCTTATTGTGGGCAATTCTAGCTTTGATACTCACCAGCCTGGCCTGTCAGGCCCTGGGAGGTGGAGAGCCAACCGCCAGTCCAAGTACGCCTGAGCCTCAGGAAGAGCCGGTGTTGCCTGAGCCCACCGAACCTCCAACCCAGGCCGCTGTGGATGTGGAACCTGCTACCGTGGAATCCAAGGGTCCTGGTATTTTGTGTGTTGGATCGGGCGCCGGGTTGAGTTGTCTGGATGAAACTGGCTGGCAGGTCTACACGGACGAGAATTCCGAGCTGCCCAACAATTATCTGTATGCTGGCGCGGTTTGCCCGGACGGTCAAATTGCCATCGCACATATCAGTGGAGTGGTCTTATTCGATGGAACAACATTCAAACAGATCCCTGAAATGGACACTTCCTCCTCACCGGAAGGGATCGCATGCGACGCGAACGGCCGGATCTGGGTAGCACACTTCCAGGGAGTGAGCCGTTACGCGGATGGGCAATGGATGACCTATGGCTCTGAAAATATGGCAAGCGGAGAATCCGCAAACGAGCTGGTGTACGATGTCGAAGTCGCTCTGGATGGGAAAGTGTGGGTCGTTACCTCCCGCAGTGTCGCAATGTTCGAAAACGACACATGGACGGTCTTCCAGGAGGGACAGGGCTTCGAGGAAAGCCGCTTCTTCAATGCGCTCACGCTGGATGCCAGCGGACGTCCGTGGGCCGCGCACAGCAATGGCATGGATGTCTTTGAAGACGGTGCATGGCAGTCTTTCGACAAAACAGATTACAACACGCCCGAAGCCATCGCGATCGATTCCAAAGGGCAGACCTGGCTGGGGACGCTCAGCGAGGGCGTATATTTGTTCGACGGCTCTACATGGACACATCATGATCGCGCCTCGGAACAACTTTTGAGTAACCATGTCGCCGCCCTCTCAGCCGACAGCGGGGGACGCGTCTGGCTGGGGACGACCTACGGCCTGACCGTTTTCGACGGCGCGGACTGGCGCACCTTTCTCATGAATAATTCCGGTCTGGGCGATAACGACATCGAATTTATCATCGTGACGAACGATGGTCCGGCCCTGCCCGCGCTCGAAGAAAAGGAACCGGGATCCCTGACCGGAACCATTGAACAGGCGGATGGGACTCCGCTGGTGGATGCAACCGTGGAGATCTGCGTCGAAACATTGACCGACACTTTCTACGGAGATACCCCTTGCTCCGACCAACCCTTTTTCCTCTCGACAAAAACTGATGCGAACGGCGAATTTACATTTGAAAATGTCCCTGCAGGATATTACGTCATCGTCGCCGAGACCACGACCGGCTGGGCGCAACTGACCGACCAGTTCGGCATCACCTCCGAACGGACGTTGATCCGGGCGGGGGAACAGTATGATATCGAGACGTTGACGTTGGAAGAGTAATTTGATGTGTGCAAATTCCTAAACGGGATTGCACTCGGGATCATATCTTTCTCCCGGGAAATCGAAAAAAGAGCGCCACTTGATTTCAGCAGGTGGCGCTCTCATGAAAACTCCTGTGGCTTATGGATTCATCAGCAGCGTTGCATACAGAGAGAAATGGGCTGTTGCGCTCTGCGGCGAACTCGAATAGGTATTCGGTAGGGCACCAAAGGTAGATGTGTAATAGCGCACCGAACCGGAGAAGGCGAGTCTGCCAGCTAAGGTATTGTTCTGCGGCAGGAACGCCAGCCAATAGGTTCCGGCCGGGAGTAAAACAGGCGTGGTCACATTCTGCGTGTTCCATCCAGCCACAGGAGTGAACGCCGCGGTCTGTGCCAGCAGGGTTCCAGGGCCATTGCCTGCGTTGCTGTAGATCCCCAGGCGCAACTGTCCGCCCGCCGTCGCCACGTAGTAACTCAGGCTCTGGATTGTCGCGCTTTGCGACAGCGTGACTTGCTGCGCGGCCAGTTGATTCGCCATGCCTGAGTAGTTCACACTCAGAAGATTGGTCTCCCCAATCTGAATCACACTCTCACCCGCCGGGGTTTGCGTAGCGGTGGAGGTGTTCGTCGGTGTAGGCGTATTGGTCCTTGTCGCTGTTGGTGTAAAGGTTGATGTGGGAGTGCTCGTAAGGGTCGGCGTGTTTGTTGGAGCGCCGATTTCAGTTGCTGTAGCAGTCATAGTTTGCGAAGGCGTAACCGTAGCGGTAGGCGTGCTGCTTGGAGTACTGGTCGAGGTAGGTGTGTAGGTCGCGGTGCTGGTGGGAGCAGGACCGGTCGACAGCGTGGCATACATCGAGAAATGAGCAGTCGCGCTCTGCGGCGAACTCGAATACGTAGTTGGCAAGGTTCCAAAGGTGGAGGCGTAATACCTGACCGAACCAGAAAATGCGATCCTGCCGCTCAAAGTATTATTTTGTGGAAGAAATGCTAACCAGTATGTGCCTGCTGGCAGCAAAGTCGGGGTTGTGACATTTTGTATGTTCCATCCAGCCACAGGAGTGAACGTCGCCGTCTGTGCCAGTAATGCTCCGGGGTTGTTTCCCGTGTTGTTGTAAATCCCCAGGCGCAACTGCCCGCCCGCCGTCGCCACATAGTAACTCAGGCTTTGGATCGTGGCGCTCTGCGACAGCGTGACTTGCTGCGCCACCAGCTGATTCGCCATGCCGGAATAATTCATGCTCAGAATATTCGTCTCACCAATGGTGATCGTGGTGGGAGCGGTTGGCGTGAGGGTCGCAGTTGCGGTGCTGGTCCGCGTCGGCGTTGGGCTGGATGTATCTGTGGCAGTTGGCGTGAAAGTTATTGCTGCATCTGTGGGAGTAAAGGTGGGAGTAAGCGTTGAAGTGGGTGTAGCTGTTTGCGAAGCAGTCGGCGTCGAAGTCGCCGTGTTTGTCGAGATAGAGGAGCCCGTCGTAAAGCTCCAGGTGTTCCCTGTTGTCACGAGATCCCCATCTCCAACCGCTGCATACCATTCATAGTCTGTACTAATATCCAGGCCAGTCCAGTCCATGGAAGCATTATTACCACTGGTTACATCGTTTACCGTGCCCAATTCCACGAACGGTTCACTGCTATCCATATTGTACGGTATCGTAAATTCCGCGGAGATCGTATCATCCCCCATTACCGGGCCGGTGCCGAACTGGTTCAACGTGGGTGAGTATGTTGTGACGGTGATCGTATCGTTCCCTGGTGAAAACGTCATGATGCGAAGCCAGCCATTGCCACCATTGGTTATGTCCTGATAGTCAGAGAGAATGGTGTGGACCACGTTGCCGTTCACCGCTGTATCCTGACGCATGCCCTCGCCATGAATATGTCCACCCAGCATCAGGAATAAATTGGGGTGATCGCTCAAGGCATTGTATATGGCCTGTCCTTGCGCTCCCCAACTGCCGGGGTTGCCTGTATTAATCATGTAGTGAGTGGTAAGAATGGCGCGCCGGTTGCTATAGATGGTCAATAGGTTATCAGCCCAATTGAGGACTGCCGCTTCCGGCGTTGTATCATATTCGAAGTGGATGATGATGAAATCCATGCCGCTGGCACTGAACAGTTCATAGTTATTGTCGTTGTCCGAACCAAAGTGGCCGCCATAATAACCACGCCCGGCAAAACGCGACTCGCCAAAGTACTGGTTGTATTTGGTGGTTGAGGCGCTGCTACCACCGCCAATCGGGGATTGGTCGTGATTCCCCACGGCCAGCCCATAGGGGATTCCATCGGCCAGCAGGGTGGTCAGTGGGTCCTCAATTAGACTGTAGGCGTTATCGGCAAGCTGCCATTCGGAGTCATTGGTGTTGCCATTCTGCACGATGTCACCCAGGCCGGTCACAAACACAATGTTTCTGGCATCCTTGTTATCGACGATCCATTGGGTCTGGGCCGCGAAAATCGCCGGGTCACCCACACCGTCCGTGTAGTGCTGGGTATCGGGCATGGCAATGACGGTGAAATCCGGGCCCGGGGGCAGGGCTGCGATGGGATGCCCGTAAAATGTAACATCCAATGGATCGGAATCCGGGTCTGTGACCGTGACTTCCAGCGTGGGCGATGTCGATGTACCGGTCGCGCCGTTTGACGGTTGAACCACTACCGGCTGGGCAGGGGCATGATTAACGGGATCCGTTGTGTAGGTCACGGTGAGAAGCGGACGGTTGGCAACCGTCGCGTGATCACGCGAGTAGAGCGTTACACCGTCGGTCGCGGTGGGCAGGAAGATCCAGCCGTAGTTCGCCGTGCCATCCGACCAGCGCTGCAGGCTGGCGGTCACATTGATGGTGTACTGCGTGCTCGCCGCGTTTGCCGGCGCGGAGGCGATCAGTGTAGGATTGTATTCATCAGCCTGAACGCCCGCCTCACCGCCGAAATTATAGTAGGTCACGGTACCCCCCACCCAGTCGACCAGACTCTCGTAGACATTGGCCGGATCACCTTGCGCGGTAGAGGAACCGCTCAGATTCGTGGTCATATAGGTCAGGCTGGCGGAAGTGATCGTCGCGCCGTTCGGGATAAGCCCGCCTTCCGAGGTAAATAGATTCGTAAAGCGGATCAGCGTCAGTTCATCGGTGGTGGTGCCGGTGTTATCATCCCACTCCAGGCCGGTATTCGTGCCGAAGTTGGTGTTTCCTGCGGTTGTCCCGCGCAGGAAAGCATCCACGGTGCCAGTATAACCAGACGTTCCATTTCGGAACGTCACGGTTGCGGTCTCAGCGGCGGGCGACAAAAGCTTGATCGCGTCCACAGACGCCTTGGCCGAAGTAACCGGTACCCCAAGGGAGGTAAGGAGGTAAAGCAGGAGCACGACAGCCCGCGTGATCCTATACGCATGACGGCGAAAAATTTGCCTGTGCCAATTCAAGGTAATAAAACGACTGCGACGGGCCACTTGATCCTCCTCAGACGATGCCTAAAAGAAACATTTAAAAATAAACAGCGAAAACGACACGCAGCCGGTTTTGCTATTCGCTTCGCACTACCTTCAACAACGACCAGCGACCAAAATCCATCCCTGGTTTATCGCTTCCCTGCACAACGTATTGCAATCAACTACTGTTCAATGAAATAACACTAATATTATAGTGATTCACCAATTAAGTAACAAGCATTGGCTGTCATCTTAAGGTTACAGGCAATAAGAATGAGTCCAGCTGCCTCTCGACAAAACGGATACGCATGGAGGCTTCCTGATTTAAAACATCCCTGCGGAATATTACGTCACCGTCGCCGAGACTCTCACCGGCTGGGCAGGACTGACCGATAAGTTCGGCATTATCTTCGAATGCACGCTGACCCAGGTGGGAACAGCACAATATCGAGATGTTACAGTGAAAGGATAAGCTTATGAGTGCGGTCTTGCAAAAGGGATTGAATCCCAAACTATCCCATAAACTAGCTGTTGACATCCCCTCCTTTTTTCGCTAAACTATACGAAAGAACAGGAGATGTCATGCCTGAACCCAAATTAACTTCACATTTGACGGCGCAAACCTCGCTTACTTCCGCGATCAGCTCGTGGGAGGCCTATCTGGCGGACAAGGGCCGCTCGCCGAACACGATCAAAGCCTTCCTCTCCGATGTGCGCCTGCTCACCACCTTCCTCCCCGAAGATGTCACGCTGGGCAAGATCACCACGAAGGACCTCAACCGCTACTTCGAATGGATGGAAAAGGAGCGCGACGTTCCGTGCAGTCCCAAGACCCTGGCGCGGCGGATCACCGCCACCAAGTCCCTTTTCCGCTGGCTGCACCAGTACGGCGTTCTATTGGTCGACCCCGCCGAGAAGGTCGCGCAGCGCTCGGCCATCAGTCCCCTGCCCACCGTACTGAATCCACAGGAGTATGACGCGGTGCTTCTGGCAGCGGACCGTCACCGCCGCGGGCAAAAGCCGGACGCGCGCCCGTATGCACTCGTCTATCTTTTATTGACAACGGGAATCAAGAAAAGCGAGACTCTGGGGATCAAGCTCGAACATATCGAACTGGACGCTGACGCGCCCAATGGACCGCAGGTGTTCATCAAATATGCAAGTCCGGCGAATCGTTACAAAGAGAGAAAACTGACCCTGCCCGACGATTGGATTCCCGCCTACAACGAATACCTCGCTCAATACAAGCGAAGCACACGCGCGGAGCGCAGTGTGGACGAGCCGTCAGAACAGCTCTTCCCCTGGTCCCCGCGGCGGCTGGAGTACCTGCTCGAAGACATCGGCAACGAAGCCGGGCTGAACAAGCATCTCTCCTTCGATATGTGCCGCTGGACCTGCGCGCTGAACGACTTCCGCGCGGGCGAGGAACCAGACAAGATCCGCCAGAAGCTCGGCGTTTCGAAAATCCAATGGCGCGAATTGTTTATTAAGTTGAAGCAGTTGAGTGGGAGTTAACCCGTCATTGCGAGCCGCCCTGAGCGGAGCCGCCGTTCTTTGGCGGCGTAGTCGAAGGATGGCGAAGCAATCCCCAACATAGTGTGGGAGATTGCCTCGTCGGGAAGAGCACTCTCCTCGCAATGACGGCTTATCTGGTCATCGAAAAATATAACGCCTGGCGCGTGGATTCCGTCAACCGGAAGGGATGCGCGGGGCGATAGCCAGGAACCCAGACAACCTTTTCCCCCATGCACAACAAAGGCCAGCGGTCGCGCACACGCTGCGGTAGCTTGACGTTGATGAAGAAGTCAGAGATCTTCACCTCGTGACCATCCATGCCGAGCGGCTCGAAGCGGTCTCCCTCCTGGCGCCCGCGCAGTTCCAGCGCGTCCGAGATTCCCTTGGCATCCAGCCAGACCTGGAAGGGGTCATGGTTGGATTTGGCCTGTTCCATCGCCAGCGACGCGATATTCCACCGCTCGCAATTCAACTTCCAGCCGCCGGAGAGCGTCACCGAACCGGGGATCTTCAGCGGGATCGTGGTGCTCTCCTCCGGCATTTGCGGCCAGCGCTCGATGGGCAGGGTGATGTGACCCGCGATGACATAGATCAGCGTCCCTTCACGGAGCATATGCAGGCCGCCGATCAAGTCCATGCGCACGGGATGCTTCCCGACGGTATCGGAGATGAAGCGCGCCGCACGCTCCAGGGTGGCATAGGTTAGATCCAGCTCGTCGGGGTGGAGGTGCTCTATCGCACGGCGGATCAGGTTCCGTTGGAGTCCGACCGAGTGCCTGGTCAGCGCGGACATGTCGAAGGCGATGAAGTCCGCCGTCTCCTGTGCGACACAGGCCTTCCACGCCTCATCCAAAACCTCCGAGAGGATTTCATAATCGCCAGCCAGCGACCGCGAGGTGCGCCAGACCACTTCACGGAAACGTGGATTGTACGATTCAAGCGAGGGGATCAGCAGGTGGCGTAACCGGTTGCGGAAGAAATCCAGGGAGGCGTTGCTCGGGTCATGGCGCGGACGAAACCCGTTTGCCGCGCAGAATACGACCGTTTCCTCGCGCCACGTGTCGAGCAGTGGGCGGACGATCGGAATTTCGGGATCGAACATGTGGATGATCGTGCGATAACTCATGCCTTTGAGCCCGGCCAGCCCGGCACCGCGGATGAAATGCATGAGCACTGTTTCCACCTGGTCGTCGGCTGTATGACCGACTGCCACGGCCTGCGCGTTGAAACGATGCGCCTGTTCCATCAGAAAACGATAGCGCATGATGCGGGAAGCCTCTTCGAGGGAAAGTTTTTCGGCATCGGCGAACGAGCGCACATCCCCACTCTGGATGACGGAAACAAGATTGAGGCGCGCGGCCGTCTGCTCGACGATGTTCGCGTCGGCATCCGCATCCGGACGGAGTTTGTGATTGAAGTGCGCGACGATGATGCGGTACCCCGCCTTACGGAGCACGCTCATCAGACACAGACTATCCGGACCGCCGGAGATTCCCGCCACGACTGGATGGTCCTGGCTCAGCCCGCATTGGTCGCGAAGGATGGATTGGATGTTTTCGAGCATTGCAATGTTATCCTCGCTGAGCGGAGCCGCAGGCGTAGTCGAAGCGGAGCTTGGCAGGTAACACGCACTTCGACTGCGCTCCTCTAAGAGCAATCGTCGCTCCGCTCAGCGCGGAGGCTTACAGTTGATACAACTCCACCAGCACACCGGAAGTACTTTCGGGGTGGATGAACGCATATTTCTTTCCATCTGCGGCGGTACGCGGCTCCTCATTGATCAGACGCACGCCTTTCGATTTCAATTGGGACATCATCCCATCGATATCGTCCACTTCCAGGCAGATGTGATGCATGCCGGGTCCGCGCCTGGCAAGATACTTGGCAATGCCTGAGTCGTCCGTGGTCGGCTGGACCAGTTCCACTTCAGAGCCCGGGAGCGGCAGGAACGCCACCTGTGATTTTTCTGCAGGCACGTCGCGCAGTCCGTGCAATTCCATACCCAGCGCGTCGCGCCAGAAGGAGAGAGCGTTGTCCATATCGTCCACAACGACGGCAACGTGATTGATCTGTTTTACTTTCGGCATGAGTGTCTCAACTCCATTTGTAGGTCAGGCTCTGGGCCCGACTACGCAAAGTGAATGTCACCTGTAAGTTACAGATTGATTATAGCCGCTTGTCAGAGAATTCGATAACGATTAAGATTAGCGCATGTTCAACCTCCCGATTAACGTACGCCGTGTGGCCGGAATGATCGGCATCCTGGTACTGGTCTTTATCGTGCTTGAATTTAACCGTCGCCTCGAAGAACTCAACTTGCTGAACAGGCAGAATGAACTCGTCCGCGTGCAGGCCACCCAGGCGATTCAAACCCAGTCCGCCTTGCAGACCCAGGTGGCGTATGCGGGCTCGACAGCCGCGGTGGAGGAATGGGCGCGCACCGATGGCCATTTCATCCAGGATGGGGATCTGCCGGTTGTGCCTCTCGAACAACCCGGCGCTGCGCCCGTCGAAGCCAGTACACCTGTTCTGGCCCCTACCCCAATGGCAAACTGGGAAGTATGGTGGAACCTTTTTTTCGGTGAATGATCCTCGCATCCGGTCTTCGTCGCTCGGGTTGGCTGGCATTATTAATGAGTCGTGGAATGATATGAGAACGGTCAGGTTATGATTCACGGGCTGGCTAAGGTCTGGAAGGGGTTGGTTGAACCTGCATGGATCGGGGATGCACGAGAACGACATCTCTCACGCATATTAAATGTCATCCTGCTGATTCTGATTTCCTGGGGGATCATCGTCGAGATACAGTAACGTTTCGGTGAAAGACCCTCCGTGGCCGCAGATGTACTTGTATTGGTCATGCTGAGCGCGCTGGTACTGGCCTACCTGCTCAACCGCAACGGGTATTTCCTGTTGGCTGTCATCCTGACAGTTGGGCTGTTCGCCTCGGCAACGTTCCTGTCCGTGCTCATGCAGCGTTCGCAGGGCAGCCAGAGTGTCTCCATCCTTTATTATCTGATCATTCCAATCCTGGTGAGCGAAATGTTTTTTTCGCTGCGCGGTTATCTGATAACAGTCGCGATGATACTAGCCGGCGTATTTGGCGTTACACAGTTGAATTAAGACACACAAGCCAATTTAGCAATCATCCTTCTTATATGCGACATAATAGG
>Ga0105101_10001263_pt1 | contig 10958 bp, 7 predicted proteins | sample PPLLak21cMay2015_2_FD_87037 | JGI IMG/M metagenome (GOLD analysis project Ga0105101, IMG submission 87037) | Freshwater sediment microbial communities from Prairie Pothole Lake near Jamestown, North Dakota, USA - PPLs Lake P8 Core (1) Depth... | ecosystem: Environmental > Aquatic > Freshwater >...
GACGCGCTTCCTGGTCGACGAGGCCTTCATCGGCCTGGCGGGGCAGTCGGTGGCGCATCTTGTGCCCGAGCATCCCAACCTGCTGGTGACCCGCACCCTGTCCAAGGCGCACAGCCTGGCGGGTTTCCGCATCGGCTACGGGATCTTTCCCGAGGCCATCGCCGACGACCTCAATGGCCACAACGACGCCTATCCGCTCGCGCGCCCGAGCGAGGTACGCTGCAGCGCATCCTGCTTCCGCTGGTGGCCTTCGCTGCCGGCTCCCTGCTGGGCGGCGCCTTTTTTCATATGATCCCGGCCGGTCTTGCCGTCGGCATGAGCGACATGACCGTATACACGCTGATCCTCGCCGGCTTCGCGGCGTTCAAAAGGGTGATCTTGCCCAGCGCTGACGAGCGCGGTTTACTGACCCAGGTCAGCCAGGATCGACTCAGCGGTGCGGAAGGTGAGCGCCGCGATCGTCAGGGTCGGATTGGAGGTGGCGATGGTTGGAAACGTGCCGCTGCCGAGCAGGAACAGGTTGGGATGGTCCCAGCTGCGCTGGTAGGAGTCCACCACCGAGGTTTTCGAATCCGTCCCCATGCGATAGGTGCCGACGATGTGGCCGGCGCCAAAGGCGTTGAACCGGTACGTCGTGCCGTCGTTGGTGCGGTACTCGAAGGCCGGGAAACCGGGCGCGTCGCTGAACCGGGTGTAGTTCTTGATCCCGGCCTTGCTAAACACTTTCTCGGTGACTTCCTGCGCCTTGACGAAGCCCGCCATGGTGTAGTCCGAGAGCCAGTAGCGGATCTCGGGGCGCGCCAGGCCAAGCCCGTCGGTGTACTGGCTGGACAAGGTGACGCGGTTTTCGGGATCCGGGTCTTGCTCGACCAGATAGCAGAAGCGCACCTGCCGGGTGAGCTTGTCGTTCAGCTCTTGCACCAGATCCTGGCCGAACAGTTTCCGGCCGCAAGGGTTGATCTGGGAAAAGTTGGTGCCGTCGACCAGGTCCGAGACGATCGTCGCCGGATCGTTGTCAGCCCAGCCCCAGCCTTCATTGCCGACGTCAACTCGGAACGGGGCCCAGTCCTTGCGAAACGCGCCGTCGCGCAGGCTCTCGATACCCGAGCTCGACCGCGGCCCGCGAAAGGGATAGCAAGGTTTGTCCATCAAACCCCAGCCCAGATACACGACGTGGTCCATGAGGTTGCGCCCCACCTGATCGCTACTGTTGGCCACACCCTTCGGCAGCGTGGGGGTGCTCGAGAGGAGCAGCAATCTGGCGGTCTCGATGGCATGGGCGGCGAGGACGTAGATCTTGCCGGTTGCGGTCTTGCGCGCGCCCGCGGGGCGGCGGCCGGGGTCATCGTATTGCTGGAACTCGATTCCGTTCACGCGTCCGGAACTGTCCACTGAGACCCGCGTGGCGACCGCCTGCGTGACAATCGTCACCTTGTCTTTGTCGAGCTGGTTAAGCGTGCGCGTGGCATCGTACTTCATGCCGACCGGGCAGATGGGAATGCAGCTGTTGCTGCCGGGACAGGCTTTGCGCGCCTGCGGAGTACTCGTCATTCCCATCGCCTGGCCGTACAGCGTCAGACCTTGCATGCCGGCGTCCAGGCACTGGTCCGAGTACGTCGGGGGAATTCGCTGGTTGTCGTTGCCCGGGTACTTATAGTCGGGTTCGAAATGGATGCCATGGTAGGTCTGGTCCGCAACGTCGGCCGCCACCAGGAGTGCCGCCTCCGCCTGCCGGTAGTACGGCATCAGGGTGTCGTAGTCGAGCGGCCAGTCGATGCCGCGCCCGTAGAGCGATTGGACCTTGAAGTCGTTGGGCAGCATGCGCAGGCAGGTGCCGAGCCAGTGCCAGGTGGTGCCTCCGAAGGCCCGCTCGTAAGTGCTGAGAAACGGAAGCATCGTCTCGGGTGGATAGACGAGATGGCTTTGCCGGTTCACCGCTTCGATCTTCTGCTCGCGCATGGGGTCGCCGAGACGCGGCCAGCCGCCAAGCGCTGCGCTCGTGGCACGCGGCGCGCATTGCGCGGCTGGGTCTGCGGGCGTGGTCGAATTGGGCCCCATCGGCGGGTAGGGGCTCTCAGGCAGCTTGAGCCAAGCCTTGAAGAAATTGTCCCGGTAGTCCTGACGATCTGGCCAACTGCTCCCCGGATCCTTCGGGTTTGGGCCGGCCTCGAGAATCAGCACGCGCTTGTTGTTCGCCGCCAGTTTCTCGGCCAGCAGGGCGCCGGCCAGACCGGCGCCGACGATTACGACATCGTAGGTGCTATCCGTGCTGGTTGCGGTCATCGATCATTACTCCGTGAACTCGGACAACGGCGGCGGGACCCCTGCCCATCCCGGATTGGCCTCGGTAGGATAGGCCGAGTTGCCGTCGAAGGTTCCAACTGGCTTGGCCTGTGCCGCCCAACCAGCCAGGCTGTGGGCATAGGCGCCCGGGTCCACGATGACCGGAACGCCACCGGGCTTGTAGGACTTATAGGGCCCGTAGTCGTAGGGCTGGAACCACTGACCGAGATACCAGAGCTTCATCAGCGTCCGGGCCAGGAGTGCGGTGCGTGGATCGGACAGATGGAGCATCGTGTAACCGATCTCCCGATCGCTCTTGCCGGCATCCTTCAGTTGCTGATACCTGGCGAGCAGGGCCTCGGTCGCCTCCAAGCCGGCTCGCTCCTGCAGTACTTGCAGGAAATTGAATCTGTCCAAGGCACGACCAATGGATTTCGGACCGAAGCCGGTCAGTATTTGGGAAAGCTGCACAAAACGATCGTTCACTTTCGGATCAGTCATGCGGTGTGCTCCGGAAATGTTTCGGTCTTCTGTCCTGTACGGCAGGGGAAGGCGCAGAGATCCCGTGCCTAGGGTCCCCCGGCGACCAGGATGGTCGGCGTCTCGGAAGCGGCCGGCATCGAGGTGAAGGTCTGGACGATGACCGGCACCGGGTTGTCACCGAGCAATTGTTTCATGGCGGTCACCATCGGATCGGTGCTGTCGCCATAGCACAGGTTGACGCACCCCTGCGTGTCTGGTTCGTCGAGAAAGTAGGTGTTGAAGGCGCCGAAGAGATTCCGTCGCTGCTGCACAATGCCCGGAAAATTCGCAGGTGTCATGCTGTAGTTCACAAGTTCGGAGGTATTCGCGGCGATGGATGGCAGGCCGGACACATCGACATTCAGGGTGAACATTTCGGTGCTGGCTGGCCCAGTGAGCGGTCCGGGTACGGTCAGGTTCCACTGGTCTCGTCCCGGGTTGTTGAGCGCCGGCACGTTGTAGCGAAACGGGTGGGTCAGCACCTTGTTCTCGCCGATGAAGTTCTTGCCATAGAAGACCGCGATGCGGTCGTCGCACGGCACCCGCAGGCGGAAGTGCCCGATCACTTTGGCCACGTCTGCGCCGAGCACGAATTGACGCAGCGCCGCAATGTCTTTCAATCCTGGACTGTTCTGCAGGGAGCCCGGGAAGCAGACGGCGTTGAATTCGCATTCGTTGGTCGGCTCGACACCGAAGCCGGGCGGAAGCCAGCCGGTGGGAACGGGGTCGGGCAGCGGCTGTTCGATATCGGTATAGGCAGCCGGCTCATTGATGCCCGAATGCGAGGCGTAACTCATGAAGCAGAGATTCACCGCGCCCTTTCCGTTCAGCGCTATCGGCTTCATATAGGTGGCGGTATTGTCGCGCAGATAACTCGCCAGCTGATTGGCGTCGACTTCAAAGTAAACCCACAGCCCGGAAAACGAGGCATACCAGAACATGCGCGGGTCTTGGGGGGTGCTGGACATGATTTCTCCTTTGCTATTTTTTCGTTGGAGGTCGGTGAGGCGTTGCCTCGGACTTATTCTTTATTTCAGCTGATCCACTCACTCCGCCCTGGGGTCTCGCTGCCCGGGCGTGGTCGGCGACGCCAGGGAAGCGCTGAGCAAGCCTGCCGCTCGCCCTGAGCCTGTCGAAGGGCTCACCACGAACGAACGTGTTCAGAGCTAGAAGAACCCCATTGCGTTCGGGCTATAGTTGACCAGTACGTTCTTCACCTGCTGGTAGTGCGCCAGCATCATCTTGTGGCTCTCGCGCCCGATGCCCGACTGCTTGTAGCCGCCGAACGCGGTGTGCGCCGGATACAGATGGTAGCAGTTGGTAAAGACGCGCCCCGCCTGGATGCCGCGCGCCGCGCGGTAGGCGGTATTGGTGTCGCGCGTCCACACCGCGGCGCACAGGCCGTAGCGCGTGTCGTTGGCAATCTGGATGGCCTCATCCATGTTCTTGAACGTGGTGACCCCGACGACCGGCCCGAAGATTTCCTCCTGGAAGACGCGCATCTTGTTGTCGCCGACGAAGATCGTCGGTTCGATGTAGTAGCCCTTGGCGAGGTTGCCCTCGGTTGCGTAGACGTTGCCGCCGGTCATGACTTTGGCGCCTTCCTTCTTGCCAATATCGAGGTACGATTTCACCTTGTCGTACTGCTCGTTCGAGACCATCGCACCCATCATCGTCTCGGTGTCCAGCGGGTCGCCGATCTTGATTTTCTTGGTACGCGCGATAGCCTTGTCCATGAAGTCGTCGAAGGCCGACTCCTGAACGAGAGCGCGTGACGGACAGGTGCACACCTCGCCCTGGTTGAAGGCGAACATGGTGAAGCCCTCCATGGCCTTGTCCGCCAACGCGTCGTCCTGCGAGAAGGTGTCGGCAAAGAAGACGTTGGGCGACTTGCCGCCCAGCTCCAGGGTCGCAGGTATGAGGTTCTCGGCCGTGTAGCGCAGGATGTCGCGCCCGGTGGTGGTCTCGCCGGTGAAGGCGACCTTGGCGACGCGCGGGCTCGAGGCCAGGGGTTTTCCGACCTCGGGTCCATAGCCCTGCAGGATATTGATGACGCCGGGCGGCAGCAGGTCGGCGATCAGCTCCATCAGGACCATGACGCTGACCGGGGTCTGTTCGGCCGGCTTGAGGATGCTGCAATTACCCGCGGCGAGCGCCGGCGCCAGCTTCCAGCTGGCCATCAGCAGGGGGAAGTTCCACGGGATGATCTGCGCCACGACCCCGAGCGGCTCGTAGAAGTGATAGCTCACCGTGTCCTCGTCGATTTCCGCCAGCGAACCTTCTTGTGCGCGGATGACCGAGGCGAAATAGCGCCAGTGGTCGATGGACAGCGGCAGGTCGACCGCCAGGGTTTCACGGATCGGTTTGCCGTTCCCCCAGGTCTCGGCGAGCGCGAGCAGCTCCAGGTTTTGCTCCATGCGGTCCGCGATCTTCATGAGCAGTCTCGATCGCTCGACCACGGAGGTCTTCCCCCAACTCTTCGCCGCGCCATGGGCCGCGTCCAAGGCGGTTTCTACGTCCTCGGCAGTGCCGCGGGCGACCTCGGTATAGGCCTCGCCGGTGATCGGGGTGGTTTCGGTGAAATATCGGCCCTTCGCGGGCTTGACCCACTCGTTGCCGATGAAGTGTTCGTACCGGGACTTGAACGCGATCTTGGAGTTCTTCGATCCGGGCGGTTGATAGCGCATACAGATGCCTCCTGATTTAAAGTGGGTTTTTCGGTATAGTAAGCCTTTGCTTATATTGCTTTTATTTATAGTACTATGCGAAAAGACTATTATCGTTGAGATTTTGAATCTAACCCGCAGATATTCCTATGTCAATGGCAGGGTGTGATCGCTCGCGGCAGCGCGAGACACAGGATACTGACAGATTATCCTGACGGGCCGCTGGCCGATGACCCGCCCCGTATTGCACCGACACCCCACAATCGCATACCTCATGACGGACTTCGAAGAGATTCTAGATAAGGTCGTTGAGCTTCTCAGGCAGCGTGGACGGATCAGTTATCGCGCGCTCAAGCGGCAATTCGATCTGGATGACGATTTCATCGAGGATCTTAAGATTGAGTTGATTCGGGGCCGGCGCCTCGCGGCCGACGAGGACGGCGTGGTCCTGGTCTGGGCGGATGGAAACGGCCCGGTTGATGGTGCGAAGCCGGGCACAGATGTTGATTCCGGTACCGTGGCGCCAGCTCCGCCAACTGGAGCGACCGGCGCGGCAGAGCAGTCTTATGCCGAACGCCGGCAGCTGACGGTGCTGTTTTGCGATCTGGTGGGCTCGACGTCGCTGTCCGGCGAGATCGACCCCGAGGAATACAGCGAGCTGATTCATGCCTACCAATCCACCTGCAACCAGGTAATCCAGAATATTGAAGGCTATGCCGCCCGCTATCTTGGGGACGGGCTGCTCGTTTACTTTGGCTATCCCGCGGCGCGCGAGGACGATGCCCAGCGCGCTGTCCTTGCAGCCCTCAATATCATCCTGGCGATGGCAAAACTCAATGCACGCCTGGAAACCGAGCAGGGCAGACGCCTTTCCGTGCGCGTCGGTATCCACACGGGGCTGACAGTCGTCGGCGCCATCGGTGGGAGCGATTCTCTGTTGGACGATATGGCGCTGGGGGAAACGCTCAACATTGCCGCTCGGATTCAGGGCGTCGCCCAGCCGGATACCGTGGTGGTCAGCGCCGCGACCCATAAACTCGTCCAGGGTTATTTCGCCTTTGACGATCTTGGCCCGCATCCACTCAAAGGAGTGGCCAACCCGCTTCAGTTATACCGTGTGCTCGGTCAGAGCGGCGCGCGCAGCCGCCTGGATGCCGCCGGTGTCGTGGGCCTGACGTCGTTCGTGGGGCGTGATTCTGAACTGGCATTACTGCTGGAGCGCTGGGAAGTGTGCAAAAGCGCCCGCGGGCAGTGCGTGTTGATTGGCGGAGAGCCCGGCATCGGAAAATCGCGGCTGGTAAGGACGTTTCACGAAAAGATCGGAAACGACGGGATGACGGCGATTGAATTTCGCTGCTCCGCCTATGGAACCAATAGCCCCTACTTTCCGATTATCGACCATCTCGAAAAACATCTTGAGTTTGGCAACCAAGAAAACGCCCAGACAAGGCTGGACAAGATCGAAGGTTTCGTGAATGACTGGAGTGTCCCCAGGGAAGAGGCCGTGCCGCTTATGGCCGCGCTCCTGGGTGTGCCGGTACTGGAGCGTTATCCCCCGCTGAAACAAACGGCAGAGCGGATCAAACAGCAGACCGAGGCGCTGTTGACCTCCTGGCTTCTGGAATCCGCGAAGCGTCAGCCGATATTGACGGTCTGGGAGGACCTGCATTGGGCCGATCCGTCGACCCTCGGGCTGCTGAGCCAAATATTTCAGCATGCGGAAAGGGCGCGTTTCTTCGCGCTCATGACGCACCGGCCGGAATTCCGGCATCCGTGGAAGAACAGTTCCAACCTGTCGCAGTTGTTTATCAACCGGTTTGGCGAAGCGCATGTGAAATCCATGGTTAAGCAGTTGACCGGCGGCATGGATCTACCGGTCGCGATGCTCGAACAGGTCAGAACGCGAACCGATGGTGTGCCTCTGTTTGTCGAGGAGGTAACCAAGCACTTGTTGGAATCGGGGCATTTTCAGGAGAAAGACGGCCGCTATGAGTTGGCAAGCCCGCTGCCCGCGCTCGCCGTTCCGGCCACGTTGCAAGACTCACTAATGGCCAGATTGGACAAAATGTCCTCGGCGAAGATGTTGGCGCAGCAAGGCGCCGCCATCGGTCGTGAATTTTCCTATGAGTTGATACGGGCGGTGTCAGGTCTGAATGACGCGACATTACAACAGGAACTGAACCGCCTGGTGGACGCCGAGCTGTTGTACATTGAAGGCCTGCCGCCCAGAATGCGATACCTGTTCAAGCATGCGATGGTCCAGGATGTCGCTTATGGGTCGCTATTGAGGACGGACCGCCAGCAATACCATCAACGCATCGCGCACGCATTGAAATCGGGTTTTCCCGATACCGTGGAAGTGCATCCGGAAATTCTGGCCCATCACTACACCGAGGCGGGGCTAGGCGAACAGGCGATTCAATGCTGGCTCAAGGCCGGGGAGAGCGCGATCGGCCGTTCGGCCCACATCGAAGCCATCGGCCACCTGTCGAAAGGCCTGCAATTGCTCGAGACATTGCCGGAATCGGACACGCACAGATCCTGGGAGGTGGCGTTTCAGATGCAGCTGGGCGCCCCGCTCTCGGCAACCAAGGGCTATTGCGCCAGCGAAGTCGAGCACGCCTACAGCCGGGCGCTCGTTCTGTGCGAAGAGATAGGAGATATTCCTCAGCGGTTTCGGGCGCTTTATGGACTCTGCCGTCTGCATACGCTGCGGGCCGAGTACGTCACAGCCCAAAGCCAGGGTGAAGAGCTGTTGAAGCTCTACGGTCTTCTCCAGAATCCGTCCTTTCGTATCGCCTCGAATCGCGCATTGGCGGCAACGTCGTTCTACATGGGCAAGTTTACCCGGTCGCAGGAGCACGTCCAGGCGGCCGTTGGGCCGGATTCGATACTGCCGGAAGGTAATACCCTGATTCAGGACGTCTACGACGTCGTAGACGCCCGGGTGACGTGCCTGTCCTACGGGTCCTGGACGTCCTGGATGCTCGGGTATCCGGCGCGGGCCCAAGCGATGAGCGAGCAGGCCATCACCTTGGCCCGGGCGCTGGACCATCCGTTCAGTATCGCGCTGGCCCTGAGTTTCGCCGCCTGGCTGAACCAGTTTCTGGGCGATACCGAACGGACGCGCGTCCACGCGGAGTCGGCGCTCGCTCTGTCGGTCGAACAGGGATTCCAGTTCTGGATCGGATGGGACGAGATCATGGTGGGCTGGGCGCGCACCCGGCAGTCCTGCGACCAGGACGCCATACGCATGATGCGAGAGGGGCTGGATCACTGGCGCGCGACAGGCTCCAATCTCGGGGTCGCATATTTTCTCTCGCTCCTCGCAGAGGCCTATTGGCGCAACGGCCAGCGGGATCAGGCTCTCGGCCTCCTGACCGAGGCACAAGAATTCTGCGAGCGGACCGAGGAGCGCTGGTGGCAAGCAGAGCTGTTCCGGCTTCAGGGCGAGCTGTTTTGGCTGCAGGGCGATCCTGTCGAGGCCGAACGATTCCTGCTGCAGGGGATCGAGTTGGCGCGTCGACAACAGGCGAAATCACTTGAGCTGCGCCTGGCGTCGAGTCTTGCCCGGTTGTGGCAGGGTTGCGGTGCCGCAGCCAAGGCACGAGAGCTTCTCCGACCGGTGTTCGATTCGTTCACCGAAGGACGGGACGATGGAGATCTGCGCGACGCAAGAAAGATTCTCGGCGAACTTGGTGCTCCCGAGACCGGGGCCGACACGTGAATCGGGATGGGTCGATGCCCGACCCGGCCATCCGTGTCGGACCGCACGCCGGTGGAAGTCTCGGCATGCACGAAGGCCACGGCCTTCACGCCGGGATTGGCCTTGAGCGCGTCATCCAACTTGCCTGGATCGACCGGCTCGCTCCAGTTGTCTTTGACGATGATCGGGTCGCCGTGGCAGCGCTTCACGTTCTCCACCATGCGCCCGCCGAACACGCCGTTGACGCACACGATCACCTTGTCGCCCGGCTCCACCAGATTCACGAAGCAGCTTTCCATGCCCACCGAGCCCGAGCCCGAGACCGGGAAGGTCAAGTCGTTGTCGGTCTGGAATGCGTAGCACGGCGAAGCCATCGGCGGCACTTCGTTCCAGAAGATGGGCGTCGTTAAACCCTACAAGGCGAAGAGCATAGCCGAGGGCCGCAGCGCCGTGACCGGCAAGGCTATCGACCGCTTCACATTCAAGGTGCCGACCCTGCGCAATGTCGAGCTGACCTATCCGTACTTCCATGACGGCGCCGCCAGCACCCTCAAGGAAGCGGCGGACATCATGGGCCGTCTGCAGTTGGGCAAGACGTTCACCGATACCGAGAATGCCCAGATCGTCGCCTTCCTGAAGACCTTGACCGGCGATCAGCCGAACTTCACCCTGCCGATCCTGCCACCGTCCGCCGACAGCACGCCGCGACCCAGACCCTTCGGCAAATAGCGCAGTGCGCCACCACAGCAGAGCGTAGACGCGGCCGAAAAGTATGCTCGAGGGTTGGAAATGCGCGAGCGGGTACTGGCGGAAAGGCTCTGATAGCCCCTATCCACCCGCCCCACCGGGGCGGGGATTAGTGTGCCGTACTCGGCAGCGCCGTCTGCTAGCCTTACAGTGTTGCCCGGCATCGCGCCGAGTGGGGTTAAAAGGGAGAACTCATGACATCTTTCAGTGAAAAAGGCGGCGGAACATTTGAAGGCATCAAGCTGCTGCTGTGCGAAAATCCCCTGCCGCCGATTGCGGAGGCCACTGCCGCGGCCCAGGCCGCTGTGCCGCACAGCAACTACTACACCGAGCCCTACTCGGCGCCGCTGCGCAAACTCATCAGCACACAACTCGGCGTGCCGGAGCGGCTGATCCACATCAATGCCGGCTCGGAATTGATCCTGCGCCAGTTGTTCGACCGCTTCGGCCAGCAAGTGCATTTACTGACGCCGACTTATGTGCTGTTTCCGGAGATTGCCAAGCGCTATACGGAGCAGCGCTTGCCGCCGGAAAGAGACTTTGCCTTCGATCTCGCGGACTTGGTCATACCCGACGGCACCAGCCTCGCCGTCATCGTGAATCCGAACAATCCCAACGGCGGCATCTTCGACATGGCCCCACTGCCGGGTCTGTTGCGCCGCCATCCCAAGACCCTCTTTCTGGTGGACGAGGCCTTCATCGGCCTGGCGGGGCAGTCGGTGGCGCATCTTGTGCCCGAGCACCCCAACCTGCTGGTGACCAGAACCCTGTCGAAGGCGCACAGCCTGGCGGGCTTCCGCATCGGCTACGGGATCTTTCCGGAAGCCATCGCCGACGATCTCAACAGCCACAACGACGCCTATCCGCTCGCGCGCCCCAGCCAGGCGGCGGCGATTGCCACGCTGCAGCACGAAGACCAGATTCACGCCCGCGCCGCGCAACTGCACGAATGGACCGTGGAACTCGCCGCCACCTTGCGCACCCTGGGCGTGAAGACCTATCCGACCCACACCTATTTCTTCCTCGCCGACCTC
>Ga0105101_10001264_pt1 | contig 10957 bp, 10 predicted proteins | sample PPLLak21cMay2015_2_FD_87037 | JGI IMG/M metagenome (GOLD analysis project Ga0105101, IMG submission 87037) | Freshwater sediment microbial communities from Prairie Pothole Lake near Jamestown, North Dakota, USA - PPLs Lake P8 Core (1) Depth... | ecosystem: Environmental > Aquatic > Freshwater >...
CTGCGCGAGCTGGAGAAGGCGATGCCGGCCGACGCGATGGTCTCCACCGACATCGGCAACATCTGCCAGATCGCCAACAGCTACCTCAAGTTCGAGCGGCCGCGCAGCATGTTCGGCGCGATGATGTTCGGCAACTGCGGCTACGCCTTCCCGACCATGATCGGCTGCAAGGTGGCGGCGCCCGATCGCGCCGCGGTCGCCTACGTCGGCGACGGCGCCTGGGGCATGAGCTTCGGCGAGATCCTCACCTGCGTGCGCGAGAAGATCCCGGTCACCGCGGTGGTGTTCAACAACGAGCAGTGGGGCGCGGAGAAGAAGAACCACGTCGACTTCTACTCGAACCGTTTTCTCGGCGTGAACCTCGAGAACCCGAGCTTCGCGGGCATCGCCAAGGCGATGGGCGCCGAGGGCATCCGGGTTGACAAGCTTTCAGACGTCGGCGCGGCGCTGCGCGACGCGTGCAAGGCGCAGAAGGAAGGCAAGACGACGATCGTCGAGCTGATGTGCACGCGCGAGCTCGGCGACCCGTTCCGGCGCGACGCGCTGAAGCTGCCCAAGCGGCTGCTGCCAAAATACAAGGCTTATTCAACGTCCTAGCCGCCGCAGGCGGCCCCGGGGCGCTCGCCTGGTGTTTCGCCGTGATCTTCGTCGCCTACGCGCTGCGCGGGGCGACGGGCTTCGGCGCCGGCGTGGTCTCCATCCCGCTGCTGCTGCTCGCGCTGCCGCTGCAGGTCGTCATCCCGCTCGTCACCGCGATGGGCATGATCGCCTCAGCGGGGCAGGTGGTGCACCAGCGCCGCTGGGTCGACTGGGCCGCGGTGCGCGGGCTCTTTCTTCCCTCGGTGCTCGGCGTGGCGGCGGGGCTCGCGCTCTTCGCCGTGCTGGATGCGGAAGTGCTGCTCAAGGCGCTGGCGGTCTTCATCATTGGCTATGCGCTATGGGGCTATCTGCCGAAGAAAAAGGGTCCTGACCCCTTTTCTCCGTGGCTCGCCCCACTCGCAGGCGCGCTCGGCGGCTTCGTCGCGACCGTGTTCGGCGGCATGGCCGGGCCGCTCTACGTCGTCTACCTGCGCTCGCGCGCGCTCGACAAGGCGAGGTTTCGCGCCACCATGTCCTTCGCGCTGGTGTGCCTGTCCTCGCTGCGCGCCGCCGGCTACGGCGGCCTGGGCTTCTACGACGCGCGGGTGCTCTGGCTGCTCGCGGCGGCGCTGCCGGTGCTCGTCGTGGCGATGATCGCCGGCGACCGCTGGCACGCAAGGCTCGACGAGGCACGTTTCGGCCACGTCGTCGCGGCGCTGCTCGTAGTGAGCGGCCTGGCCCTGCTGTTCAAGTAGCCCTTTTCCGCAGCTGCCTGAAGATCGGGTAGACGATGGTCAGCAGCGCGATGACCATGATCGTGCCGCTGATCGGCCGGGTGAAGAACACCGTCCAGTCGTTGCCGAAGCTGATCATGGTGGTCATGAAATTGGTCTCGGCGAGCGGCCCGAGGATCACGCCGAGCACCATCGGGGTGATCGGGAAGCGGAAGCGCTCGCACAGGTAGCCGATGACGCCGAACACCACGATCAGCCACACGTCGGTGATGTTGTTGCGCGCGGCGAAGGCGCCGAGGATGCAGCACATGACCACGTAGGCCGAGACGATGACTTCCGGCAGCTCGAGCACGCGCACGAGATACCTCGCGGCGAAGTAGCCGATCACGCACATGCCGATCACCGCGACGAAGATCGACGCGAACACCGCGTAGACGATCTCGCGCGAGGTCTCGAATACCTGCGGCCCGGGCTGCAGGCCGTGCAGCAGGAAGGCGCCGAGGATGATGGCGGTGGCGCCGCTGCCGGGAATGCCCATGGTCATGAGCGGGATCATCGCCCCGCCCACCGACGAGGTGGCGGCGGTCTGCGGCGCGACGATGCCTTCGGGGATGCCGCTCCCCATCAGCGCCTTGCGCCGCCCGTACTGCGCCTCGACGCCGTAGGAAAGGAAGGAGGCCACGGTGGCGCCGGCGCCGGGCACCAGGCCGATCAGGATGCCGAGCAGCGTGCCGCGCGCGTAGGTGCCTTTCACCGCCGCCGCCTCGCGCAGGCTTGGCAGGCGCGTGCTCGCTTCGCCGGCCGACTGCAGCGGGATCGAGCGGAAGCGCTGCTCCATGCGCACGAACACCTCGCCCAGGCCGAACGCGCCGACCATCACCACCAGGTAGTCGATGCCGTCGGAGAGGATCGGCACGCCGAAGGTGAAGCGGTGCGCGCCGTAGGTGTCGTCGACGCCGACGGTGGCGACGAGCAGGCCCGCGCAGAGGCTGATCAGCGCGTTGGCGAGCGAGGCGCCGCCGAGCGACACCACGCTCGCCAGGCCGAAGAAGATGATGGCGAAGTACTCGGGGGTGGAGAAGGTGAGGGCGATGCGCGCCACCGGCTGCGCCAGCGCCACCATCACCGTGGCGGCGGCGAGCCCGCCCACCAGCGCCGCGCTGAGCGTCCAGCCGAGCGCCTTGGCCGCCTCGCCCTTGCGCGCCATGGCGTGGCCGTCCCACAGCATCGGCACGTCGATCGGCTCGCCCGGGACGTGGAAGAGGATCGAGGTCCAGGCGCCGGCGTAGGTGCCGGCGACGTACATCGCGGTGAGCAGGATGATCGCCGGGGTGACGTGCATCGAGTAGGTGAACGGCAGCGCCAGCACCACGCCCATCACCAGCGTGAGGCCGGGCAGCACCGCCACCAGCAGGCCGAGCACCAGGCCGACGAAGAGCGCCGCGAGGTTCGCCGGCGCGAACACGTGCACGAAGCCGACGCCGAGCGCCTGCAGCACCTCCATCATCTAGCGGATGCCCATCAGCCGCATCAGCGCGATCGTCACCTGCGCGAACGGCTCGGCGCCGATCGGCAGCGACACGTACACCACCTTCATGAAGAAGAACATCATGGCGAGCGTGCCGACCACGCTCGTCGCCGCGTTGACGAGCCAGCGGCGGTAGCCGCCGAGCGCGATGAAGGCGAAGACGTAGGGCGCCGTGGCGAGCACGAAGCCCAGGCGCTGGATCAGCCAGACGTAGGCCGCGGTGAGCGCGATGCCGCCGAGAAGGAGCGGCAGGCTCTTCGGCGCCGCGGGCTCGGCGGCGTCCGGGTGCGCCTGCTCGGTGCGCTCGACCATCTCCTGCAGCACGCCGGCCGCGCCGCCGCGCCATTGCGGCGAGACGAGCACGCGCACGACCTCGTAGACGCAGATCGCCAGCATCAGGCCGAGGACGAGCTTCGGCCAGACATCGGGCCCGAGCGTGCCGGGCCGGCGGTGGAAGTCGATCTGCGTGGCGGCGTAGAAGAGCCACGCGGCGAGGGAGCCGACGAGCGCGTAGGGCAGGACGCGGACGAGCGCTCGTCGCACGCCGCGGTCTACGGCAGGCGGTCGGGGACGAGCGTCGCCACCGGCTCGGAGATCTCGTAGACGCTCGCCACCGCGAGGTCCGGCCCGTAGGGCACGCGGTCTCGCTCGGCGCGCCGGCGCAGCCGCTCCTCGTGCACTTCGAGCACGTCCTTCGGGAAGGGCATGGCGCCCGGATCGAGGATGCGGAAGCAGCCGTCGATGTCGCGCGCCGGCAGCACGCGGCTCTTCACGTGGCGGTTGGGCGACCAGGGAATGTCGAGCACGCCCGCCTCGAAGGCGCGCACGCTGCCCACCGCGGCGTCGCCGTCGCCCATCTCGAGCACCTTGTCGACGATGGCGCGCACCTCGCGGCGGATGAGGTCCTTCTCCGCCTCGAAGGCGGCGAGGCCGTCGAGGCGGATGCCGCGCGCGAGGTAGATCGCCATGCGCGTGGTGCGCAGCCCTTCGGCGTTCGCCTTCGGCGTCGGGATGCCGTACGCCTCGTGCGTGGACTTGGTGGTGACGCTCGCCGCGCCGGAGATGGCGGCGAGCGTGCCGCCGTAGCTGATGAGGGCGGCCGCCTGCGCCTCGTCCTGCGGCCAGGCGCCCATCCAGTGCAGCAGCGTCACCGGCGTGAAGACGTCGCGGTAGCCCTTCTTCGCCAGGTATTCCTGGCAGAGCTCCTTGCAGACCACGGTCGCCGCGGCGTCCTGCACGAGGTGCAGCGTCTCGCCCATCTCGAGGCCGTAGTTGCGCACGCCCTGGCCGGCGGCGAGCAGGCAGTCGAGCACCGCGGTGATGATGGCGATCGAGGGCGGGATGTTGGTGCCGGTGAGGAACCCGGGCTGGCGGCGGTGCAGCTCGACCCCCGCGTCCTGGTACATCGCCACCAGGCGATCGAGGTACTGGTAGTTGCGGATGCCCTCCTCGATGGAGAGCTCCTTGATATAGGACACGGTGTAGGCGATGCCCGAGCCGAGGTAGCCCGAGTAGCCGGCGGCATAGCCGATCTCGCCGGTGAGCTTCGGCATCGAGGTGCCGGTGAGCATGATCGCGGGCTTGTCGATCGCGTCGATGAGCCGCCGCGCGTACTCGACCCCGTAGTTCACCATCGGGTAGCCGTTCAGCATCGAGCGGCCCATGCGCTCGCTTTCCTCGATGCCTTTCTGCGCTAGCTCCCAATGCTCGTTGCGCGTGTAGCTGTCGGTGGTGGTGGGGACGATGTCGGCGTGGCCGTCGCGATCCAGAATTTCCATCAGCGCCTTCTGCAGCTCGAAGGTGCCGAAGCCGCCGCGCGGCTGCGTCAGGCAGCGGCCCTCGGCCTGCGCGGCGCGCAGCACCGCGGCGAGCTGCTTGTGGCGGGGGAGCGACTTGTGCCGCTCGACGCCGGCGGCGAAGTCGACATCCTTGCCGGTCGGCCAGCGCGCGAGGTTCTCGCGCCGCATCGCGGCGAACGCGTCAGCGGGGACGCACGCTTCCGCCAGCGGCATCCGGGGCGAATTCCCGGTCGAGGTCGGTGAGGTTCGCGAGCGCAAGCTCGAGGGCGGCATGGGGTTCCACACTCTGCAGGAGGCCGCAAGCATACAGCAGGTACTCGCGGTCGAGCAGCAGCCGCGGCGCCACGGGCTTGAGCGCGAGCGGCTCGCGCGCGTCGGCGAGCGCGCGCGAGAGAATCGCGCGCGCGTCCGCGCTCGCCGCGAGCACGCCGCCGGTGCCGATCACCGCATCGACGCGGCGCAGGTCCTTGCCGTGCTGCACCGTCACCGGGCCGGTCGGCGTGTAGACCGTCTTCAGCGTGCCGCAGTGGCGCTGCACCGCGATGCCCACCGCGGCGCGCGCGAGCGCATGGTCCAGCGCCTTTTCGGTTGTGGTTACGGGAAGGTGCTCGGCGTTCGCGGTCAGATGCTTCACGAGGGCCTTTACTTCCTCTTCCCCAATGCCCGCATCCGCCGCGATCGCAGCGATGCCCGCCGCCTCGACGACGGTTGCCGCGTTGTGGCGCATGCCGAGGTCGCCCTCTACGGTGCGCTTCACGCGCGGCTCGGGAAGCCCCTGCGGGATGACGCCCGGGGCCGGCTCGCCGGGCGCCACGGAGTGCACATCCGTGGTGGCCCCTCCCGGGTCGACGACCAACACCGAACCCAGCGCGCCGTCGGCGACGAGGCGCGCGCCTTCGAGCACCGCGGCGGGCGTGGGCATCACCACCGCGTCGAACTCGGCCGCGGCGCGGTCGATGCCCTTCGCGTGCACGATGCGCTCGATGAAGACGCTGCGGATCGCCGCGCGCGCCGGCTCGATGTCCAGCACGTTGAATTCCGGCATCACGTTTTCAGTGAAGATTGCTGTTTTCGAGCTGAGGAGCCGCCGCGCCTCGTCCGCCGCGCCGCGGTTTCCCGCGTAGACGATCGGGCAGGCGAGGCGGCTCGCGCCGAGCGCCGCGGCATTGTGCAGCACGACTTCCATGTTGCCGCCGTCGGTGCCGCCGGCGAGGAGCACGATGTCCGGCGCCAGGGCCGTTATCTTCTCCAGGTCGTTTTCCGTCAGGCGATAGGCAAAGGTGCCGACCAGCTTCGCGCCCGCGCCGAGCGCCGCCTGCCGCGCCGCTTCCGCGGTGAGCTCGCGCACCAGCCCGATCGTCACCATGCGCAGCCCGCCCGCGGCGCTGCTCGAGGCGAGGCGGTAGCGAAAGCGCGGCAGCTTCCCGGCGCGCCGCTCGAGGTCTTCGAGGGCGGCGCGCATGCCGACGTTGATGTCGGTCGTCACCGTCGAGGGCCCCTGGCCGGAGCCGATCAGCCGCCGGGCCTCGAGGTCGACCGCGCGCAGCTTCGTGTAGGTGCTGCCGAAATCGATGAGGAGGGCGGAATTCAAAATGTAACCGATCGGTTACATTTTGTGCTTTTTGGCACGGCTCTCCATGGCCGGCAGGTCCTGTGCCAGCCACTCCAGCACCGCTTCGCTGCGCGTGCCGGGCGGGGCGACGCGGTCGAAGCCCATGGCGAGGTAGGTCTGCTCGGTCTCGGCCCAGGAGCGCTTGCCGACCACGAGGTTGCCGCCGACGTAGAGCAGGATGTCTTCCAGGCCCGCCTCGGTGCACAGGTCGCGGAAGCCGCGGCAGTCGAGCTCGCCCTGCCCGTAGAGCGAGGAGACGAGGATCGCGCCCGCGCGCGTCTCCACCGCCGCCCTTACGAAGTCGGCGGCGGGGGTGAGGGCGCCGAGCGAGACGACCTTGTAGCCGGCCTTCTCGAGGGCCATCGTCAGGATGCGGTTGCCCACGATGTGGGTGTCGGAGCCGATGACCCCCGTGACGATGGTCCCGGAGGGCATTATGTCCAGGCCAGCGCCCTTACTTCTTGATGGCGAACTTCTGCATCGCCTTCAGCTCTCCCTGCAGGAAAGCGCGCGCGCGCGCCGCCGGCACGAAGCTGTTCGCGTCGGCGTACTGGTCCGCGAGGTAGTCCTTGTACTCCTGGGTCGCCGCCGCCTTGGCGAGCGCGTCCGAGATCACCTTGACTCGCTTTGGATCGGTGCCGGCGCGGAACATGACGGCGCGGAACTGGTTGATGACGATGTCGTAGCCGAGCTCCTTGCTTGCCGGAACGTCCTTGAACGCCGGGAAGCGCTCGTTGGCGAAGATGATGACCGGCCGCATCTTCTTCGACTCGAGGAAGCTCTTCACGTCGCCGAGCTGCTCGTACAGGATGTCGGCGTGCCCGCCGAGGATCGCCGTATAGCGCTCCGCCGGCTTCGCGAAGGGCACGGACACGAGCTTGATGCCCTTCTTCGCGAAATAGTTGACGTGCATGTCGTCGGGGCTGCCGAAGCCGGTAATCCCCACTTTCAGCGGGCGCTTCTTGCCCTCGCGCTCGACGTCGGCCCAGGTCTTCAGGTTGTCGGCCGAGGTGAAGAACGCCGAGGGCTGCTTGATCATGATCGCCGCCGGCGTGATGTCCTTCAGGCTCCACTTGGTGCTCGCGTCGGTGAGCAGGCCGAAGGTGTCGCCGGTCATGACCGACATCGTGTAGCCGTCGGCGGGCGCGGTGAGCATCTTGTTCAGGCCGGTCTGGCCGGTCGCGCCGGGGACGTTGATCACCGGCAGCGAGGCGCCCAGGTCCTTCTCCATCAGCTGCGCGCTCTTGCGCGCGACCTGGTCGGCGCCGCCGCCCGGTCCCCAGGGCACGATGTACTCGATCGGGCGCGACGGATACTTCTCCTGCGCCTGCACCGCTGCTGCGCCGCAGGCCACCAGCACCGCGGCCAATCCGATTTTCGTGAAGTTCATGACTCCTCCTCGTTTTAAATGCGTAACAACAATTTGCCCTTGGTCTTGCCCGCCTCGAGGTAGCGATGCGCGTCAGCGGCCTCGGCCAGCGGATACTCGCTGTCGACGGTGACGACGAGTTTGCCCGTACGCCACGCGGCAAACAAGTCCGCCGCGCGGCCGCCGAGCTCCTCGGCGGTGGCGATGTAGTCCGCGAGGTGGGGCCGCGTGAAGAACACCGAGCCCGCCTCGCCCAGCTCGAGGGGCTCGATCGACTGCACCAGCCCCGAGGCCCCGCCGTAGTTGATGCACACCCCGCGGCGCCTGAGGCTGCGGATGCTGCGCGCGATGGTGTCCTTGCCGATGGCGTCGTAGACCACGTCGACGCCCCGGCCGCCGGTGAGGCGCATCACCTCCTCGCGGAAGTCCTTCTCGCGATACAGGATGACGTGGTCGGCGCCGCGCGCCTTCGCGATCTGCGCCTTCTCCGCGCTCCCTACGGTGGCGATGACGCTCGCGCCGCGCAGCTTGGCGCACTGCACAAGAAGCTGGCCGACGCCGCCTGCGGCGGCGTGCACGAGGCAGGTGTGCCCCTTCTCGAGCGGGAAGGCCGAATGGCTGAGGTAGTGCGCCGTCAATCCCTGCAGCATCAGAGTCACGGCGATGGGCGAGGGCACGTCGTCGGGCACGCGCACCAGCTTCCACGCTGGAACGGCCGCATATTCCGCGTACGAGCCCCGGGTGATGCAATACGCAACCCGCTCTCCCGTGGACAAAGTCCCGATGCCTTCCATGCCGATCACCATCGGCAGCGGGGTCTTGTAGGTCTGCGAGCGCGCGTAGTGGCCGCTGCGCATGTAGACGTCGATGAAGTTGATGCCGGCGTACTCGAGCTTCACCAGCGCTTCGCCCGCTGCAGGCTGGGGGACCGGGGCGTCGATCAACGCCAGCTTCTCGGGTCCGCCGAACTCGGTGACTGCGACCGCTCTCATCTGGTCTCCACGATGTAAGGCGCGAGGCGCTCGCGCGCGAGCTGCGGCACGAATCCCGGCTGAAGGAGCAGGGCGCCCGAGCGTACCTCGAGCGCTTGCGTGAGCAGCCCGGCGCGGGCGCGGAGGAAGCCGTTCATCTCGCCGGCATTGTCGATGTGCCGCGCGGCGACGCAAGCCTCCATCCAGCAGCCGAGGTCGCAGGCGACGCCGTTGCCGAGCACCGGGCTCATGCCGAGCGTGCGGATGCGCTCGAGCGCGGCGCCGAGCACGTCGAGCGAGCCGAGCTTCATGAGCTTGAGCTTGACGAAGCGCGCCGCGGCGAGGTCCGCGGCGCGCTGGATCTCCTCCAGCCCGTAGATCGACTCGTCGAGCATCATCGGCACCCGGGCGGCGCGTACCACCGCCAGGTGGCTGTCCCAGTCGCCGGCGCGGCAGGGCTGCTCGACGAGCTCGATGTCCGCCGGGTCGAGCCCGCGGGCGAACGCGACGCCCTGCGCGGCGCTGTAGGCCTGGTTCGCGTCGATGCGCAGCTTCGCCTTTCCTGCCGAAAGCTTCTGCACGCAGCGGACATGCGCGAGGTCCTTCTCCACGTCGAAGCCCACCTTGATCTTGAAGGTGCGGTAGCCCTCGGCGTAGAGGCGCTCGAACTCCGCACGCACCTTGTCGTCCTCCTTCTCGTTGATGCCCGCGAGGAGCCGCACCGCCTGCTCCCGTCCCGGAGAGAGGTAAGCGTTCCCCTCGAGCATTTCCAGCGCGGTCGCGAATGCCGTCACCGTAAACGGATGTTTCTTCACCAGTGGCTTGAGGAGGGCATGTGCAGCCCCCAGGTCGAAGCCCTTCAGGCGCCCGGCGATCTCGCCCGCCTTGGCCCAGCTGCCCTCGATCGTTTCCTCGGTGTAGCCGGTGAGGACGGTCGCCTCGCCCAGCCCCGTCGCGCCGCCCCCGGCCTCGCATTCGACGACGAGGGTGTCGAAGTGCTCGACGGGCCGGAACGACAGGCGGTAGGGCGCCTTGAGCGGCACCTGCAGCCGGGTGATTCGAACCTGCGCAAGACGGGGCATCTCGGCCGAGTCTACAATTCCATCCGCTCCCCATGGGTGCAATACTCGAAACCAATCTTCTGATCGAGCGCGCGCGCGCCGCGCAGGCCGCCTACGAGCGCTCGAGCCAGGAGCATCGCGACGACGTCGCCACCGCGTGCGGCTGGGCGATCATGAAGCCGGAGAACAACCGCGCGCTCGCCGAGCTCGCCGTGCGCGACACGGGCCTGGGCAACGTCGCCGACAAGATCGCCAAGAACCACAGGAAGACGCTCGGGCTGCTGCGCGACCTCAAGGGCGTGCGCACCGTCGGCGTGATCGCCGAATACCCGGAGCTCGGCGTTACCGAGATCGCGCGGCCGGTCGGCGTAGTGGCCGCGATCACGCCTTCGACCAATCCCGGCGCGACGCCCGCCAACCAGATCATCAACGCGCTCAAGTGCGGCAACGCGGTCATCCTCGCGCCTTCGCCCAAGGGCTATTCCACCTGCGCGCTGCTTCTTGGCTTCATATATAAGGAATTTGAAAAAATTCACGCAGACCCGGATCTCGTCCAGGTCCTGCCCGCCCCGGTGACCAAGGAAGCGACGCACGAGCTGATGCGCCAGTGCGACCTCATCGCCGCCACCGGCTCGCAGTCGAACATCCGTGCCGCCTACTCGAGCGGCAAGCCGGCGATCGGCGTGGGGCAGGGGAACGTGGTGTCGATCGTCGACGCGAGCGCCGACCTCGCCGATGCCGCGGCGAAGATCGCGCGCTCCAAGACCTTCGACAACGCGACGAGCTGCTCCTCCGAGAACTCGGTCGTCATTCTCGCGAGCGTCTACGACGCGATGCTGAAGGCGCTCGGGAAGCAGGGCGGCGTGATGCTCGACGCAGCCGAGAAAGCGAAGCTGCAGGCGGTGATGTTCCCGGGTGGCAAGCTCTCGCCGGCGACCACCGCGCAATCGGGCGAGCGCATTGCGGGCCTTGCTGGTCTTTCTCACCATGGAAAATTTCTCATGGTGGAAGAAACAGGGACCGGCCCGGCATACCCGTTCTCAGGCGAGAAGCTGGCGCCGGTGCTGGCGGTGTACCGGGCGAAGGATTTCGACGAAGCGTTCGCGACTACCCGCCGCATCTACGACTACCAGGGCAAGGGCCATTCCGTGTCGCTGCACACGCGCGACGAGGCGCAGGCGATGCGCCTGGGCCTCGAGATGCAGGTGGCGCGCGTCATCGTCAAACAGGCGCACTACATCGCCACAAGCGGCAGCTACGAAAACGGCCAGCAGTCCTAGCTCTCGATGGACACCGGCTACCGA
>Ga0105101_10001265_pt1 | contig 10953 bp, 8 predicted proteins | sample PPLLak21cMay2015_2_FD_87037 | JGI IMG/M metagenome (GOLD analysis project Ga0105101, IMG submission 87037) | Freshwater sediment microbial communities from Prairie Pothole Lake near Jamestown, North Dakota, USA - PPLs Lake P8 Core (1) Depth... | ecosystem: Environmental > Aquatic > Freshwater >...
GGGCAGAATCGGTTTCCAGGAGGCATTGAAAGAGTTCGAAGCCGGGCTGATAAAATCACAACATATGGAACTCCTTTGTTGTGAGGGGTGTATCATGGGCCCGGGATTATCTAAGAATGGCAAACAATACAACAGAAGGACCCTGGTAAGCGCTTATGCCAACCGGAAGATGCAGGAAATCGATAATTCGGAATGGCAGAGTGCAATTGATGAGTTTTCTTCACTTGATTTTTCGATCCGTCACAGGGCTGATGAACACAGGGACGATCTTCCCCAAGAGGAAAGCATCAATGAGGTCCTTATCTCAATGGGTAAACTTACAAAAAAGGACCAGCTTGACTGTGGTGCATGTGGCTACGAAACCTGTATCGAACATGCCGCTGCTATTAAAAAAGGACTTGCCGAAGTGGAGATGTGCCTGCCCTATACAATTGAAAAGCTGCATAAATCGGTCAGTGAACTTGCCCTGTCAAATGAAAAGCTGAGTTCCATGCAGCAGGCCCTTAAACAATCGGAAAAGCTGGCACATATGGGACAACTCTCTGCCGGTATCGCTCATGAGCTTAATAATCCGCTGGGTGTTGTGATCATGTACAGTAACATACTGCTTGATGAATGCAAACCCGGGGACCCGGTAAAGGAGGATCTGATGCTGATTGTCGAGCAGGCTGCACGATGCAAGAAAATTGTCGCGGGACTTCTCAATTTTGCCAGGAAAAACCAGGTCAATCATCAGCTGGTTAGCATTAAAACGCTCGTTACCAGCAGTCTTGAGAGTGTTATTGTGCCCGACAATGTGAAAGTTCAGGTCAATGACAGGAGCACGAATCCGGAGGCTATGCTGGATCCGGAACAAATGATCCAGGTTTTGACAAATCTCATAAAAAATGGCATCGATGCTATGCCTGAAGGTGGTGAGATCAATATCGCGCTCGAAGACTCCTTAAGTGATGTCGGTATTACCATAGGCGATACAGGCACCGGTATAAAGGAAGAAGACCGGGTGAAAATTTTTGAACCGTTTTATACTACAAAGGGACTCGGACATGGAACAGGGCTTGGACTAGCGACTGCCTATGGGATAGTAAAGATGCATAAGGGACAGATAAACGTGGAATCCAATACCGATCCGCAGAAAGGCCTTACAGGCACCAGGTTTAAGATTGTGTTGCCAAGGAGGAAAGAGTGAGGGATTAAGATAGTGTTAATAAAATAACAATAACTCAGAAATAATTGTTATATTACTACGAACAAACGAAGCATTAGAAATTTAAGAGAAGATGAAGAAGAGTGATTTCACGATACTTGTGGCGGATGATGATCCCGATTACCTTTTCCAGACAGTTTTCAATCTGAACAAAGCCGGGTATAAGACTGTAACGGCTGAGAGTCAGGCAGAGGCAGAAGCTGTAATAGCAAAGTTCAGGCCTGACCTGGCGATCTTTGATCTTATGATGGAAAGTGACGACAGCGGTTTTATACTTTGTTACAAGATCAGGCGGAAATACCCCGATGTACCTGTGATCCTTGCAACTGCTGTATCGCGTGAAACCGGAATGACATTCAGCCTCGACTCCGAAAAGGAAAAGTCATGGATCAGAGCTGATAAGTATCTTGAGAAAGGAATCAGGCCAGAGCAGCTCGACCAGGAAATAATGATACTCTTAAAACTCTGAAAGATGGCAGTTTTAAAAGTGCTTGTCATTGATGATGAACCGGGAATTCGGTCAGGTGTTACACGTATCCTGAAAGATTTCCATGTCACCTATCCGTTTATGGATGAGGACTATACATTTGAATCAATTGAAGCTCCCACCGGCGAGGATGGGATTACGATAATCGAACGTGATAAGCCTGATGTTATTCTTCTCGACAATAAACTGCCCGGGATTCAGGGGGTGGAAGTGCTGGAATATATACGTGAGAAAAAATACGACATAGTGGTGGCGATGATCACATCTTACGCTTCACTCGATGTGGCTATCAAAGCAACCCGTGACGGTGCGACTGATTTTATACCAAAACCATTTACACCACAGGAGCTCAAATCGAGCATTGAGAATATAACAAAACAACTCTATCTCAAGCGTATTACCCGCAAGTTAACACAGGAGGGAAAACAGATAAGGTACCAGTTCCTTTCAGTTTTGTCGCACGAGCTGAAAGCCCCGCTAAATGCTCTTGAAGGATATCTGAGGATGATGCAGAATAAGGAAGCCGGTGACAGGATCGATGATTATGCTAACCATATCGACCGTTCTCTTCAAAGGATTCAGGGAATGAGGAACCTGATTATGGACCTTCTGGATTTTACCAAGATACGTCTTGAGAAAAAAGAGGGCAGGATCATAAAGGTTAACCTGGCTGAAGTTGCTTCAGGAGCCATCTTTGCAGTCAGGCCATATGCCATTCAGAGGGAGGTGAGTATTAATCTTGATATAAAGTCGGAAACAATCATCATGGCCGACCCTGCCGATATGGAGATAATTTTTAACAACCTCATCTCAAATGCAGTGAAGTATAACAAAGTTGGAGGCAGGGTTGATATTACAATTGATACAACAGGAAGTGAGGCTGTGATAATAGTCGCCGATACAGGTATCGGAATAAAAAAGAGTGACACTGAAAACCTTTTCACGGAGTTCGTCAGGATTAAGAATGAAAAAACAAAAGATATATCCGGAAGCGGTCTCGGTCTTTCAATTGTAAGAAAGGTGGTCGAGCTGTACTTCGGGACCATTCAGGTGGACAGCACACCGGATATCGGAACGGTATTCACCGTAAGAATACCGAAAAAATCAGTAAATATAAATTGAAAAGCTATGAAACTACCAGGCAAAACTATTGAAAGACTTAGCGAATACAGAAGGACACTTCTGGGATGCCTGAATGAAAGGAAGAATTTTATCTTCTCACATGAACTGGCTGCACGTCAGCATATTACAGCTGTACAGGTGCGCCGCGATCTTATGCTTATCGGTTATACATCAGTTCATCGCAAAGGGTATGACGTAAAGGAACTTATCGAAAAGATAGGCACCATTATTGATTCGGAAACAAGCCTGAATGTGGCAATACTTGGAATTGGTAATCTTGGAAGGGCTGTTGCCGGATACTTCAAGGGAAAAAGGTCTAAACTGAGCCTTGTGGCTTCATTTGACAACGATCCGCAGAAAGTCAACAAGGTAATTTCGGGAGTCAAATGCTATCCTCTTGATGAAATGGATAGGATGATTAAGGAACTTGATATCAGGATAGCGATTCTGGCAGTTCCTGCAGATTTTGCAATAGAGATTGCTGAAGAAGCGGTCCGGTATGGTATTAAAGGAATACTTAATTTTACTACTGTGCCCCTCAATGTACCGTCATGGGTTTATCTTGAAGAGTATGACATGATCACCTCAATTGAAAAAGTAGCATATTTTGTAAAGGAAAACAGCATTTAATCTGCAGCTTCCGGAATGAAAGTATTCAAAGGTTTTGAAGAAGCAACCGGAATTAAGAATCCTGTAGTTACAACCGGATCATTCGACGGTGTTCATATCGGACATAAAACCATCCTTAACCGGCTCAGGATGCTTGCCAGGAAATACGATGGTGAATCAGTGTTGATCACTTTCCACCCGCATCCGCGAAAAGTGCTCTACCCTGAAAGTGCCGGAAAAGGTTTGAAACTTATAAATTCTCAGGAAGAAAAACTCAAACTTCTCAGGGAAACAGGCCTTGATAATGTAATTAATGTAGAATTCACAAAGGAATTCTCAAAAATCACAAGTGAGCAGTTTGTAAGTGAATACCTGCACGGGCTGCTGAAATCGAAGGTAATTGTTGTGGGATTCAATCATCATTTCGGATTTAACAAGGAGGGTGATTACAAACATCTCTGGGAATGGAGGAGCAAATATAATTTTGAAGCAGAAGAGATCCCTGAACAGGAGGTTCAGCATGAAACGGTAAGCTCCACGAAAATTCGCAAGGCAATCAGCGAGGGTTACATACAGCGGGCTAATGCATATCTTGACCATTATTACCTTGTTTTGGGAAATCCGGAGAAATTTGAATTTTCCGGATCCACGGAAATGCCTCCGCTGGTCAGGATTCCGGTTTTTGAAGAATGCAAACTGCTACCTGCAGCAGGGTTATATGCAGTAACAGTTATTTCGCACCAGCTTAATTCCAAAGGAATGGCAATTACATCGGATTGCCCGGATCAGAAACCCGAACTGCTGGTTCATATATTTGATAATATGGATGCATTCATTGATATAAATACTTCCGTTCTGTTTCATAAAAAAATACATGGTGCTGTTGAACTGTCTGATGCCGGAACTGCTCACATGCTTAATGCTGCACTGGACGAAATATCGGAGCTTATCTACTGATATGTATCCTTTTCTTTACTCGATTTTCTGAGTATCTTTGCACCTGATTTAAAATACTAATTCAAATGCGGTTCTCACCGGAAAAACTAAAGATTCCTGATCAGCGAATGAAAACATTCATTGATCCGGACGAAATATGGGATCTGATAAATAATGTAAAACCTGATAAACGGAGAGTACTGGATGTAATTTCAAAGTCGCTTGATAAACACCGGCTGACACTTGAGGAGACTGCTGTCCTTATTAATAGCGCCGGCACTGAACTTTTCGAGGAGATAAGGGAGGGCGCCAGGGAACTGAAAAAGAAGGTTTACGGAAACAGGATCGTACTTTTTGCGCCACTCTATGTTGGCAACAGGTGCACCAATAACTGCCAGTATTGCGGATTCAGGATCTCAAATAAGGAAGCCATAAGGAAAACCCTCAGTGACGAGGAGTTAATTCATGAAGTTGAAGCTCTGGAGGATAATGGTCAGAAACGATTGATCCTTGTATACGGTGAGCATCCGGAGTATTCTCCGGAATTCATTGCACATACAGTGAGAACTGTATATGGTGTGAAAAAAGGTCATGGCGAAATACGGCGGGTAAACATAAATGCAGCACCTCTCGATATAGAGGGATTCAGAATTGTTGATGAATCGGGGATCGGGACCTACCAGATATTTCAGGAGACCTACCATCCGGAAGCATACAGATGGTACCATCCCAGCGGAAAGAAGAAAGATTACGAATGGCGCCTTACTGCTCTCGATAGAGCCCAGGAAGCCGGTATCGATGATGTCGGGATCGGAGCTCTCTTCGGACTCTACGACTGGAGATTTGAGGTGCTCGGGCTTGTCCGTCATGCAAACCACCTGGAGGCCTGTTATAATGTTGGTCCGCATACTATCTCATTCCCCCGGATCAAAGATGCTCTGAGCCTGAACATTGATGGCAGGTACCAGACCAGCGACGAAAATTTCAAAAAGCTAGTCGCCATACTGAGACTTGCTGTTCCTTATACTGGTCTGATTCTTACTGCAAGAGAAGCTCCTGAAGTCCGGCGTGATGTGATGCAATATGGTGTTTCTCAGATAGATGGTGGAACTAAGCTTGAGCTTGGTTCATATTCCGAATCAAAGAATGAATGGCAAAACCTGAATCGCGAGCAGTTCAGGATAAATGATCCTCGGACCCTGGCCGATGTGATTGACGAGCTCCTTACGAATGATTATATACCCTCTTTCTGCACCTCATGTTACCGGATGGGAAGAACAGGTGAACATTTTATGGAGTTTTCGGTACCCGGTTTCATTAAGCGGTTCTGTACTCCCAATGCAATCCTGACCCTTTCGGAATATATTTGTGATTATGCCCGTGATGATGTCGCTGTGAAGGGATGGAAAGCGATCGAAAAGAATCTTCAGCAACTCGAGCCGGTAGTAATGGAGTCGACAAGGGAAAAGATTGAACGGATTAAATCCGGGGAACGTGATCTGTACTTTTAACGGTATAACGGCACAATGGTACAAAGGCTCAACGGCCAAAAACGCTAAACACTTAACTCTAAACATGATTTCATGATAAAAGTTATCGGAATAAAGATCATTGATCGCATTAAAGAGGCAGAACTTACACAGGAAGTATTATCAAAATATTCCTCAGTGATCACAACCAGGCTCGGATTTCATGAAGTGACAGATGAAGTTTGCAGTCGTGAAGCATATATAATCCTGCACCTGAAGTATGACCATTCCGAAGCAGCCGGCTTGCAAAAAGATCTTGAATCCATAGGCGGAATTCTTATAAGAGAGATGATTTTCTCAGACAAATCTCCAAAGCAGGAAATACAGAATTCCGATGGTTTGATCGAGATCCTTGGCCTGCTTGTTGAAAGAAACCAGGAAGTGATCCTTGCCGTTCAGAAAATACTCACAGCCTATGGCTGTAACATACGAACCCGTCTTGGAGTAAATGAAGTCTTCTTTGGCTTACCGGCAGGATTGATCATCCTTGAACTGACCGGCGATCAGAAACAACGCGACCTCCTCGAAAAAGATCTCGCCTCTCTCAGACAAGTCCACGTCAGAAAAATGATCTTCTGATTTGCCTTATCCCCTTAACGCCTTAACGCTGTTTCACCGTTGCACCATTGCGCCGTTGCGCTGTTGCGCCGTTGCACCGTTGCACCGTTGCACCGTTGCACCGTTGTGCCGTTGCGCCGTTGCACCGTTGCACCGTTAAAGTATCTGCCCGAAGAACACCGCATTCATAAATATCTTATTCGTTCCGTACCAGATCGCCCTGAAGTTTGTATTGTCATAAATGGAAATGATCCTGTTGTCATGGACTGAAACAAATGCTGAACCTTTAATCCTTTCGATATTATCTTTAGTGCAGTATCCGCTGAGCAGCGGATCTGAAGAATAGCTTGCCGGGTTATTGTAGATATCCGGATTTTTCTTCACTGCAGCTGTTCCTGTTTTAAACACCGGCAACAAGTCTCTAGTGTATCCATAGCATAGCGGATGACTAAGATCGAGCTTTACCTGAAAGATTGAACCCGGATTCTGTCTTGCCTGATTATCAAGAGATCTGTTAACATATTTGCCTTCTTTTCTGTCAGACTGAGCGGCGGGAACATTTTCGATATCAGCCAGCTTATTTCTTGATAACCAGCTATTTCCGCCTTTATATCCGATCACCGTACCTCCCTTTCTGTTCCATACCCTGATATTCTCAATACCGGCTTGATTAATATCCGGTGATCCTGCTACTATGAGGACATTGTAACGGTCAAGATCAACAGATCCGAACCTTGCAGCTGTAACCATAGTTACCGGTATCCTGAACCTCGTGTCGAACATGTGCCATATTTCGCCCACATCCGTGCTGCTTGCCCCGTCACCTGTAATCATCACTATGGAAGGCTTGTTAAGTACAATGAAGTTTCCGCTCCCCAGATCCATTCCCGTTTCAGTGAATCCTGTACTCACACCATAAACTGTTATAGCGCAATCTCGTGCGACTTTTTCAATCAGCTTTCCAAGTTCAGCCTTTGAAACAGGCTGATCTGCGACAGGTATCATTATTGTTCCAAATGAGAATTTGTGACTGAAGCTGCTGTTGCTGAAGGAAAATTCTTTTGCAGCAACCCTGGCAATGATTCCTGCATTCTGCAGTTCATAGAGAGCTTTGGGAGCCAGGTATTCATTCCATTCGAACAGATATGCATACGGATCTGCAACCGTGGCAACTAAACCTTCAAGTGATGGGAACTCTTCATGAGTGGCGCCTGTCAGTCCATCCATTTCTTTTAACGAGTTGATGGGTGCATACTGTATATTGAACGACATAGGGAGCACCCAGGTGGAGACATCATAGAAAGTGCTGTCAGTGAATTCCTTAATGGGGTCAAACAGACTTCTGATGAATCTGTATTCATTCTGTCTGAGAGATACTATAAAACTGTTCTCTGCTTTATAAAGCACACCGTTCCTGTTTATATCCTTAGCAAGTTTGTGAATCCTGATCTGGTGTCCTGCCAGGACGCGGACAAATTCCGAAAGCCGGTTATTGTCATCAGGTTCTGTGAAAACATATGCCTTTACAGGGTGCTTGTCTGCCAGTGTGAAGGCATCCTTATAAAACTTCCTGTGACTCTCAAGGAGTTTCTCTTTCATCGCCACTCCGGCTTCAAGTGTTGACAATGATACCGTGAGCTGATTTCTGATTGCAAATGGAAATGATAACAGCATTCCCGGAGTCTCCTTAAGGTGACCCTTTACACCGGCCTGTTCGTAGAGGATCCCCACCGAACCATGGATATCAGGGTAGGCAGAACCTTTGCCGACATAAAAGTCGTCATAGGCTTCTTCGGTGAAATAGAGGCTGCCTATCGCATTTAGATACTTCTCATGGTATTTTCCGATTTCTGCTGTAAGTTCCTGGTTATCAGGAGGAGTTAATGGATTGTTTCTGCTCTGGATCCCCGGCTGGTAAAAAAATGTGGCATTTGCGCCCTGTTCATGGTGATCGGTGTTGATATTGGGCCGCCACCTGTAAAAAGCAGCAACCCGGCCAATCGATTCAGGGTGCTGAAGCATTATATAATCCCTGTTAAGATCGAACCAGTAGTGATTGGTTCTGCCTCCCGGCCAGGTTTCGCTGAATTCCCAGGAGTTGGGATCGGGATTGTTGTTCAGGCTTTTTGTGAAATTTACCCATGTGGAGTGACGTTGCATCCCGTCGGGATTGAGGGCCGGATCGATCAGGATGACAGCATTTCTGAGCAGCTCATCTGTTTTTTGTCCTGCCCCGGCTGTAAGATAATATGCAACAAGAACCGATGAGTTCTGGGCACTTGATTCATTGCCGTGAACTCCGTATCCCAGCTTTATGAAAACAGGCATGTTTTTTATGTCAGACTTTGATGAATTCTCAGGATCGGACAGCTGCAGGTGCTGAATTCTCAGTTGTTCAAGATTTTTTAAATTTTCAGGTGAGCTGATTATAAGATGTCCCAGCGGTCGTCCTTCGTAGCTTCTGCCATATTCCTCCCAAACAGCTCTTTCCGACACTCTTGCAAGCTCAAGCATGTAATAATAAAGTTTGTCATGGGTAAGATGCCATTCCCCGATCTCATGTCCAAAGAACTGTTTTGGTGTCGGAATTGACGTATTATACGATATATCCTTCGGGAGATAATAGTCAGGTGAAACCTGTGCATTTGCGACAGGAATAAAGGTAGATAAAGCCAGAAGAAGGGTAATAATTCTCATATTTATATATTTAATTTGGTCTATAAATCTCTCTTAACCCTCTCGCCCTCTCGCCCTCTCGCCCTCTCTTCGTCTCTTAGTCCCTAAGTCCCCTTCTCCTGTCAAAATGCCTCGAATCCCCCCACTCACCGTATACAACTTCAGCATCCGCCAGACTTAGCCTTGCATCAAGACAGTTCTGGCAATCTTCAGCTGTATCATCAGTGCAGGGTTTGTTTTCATAAAGCTTGTAGCTATTGCGGTATTTTCCAGGAGTGATATTAGGCATAACGATATTTGCTCCGATCTTTATGGCTTTTTCCCTTCCGATGGAGTCAATAGCCTGAAGCGCAGTTGCTGCAACAATATTTATATCCTTCATCATTATCCTCAGGAGAGCTATCATTTTCAGGGTAAGATCAAATCTCTCAGCCGTCGGCAGCAGCTTGTCAGCATATTCTATCAGTGGGGTATCGGCATGTTCAATATATGGACCCATTCCGCACATATCGATATTAAAATCCCTCATAAAGAGCAGATCACCAGCAAGATCATCAAGTGTCTGAAAAGGTAACCCTATCATTACGCCGGTACCGGTCTGATAACCTATATCCTGAAGGTTTTTAAGACAATCAAGCCTTCGCTGGAAATCGTGCCTGTTGTTATTCGGGTGTATCCTGGAATAAAGGTCCTTATTCGTTGATTCGATACGTAAAAGATAACGGTGAGCTCCGGCATCGAACCATCTCTTATACACTTCAGGTTCCTGTTCGCCAACAGAAAGAGTTATTCCCAGTTCGCCGTTCGATAATTCTTTTATTTTATAAAGAAGGTTTTCAATCCTGTTGGTGACTGACCTGCTTTCCAGCTCCCCCGATTGGAGGGCAATCGATCCGTATCTGTTGTCATACGCAAATTTTGCCGCAACCAGGATCTCGTCATCGGAAAGGGTATATCGTTCGATATTTTTGTTCCCCTTCCTGATACCGCAATAGAGGCAATCTTTGCTGCATACGTTTGAAAATTCTATAAGCCCTCTGAACCAGACTTTATTGCCAATATTCTGAAGCTTTATCTCAGATGACTTCCTGAACAGCAGCTTTTTCTCCTCAGAATCAGTCTGAAGAAGTCTCACAAGATCACTTTTCGAATAATCGTCCTGTGCCAGAATCTCGCTGATTGTTTTTTCTTTCATAAGAATTTACGGATTGCAAATATAATAAAAGGGGGGTATCTTAGATTAAATGGTGATATAGTCTTGATTTTTTTTCACCTTTCCCCAAGACAGAGGACATCTTAAAAGATCTGATCTGATCGCTTATCCCGTAAAGGGGAACTAATCTTTATCGCCCTTTCGGATATTTTTTACTAATTCGCTTTCAGTCATAATTACAGCCAGGATCATTTGGTTAGATCCCAGATACCCGCTGCCCTTTCAAGCTCAATTAGTGCTGCAGTATATTCTAATAGTGCTTCCACATGATTTAATTGCAGCTCTATGTAAGTTCGCTGGGCATTCAAAACATCAATCAGTCCGCTTTCTCCATGCTGGTATGAATAAATACGTCCCTGAAGTATTTTACCGGCATCCTCAACCAGACCAAGATACTCCTGATAATCAATGGTATGCAATTTAAATTTAGTACTTACTGGAGAGTTTAAAGGCACAAATACTGTATCGCCCGTGGCTAAAATATTATTAGATTCGACAGGTTGATGCTTGCCTCTTATACGCTTACGATGATGTTCCATTCTGCCAGAGGTGCTGCTCCTGGTTTCACGATTACTGTCCTCGGAATTTTGGCAAGCAGCAAAAAAAACTAAAATGA
>Ga0105101_10001266_pt1 | contig 10952 bp, 6 predicted proteins | sample PPLLak21cMay2015_2_FD_87037 | JGI IMG/M metagenome (GOLD analysis project Ga0105101, IMG submission 87037) | Freshwater sediment microbial communities from Prairie Pothole Lake near Jamestown, North Dakota, USA - PPLs Lake P8 Core (1) Depth... | ecosystem: Environmental > Aquatic > Freshwater >...
CCGAAGGGCCGCGTAGGTCAGCGTGCTCTTGCCGACGCCCGCCGGGCCAACGAGCAGGATCACGGCATCGTCCCGCGCCACTGCCGCCGCATGCAGCGGCTGCCGGTCGAGACGGCTGATGACGAACAACGCGAGGCTCTCGAGAACACCATAGCGAAAGTGCTCCGCGTCATCGACCACGCGCGAAGAGACTCGTGCGTCGGCGCGCCGAGTCTCGAGCTCGGCAACAGCATGGACGCCCGGTCCGCTGATCGTGAGTCGGTGCCCCTCCACCTGGTACCGCAGGACGGCGCGGCTCCATGGTCCCGACGCGGCGCCGTCCTCTTCCACCTCGATCCGGACGACGAGCGGCTCCCACCCTGCCGGAGAGAACCCTGTGCTCGCGCGCCACGGTTCCAGCGCGTTCCGGGCGAGGGCGATCACCTGTTCCGCATTCGACTCGAATCGCGTGCGAATCCCGACGTAGGGAACTTCCCACGCATGCCATGGGCGTGACGCGGACACCGGGGACCTTTCCAATGGGCGAAGACTCCTGCGGCTGACCGGGACGCGGACCCGGGAGGATAAGCTATGCCGGCCCCGGGCGCGATCGCGACGGCCGCTCGCGTTCGGCGCCGTCCTGCCGATCCGGGTCCGACCGCGTGAACAGCAGGAGCAGCACCGCGCCCGCGAGGCCCACGGCCGCCGCGCCAGTGAACAGCGGACCGAACGGCAGCGCGCGGAGGATCAGGCCGCCGCCCGCGGCTCCGGCGATGCCGGCCACCTCCGTGGTGGCGTTACGCCAACTCGACACGGCCCCATGGCGCTCCGGTGGAGTGGACGAAAGCAGCAGTTCGTCGATGAGAGGGTTCGCCGCGGGCGACGCGATGCCTTGCACGAAATACAGCAACAGCGCCCATTCCACCCCATGCGCGGCCCCCAGCAGCCAGACCGCCGGGGCGAAGGTGAGCGTCCACAGGGCAAGGGCAACCCGCGGGCTCCCACGAGCCGCGATCTCCCCGCTCAGGACCAGGACGAGAGCGGTACCGGCATGCGCCAGTCCGAAGGCGACGCCGATCTGCTCGACGGAGAGCGCGTGGACCCGGTTGAAGTAGATGTTGAGGAACGGCGCCACCAATGCGGGGGCGAGCATCCAGACCAGTACCGCGGGCAGGGCGCGGGCTGCAAATCGCGTGTCCGAGGCCAGCCAGCCGCCGCGCGTGCGCTCCGGCCGTAAGTGCTGGGCGGCGGGCGCCGCCATACGGGCGAGCGGCGCGAACAGGGCGCCGGCAACCGCCGTCCCGACCGCCCCGACCAACAGGGCCGTGCGGTATGCGGCTTCGGGAGCGAGGCCGCCGGCCACCAGTCGTGCCGACCCCGCTCCCGCCAATGCCATCCACGCCGCGCCGCTTCCAACCAGCAGCCCCACGTTCCATGAGAAGGCGCGGGACCGCAGGGAGCCATCCGCGACGTCCATGAGGATCGGTCCCGTCGCGACCCGCCACGTCACGGTACCAAGACCGGCCGCGAAGGCCGACGCGTAGATCGGACCGGGAAGCTCCACCAGCGCCCCCGCGGCAAGACCGGCGGACGCGAGCAGAACCGCGCCCACCATGAGCCGGGCCGGACCGTATCGGTCGACCAGCCGTCCGGCGGGCACCAGGGCGCACAAGCCGCCCGCCGTGAGCGCGGCGGCGGCGAGGCCCATCACGCTTTCGTCGTGCCCGAGCGCCTCGAGGTAGAAGTTGTAGAGAAACGCATGACAGAACAGTCCGGCCCCGAACAGAACGTTTCCCGTCAGCACGCGTGCGAGCCTGCGGCCGGACGACGCGCTCACCGCGACCCCTTTCCATCACGCGGCTCCCGCAACAGAATTCCGACCATGACAACCCCTGTTTGGCGCGCGCGCGCGTTCATCACTTGTTCGCCGTTTCTGATGGCGGTCCCCGGCACACTCAGTGCCCAGGCGTCGGATTCCGCCCGGGCGCAGGCGGACTCGATCAGGCGGGCAAACCTGCCTCCCATCGTCGTGACCGGCAGCGCTTCACCCGGCGCCGTCCGGGACCTTGGTCTCGCCGTCACGGTGCTCGGCCATCAGGAACTGCGCATGCGTGCCCCGTTGTACGCCATCGATCTCCTGCGCGACGTCGCCGGAACACACGTGGACGAGGCGGTCGGGCCCGGAGGGCCCGCGATCGTCCGGCTGCGCGGGGGCGAGGAAGTGTACACGCAGATTCTGATGGACGGGACCGCGATCAACCAGAACGGGGGCTTCTTCGATTTCCAGGGTTTCCCGCTCACCAACGTGGAGCGCGTCGAGATCGTCCGCGGGCCCCAGAGCGTGGTGTACGGTTCCTCGGCCATGAGCGGCGTGGTCCAGTATCTCACGCAGTCCGGGGCGCCCGGCGGGCCGCAGGTGGATGTCGAGTTGGAGGGGAGCCTCGCCGACGGCCCTGGTAACGGGGGGCGTGGCGCGGTGGCGGTGCGCGGGGGCTCGCGGGCGCTGCTGTATTCGGTCGGGGTCGGTGCCACGTACAATCGAGGCATCTTCGCGGTGGCCAACGACGCATGGACCCGCGACGCGTCGGTCCGCCTCGATGTCCTGCCCGCCACGGCGTGGCGGCTCACGGGCCTGCTCCGCTACGTCGACATCGAGTCGAACCTCCCGGTCCGGGATGCGGGCGCGACCCGCGCGCCGCTCGACCCGAACGCCCGCAACACGCGCCAACGACTGGTCGGCTCCATCGAAGCCGCGTTCCAGGCCACGGCCACGTGGGCCCACCGGCTGCGGGTTTCCTCCTATCGCGAGGACTTCGTGTACGGCGACATGTTCGACGACGTGGCGAGCACGGGGGACTACGACTTCTTCATCTTCGACGCCAACTTCTCGCTCGACAGCCGGCTGTGGCGCACGGCCGCGAGCTATACGGGGACGAACACGTTCGCGATGGGTGGGGGGCGCCACACCCTGTCGCTCTCCTACGGGGCGAGCGCGGAGCGCGAGGATCTGCGGGACCGGACGGCGGGGGACTTCGGCAACGACACCCTCCGCCTCGACCGGATGAGCGGGGCGGGACTCGCCGAGGCCCAGCTGCGAGTCGGCGGGCGCTTGCACGTGATGGCCGGTGCCCGCGTGGACGCGTACGACGGGATCGATGCCGCGTGGAGCCCGCGCGCGACCGCGGCCGTCGATCTCATCCCGGGCCTGTTCCTGGTCCGCGGGGGCGTGGGGCGGGCGTTCAGGGCCCCCAATCTCCAGCAGCAGTACCTCGACAACCCGTTCATCGTTTCCAACCCGGACCTGACCCCGGAGACGAGCACCAGTTGGGAGGTCGGGGCCGGGCTGAGTACCCGTGGTGGTGCAGGATCCGTTGAGCTCACGTTCTTCCGGCAGCGCGTCACGGACATGATCCAGCTCGCGCCGAGCGGCGACACCACGCGTCTGCAGTACCGGAACCTGAGCGCGACCCGCGTCCAGGGCCTGGAGGCCTCCGCCCGTATCCGGCCCCATCGCGCGTGGCTCGGCGGGCTCGACGCGACCTGGCTGGGCACCACGCTGCTCGACAACGCCGGGCTCGACGGCGGTGCGTTCCCGGCAGACTCCGCACTGCCGTACCGTCCCAGGCTCGTGGGCGGCGCGTTCGTGGAGTGGAGCCCGTCGCAGCGCGTCGCCGTCCGGGGACGTGCGCGCTACGTCGGAAGGCAGATCGCGCTCGCGGAGCGCTTTTCCGGCGCTCGCGCATCGCTCGATCCGTACGTGCTGGTGGGCCTGAATGTCATCGCACGCCCCTCCGGCTTCGCCTCCGTCTACCTCCGGATCGACAACCTGTTCAGCAAGTACTACGAGCCGGGATACGCGACACCCGGCGCCGCCCGCTCCGTGGCGGTGGGACTTCGTATCACGCACTAGGGATCCGCTGCACCTCAGCTCCTGTCCCCCTCTCCGCATACGCGACGAGGGAGAACGAAGGGACGCGTCACGTCGCCCTCGGCGACAGATGACCGCCGAGGGCCTGCTTCAGCAGGATCCGACGACCTTCAGATGACCCGCCGCCGAAAGCGCCCGCCGAGCAGGCGTCGCAGCCGCAAGGCACTGACGCTGAAGGCCTCGCCCAGAGGCAGGCGGGCGCCGCTGGCGTCGCGGGGCCACAGCCACCCCACGGCGGCACCTGCACGCCTCCACCCCGGCCCCACCCACAGGAACCGCCCTTCGAACGACCTGTGGTAGATCTGCAAGGCCGTGGCCGGGGTCATTCGCGCCATCAACCGTCGGACCGGCGGGGGTGCCGCCGCGGACAGGAGCGCGAGCACCGCCCGATCCACGGTCCCGGGAGCCAGATCTTCCGTCAGCTTCAGTGCCGGATAACCGAACGGGCTCAAGCCGGTGCGTTCGAACCGCTCCGCGAGCCCCTCCCATGGGAAACCGACTCCCCCGTCGGCCCGGAACATCAGGACGAGATCCACCAGCCGGAGCGGCGTGAGAAGGGGGATGTGGTCCGAAGCGTGAACGGCGAGGAAGCAGGCCAGCAGCGGCTGCGACAACGTCCACACGCGCGCGCCCCCAACGTTCCACGGCCTTCGGTCGGCTTCGTCCAGCGCTCCGAAGTCCGCCACGGCGCTCGCGCCCGGAAACCGGCGGTCGAGCGTCTGGTGCAGGTCGAGCGTCCATGGATTGTCGGCGTGGGTCAGCTGCACCGACATGAGCCGCGCGATCCCCGGCGGCTTCCAGGTGGAGCGCCCGGGCACGCGGCTCTGCAACCTGAAGCCGGCCCTCTCGAGCACCCGGCCCGCATCGGGGGCGGCCCCGGGCGGAACGAGCAAATCGATATCGCTCACCGGTCTTGCGCCGGGTTCGGGGAAGTAGGCCCGACCGGTGTGCATTCCCTTGAGCACCGTCACCTCGATCCCCGCGCCGTCTAAAAGGCCTGCGAGGGTCTCGAGTTCGGCGTGCAGCTTCGCGGCACGGCGGCGACCGTGGTCCAGGTGCGCATGAAGGACCTCTGCAACCGGCGCGGACGCCTCGAGACGCCCGGCTTCGATCCAGTAGCCGAGCAGCGGCCCGAGGCCCGATGCGAACGCTGCCGCTCCGAAGGCCGGCCCGCCACCGGGGATGGGATCCATCAGGGACCCGCGTGCGCCCGGCCCTGCAAGCTGTGCCGACGCGGCACGCACGATCTCCCCCATCGCTGCCGAGAAGTCCGCCTCCTCCACGTCCGACCACAACGCGCGGGGGTCGAGCGTCTTCTCGAACTGCGCGGCCCGCCGGGTGGCTTCAGCGGCGTCCATAGCGGCGGGTCGCGATTCGCGGATGCTGCACGCTACGGTCTCACTTCCACTCGGTCTCCAATCCCAGCGTCCGCCCCTTCTCGACCGCCGGAACACCCTCGGCCATCCACCGCGGCGCCGGTGCCCCCATCAGGTAGTGGTCGAAGAACTGCTGCATCCGGATGTTCCAGTCGCGGCGCTTCGGGTAGGGGAGCGGCCAGTGCGGCTCGCCGTTGTAGTTGACGAGCCACGCCGGCTTGCCCAGTCGCCGCAGCCCGGTGAACAGCTCGATGCCCTGGTACCACGGCACCGCGCCGTCTTCGTCGTTGTGCAGGATGAGCAGCGGGGTCTCGACACGGTCCAGCCAGAACAGCGGCGAGTTCTCGACGTAGCGGAGCGGCGCGTCCCACAGGCTCGCGCCCAGCCGGCTCTGCGTCCGCTCGTACTGGAACATGCGGCTCATGCCGGTTTCCCAGCGGATGCCGCCGTAGGCGCTCGTCATGTTGGCCACCGGCGCTCCCGCTTCCGCGGCCGCGAACAGGTCGGTCCTGGTGACCAGGTAGGCGATCTGGTAGCCGCCCCAGCTGTGCCCCTGGAGACCGATGCGCTTCGGGTCCACGAATCCCCGGTCGATCAGCGCGAGCACGCCCGGCACCACGCAGTCGAACGCGCTCTGCCCGGGATAGCCCACCTGGTAGACCACGTCCGGGATGAACACGAGGTACCCGCGGCTCGCGTAGAACGACGGGCGGATGGTCGAGCGATGCGGGATCACCGGACTGTGCGCGTGCAGGTTGTCCGAGTTCCGCTCGTAGAAGTTGACGATCATCGGGTACTGCTTCGTGGAGTCGAAATCCGCGGGCTTGTAGAGCAGGCCCGCGAGCGGCGTTCCATCCGCCCCCCGCCACCGCACCAGCTCGACCGTGGCCCAGCGGTATTCGGCCTGCTGGGGGTTGGCGTCGCTCAGCCGCACGGGCCGCGCGAAATCGAGGCCCGCCGTCCACAGATCCGGGAACTCGGCCAGCGATTCCCGCGTGTACAGCAGCAGATCGGCGGCGTCGGCCTTCCGCGGTGTCGAGAACTGCCGGTCCATCCACAACAGCTGCTCGGGCGCGCCGTCACCCGTAATGCGATCGCGGAGGAACCCCGCCGCCTTGGTGCGATAGTCGAACGCTGCGAGCAGCAGCGGCTCCGCGGAGGGGATGGCCTCGCGCTCGCGATCGAGATCCACGAGCCGAATCCGGACGCTGTCCCGTCGCCCGACCCCGTCCGTCACGTTGCGCGGTGCACGCCGACCGGTGGGATCCACCGCCCACACGTCGTACCGGTCGTAGATCAGGACCTCGCGGTCGTCGTCGGTCCAGCCCGCCACCCCGTACGGCGAGGCCACCATGGGGCTGTCATGCTCCTCGTCGTCGAGCGGATGGGGAATGGCGGCCGTCACCGTCACCGTCTTGCCCGTCCGCAGGTCGTACGTGATCGCGGCCGGCTGCCCATAGTCCCACCACCAGGCGAACCGGCCGCCGGCCGAGAGCTGCGCGCGCGCCTGCGTTTCGCGGAGCACCAGCGTCCGCTCGCCGGTCGCCAGATCCACCGCGTACACATCCTGCCACCCCGGCGTGTCCCACGAGATGCGGATCCGGTACGCCCGGTCGTCGGTCCCAAGCCCCCACATGCCGTCGCCGCCGTCGGGCATGGCCACGTCCGGCAGGGCGGTATCCGCGAGCTGCACGACGCGGCTCCGATCGAGATGGGCCACCGCGAGGTAGTTCCGTCGGCGTTCCTGGTTCACGCGGCGGAGCTGCATGGGCTGCAGCTCCGCGTCCTGCCAATGCCACACGTCCACCCTCACCCGCTCGTCGTCGGGCGTGCTGTCTTCGGGCGGCGGCGCCTCCCAGTGTGCCGTGCCGAAGTAGAGGCGCCCGCCGCTCCGCGAGAACGACGGCGCACGATGCTCGCTCACCGTCCAGCCGTCGGGGACGCCCGCCGTCCCCGCCCGGGCCACGAGCCTCGCCTCCCCATCGCCCGACCGCCACCGGTACAGGGCAAACCGCGGATGCTCGGCCTGCGCCTCGTCGCGCGTGGAGAGGAACGCGAGCTGGTCACTTTGCTCGGCGAATGCCAGGCTCTGGTACGTACCCCGGCCCGCAGACACCTTCCGGTCCGCAGGGTCGCCGGCCAGCTGGAGGACGAATACGCCATCCGTCTCGCCGGTCTTGCTCGACACGACGGCCGCCAGTCGTCCACCGTCGCGTGCGAAGGCATACTCCGTGACATCGTCGTAGCCGCGTTCCGTCCCGGTCGAGAGGTGGCGCACCACGAGCGGGCTGCCGACCTCGCTGTCCTTCTTCGGCTTGGGCCCCGTGGTATCGGCTGGCGCCGCGGCTGTGTCCCCATCCGCCTTCTTGGCGTCTTCCTTCTTCTCTGGCTCCCGCTCGAGGAGGTAGGCGACGTAGGACCCGCCGCGCTCCGGGACCCTGAACGACTTCAGCCGCTCGACCCGTACGATCTCCCCGGTGGAGAGGTCCAGAATGCCCAGCGAGTCCTTGGGCATGTCGTCCGCCCGCTTCTTCGCAACCTTCGCGGCGCGGACCGCCGCGTATTCGGGCTTGATGACGAAGACGAGATGCGTGCCGCCCGGAGCGAAGCGCGCATCCCGGCCTCGGGGGACACGGTATTCGGTGGTACCGCCCGTCGCGCGGGTCACCAGCTCGGCGTCACCCTGCTGCGGCTGGAGCACATAGCTGACCCATGTCCCGTCCCGTGAGAGGGCTTCCTGCTCGATGGTCCGCCAGCGGTCGTAGGCGTCATGGTCGAGCGGTTTCTGGGCAACGGCCCCGGCGGGGAACAGTCCCGGAACGAGGATCAGGAGGATCCGGCGGTACCCTGACATAGCTTTGGCCTGTATCGTGGGAGTAATCGCGCGCGAACGGGCTCAACCTATGCGCCCGTTCCGACGTATGGGAAGAGACACGATTGCTTGACACCTCCGACCTGGGAGAGCGCTATCATGACGTTAGCCGTTAGCCGTTGGCCGTCAGCCGTCAGCCGTTGGCCGTTAGCCGTCAGCCGTTGGCCGCTAGCCGTTACCCGTTGGCCGTCAGCCGTTCGCCGTTTGCCATTGGCTGTTGGCCTGGCCCTGCTGGCGGCACCCGCTCTTTCCGCGCAGTCACTGCCTACCCCCGATCCCGTGCTCAGGCGCATCTGGGAGGAGGGGATGGACCGGTCGAAGGCGGACGCGCTGGCCCAGACCCTGATGGACTCGATCGGCCCGCGGCTCGTCGGCGCGCCCGGCATGAAGGCCGCAAGCGACTGGGCCATCGCGATGTACGGCTCGTGGGGCGTGCCTGCCCGGGCCGAGAGCTACGGCACCTGGCTGGGGTGGAAGCGGGGGTTCGCGCACCTCGACCTGGTGGCACCGCGGGAGCGCACGCTCGAGGGCGGACCGCTCGCCTGGAGCGTGGGCACCAAGGGCAATCCCGTCGAGGGACCGGTGGTGACGCTGCCCGCCGCCGCCGACAGCGCGGCGTTCGCGCGGTGGCTCCCGACGGTGAAGGGGAAGTACGTCGCGATCACGTTCGCGCCGCCCACCTGCCGGCCCGACGCGGAGTGGGAGGAGTACGCGGGCGGCGACCCGCGCATGGCCGCCATCGGCCGGATGTTCGGCGCCGGCCCCGTGCGGACGGCGTTCAATCGCATGCGCGCCGAGCGGGCGGCAGCTGACACCGCGTGGCGAGCCCGGGTGGCCGCGACGGGCCTGCGGGAGAACGATCTGCGGGAGGCCCTCGGCGCCGCCGGTGCCGCCGGGATCCTCACCACCAACTGGCCCGGCGGGTACGGCGTCACGCGGGTGTTCGACGCCCGCACGGACAAGGCCCCCGTCTACTGGCTGAGCTGCGAGGACTACGGCCTGGTGGCGCGTCTCGCCGAGCGGAACCAGGGACCGCGCCTCCGGGCGACCTCGACGGCCGAGTTCACCGCCGAGTCGCCGGCCATCAACACGGTCGCCGAGTTGAAGGGGACCGCGAAGCCCGACGAATACGTCGTGCTGTCGGCGCATTTCGACTCGTGGGACGGAGGGTCGGGCGCCACGGACAACGGCACGGGCACGGTCATCATGATGGAGGCCATGCGCATCCTCAAGGCCGTGTATCCCAATCCGAAGCGCACGATCGTCGTGGGGCACTGGAACAGCGAGGAGCAGGGCCTCAACGGCTCCGCCGCCTTCGCCGCCGATCATCCAGAGGTCGTGAATGGGATGCAGGCCCTGTTCAACCAGGACAACGGGACCGGCCGTGTCGGGTCGGTGTCGGCGCTGGGGCTCCTGGGCACGAGCCAGGCACTCGGCCGGTGGTTCACGGCGCTGCCCGACGAGCTCAAGCGGGACACGCGTCTCGATCTGCCGGGCTCGCCGTCGGGCGGCGGCACCGACCACGCGTCGTTCATCTGCGCGGGGGCGCCCGCCGTGGGCCTCAACTCCGAGCCATGGGACTACTTCTCGTATACGTGGCACACGAACCGCGACACGTACGACAAGGTGGTCATGGAGAACGTGCGCCAGAACGCGACGCTGGTTGCGATGCTCGCCTATCTCGCCGCGGAGGATTCGGTGAGCACGCCGCGGGAGCGCCGCGTGCTGGGCATCAACCAGCGCACCGGGCAGCAGGCGGAGTGGCCGAATTGCTCGCCGCCCGATCGCGCCTACAGCCGGTAGGCAGCCGGGGGTAGAGTCAGGGGCAAGGATAGACGGCGAGACGGCCAGAATCGGCCAGCGGTCGGCAGGTGAGAAGGTGAAGGCGGTGCCAGAACTGAATGGGCACCGCTTTCACCTTCCGACCTACCAACCGCTCGGCGTCTGGGCGTCTTGGCGTCTGAACCTCACTCAGCCCGCTCAGCGATCACCCGATCGACAGAAAGGGCGCCGCCTCCCCGAATCACGACCGCAACGGCCATGGCGATGGCCAGGATGTGGAACTCGAAGCCGCCCGCGTCCGCGAAGAACCCGTTGGGCAGGTGCACGAGGGCAACCGCGCCCAGCATGACGGCGATCACACTAAGTGCCGCAATGCGGCTCAAGGCTCCCACGATCAACCCCAGCCCGCCCAGGAACTCGGCGGCGATCACCAGCACCGTGAGCGCGGCCGGGACGCCAAGGGCCTGATCGAAGTACCCGATCGTGCCGGACGGTCCGAAGCCGCCGAACCACCCCAGCGCCTTCTGCGCGCCATGGGCGAACATCACGACGCCAAGCGCCAGGCGCACGACCGTGAGCGCCGGGCTGTTGGGTGTCGTCATCAGCTTCTTGAACATCACTGGCCTCCTGAACGTGTCGTTGTGAACCGGCGCCGCGCTCCCTGGCGCGCGCCCGTTACTTCCGGTGACACATGCGCCGCCCGAATCTCGTCCAACAGGGCGACCAGCCTGCGGAGCTTTGCTTCCTCGAGGCATCCCAGGGCGCGCCGGTCGGCCTCGTCGATCGTGCCGTCCAGGCGCGCCAGCAGCCCCAGGCCCACCGCCGTGATCCGGCAGTGCACTTCCCTCCGGTCGGTGGGGCACCGCTCGCGGGTCACCCACCCCTCCGCTTCCAGCCGGTCCATCATGCGGGTGATGCCCGGCGCGTGCTCGATCATCCGGTCGGCAACATCCAGGGTGGGCAAGCCCGCCGGCCCGGCCCCGCGGAGGATGCGCAGCACGTTGTATTGCTGGAG
>Ga0105101_10001267_pt1 | contig 10950 bp, 8 predicted proteins | sample PPLLak21cMay2015_2_FD_87037 | JGI IMG/M metagenome (GOLD analysis project Ga0105101, IMG submission 87037) | Freshwater sediment microbial communities from Prairie Pothole Lake near Jamestown, North Dakota, USA - PPLs Lake P8 Core (1) Depth... | ecosystem: Environmental > Aquatic > Freshwater >...
GGTCTGAAAATAAAAGGTGCGGTAGAGAATGCAAAAGCTTTTTTAAAAGTAAGAGAAGAATTCGGCACATTTGACAAATATATCTGGAGTTTTACAAACGGTAAGCAAATACATAATAATTTTGGATCTCTTAAAGAACTTCCGGCAAAAACAGAACTCTCCGATTTAATAAGCAAAGATCTTAAGAAAAGGGGATTCAAATTTGTCGGTTCAACCATTGTTTATGCTCATATGCAGGCTACAGGAATGGTAAACGATCATATAAAAGAGTGTTTTAGATATAAGGAACTTTTGGAAAAATTTGGTTGAGACTTAATCAAATCTTTTAATTTCTAGAAATTCGAGGCATTTAATTCTTAAAAAACTACCATTTCTTTGACCAGTGAGTCATTTCTTCCTTGCTAACTGCAAATAAATTATTTAATTTTTAACTCTTACAAACTTTAACGAAAATGAATTCTTTTATCGATTTATTAAACATTCTGCTCCCTTTCTTATATTTACTAACCTTCGTCATTTACTCTTATAATTTTATGAAGGGGGACAAAACTTTCTTTAACTCCAAAAGATTATTTCTTTTTCTTACACTGCTGCTTCATTCAATTTACTTAATTTTAAGAGTAATCGAATTCAAACATCCGCCGATAACAAATGTATTTGAAATTTTAACAGTTTTAGCGTTCTCTGTCAGTTTTGCATATTTCATTCTGGAACTCCATACGGATATAAGAGGAACCGGCCCTTTCATAATAATAATCTCTTTAATTTTTCAAATTATCTCCAGTCTTTTCATTGAAGATTTAATTGAAGTAAAAGAAGTTTTAAGAAGCAACCTTTTAGGTCTGCATGTTTTCAGTGCATTGATCGGCTATGCGGGAATTACCATGTCCGCAATTTACGGGATACTTTATTTAATTCTTTACAAGGAGATAAAGTTCAATAAGTTCGGATTAATCTTTAACAGGCTTCCAAGCCTGGAGATTCTTGAAAGATTAAGTTTCTACTCGGCGATTATCGGATTTGTTCTAATGTCTGTCGCCATTTTAATTGGAATAATATGGCTTCCAAAGGCATTCCCCGATTTCTCTTATACTGATCCGAAATTAATCGGAACATTTTTGGTCTGGATTGTTTACGGAATCGGAATCATCAGCAAAATATTCGGTAAATGGCAGGGTAAAAGAGTTGTAGCTTTTTCGATAATCGGGTTTTTTATTGCAATTCTTTCTACTGCATTAACAAACTTTTTAGCACAAAGCTTTCATTCGTTTTATTAAGATATGAATTTACTCGCCCTCTCCATAAGTCATAATTCCGCTCCGGTTGAATTCAGAGAAGCACTCTTTCTTCAGAAAGAAGAAATTGATGAATTTATTGCTAAAGCAAAAGGAAATATTTTAAGCGAAGGTTTAGTAATCTCGACATGCAATCGCACGGAGATTTACGGTTTACCTGCCGCTCCAGAAATAAGTTTCGATCATATATTAAAGTTTTTACTGAATCAAAAACCCGTCCCTAAAATTAAAAATGAACATTTCAAAAATTATTTTTCCAGGGAAGCCGTAAATCATCTCTTCCGTGTAATTACCGGTATTGATTCTATGCTCATCGGGGACAACCAGATTTATCATCAGGTAAGAGATTCTTTCCTAATATCCGAGAAAAACCAATTTGCCGGATTTTTAATGAAGAAGTTATTCGATGCTGCAATTAAAACGGGTAAACGGGCGATATCGGAATCGGAAATAAGCGAAGGAGCCGTCACTGTAAGCTATGCTGCCGTTCAGCTAGTAGAAAAGATTTTTTCTAATCTGAGTAAAAAGTCTGCATTGGTTATCGGGGCGGGTGAAACAGGTGAAATTGCAGCAAAGCATTTAAAGGAAAGAGCAATTGGAAAATTATCTATCACTAACAGAACTTTAGAAAGAGCGGAAAAGATTGCCGGGAAGCTGAATGCTAAAATTATTCCTTTTGCTGATTTCAAAGAAAATTTGCCTGAATATGATATAGTTATAAGTGCTACAAGATCTGAAGGATTGATTCTGAATAAAGATGATATTCAATTAATGATGAAAAAAAGAAATTTTATTCCTACTGTACTGATGGATATTGCCGTTCCCAGAGATATTGATCCAGCTTCAAAAGAAATTGATTACGTTTTCTACAATGATATTGATTCCCTGAATATTATTGTTGAGCAGAATCTTGCTAAAAGGAAAGATGAAATCCCTAAAGTCGAAAAAATAATTGAAGAAGAAGTTTCTACCTTCTTTAACTGGTACAATTCTCTTGAAATTGCTCCGACTATTAAAGACTTAAGGGATATTTTTGAAAACATCAGGTCCGAGGAAATAAGCAAAAATAAAAACAGGTTTAATTCTGAAGATCATGAAAAGCTGGAAATAATAACTAAGAGAATAATTAATAAAATACTTCACAACCCGACAGTTGAGTTAAAGAAATTAACCGAAAGAGGAAATAACTCGGATGAAGCCGAAATGAAGATCAGCATAATAAGAGAGCTATTCGGCATAGGCAGGGATTCCGCAAAAAGTGAAGACGAGGATAATATTTGAAGAACAGGATAATCATAGGCTCACGCGGAAGCGAGCTTGCTCTCTGGCAGGCTGAATTTGTAAAGGACGCGCTCAAAAAAAAGAATAAAAATATCTCTTTTGAAGTAAAAATTGTTAAAACCAAGGGGGATAAAATTCTTGATGTTGCTTTATCTAAAATCGGCGATAAAAGTTTATTTACAAAGGAGCTGGAAAATGAATTGCTTAACGGAAGCATCGATATAGCTGTTCACAGTTTAAAAGATCTTCAGACAATTTTGCCCGGTGGATTAAAATTAGGAGCTGTTACTAAAAGGCATCCGGTTGAAGATGTACTTATCGCAAGAAAAAAAGGAATGACAATACAATCATTAAAAGAAAATGCACTAGTTGCTACAGGTTCATTGAGAAGAAGAAGTCAATTACTCCATTTACGCCCGGATATTAGAATAGAAGAGCTCCGCGGTAATGTTCCTTCAAGAATAAAAAAATTCCTTGAATCAGATTGGGACGCGATAGTCTTAGCAAGAGCCGGAGTAGAAAGACTTGGAATGAAAAAGTACATCTCATCTATTATTTCCACAGATGAACTGCTCCCGGCGGTTGGACAGGGAACGCTGGGGATTGAGATAAATTCTCAAAACAAATTCATCGAAGAAATTCTCCAAACCGTTCATCACGAAGAAACATACAAGGCTGTCCTTGCTGAAAGGGCGTTATTAAAAGCTCTGGAAGGAGGCTGCCAGGTTCCTATCGGCGCCTTCGGCGAAGCTAAACAAAACGGTTTATATCTGGATGCTCTTATAGGCTCAATTGACGGAACTATTACTTTCAGAAAAAAAATAAAAGGAAGTAAAACTAGTCCTGAAGATTTGGGTAAAAGACTTGCTGAGGATCTCCTAAAAGCAGGTGCAAAGGAAATTTTAGATAAGATAACCGAAACCCGATATTCCCCTTCAATTAATGCGTAGTAATATGAATACTGTTTCATTGAATAATAAAGAAAATAAAAAAAGCTTAAAGAGAAAAAAAATTATTGAATCTGCGTTCCAGTTGTTTTCAAGAAAAAGCTACCACGAAGTAATGATGGAAGATGTTGCGAAACTTTCTTCTATCGCAAAGGGAACGGTATATTCATATTTCAGCTCTAAAGAGGAACTGTATTTTTCCATTATGAAACTAAGAATGGAGAAACTGATTGCTTCATTGAAAGAGAATATTAAAAATGAAATCAACAGCGTCAATTCATTGCATTCTTTTATCATACATCTGTATATGTTCATGATAAAGTATCAGAATTTCTTTTTAATGTATAGAAAGGAAAGTCTTAAAGCCGAACATGAGCTTTGCTCCGAACTTATTGCAATGGGGAAAGATTATCGGAATGTTTTACGTGAAATTATCAAATCCGGCAAAGAAGAAAGATTATTCAGAAATATTAACGAGGATTTCGCTGTTGAATTAATTCTGGGAAGCATTTACGGCGCTGTGCACAGAGGAATTGAAAACAACTTTTCCGAAGGCGAACAGGCAGTTGAAAGAGAGAAAATCTTTGATTTCGTTCTGAATGGCCTGTCCGCGAATTCCAGTAAAAATATCCGCCAGTTAAAAGGAAAAACTATTGTAGTAACAAGATCAGCAGATCAAATTCAAGAATCTGCAAATAGACTTCTTAGGCTAGGAGCGGATGTTATTTCAATCCCTGTATTAGACATTGTTCCGCCGGAAAGCTGGAAGCAGTTCGATGAAGTAGTGCAATCGGTTGAGAAGATAGACTATTTAATATTCACTTCTGTGAATACAGTAAAAATGTTTCTAAAAAGGTTAGAAGAATTATCAATCAATTTTAATTTTAAGAACAGCGCAGTCGTTGCTATTGGGAATAAAACAGCGGAAGTCTGCAGGAAAAACAACATCCCGGTAAATATAATACCCAAAAATTTCAGCAGTCAGGGAGTAATTAATGAATTTTCTTCTTATGAAGTAGGCGGGAAGATAATTTTTATTCCCCGTTCAGCTATTGGAAGAGAGGAGCTTCCGGAAGGATTAAAATCGATGGGTGCCGTTGTAAAAACGGCTCCTGTTTATAATGTTGGTATTCCATCCAATGAAATACTGCTGCCTTACATTGAAAAATTAAATGGCAGTAAACCTGAGCTTTTTATTTTTACAAGTCCTTCTACTTTCGAAAATTTCTTATCAATCTTAAATATAACAGATCCAAAAAAGTATTTTGAAGATTTTAATGTTGCCGCAATCGGTCCGACTACTAAAGAAGCAATAGAGAAGAGAGAAGTTAAAGTAGATATAATGCCTGAGGAATATTCAATGGATGGATTAGAAGAAGCGGTCATTAAATTCTTTTCAGTATAGATAAATTGTTAAACTGTTAAATTGTTTAATTGTTGAAATGAACAAATTGAAGAATGATCTTTTTTTAAGAGCATGCAAAAGAATACCGGTTGAAAGAACGCCGATCTGGATAATGCGTCAGGCCGGGAGATATTTGCCCGAATACAGGGCAATAAGAGAGAAATATGATTTCCTAACAATGTGTAAAACTCCTGAACTCGCAGCCGAAGTTACAATACAGCCGGTTGATATTATTGATGTTGATGCGGCAATTATTTTTTCCGACATACTTGTAGTGCCTGAAGCAATGGGATTGAAATTAGAGATAGAAGAAGGGAAAGGACCATTTTTTCACAACCCAATAAGAAACGTAGACAATATTAAAACGTTAAGGCGGATAGATCCGCAGATTGATTTGAAATTTGTTCTCGATGCAGTCTCTCTTTCAAAAAAGGAATTAAACGGCAGAGTTCCATTAATCGGATTCAGCGGTTCTCCATGGACACTTCTTACATACATGGTTGAAGGTAAAGGATCAAAGAATTTTTCCGAGGTAAAGAAATTTATTTATAATGAAACGAAACTGGCTCATCAGGTTTTAGAAATACTTGCCGGTTCGGTAGCGGAATATTTATCCGCCCAGATAGAAGCGGGTGCCGATGCAGTCCAGATCTTCGATACATGGGGGGGAATTCTTTCGCAGGATGATTTCGAGGAATTTTCTCTTTCATATATTTCAAGTATTATTGATCAATTAAAAAGAAATGGTGAACCGGTAATTGTTTTTGCTAAAGGAGCTCACTACAAACTTAGGAAAATATCAAAAACAGGAGCCGATGTAATCGGGCTTGATTGGACAATGGATCTTGGTAAAGTGAGAAAGAAAATCGGGGATAAAGCGTCTCTTCAGGGCAACCTGGATCCTACGGTTCTTTTTGCAAATCAAGAAAAAATAAAAGAAGAAGCATTAAAAGTATTAGATTCTTTCGGCGATGGAAGCGGGCATATATTTAATCTTGGGCATGGCATTTTACCCGATATTGATCCGGAGAATGCAAAATATTTGGTGAAAGTTGTAAAAGAAGAAAGCAAAAAGTATCATAATAATAAATTAACAATTAACAATTGATAATTAAAAATGGGGATAAAATTAAGAATCTCAATAATCTTATTGTCGAAAAAAGTTTTTCTTTTTCGTTAGAATTGTAAACTGTTAAAAATATTTAATAAAAAAGGACAAAGAACTCAATTCCTTATACAATCAATTTTGAAAAAGGCTTACAAAACTGAATTCCGGCATAAATTATTTTTCGAAACAGAAATTTTATAAAACTTTTAACATCCATCGTTAAAAAAATTAAACTAAAACAATAATTGTTAATTATTCATTATTCATTGTTAATTTGAATTTAATTCACATGTTTGAAATAGACTTAAAAAAATTTAAGAAATACGATAAACCCGGACCGCGCTATACGAGTTATCCGACTGCACCGCAGTTCAATGAAAGCTTTAAGGCAGAACAATATCTTGATGAAATTTTAAAAACCAATTACGGCAGCAATCTCCCCGATCTTTCTTTGTATTATCATCTTCCTTACTGCGATACACTCTGCTATTTCTGCGGCTGCAATATGATCATTACACGCAATAGAGACAGGGTAAAAGAATATACGAGGTACCTGAAAAAAGAAACCGACATGATTAGGAGTTATCTTCTTCCGGAGAGGAAAGTTTCACAGCTTCACTGGGGAGGAGGAACGCCGACTCATCTTAATCCCGATGAAATTGCGGATTTAGCTTCCTTCATAAATGTTTCATTCAGCTTTAAAGAGAATTCCGAAAACAGCTGCGAAATAGATCCCAGAGGTTTGACGAAAGACCATCTTGAAGCATTAAGGCAAAATGGTTTTAACAGGATCAGCATGGGCGTTCAGGATTTTAACGAAAAGGTTCAGAAGTCGGTAAATAGAATCCAGCCTGAAGATATGACGAGGCAGACTGTTGACTGGATAAGAGAGCTTGGTTTTGCCAGCATAAATCTTGATTTGATTTACGGACTCCCATTCCAATCGGTTGAATCTTTTGCAGATACCGTTAAAAAGATTATTGATATTTCGCCCGATAGAATTGCCGTATTCAATTATGCGCATGTCCCGTGGCTGAAAAAACATATGGCGTTAATTCATGCAGAAGATATTCCAGCTCCGGAAATTAAACTGAATATTTTAAAGACAACTATCGAAATGCTGACAAATGCAGGATATGTTTTTATTGGAATGGATCATTTTGCTAAACCGGATGATGAACTGTCGATTGCATTAAGAGAAAAAAAATTGTACAGGAATTTCCAAGGATACAGCACAAATGCAAATGCAGATCTTTATGCAATGGGAATTACGGGAATAAGTCAGCTTGAAAAATGTTATGCACAAAATTTCAAAACTGAAAAAGAATATTACCAGGGTCTTGATAACGAAATACTCCCCACTGCGAGAGGATATCATTTAAATGATGATGATGTCGTCCGCCGCTATGTAATAATGCGTTTGATGTGCGACTTTGAGCTTAACTTTAAGCAGGTTGAAGAAAAATTCAATATTAATTTCAAAGAATATTTTACCTGGGGATTGAATAATCTTAAGGAAATGGAGGCGGATAAATTGGTGAAAATAGATGAAAATAAAATTGAAGTAACCGGGATGGGCCGGCTCCTCATTCGCAATATTGCAATGAACTTTGACGGTTATATTGAAAGGAAAGAAGATAGGGCAAAGTATTCTAGAACAGTATAATTATTCAAAGCAACGTTTTTTTCTCTTTAGCACGCATCATATATCTTTTATGATATATATTAATGCATCAGATAAATTTCTTCTTAAGGGCTTCACAGATAACTAGTTTGCTTTAATAATAACTGCATATAATCTAAATTTTCGAAAGAGTATCTATTGAAAAATAAATCAGCAGTTGTTTTATTAAACCTGGGAGGACCAGATTCTCTCGATGCAGTGCAGCCGTTTCTGGAAAATCTCTTCAATGATCCGGACATTTTCAAGCTCCCTTTTCAGAAAACATTAGCAAGGTACATTTCGAAAAAGCGTGCGCCTAAAGTTCAAGAAGAATATAAATTAATCGGCGGAAAATCTCCTCTTGGCATGTGGACTGAAAAGCAGCGGAAAATGCTTCAGAATAAACTTCTTTTACACGGCTTTAAAGCCGATGTTTTTATAGCAATGCGCTACTGGAAACCTTTAACGGAAGAAACAGTGGGAGAGATTGAAAAAAATGATTACGAAAAAATAATTCTTCTTCCGCTTTATCCCCATTACTCAGTTTCAACTACAGGATCTTCTTTTAATGAATGGAAAAGATATTACAAAGGCGATCCCTCAAATCTCATTTATATTGATAGCTATTTTACTCATCCCGTTTACATTAAAGCATTAAATGAAAGAATTAATGAAGCTTTACAGAAATTCCCGGAAAATATCAGAAATGAAATTCAACTTGTTTTTAGTGCTCACGGAACTCCGGTAAGCTATCTTAAGAAAGGAGATCCGTACAGCGGACAGATCAAAGAAACTATTGAAGCAGTAATGAAACTCCGGAATAATGATCATCAATATCATCTATGTTTTCAGAGTAAAGTCGGTCCGGCAAAATGGCTTGAACCTGCCACAGATAAAATGATTGAAGAACTTGCCGGAAAAGGGAAGAAACATCTGCTTATTATCCCGATTAGTTTTGTTTCCGATCATATAGAAACCTTATATGAGTTGGATATCGAGTACAGGCATGTTGCAGAAAAATCCGGAATCGAAAACTATATTGTGATGGAAGGTCTTAACGATTCGCAGCTTTTTGTTGATGCTCTCTATGATTTGGTTGCAGAAAGGATGAAAAAATGAAAATTACAATTTCCTCCAGAAACATTGTAATTCTTGGTGCAGGCATATCCGGTTTAACAACAGCTTACCTTTTATCAAAAAAAGGCTTCGATGTTACCGTGCTTGAAAAGAAAAATGAAATCGGAGGATCAATTGAAACAGTCTGTGAAAAGGGATTTTTATTTGACCGCGGGCCAAACAGCGGATTAGAAACTACTCCGGTTATATCCCAGCTTGTTAATGAACTTAATTTGCAGAATGAATTGGTATATGCAAATAAGGCTTCAAATAAAAGATATATTTTGAGGAATAATGAACTTCATCCGCTTCCGATGAATCCCTCGCTCTTTCTCAAGACTCAGTTATTCTCTGCAAAAGCAAAATTCAGATTATTTGCCGAACCATTTATAGGAAGATCCAAGGACGGTTACAATCAAAGCATTGCGGAATTTGTTACACGGAGATTGGGAAAAGAATTTCTAGATTATGCAATCAATCCCTTTGTCGCCGGAGTATATGCAGGAAATCCGGAGGACTTAAGTGTGAAATCCGCTTTCCCAAAGCTTTACGATCTTGAAGAGAAATACGGCGGATTAATTGTGGGTGCAATCCGTAGCATGAAGGAAAGGAAGCGCCGTCCGGAAAAAGCAAAGCAAAGTGCAAAAATGTTTTCTTTTAAAAACGGAATGAGCGTATTGCCGAAAGCATTGACAAACAATCTTGGTGAAAAGGTTCTTCTTTTTTCCGAAGCAGTTGCAGTTGAGAAAAGCTCTCCTGGGTACAAGGTAACTTTCAACCAGGCCGGTAAAACCAGGACTCTATCAACTGACGTTATAATTTCAACTGTACCGGCTTATGCCGCATCGCAGCTTTTTAACAGCATGGACGAAAGACTTTCTTCACATTTAAATAATATCTATTATCCGCCTGTTCTTGTTCTTTATCTCGGTTATAATAAATCCGATATAGGTCGTGTACTTGACGGATTCGGATTTTTAATTCCTTCAAAGGAAAGGAAATCATACTTGGGTGCAATATGGTCTTCGGTAATTTTCCCGGACAGGGCGCCCGAAGATAAAGCCGCTTTCACTCTTTTTATCGGAGGTGCGAGAGACCCTGAAGTGGGCAATGTTGATAAAGAGATTCTTATCAAAAAAGTGCGCGAAGAATTTGAGAAGATAATGATGATTAATTCCGAGCCGGTTTATATTTCTTATAAATACTGGAACAAAGCAATTCCTCAATATAATATCGGCTACATAGAGCATGAAAAATATTTTGACAAATTTGAAAAAATAAATCCGGGAATAATTTTAGGTGGAAATTATCGGGGAGGAATTTCTATCGGCGACTGCATTAAAAACGCAGAGTTAATTACAAATAAGGTAATGTTCAATCTGCATGATGAATCGTTAATTTAGATCATTTTTAATTTAAAAAGTAATTTTTTATATCGGAGAAAATATGGCCATCTTTCCAGTTAAGAGATTAAGAAGATTAAGATATAATCCTCTCATCCGGGATATGGTGAGGGAAACGGAATTATCTAAAAATGATTTCATTTATCCTCTGTTTGTTGTTCACGGAGAAAAAATAAAAAAACCTATCAAGTCAATGCCTGGTGTTTATCAAATGTCCGTAGATACATTGGTAAACGAATGCAAAGATGTGGCTTCGCTCGGTATACCTGCAGTAATTTTATTCGGTATTCCTGAACATAAAGATGAAGTAGGATCCGAAGCATACAATCCGAACGGAATAATCCAAAAAGCAGTTAGAGCCATTAAATCTGAAGTGAAAAATCTTATCATAATTACCGATGTCTGCATGTGCGAATATACTTCTCACGGGCACTGCGGAGTTTTAAATGAAGAAGAAATTTTAAACGATCAAACAATTGAGCTGTTAGCCAGAGAGTCGCTGACGCATGCACAAGCCGGAGCGGACATCATTGCACCATCGGATATGATGGATGGTAGAGTGGCAGTAATTCGAAAAATACTTGACGAAAACGGATTTGAAAAAATTCCCATCTTAAGCTATGCTGCCAAATATGCATCCGGTTATTACGGTCCTTTCAGAGAAGCGGCGGAATCAACACCGGCGTTCGGCGACAGACGCTCTCACCAGATGGATATTGGAAACGTAAATGA
>Ga0105101_10001270_pt1 | contig 10937 bp, 8 predicted proteins | sample PPLLak21cMay2015_2_FD_87037 | JGI IMG/M metagenome (GOLD analysis project Ga0105101, IMG submission 87037) | Freshwater sediment microbial communities from Prairie Pothole Lake near Jamestown, North Dakota, USA - PPLs Lake P8 Core (1) Depth... | ecosystem: Environmental > Aquatic > Freshwater >...
AATGGCAAATATTTAGAGGAATATACGATAAAGGAAGGATTAGAAAAAATTCCAGAATACAGGATAAAATACTGTAGGGTTCAAAAATGTGTTTTAACATATGCTCTTTTAAATAAAAGTAATTACTGTATTGTTCGGGAATATGAGAACAAGAAAATGGGAGATTTAGTTTGGCATGGTGAATCTGAATGTTATGCAAGATTTTTAAAAAAAGACGGCCGTGTTATTATTTCTCAGCATAACGGCCATGTATGCTTTTTACAGTTGTATTATGGTAACAGGGCGGTTGGGTTTGAATGAATAGAGGGAAAAATCGGAAAAAATGAAGTTTACATATGTTGATTATGTCAACAAAACAATTATTTTACCATATAACGCTCGCTGAATACTTCACCAGCAAACCCCATTTCTTTGATGGCGACCAGCAGAAGAAACCCCAAATCCGCAAATGCACGGAACTCCCCTTCCAGCAAACCAAAGCCAAAATGTGGGATGAAGTAACTGATACTCTCTGCGATCTCGAATTCATCCAGGCAAAAGCTTGCGCAAAAATGACTTATGATCTTGTCAGGGATTTTAATGATGTTTTGGAAGTAATTCCTGAAAATGCGGAAAACTTATTAAGAGAGAAAATCAGACAAGAACGTTTGGAAAAATATACCCGCGATCTGATTGCCTATACTAAAGGTCAAATCGCTGTGCTGGAAATCCCTGATAGCATCACCCCCTGGCCACAAGAAAAAATTGAAGCCGAAATTGAACGGATGAAAACAAATCCAACAAAGGCTTATAAACTAAGAGATTTCCTCAATTTCCTTGGTCAGGAAGCAGGGAACCTTCAAAATTTTGCCCACATATTTCCTCATTTTGCCATCCAGCAGGCATGGAATTATGCAGGTGGCGGACCAGTAGGTAATTCAGCAAATATAGGAACTCCGGAAAAATACAAGTCTTTGCTGATTAACAAAGATACTACTCGTCCAACCTGGAATCCCTACCCTCAGGTTGTCAATATATTGAAAGGGCATACTGGTGCTGTCACCGCGATTTCAATAACTGCAGATGGGAAATATATGATATCCGGTTCAGAAGATAATACTTGCATTTTCTGGGACATGAAAACCGGCAAGATACTTAAGATACTCTCCGGACATACTAAATCAGTCAGGTCGGTAAGCCTGACACCAGACGGAAAACGTGCCATATCCGGATCTGATGATAAGACAGGTATTTTATGGGATCTTGAAAGTGGTCAAGCTATTAAAAGGTTCGAAGAATTACCATTTGTAATCATCAATATAATTATTTCACCGGACGGAAGGCATGCCTTATCCCGTTCTGATGATAGATATGCTTATTTCTGGGACCTCGAAACAGGTCAGTATTTGAAAATTAAAAATGTTCTTTTAGTTGATGCGATAGGTGTTTCTCCGGACGGGAAGCGTGCTATTTTTGTCTCACTTGGTGATACCTGGATTCTTTATGACATGGATGCTGTCCAACCATTGAAAACAATAAAGGGAGAATCCGTAAGACAAGCTGTAACCATGACTCAGGACAGAAAGTACATAATATCCGGCATTTATGGAGGGATATGCATCTCAGATTCAGAGAATGGTCAATTGTTGAAGAAGCTTGTCAAAGAGGAAGAATGGCGGCCAAATAAGGAATTTGATGATCAGGTAAATGTTGTGACTGTTACTCTGGATGGTAGATTTGCCTTATCAGGGCGTAACAGTAAAATTTGTATTCTGTGGGACCTGGAATCAGGTTTGGCATTAAAAACACTTACCGGACATTCTGATTCAATATCTGCATTATGTGTGACCCCTGATGCGAAATTCGCTGTCTCCGGATCAAAGGATAAAACCTGTATTCTGTGGGATTTGAGTACAGGCCAAGCAATTAAATCAACTTCAGGGCATACTGATAATATCACTACTATAAACATAACCCCGGATAATAAATATGCTCTTTCCGGATCAGCAGATAATGCTTGCATCCTCTGGAATTTGGAAAATGGGCAGGAACAGCTGTTACTCAAAGGGCATACATCAGGCATAGATGTCATTGAATCAACTCCCGATAGTAAATATGCTGTGTCTGGCTCAAAGGATACAACTTGCAAATTATGGGATCTAAAAACCAGCCTTGCATTAAAAACTATTCAAGGGCACAGATACCCGGTATCAGCAATAAGCATTACACCTGATGGCACACATGTTATATCAGTTAGTGATAAAACCTGTCTATTATGGAATCTTGAGAATGGTATGGTACAAAAAATACTCACCAATCCTGTCGGTTGGATCAGTTCTTTAAAGATAACCCCTGAAGGCAGATATGCCATTTCTGCTACAATAAATGGTAAATGTTATGTTTGGGATCTGAATACCGGACAGATAATAAATACCCTGGAGAATAGTGCTGCTTGGGTCTATGACATTGCCATCACTCCCGACGGAGAAATGATTGTTTCAGGTTCTTCAGATCATACTTGCTTTCTGACTAACCTTAAATCGGAGAAGGTGTTCAATATCATGAAAGGACATACTGAAAGAGTTGTTTTAATTGTCATCACTCCCGACGGTAAAAGAGCAATTTCAGCTTCTGATGATACAACCTGTATTATCTGGGATCTCAGAACAAGTCTTATTTTTAGAAGGCTTTCGGGGCACCATGGGAAGATCAATTCAATAAGTGTTACGCCGGACGGCAAACGTGCTGTGACAAGTTCCGATGACAACTCCTGTATAATCTGGGATATAGATACGGGGGAAAAACTCGGAGTATACTTTTCCAGTTTTTTGATGAAAAAATTCCGGTTATTCTCCTTTGGAATTGTTAGCATTGAAAAAAGTAACATAATATCTATCATCAATATAAATCGTGAAATGTTCTGCCCGGATCCGGGAATTGTTACGGCAAGATATATCTGGGATTTAAAGGAACAAAGATATTATGAAATCTCTGTGGACTGCCCATTTTGCGGCTATCGATTCAAACCGAAAACAGGAATCACAGATACCATATATAGGATTATTAACCTTTATCGGATTGATCCCAAAGATATGTCATATCTTGCCTTACCACCTGAAGCCTGGGAAGAATCTGCCCTACTCAGCAACTGCCCTGCATGTAACGAAAAACTAAAATTCAATCCATTTTTTGCCGGTGAGGAGAATAAACCTAAAACTGATTGGAAATTTTGGAAAAAATAAGATATCATAAAACACTCTCATGTTTTTTCTCTGACCAATATCTATTCTTTGATGAGGAGCAACATAGGAACCCTAATATCCGCAAATGCGCTGAACTCCCCTTTCAGCAAACCAAAGCCAAGCTCTGGGATGAAGTAACCGATACCCTCTGCATCTTCGAATTCATCCAGGCCAAAACTGCTGCTAAGATGACTTATGAATTGATTAGGGACTTCAATGATGTTTTGGAAATGATCCCTGATAATACTGAAAATATACTGCAGGAAAAAACCAGGCGGTTACGGATGGAAAAATATACCCGTGATTTAATTGCCTGTGCCAAGGGTGAGATACCAATTGATGAACTGCAATTGCCGGAAAGTTTCACCCCCTGGTCACGCGATAAAACCTATATGGAAACCGAACGTATGATGTTACATCTTTCACGGTCGGACCGGCTGAAGGAATTCCTGCGTTTCCTTGTTCAGGAAGCTGATAATCTGCATAATCATGCCCATGAATTTTCTCGTTTGGCCATCCGGCTGGCTTTGAATTATGCACAGGGAGGGCCGGTTGAAAAGGCAGCTGAATCTGCCGGAGCAGGTCTTTTTGAAGAAAACGCGATACCTGACCCATCTTCGCGCTCATACTGGAAACCCTTTCCCATAAAACTTAAAACCATAAAAGAAATTGACAAGAGGACAAACCGGTTAGAAATCACTTCTGACGGACGGAGAGCCCTGACACTATCTGGTTTCCATAAAGACAGCATCATTCTCTGGGACCTGGAATCCGGCCTGGCATTAAAAAAAGCAGATTTTGAACACAGCATAAGATCTGTGAGTATGACCCCTGACGGCAGGTACCTTTTAATGGACGGAAAGGAGAATGCCCTGATATTGTTTGATATGGAAAACTGGATTATTTCACGAAGCATTCATGGAAACATGCCTTTCAGCGTTTTATGTATCACCCCGGATGCCAGGCAGGCCATTACCAGTTCGGATAATGGACCTATGATACTCTGGGAACTGAAATCGGGACAACCTTTAATGATGGTCCCTTTTGAAGCAAAGCAGATCCCATGGGGGGATTATCAGGAAAGGATAACGGATATTAAGATATTACCGGATGCCAAAAAAGCAATTTCATGCTCAAATAAGGGAGAGATGAAGTTATGGGACCTGGAATCCGGTCAGCCCGTGAGAAAGCTTGAAATATTTGATTCTTTCAGAAAAGACTGGGATGGCAGGACCAGGGGACAAATTATCCGTTCCGTGACCATAACCCCCGATGGCAAAAGGGCTATTGCATCAGGTTTGCACGAAAATGGTTTAATCATATGGGATGTATGGTCGGACAAACCTCACAGATTGCTGGTTGGTCATTCATCATACATTAATGACTTTGACATCACACCCGATGGCAAATATGCTGTATCATGTTCCAATGATAATATATGCAGATGCTGGGATGTGGAATCCGGGAGAATCCTGAAAACCTTTACAGGACATGAAGCCGGTGTATTTGCAGTCCGGATCTTGCCTGATGGTAGCAAAGCTGTCTCGGGAGGCATGTACGAAAATCTCATTGTTTGGGATCTTGAACGGGGTTATAGTATTTACTAAAGGTGAATTTCTTTTTTTCTGCTGTGCAATGAATAATTGATGAGCCGGCATGACTATAAAAAATTCAATACCATGCCCACTAATTGATGGTTGTAGATTGTAGCTTATATCAGACTTATAATCAATTTAAAAATGTAATGATCAATACTTTTTTTATCTTTCGAATGACAAGGCAAAACAGCACAACCGAAAAGAAACTGGTCAAATGCGAAAACTGTGGTCACAACCAAAAAAGAAAAAATGAAAAATATCTATAATAAAGGTGTATATAGAGATAGTCAGTGGGTGAAGCACTTAAGCCCATTTCTGAAAAAGATTTGTAGTCATAAATGGAGAAGGTCTGCAAATAAGGAAATTAATTCTAAGCTTGAAGGGGCAGAACCCGATCTGGACAACTCAGTATCAGAAGACAAGAGTAAAGATTAAATATAAATCCATTGGGTAGGTATTCGAATTACGTGTATTTTTTTAAAGAATTACATATAGGGACAAAAATGTTACTTATGCCTGTCCTTTTTGCGGGAGAAGGATTCATTATTCGGCATCCGGTAATTCAGTTCTGGATGATTCGCGTCTTTCAGTAAAATGCCAGGAGTGTGGAAAAAAGTTTAATATTAATCAGTTTATTGCAGGAGGAGATTTCAAATCTAAATAAAATTGAAAATTTTAAAAAAGATAAAATATTAAAATGTTCCCTTTCCTTTTTAAATTGAACATCTGAAAAGATCTCCTATTTTATGTTAAATAATCCTTGTATCGCAGTTTGCGAAGGCCACACAAGCGTTGTAAGCGGAGCTCTGGAGACCCGTGACGGGAATTTCCTGACATGGTCGCTGGATAAAACCCTACGGCTTTGGGATAAAAACGGTAAGCCCCTGGCTGTTTTAAGGGGACATACAGGCATTGTAAAAGGTGCTCTGGAAACCCTGGACGGAAAACTATTGTCGTGGGCAGATGATAATAATTTACGTTTGTGGGATAAATCGGGAAATTTGTTTTCCGGATTTGAAGGGCATGCCGGTTTTATTGTTGGTGCCCTGGAAACAAAGGACGGATGTATCCTTTCATGGTCCGAGGACAACACCCTTAGATTATGGAACAATGCCGGAAATGTTATTACTGTTTTTACTGGACATGCGGATAAAATACTTGGTGCCCTTGAGACGAGAGATGGCAATTTGCTTTCATGGTCAGCCGATAAAACAATGGTATTATGGGGCAATAATGCTAATCCCATTGAACAGCTGGGATTTGGTGATTATTATGTTTCTTCAGTATTGGAAACCAGTTCCGGAGTTTTTGTTGTACGCAAAAATGAGGGATTATGGAACGCTGAACTTGCACTATATGATAAACATCTTGACCTTGTTGCCATACTTCATAAGCAGAGGAAGGAACCAGAAGTAATGAGTGCATTGGAACTGAGGGACGGTAATCTGTTGTCATGGTCATGGAATAATGCGCTCCGGCTATGGGACAAAAACGGTAATCCTTTTGCTTTGTTTGAAGATCATACGAATTGGATTTCGGGAGCACTTGAAACCAGTGATGGAAAAATTCTTTCGTGGTCCTGCGATAAAACACTCAGGCTTTGGGACAAAAAAGGCTCATTGCTGGCTGTATTCAGGGGGCATACGGAACCCGTAACAGGGGCCCTGGAAACACGGGATGGAAGGATTCTTTCATGGTCAATGGATGAGACCATACGGTTGTGGGATAAAACCGGAATTGCGATCACCGTATTGAAAGGGCATACTGAGGCATTACTGGGAGTCCTGGAGACAAAGGAGGGAAATTTCTTTTCATGGGGATGTGATGAATCTCCCAGGCTTTGGCGTAATCTGGTTACGGGTTGTTTAGAATATCCGTAGATACACCCTGCCAGGGTACCCCCACCCCGAAAGGGTACCCCCCCTGCCAGGGGGTTTTCAAAAGCAGGAAATTATTTAGCACTTCAGATGACATAATGAATTAATTAGTAAATTCAAAGCTGAAAGCTTAAAGTTGATCTGCTTGTTTCACGTATCTTTTTCATATGAAACATGATGTATTTATCAGCTATTCATCGCATGATAAAAAGATTGCCGATGCAATATGCTCAAGACTGGAGAATAATAATATACGTTGCTGGATCGCTCCGAGGGATATTCTGCCGGGTGAAACATGGGCCACAGCTATCATTAACGGAATAAATGATTGCGGTCTGATCATTGTTGTCTTTTCAGCTCATTCCAACTCATCCGGTCAGGTCATTAACGAAATAGAAAGATCGGTGTCCAAAGGGAAAATCATTATCCCATTCAGGATTGAAGACCTGACCCCGACCGGCGATATGGAATTGTTCCTGGCCAGAAGGCATTGGCTGGATGCCATGACTCCCCCTTTGGAATCCCATATTTTGAAATTATCGGAAACCATTCATCGCCTGCTTGACATTAAAACTCCGGGTGACCGGTCTGAAACAACCTCAGAAAATAGAACAGTAGTCACAAAGCCGGCAGGCAGAGAGAATAAAGCAATCACGCCATCCTCATCATCACGTGGGGCCGCTAAAAAAGAAAAAAGCATTAAAGCTCCTGAACTCAAAATCCTTACCAATGAAAAGGAAGGAGCTCAGCTGGTGCTGATCCCTGAAGGTGATTTTTTAGCGGGCTGGCCGGGGCAAAATATGGAATCCTATCCTTCTTTTACGGTGCACCTTCCAGCTTATTATATGGCTATACATCCGGTGACGAATGCACAATATGCCAGGTTCCTCGCTGAAGCAGATCCGGATTTCAAGGATCTAAGGAAGTGGATATTATTGGATAGTAAGTGTTTTATCAGAAAATCTTCAGGCGGCTATGAAGTATACGGGGATAAAAGCGATCACCCTGTTGTTCAGGTTACCTGGTATGGTGCCCGGGCCTATTGTCAGTGGGCAGGAATGCGGTTGCCCACGGAACTTGAATGGGAAAAAGGGGCACGGGGGACGGACGGGAGAACGTACCCGTGGGGAAATGAGTGGGATAAAGACAAGTGCAGGAACAATGACAATAAAGGTAATGAAACCACCTGCAGTATTTCATCTTATCCGGAGGGAATGAGCATCTGGGGATTGCATCAGATGGCAGGGAACGTATTGGAGTGGTGCATTGATGGATTTCAGCATGAAACCTATGAGCGATACTATAAGGGTGATCTAACACCCCCTCAGGGAGACAATAAAGTATTGCGGGGCGGATCGTGGATGCATGACGAAAGATTCTGCAATGGAAAATTCATATTCGGTGTTAATCCCGGTGAAATTCGTGATTTCTTCGGCTTTCGCTGTGCCAAAGACGTATAGAAAATACTTCTAAAAATCTTATATTTTGATGCGGTTGTGAATTAATTTGTAAATTCAAGGCTAAAAAGCTATTGATTATAACTTCTTAATGAATTATTTAATATAAGGTTTCAATGAAACATTATATATTTATTAGTTATTCATCACATGATAAGGTAATTGCTGATGCAATTTGCGCTAAACTTGAAAACAACAATATTAGATGTTGGATAGCACCAAGAGACATACTTCCAGGAATTGAATTTGGCGAAGCAATAGTCGATGCTATCGCTGATTGCAGAATTTTTTTACTGGTTTTTTCGTCCAAAGCTAATGATTCTACCCATGTAAGAAAAGAAGTTGATCGTGCAGTCAGCAAAGGGAAAATCATTATTCCATTCCGCGTTGAAGATGTGCTACCAACAAAATCAATGGAATATGCCTTGAGTAACACACACTGGCTGGATGCCATGTATCCTCCTTTAGATATCCATATTGCAAAGTTATCTGATACAATTTATAGATTACTTGATCTCAAGCCAAAGAATTCTTCACCGGAAAATAAAAAAGAAAAAGAGAAGGTTGAAAATCAGGAAATAATTATAAAAAATGATGATGAAGCACAACAAACCTCACTCAGCGGGCCACCTCCCGAAGTATACGCTCCCATAGTTGGCACGTTGATCACAGATTCAACGAATACAAAGACTAAGCTTATTGATTTTGGTATAGTATATAATCCTTATAGCAAAAGCATTTTGGCCAATGCTGTTAAAGACTACCTTATCATCGAACGAGGGAATGCCACACAGAACATACCATGGAATCTTATTAGCTTCGTAACGCTGAAAAGTAAAGATGATGCTACCATTGCTCTACGCGATGGTAAATTATTAGATCCGGTCAAGCTTCGCTCTGGTAACTTTGTCGGCACCGACGAACTCGGACTTGCTTATTCTTTGGAATTTGCAAACCTGCGTGCTATAAATCTCTTGCGAGATACTGCGCTGTCCGAACTTGAAACACTGATACGAGACATTCCTGTTCTTGCCAAGAAAACATTATCAAATTCAGCATATTCATGTAATTTTCGATTAGATCCTGACAATGAAGGTATCATCGTAACGTTGGATGTCATCTTTGATAATAAGCTGCAAGGCAGTCAAATATTTCATTTGCCAGGGCCTCACAAATTCTCTGCAGATAATAATATAGTTAAAGTAGAGGCAGAGAAATATTTCAACCTGGGTAATTATAGTGAAGGAACTGCACAAACATTGGCTTTTGCACTAAATCGCCTAAACACATTGCTTTTAGAAAAAACAAGCTAATGTTTTACACATGAAAAAGAGACCCGCAAAAATTTTTGGATTCAGACACATAATCCCGGAGGATCAATAATCAAACGTGGAACGGCGGATACCGGCAATGAACAATCTACTGGGAAAATATGTCCTATCTGGGCGGAGAAGAATATTAATTTATTTTATCCATTTCCAACCTGGTACCAGATGAATGGTTTTTCCTTGCTGCACCAATTTGTCCTCCTGGTTAAAGGTGATGATATATCCTTCTTTGAGCTGCAATTTATCCATGGCTTCCAGCAAGCCTTCCACTTCCCTTTTTTCATTTTGCCGGCTTACCTGCCAGCTTGCCTGAATGGCGCTGTACCGGTTTTTTTCTTTGCTAACGATGAAATCGCATTCACGTTTCCCCTTATAGTACCATACTTCTTTCCCTGCCCGTCTCAGGTGCAGAAATATCGTATTCTCAAGTAACCTGCCCCAATCAGGCGAACCAGATAAGGAATAAAAGTTTACCAGTCCCGGATCAATGATATAAACCTTACGCGGATTGCGTGCCTGTACCTTAAGGGATGTATCGTACATCGGTACCAGGAACAATAGGTAGGAATCCACGAGGTAATAAATAAACTCCATGACCGAACTGGCTGATCCTATCTCAAAAATATTTTTCAGGTTGTTGAACGATATTTCCTTCCCTGTATTGCTCAGAAGATACTGAACAATCCTCCGGTATACCTCCTGGTTTCGCAGGTTATAACGGGTAAAAATATCGCGCATAAGAATGTCGGATACCAGCGTTGAAAGTATTTCTCCTTTCCCGATGTTCAGAAACTCGGGGAATCCTCCCTGCCTGAGGTAAGAGGAAAACGAATCCGCACAGGGTTTTTGCCTGAAATAGTCCAGATACTCCGAATAGGAAAACGGGAAAATCTCGTAATCGAGATGACGCCCGGTAAGTTTTGTACCCAGTTCCCTGCTCATTAATTTGGCATTCGAACCAGTGATCATAACCGTTTTCTTCCTGTCGATGGCATCTCTTACAAACCGCTCCCATTCAGGTACATTTTGTATCTCATCAAAAAAATAAACGGGACTTTTGCCAAAAAGCTCCGTGAACATTTCTTCCAATAACAGAAGATCACCCGGCCCGAAATCCGTAACCCGGGCATCTTCAAAATTAAAATATTTGCTTGCTCCGTGAAGCCTCATGATCTGCCTGAGAAAAGTGCTTTTGCCAGACCTGCGAACGCCGGTGAGGATATAGGTAAAGGGCGGTAGTTTTATATAGCGTTCCATCGACGAGCGGACAATTTCCCTGTCATCTGCCGAAAGCCATTCCTGCTGAGACAGGATAACGGATCTAAGCGTTTCTTTCAACATGGAATATCTTATTTTAGTAAAAGATAATATTATATTCTACAAATGTAAGATATTATACGTTAAAAACAAAAAATGTTTTACTTTTATGCAGCAACGCCAGCTTTCAAGCTATTGA
>Ga0105101_10001271_pt1 | contig 10937 bp, 8 predicted proteins | sample PPLLak21cMay2015_2_FD_87037 | JGI IMG/M metagenome (GOLD analysis project Ga0105101, IMG submission 87037) | Freshwater sediment microbial communities from Prairie Pothole Lake near Jamestown, North Dakota, USA - PPLs Lake P8 Core (1) Depth... | ecosystem: Environmental > Aquatic > Freshwater >...
AACTACGACTATCTCAATCGCGCCACCGTATGGGACCCGGCCATTTCTGATCAGATCCTCCCCGCCAGCTTGTTTTACTCGTCGAAGCCGTCCTATTTCGGGTCTCTCCAATGGCCTCCTTTCGGCCCCGACGTCCCCGGCTATGCGGCCGGCATCCCGGCGCAGACCCGTTGGGAAGCCTTCCTGGGGTCCGGGAAACTGAGCGATCTCTTCTAACCTGACTTATTCATAAAAACGCCTTTTTTTTTCTCTCGCGCTATTCATAGGGCGTTTTTACCCTTCGGGCGAACCGATCCGGCTCCATCTGCTTCGTTCTCGGGGTTCGCAGTACTACGGAGTACAGCTTCACCCCTCGGGCCTCGCATCTGAGGGCCGCCTCGCTTCGTGAATAATCCAGGCTAAAGATAAACATCGCGGGTCTCTCGACCGACAATTCTTATCTTATCGGCTTTCTGCATCCGGTTTCTGATGATTCCGGTCTCGGCCTCATCTTTGAAACCGATGCCACCGTCCTCGATGTCGATGGTCGATGAGCCGATTTTTCGCCAGGCCGTTATCCAGGAGACGATGAAATGTCCTCAGTTGGCGACGAGAGCTCCTCTTGCCGATGTCGTATCAGGGGACCGGAAGCCGCATGGGGTTGCCCGGGCGTTGCTTGACTTGTCTCGCCCGCCCGCTATATCATCATTCTGGATCGAAGGTGTCATGTTCAATAACGAGGATCAGCCTTCTGGTTTCGATAATCGCCGGCATCAAGTCTAAATTTGAAATCTATTCTTTTTCCGTCTTCGCAAGAGGTTATTGGGGATCTTGTCTTGATCCGAAGGACCTATGATAGCGGGATCCAGATGCCTGACAGCAAGACGTCTCTTACGGATGGGCTACACGGGCCATGCCGCTGATCGTCCGTATTGACGTTGACAGGCCCTATGGGAGACGGCCCTTCCTCAGGCATCTTCTGAGTCGGCTGAGTTCCGACCTCTATTTACCTCGGATCGAAGGGCTGGGCTACCTCGAGGAACTGAAGACGGTCCTGAGAACCCTCAACGGGATGAACGCAAGAGCGTACGTTTTCTTCAGGCTTTGCACGTTGCCGTCCCCCTCTGTCCTGCATCTTCTGGACGAGGGCCGGCACGTAATCGGCCTGCATCTGGAGGACTCGCGTTCTTTGGACACATTCCTTCGAGAGAAGAGGCTATTGGAGCACCATATCGGGAGACCCGTCGTGGCGGCCTCAAAACACGGCTCCGGAGGGGCCAAGCACGGACGCCGCCATTATGCTTCCTATGCGCCTGACGATTATGTCGAGTGGGCCAGGAGAAGCGGGATCAAAGTGTTCCTCGGAAATCTCGAGGATCCAACCCTGAGGCCGCGGATCGAGGAGACAGGCCTAATTTATTACCCATCCGCCTTTTGGCTGGAGCCGTCCTGGAGAGACGAAAGGCTGTTCAGCGTCGAGTGGCTCCTCGATCGGGCCAGGTCATCCGATATCGTTCTGTTGCTTCATCCGGAGAACGTCCTCATGGATCCTGTGCTAGCGGAGGCATTCAATCGCCTTTTATCAACCCTTCATACTAGGATTCTCGAATGACACGCGGGAAGGACGGCAAGAGATCAGTGCTGATGATCGCGTATACGGACTATCGGACGGATCCCCGCGTGATCCGTGAGGCCGAGGCGGCCGCAGGCGCGGGATTCCCTGTCGATTTCATCGCCCTTCGGCGGGATGACGATCCGGCTCAAGAGTGGATTCGGGGCGTGAGGGTCGTTCATCTGAATCAGGAACGATATCGGGGGAACAGGCTGGCTTGGTATATCCTGTCATATCTTGGATTCTTCTTCCGTTGTCTTTTCAAGACCCTTTCTCTCCAGCTCGACGAGAGATATCGCATCGTCCATGTCAATAACATGCCGGATTTCTTCGTCTTCTGTGCCCTCCTCCCCAAGCTGATGGGGGCGAGGGTCTTTTTGGACATTCATGATCCGATGCCCGATACCTTCATGTCGAAGTTCAAGAATCGAAAACGAGGGATCTTCTACAAGTTGCTCCTTTGGCAAGAGCGGATAAGCACGGTTTTCGCAGACGAGATTCTCACTGTCAGTGATCCGGTCAAAGAATATGTCCTCGTTAAGCAGCACGGCTTGGACCCGGATTCAATCCGGGTGATTGCGAATTTTGCGGACGACGAGCTCTTTTCGCTCCAGGGTCCCAGACGGTTCGATTCCGGGATTCGCCTTGTTTTCCACGGAACGATCTTGGAGAGATACGGACTACAGGACGTCATGCGAGGTCTTGCGGGAATGCGACATCGAGATCGGGTCGCAGTCAAGATCATAGGTGTCGGGGATTATAGCGGACCCTTGAAGGATCTCATCAAATCGCTCGATCTGGGAGAGGCCGTCGATTTCGAGAACCGCCTGTATCCGGTACATGAAATGCCGGACATCCTGAAGGAATTCAATGTCGGCCTGGTCCCGCTGGTGATCTCTTCAATCACCAACTATGCGCTGTCGCTGAAGCTGTTAGAATACCTATCCCTGGGAATGACCTCGATCACGGTTCGCAACGCGGCTATCAGCTACTATTTTGGCGACGATGATCTTCTTTTTTATCGCCCGGGTGAGCCTGAATCCTTTGGCCGGGTGATGGATCGGCTGGCCGAAAATCCCGATATTTTATATCGTTATCAACAAAGGGCCAGGGAGCTCAGGGGCAAGTTCTTATGGAGTAGCGAGAAGAAAAAATATATCTCCTTATTAAACCAGTCTAAGGGCCGGATCGGGGATCGGCCTCATAACGCTCGGGGGTGAAGACATGACGGGGAACAGGGGATAGCCCGATGTCCGCTCTGAGGTACGTTCTGATAACTCCGGCCAGGAACGAAGGCGAATTCATCGAAAAAGTGATCCAATCCGTGATTTCGCAAACGGTCCGTCCCCAGACTTGGATCATCGTCAGCGACGGCTCGACCGACGGAACGGACGGGATCATCGCCGGCTATCTGGCCGCCCATCCTTGGATAGAACTGATCAGGGTGCACGAGCATCAAGACCGGACGTTTGCCGCCAAGGTCCGAGCCTTCGATGCCGGGCTTAAGAGGGTCACAGGCCGGCCTTACGATATCATCGGCAATCTCGACGCTGACATCACCTTTGAATCGGATTATTTCGAATTCCTTCTGGGCAAGTTCGCGGCGGATCCGAAACTCGGGGTCGCGGGAACGCCGTTCATCGAAGGGGCCGAGCACTATGATTTCCGATATGCGAGCCTTGAGCACGTTTCCGGGGCCTGCCAGCTCTTCAGGCGAGAATGCTTTGAACAGATCGGCGGGTATGTGCCGATCGAGGCCGGAGGCATCGACTGGACCGCGGTCACGACTGCCCGAATGAAAGGCTGGACGACCAGGACCTTCCTGGAAAAAACGTGCGTTCATCACCGCAGGATCGGAACAGCAAACAGCCGCCGGCTCACAGCCATTTTCAAGTACGGCAGAAAGAACTACATGCTCGGCGGCCATCCCCTTTGGCAGATCTCACGGGCCGTCTTTCAAATGTCGAAGGAACCCTATGTCCTCGGAGGGCTGCTCCTCATTTCCGGATACACATGGGGATTCGTCACTCGAACGGACAGACCGATAGCTCCAGAGCTTCTTAAGTTCTATAGGCGAGAGCAGATGGCGAGGCTGAAGAAGATCATCGTGAACCTCGTGAAGGGCAAAAGAGAAGGCGAGCCGGACCCTCCTGCGCAGCAGCCCTGAGATCCCATGGGAACCGATAGAGAGCTTATTCTCTCCAGTCTTAAAAAGGTCGAGAAATGGCTGGAGGACCATCACTACAAAGGATATGACCCCGCCGATGGCCTGACGTCGTATCTCAGGCCATTGACATTCGGAAACCTCTTCCTTAATCGAGTCCTCCAACAAATAATCTGGCGGAGTCCCGTCAACCTGCGCCCCCTTCTGGGAGTCCGACCGTTGAACTCATGCATTGGCTATGGATATGTCGCACGCGCTTTTTTGATCCTATTCAAAATATCCGGCGAAGGCCTATATCGAGAAAAGGCTTCGTCATGCTTGAATTGGCTGATCCGCAATAGAGCTCCAGGGCACAATGACTATAGCTGGGGCAAGATGTTCGATTTCGCGAGCCGCGCGGGCTGGCAAAAGAAAGGAGAGCCCATTACCGTGTGGACCAGCCTGATAGGCCAGGCCTTTCTCGACGCCTATGAAATCGTCGGGAACCGAACGTACCTTGCGGTCGCCGAAAGCGTCTGCCAATGGATCCTGAAAGTCCCAAGATCCCGGGCGAACTCCGGTTCTTGCATAAGCTATGCTCCATCGAAGCACGACGATGAGACGATTCACAACCAGAGTATGCTGGCCGCCGCTGTGTTGACCCGGACTGCGAAATACGCCCCCCACGATGAATACCTCCAGGTGGCGCGTGAAGCCATCGAATATACCTGCGTGAGACAACGGACAGACGGCTCTTGGTTTTATGGAGAGGGGCCCAAATACCGTTGGATCGATAGCTTTCATACGGGATACGTTCTTGACGCCCTGAAGAGCTATATCGAACTCACGGACGACAGATCGTATCAGGAGGTATTAAAACGCGGCTTTCTCTTCTATAAAAACAATTTCTTTGACGAAAATGGAAGGCCAAGATACTACCATAATAGGACGTTCCCGATCGACAGCCAATGCGCCGCTCAAGCAATCGATACCTTGACCTTTTTTTCGGATCAGGATGACTCAGCGATGGATTTGGCGGTGCGGGTCGCAAAATGGACGATCATGCATATGCAGGACCCAACGGGCTATTTCTATTTCATGCGCTATCCAGGGATCGTCATTAAGACACCCATGATCCATTGGGCGCAGGCGACGACCTATAAGGCGCTGGCCTACTTGTTATCGAAGTGTAGTCAATCTTGATCCTTAATCGTTTGATAGCGAAGGTCCCCTGATGCCGGGCATAACCGGGATAATCGGTCCAGGGAAACATGAAGACAGACGCGCCGAGCTTCAGCAGATGATTGACTGTATGATGCACGAGTCCTTTTATACCAAGGGCGCGTATGTCGATGATCTTTACGGTTTCCGGGTTGGATGGGCGGTGCACCAGGCGCCCATTGCCGAAACCATGCCGTTCTGGAACGAGCCAAGGGATATCGGCCTGATCTTTTCGGGGGAAAACTTCCCCGATCCCGACGAGATCTTGTCCTTGAGATCGAAGGGTCATGAGGTCACTCCGGGGAGCTCGGACTACCTCGTGCACCTTTACGAGGAGAGCGAGAACGCCTTTTTCGGAAAACTGAACGGCCGTTTCAGCGGCGTCATCATCGACCTTCGCCATCCTCGAATCGTATTATTCAATGACCGCTACGGTCTAAACCGGATTTATTATGCCGAAGATAATGACGGCTTCTACTTCTCTTCTGAGGCCAAATCCCTTCTGCGCGTCCTGCCCGGCCTCCGCCGGCTAGATCATAGAAGCCTCGGGGAGGCCTTTACCCTTGGCTGCGTACTGCAGGATAGGACCCTGTTCCAGGATATCGGCCTACTTCCGGGCGGATCTGCGTGGACCTTCTATCCCGGCGTCAAAGCTCGCAAGAGCGTGTATTTCCGACCTGACCAATGGGAGGGACAGGATAAACTGACGGGCCAGGCATATTACGATAAGCTTAAGGAGACCTGGGCCCGTATTCTTCCGCGCTACTTGAACGGCAACGCGGGAGTCGCCGTATCTCTCACCGGCGGCCAAGACAGCCGGATGATCATGGCCTGGGCGAAATCCGCGCCCGGGACTCTGCCCTGCTATACGTTCGGAGGCCCTTATCGTGAATGCCGAGACGTCAATCTGGCCCGGCGTGTCGCGGGAATCTGCGGCCAAACGCATCGAGTGATCTCCGTGGGGAGCGCGTTTTTTGCGGAGTTCCCGAGCCTGGCGGATAGAACCGTCTATATAACGGACGGGACGATGGATGTCAGCGGGTCAGTCGAGCTCTATGTCAATCGGCTCGCCCGGGAAATCGCGCCAATCAGGCTGTCCGGGAACTACGGGCAGGAGATTCTCCAAAGTTTCATCGCCTTTAGACCGAAGCCGATAAAGGAAGATATTTTTCAGGAGGATTTTCGCAAGGCCCTGGCGGATGCCAAACGAACCTACGAAGATGAACTCGGCCCCAACCCGTTATCTTTCGTCGCTTTCAAGCAGGTGCCTTGGCACCACTTTTCGCGGCTCTCCTTAGAACTCTCGCAACTGATCCTTCGATCGCCCTACCTGGATAATGACCTCGTAGCTCTTGCCTACCAGGCGCCCACCGAGGATTCTGAGACTTCAAGAGTACAGTTAAGGATGATTGCGGAGGGGAATCCCGCCTTGGGCGGACTCCCGACAGATCGAGGAGTCCTTATAAAGCCCGTTCCGTTTGTCACGGCATTCAAACGTCTGGTCCAGCAGTTCACGGTAAATGCGGAATATGCCTACGATTACGGGATGCCGCAATGGATGGCGAAGATAGATTCTGCGCTCAAGCCATTGCATGCCGAAAGGATCTTTCTGGGACGACACAAGTTTGCCCATTTTCGTCTTTGGTATCGCGATGAACTCTCGGGCTTTGTCAAGGAAGTCTTGCTTGACCCCATAACCCTGCAAAGACCGTTCTTTAAGCGGCGGCAGCTTGAAAAGCTGGTGACTGAGCACCTCAAAGGAACCGGCAATCATACTTTGGAGATACATAGACTCTTAACCGCCGAGCTCTTATGCCGTCTGTTTATCGCCCCTAAGCAAGGATAGCGACGACCATCTTTCTCTGATTCAAATGAAATAGAGGAGGTTTCTGGAAACATATCGTGATTCGTTCGCTCGTACGAAAGCTCTTTAGATTTCTGCTATGATCACTGAAGCGTGTATAGCGAAATGAGAATACCGGTCACCTTAAACCCGGCCGACGTCATGGTGCGGCTGAGGTTCAACCCGGCGAGAGAAGGATTCGAGAATCTCAGCGAGCTCGCTGCGCTGGCTCAGGAACTTATCCAGCCGCGTGGGATCTTCGAAGTCTCTAATGTGGGGAGGATGGAGGGGAGGACTATCGACGTTGAGGGCGTCACATTCCTGAGCCCGATCCTCCGGGAGAACCTGGGAAAATCCAATAAGGTCTTCCCCTACATCATCACGGTCGGCGCTGAGCTCGAACGCGCCGCGGCCGCGCAGAACGATCTCCTCAGGCAATATTATCTCGAGGAGATCGCCAATATCGCCCTCGAACAGGCCGCGGATTGGTTCGCCAAGTACCTCGCAGAGCGCTATGGAATGACCGATCTTTCCAACATGAGCCCAGGCTCGCTCGAGGATTGGCCTATCACCGAACAGGCGAAGCTGTTCTCTATCTTCGGCGATACGGAGAAGCTCATCGGCGTCCGGCTGACGGAAAACATGCTCATGATCCCGCGCCAGTCCGTCTCGGGGATCCTCTTCCCGTCCGGGGAGGGATTCGTGGCCTGCCAGCTCTGCGAGCGGGAAAAGTGCCCGGGGCGCAAGGCGCCTTATGGATCTAACGCATAAGAACGGGGACACATACCTAGGTATATGTCCCCATAGGGAGGCGACATGAAGACTCTCCGCGTCGTTTCAGCCGAATTGGCGGTTCTTTTGCTTTTGCCTGTCTTCGCTTCGGCGCAGCAGAAACCCGCCCCCAAGCCCCCGCTCAAGGTCTTCATCTCGGTCGACATGGAAGGGATCTCGGGGATCGTCCACGGTGACCAGGTCACTCCCGGAACGGCCGAATACGCCGACGGATGCGCCTGGATGGCCGCCGACGTCAATGCGGCCGTTCACGGAGCCCTCGCTGCCGGCGCGACCGAGATCGTCGTCAACGACTCCCACGGCTCGATGCGCAACATCGATCCGGGCGCCATCCATCCGAAGGCGTCCCTCATCAGCGGCTCCCCCAAGCCGCTGTCGATGATGCAGGGGATCGACGCGTCTTTCCAAGCCTGTATCTTCATCGGCTATCACGCCAAGGCCGGGACCGAGAACGCCATCCTCGACCACACCATTTCGAGCTCGGTCGTCCGGGCCATCCGGGTCAACGGCATCGAGATGCCCGAGCTGGGGCTCAACGCGGCGATCGCGGGCCATTTTGGGGTGCCCGTCGTCCTCGTCAGCGGGGACACGGCGGTCTGCCGCCAGGCGGTCGAGATCCTCGGCGAGGATATCGTCGCGGTCGCGGTCAAGGAGGCCATCGGCCGTCAGGCGGCCAAGCTCGTGCCCTTCAGCGAAGCCCAGAACTCGATCCAGGCCGGAGTCAAAGAGGCGCTCAAGAAGCTGGGGGCCGCCAGGCCCTTCAAGCTTGCGGCGCCTTATCGGTTCGAGCTCGACTACCACGTCTCAGCCCAAGCCGATATGGGCGCGATGATCCCTGGCGTCAAGAGGATCGGCGCCCGGACCCTGGCCTTCACGGCGGAGGACTATATCGGGGGATTCCGCACGCTCCGGGCGATGATCAGCATCGCCCCGGCGCGGTGAAAACAAGAGACCCTCTCTTGTCATTTCATTTGATTATGCGGGCTCTTCTCCCGCATCAGCTTCTCGATGTCGGCGATCTCTTTGGGGACGCGATCCGAGAGGATCTCGTTCCCGTTTTCTGTGATCAGCACGTCGTCTTCGATGCGAACGCCCATCCCCGCGTATTTCCTGTAGACCGGCCCGGCCTTCTCCCGAAAAGCCGCGAGATCCGCATCCGGGACCTTGCCCTTGAGCGCGTCGAGGAACGCGTCGAATCTCACTTCGGGGAAATACAAACCCGGCTCCATGGTCATGACCATGCCTGGGGCCATCTTGACCTGGTCCAACCTCGGGCTGTGCCAGTTCCAGACATCGTGCACGTCGAGCCCTATGCCGTGGCCGAATCCGTGCTGAATGTAAAGGCGCCTCTGCCACGGGCTCTTGACGTCGGTAACGAGGCCTAGCTTTTCCAGTCCCGCCATCAGGATGTCCTCGACTTCGGTCTGGACGGCCCTAAAGGTGACGCCAGGGATGAGCTTGGCGCAGCCGGCTTTCTCGGCTTCGAGGACGAGAGCGTAGAGCGCCCGCTGGTCTTTCGTGAAGCGGCCGCGTGCCGGGATCGTCCGGCTTATGTCAGAGGTGTAGCCGCGGATCCAGGCTCCGACGTCGAAGACGATGAGATCGTCCGTCTCGAGGTGACGGGCCGTCGCCCCGAAGTGGACGTTGGTCGAGTTCGGTCCGGAAGCGGCCTGGAGGAACGAGTCTTCCGTTTCCCGCTTGTCGAACGAGTATCGGAGGATCGCCGCCAGGTCGGCTTCGCGCATCCCGGGTTCGGCGGCGCGAAACGCTTCGTTGAGGGCTTCGGCCGTGAGATCGATGGCCTCGCGCAGGGCGACGATCTCCTCGGCGTCCTTGGTCAGGCGCATCTCGGAGAGTGTCGGGTCGATATTGAGAAGCGCCTCGGATTGAGAGAGGGGAGCGGGGATTCCCGACGCTCCGAACGTCCGCGTCAGAAAACCAAAGTCGGAAAAGGGAAGAAATGCGCGTTTGACCCGGCCTGACCTGAATACTCCGAAAAGGGCCGATGAGAGTTGCGTGTTCGGTTTCTCAACGAGTCCTTTGTCAGGTCCAGCTGCGTCCTGAACCGAGGGTTGATCCCTCGGCGCTCCCGGCACGACCATCACTTCCTGACCGCCCATTCCTCCCGTCGCGACCCGGGGCCCAGTGCTGCCTGCAGTGCGCCGGAAGATGGTCTCGCGGGGGTTCCCGGTCGGATCGAGGACGAGGACTGCCTCGGCCTCCTTGAGTCCTGTGAGGTAGAGGAAATTGAGATTGTCCTGCATACCGTTGCGGCCCATGTATTGGGACGGGATAATGATGACGGCGTCCTTGTGGATCTCCATCAACTTGGCACGGCGCGCGACGAGAGCCGGGGTCTTGGAGGCGTCGAGAGAAGCGCCGGGGCGGCCTGGGAACTCTTGAGCGGATCGAGGGGCAGCCCAGAGATTGGCCGCGAGGGCCACAACGAAAAGAGCGCATGCGATAGAGACCGACTTCTTGCTGAGCGGATATGCTTTCGTCATGATGATTCCTTTTGGATTCACTCGATCCTCTCGACGATGCGGCCGGTGGCCTTATCCTTCAGGATCCGCTTCGTCCGGCCGTCGGGGAGGCGCTCGGTCTTTATAACTGAAAAGCCCCGTTTTTCGGCCTTCCCCGCCCCTTCCCCCTGGTTTGCCCCAGATTCAGCCTCCTGGGGCCTCCCAGAGGCCTTTCCCCGGCCCTTCACCAGGGGGGCGCCGACCCCTTTTCGCCCCTTCGCCGCCTTCCTCGCGGACTCCTTTGGCCGCCCCGCCATGAGCGCCGTCCTCGCGTCGGTTTGCCAGCCTTCGATCTCCACAGGCTCCCAGCGGCCCGACTTCATCGACTTGTAGCAGGAGTCGATGACGGCGTTGACGACATACCCGTCGTAGAATGTCTCCACCGGCGACCTCCCGGCCTCCCGCGCATCGAGCATATCCTGGAACATGTGGACATAGCCGAGCTCATGGGCCTCGTCACCGACCGGGAAGAGCCAGCCGATCTGACCCTCGGCCTTTTCCGCTACATATCCGCTCTCGCCCGCGGCCGTGAACATTTCGAAGCCCGTGCGCAGAAAGTGATCCAGCCGGATCGTGCCTTCGGTCCCGCTCACTTCGTCTCTCAGATCCATCCCGCCCCTGAACGTCCAGCTCACTTCGAACTGGCTGATCGCGCCGCCCTCGTATTCGACGAGCCCGATGGCGTGGTCCTCGGCCTTGATAGGGTGGACCTGGGTCGCGCCCCAGCAAAAAGCCCGGAGCGGCCGTTTGTCCTTGCCGATGAACGACCGGCCGATCTCGATGCAGTGACAGCCCATGTCGATGATCGCGCCCCCGCCGGATCGC
>Ga0105101_10001273_pt1 | contig 10926 bp, 11 predicted proteins | sample PPLLak21cMay2015_2_FD_87037 | JGI IMG/M metagenome (GOLD analysis project Ga0105101, IMG submission 87037) | Freshwater sediment microbial communities from Prairie Pothole Lake near Jamestown, North Dakota, USA - PPLs Lake P8 Core (1) Depth... | ecosystem: Environmental > Aquatic > Freshwater >...
CACCCGGGTGCTCACATGAGGGCTAACAGCCTGATTGAAATCAGCGTGGCAGATATATTTAGTTTTTGAGGCCGACAACCGACAACCTGCCTGCCGGCAGGCAGGCCGACAACTATTACAACCATCACAACCATCACAACAATCATAACAGCCATTTCCTTTCACCTATCATTAACAATCCTTTCCTTAACCCGGAAAAACCCGGTTTCATAAAATAAATTTCCTGGATTGACAGAATTGGCTATTTTTGCCGTTCTTAATCCAATAATATGACTGATTTTTTTAGTTTTCTATTTGACTTCATTCTGCATATCGACAAGCACCTTGTTGAAATTGTATCGGAATACCAGAATTGGACGTATTTAATACTTTTCAGTATTATATTTGTTGAAACCGGCCTGGTTATATGGCCTTTCCTTCCCGGCGATTCGCTGTTGTTTGCTGCCGGTGCAATAGCCGCCATGCCGGGAAATCCGTTAAACATAGTTTTATTGGTAGTGCTGCTGATGATAGCCGCATTTACCGGTGATAATACCAATTATTCAATCGGCCGTTTGCTGGGAAAGAAAGTTTATGAAAAGGACTATAAGCTTATCAAACGAAAATATCTTGATGAAACACATATGTTTTATGAGAAACACGGTGGGAAAACATTGATAATTGCACGTTTCATGCCTATAATAAGGACTTTTGCTCCTTTTGTTGCCGGGGTCGGGAATATGAAATACTACCGTTTCCTGGGATTTTGTATTGCAGGCAATGTTTTATGGGTTAATACTTTTCTCTGGGCTGGCTACTTTTTTGGCAATATTCCCACGGTGAAAAGAAATTTCAGCCTGGTAATCTTTGCTATTATTTTTGTTTCGTTTCTTCCTCCCGTCTATGCCTTTGTTAAGAAGACCATTCAGGTCCGCAGGGAAAGCAAAGCAAATAAATTATCCGGAGAAAAATAGCCGGCTATTCAGTACAGTGAATAATTTCGTGATGAGAAAATAATTCGTTTATTTTGCAAAAAATTTATTTATGGCAAAAGTATCAGACATATCCAGGGGGAGTTTTGTGCGTTATAACGGAGAATTGGCCCAGGTTCTTGAATATGAGCACCGGACACCGGGAAACCTGAGGGCATTCTACCAGGTCAAAATGCGCAACCTGAATTCGGGAAAGTTGATTGAACAACGGTTCCGCCCTGGCGATGATATGGAAATCGTAAGGGTTCATTTCAAGGAGATGCAGTTTTTGTATATGGACGGCAGCAGTGCAGTATGCATGGACAATGAAACTTACGACCAGCTCACACTGCATAAGGAGATCCTTGGCGACAGCATTAATTTTCTCAAGGAAGGGACGAACATCAAAATTTATTTTGAAGGCGACGAGCCGATTTATACTGAATTGCCCCTGACCATAGAATTGGAAGTTACCTACACGGAACCGGGTATGCGCGGCGATACCGCCACCCGCACCTTGAAAGCTGCTACCCTTGAAACAGGTGCCACCATCAAGGTCCCTTTATTCATAAACACCGGAGACAGGATTAAGATCGACACCCGCACGAATACCTATATAGAGAGAGCGAAATAAGAGGGGACAAGTGACTAGTGACAAGTGACAAGTGACAAGCAGGGACAAGGTAGTAACCGATAATTGGTAATTGGTAATTGGTAATGGGTAACCGGTAATCGGGAACTGATAGTTACTTTCTCATTCCAGATAGGTATATCCGTAAAGCCCCGACCGGTAGTTTGAAAGGAATTCTTTACCTTCTCCGGCCGAGATAATCCCTGATTTCACCGAAGAAGTCACCCAGGTCTCAACGGTACGGACCATTTTTTTTGCGTCGTACTGCACATAATCCAGCACCTCGGCCACGGTTTCACCGTCAATTACCTGATCAATTTCATAGCCGTCATCAGTGACTGAAACATGCACGGCATTGGTATCCCCGAACAGATTATGCAGGTCGCCCAGGATTTCCTGGTATGCGCCTACCAGAAATACGCCAATGTAATAGGTGTCTCTTGACTTAATGGAATGAACCGGCAGGTAATAAGAAAAATTCCGGGTAGAAATGAAGTTATCGATCTTTCCGTCGGAATCACAGGTTATATCCTGCAGGGTTGCAGACCTTTCAGGTTTTTCATCCAGCCGCTGGATGGGCATGATCGGAAATATCTGATCAATAGCCCATGAATCGGGCAGGGATTGGAACAAGGAAAAATTACAGAAATATTTGTCCGACAATAGTCTGGGCAACTGACGGAAATCTTCCGGTATGTGTTTCGTTTCAGAAGTCATCTGGTGGATCTCGCGTGCAATTGACCAGAATAACCGTTCAATCTGAGCCCGGGTTTTAAGATCAAGTATCCCCAGACTGAACATGTCAAGCGCTTCTTCGCGGATCTGCTGCGCATCATGCCAGGATTCCAGCATCCGTGGCAGATTCAATGTGTCCCATATGGAATATAGTTCACGGACAAACTCGTGATCACCTTCTTTTATTTCCTCATCCTCCTGCCAGGTAGGGAGGGTTGTGGTTTCCAGCACATCAAAGATCAGCACAGAATGATGTGCAGTGAGCGAACGGCCCGATTCGGTGATGATATTGGGATGAGGAATACCGTGTTTATTGCATACATCCACCATAGTTGAAATGGAGTCATTAACATATTCCTGAATGCTGTAATTGACACTGCTTTCACTGTTGGATGAGCGGGTTCCGTCATAATCCACGCCCAGGCCGCCACCGATGTCTACAAATTCCACAGCAAAACCCTGTTTGTAAAGCTGATAGTAAAATTGAGAGGCTTCGCGAAGGGCATTCTTAATCCGCCGGATCATAGTAACCTGACTGCCGATATGAAAATGGACCAGCCGCAAACAGTTCTTCATCTTATTTCTTTCAAGAAAATCAAGCGCCTCAATGAGCTCACTTGAAGTCAATCCGAATTTACTGGCATCACCGCCCGAGTCTTCCCATTTGCCGCTGCCGGAACTGGCCAGTTTGATTCGAATGCCAATATTGGGTTTTATTTTAAGCCGTTTGGATATGCTGGCTATGAGTTTGAGCTCATTCAGTTTTTCAACCACCAGAAAGATACGCTTTCCCATTTTCTGCGCCAGCAGGGCAAGTTCGATATAATCTTCATCCTTATAGCCGTTGCATATGATCAGGGAATCCGAGTCGGTGTTAATGGCAATAACGGCATGCAATTCCGGCTTTGATCCGGCCTCCAGTCCAATGTTGAACTTCTTGCCGTGGTTCACAATCTCCTCCACCACTGGCCGCATCTGGTTGACCTTGATCGGGTAAATGATAAAATTCTGGGCTTTGTAGCCATATTCGTCAGAGGCAATCTTAAAACAATTCGCCATCTTTTCAATCCGGTTGTCGAGGATGTCAGGAAACCTGATCAGCATGGGGGAAGAAACATCACGCAGTTGCAGCTCATCCACCAGTTCCCTCAGGTCAATTTCAACACCATCCTTGCGGGGTGTAACCACAACGTGTCCCTTGTCATTGATGGAGAAATAATTGATCCCCCAACCGGCTATATTGTATAGTTCGGCGGAATCTTCGATACGCCATTTTCTCATTACTTCTGGATTATAAGGTGGTTAACAAAATGGAAATAATCGGTGCGAAAGTAATTAATGTATTATAATAAATTTATAATTGAGATTCTTTTTTATCAAAAATATCTTTGTTTTCACGGTTTAAGATTTAAAAGTTTAAATGTTTAAACCTGCCTGCCGGCAGGCAGGTCTTCAAATGTTCAAATTATCAAACCATTCCATTTTCACAGAAGAACAAAATAGTTTGTATTTTTATTCCTTAAACTGCCGACTGAAACATACCCAATATGAAAAACCAGGATAATCACCATCACCGAACCGTTAGCGAAGTTTCATCAAGCCAGCCGTTGCAGTTCACTGTTTCTGAAAATACAGTACTGATGAAATTCCTGCTCGCCAGCCTGAAGCATAAGAACCGCGATAACATTAAATCCTACCTTCGCAATAAGCAGGTGATCGTGGATGGCAAAATTATCACCCAATACAATCATCCGCTGAGTACCGGACAGCAGGTGGAGATAAGCATGGAAAGAATTCCAAAGGAAAAGCAATACCGGGGCATCAGCATTATATATGAAGATTCACACCTGATCGTCATAGATAAACATGCCGGGATGCTTTCCATGGCGACCGAAAAGGGAAATGAAAAGACAGCTTACAGCATGCTGAGTGTACATGTCAAATTGCAGCATCCGTCCAACAAAATATTTATTGTGCATCGTCTCGACAGGGAAACGTCGGGATTGATGGTTTTTGCCAAAAACGAAAAGGTACAGCAGCTGTTGCAGGAAAACTGGCAGACTGCGGTGTTGGAGCGAACCTATATTGCAGTTATAGAAGGCGTTATGAAAGAAAAGGAAGGAGTTGTCACTTCCTATTTAAGAGAAAGTAAATCCCTTATGATGTATTCAAGTCCTGACCCGTCAAACGGAGAAAAAGCCATTACCCATTACCAGACGATCAAGACAAACAAGGATTATTCATTGATCAGGATCAATCCTGAAACCGGCCGTAAGAATCAGATCAGGGTGCATATGAAAGACCTGGGGCATAGTATAGTGGGTGATAAGAAGTACGGTTCAAGGGTAAATCCGGTCGGCCGGCTGTGCCTTCATGCCATTGTGCTTGCGTTTATACACCCGGTGACCCGTGAGCAGATGCGATTTGAAACCGGAATCCCCCAGAAATTCTTAAGGCTGATTTGATCTGAAAAAAAGGGGATGGTTAAAAGCCCTTAATACTTGGTTCTTACGACTGTTTGAATTCCCCGAATAATTCAAATCGGGTTATGGCATCCAATTGATTAAAATCGTTGGAATCAACGATTACGATCTCGTTGGGGAATCCCCGTATCCTTTTTGCCATGCATTTTTTGTACCCGTGCTTCAAAATGGTTTTGTCAGGAATATCAAGCCTGTTGGAAACAATAAAACCGATGCCCCTGGAATAGCTTTGCAGCCGGCTGACCAGGTTGATGCTGTATCCGATGTATTCATCCTCATTTCCATTCTCATTCTTCTTTTCCCTGTTATACGTTAATTTATATACCGTTCCCGCAGCAATTCCAAACCTTATCTTTTTTGGAAAATCAGCAACAGGCAGCATTCCGGATGCTTTGTCACAAATGACATAAAATGAATTCTTGAGGTTCCAAACCCTGTCGACCAGGTTAATGATCTGTGTTTGCGTGAAATCATCATATTTCCAGATATATAAAATACCGTCACCCAGGAATTTCATGTGAATGGGTTTTGGGAGGGATGCAACAACAGCAGGTTTTCCTGTTTTATCCTTGTCCCAATATAATTCTCCGCCTTCAAAGGTCATTGCAACAGCATCGATGATCAGGTTCAGATATTTTGAAATATAGCCGTGTACGTCCGGCTGGCTGAAGAATCCTGAAAATCCCTCCAGGTCAAACAATAATGATATGGAATTAAAGGGAAGGGAAGCACTGGGCTTAAAGACATCAGTCCGGCTTTTCATGAGATCATGGCTTTTTTAAACAGACCTGCAACAGCTTTGTTAATGTTATACAATTTAGTTTAAAAATCTGATATTTCCATAATAAAATACAACGGTCAGCCGAAAGCCGGCAACATCATTGGTTGTATTAAAAAACAAACTGTCAGGCACATTGCATAAGCCTGACAGTTTCCAGTAATATTAGCGTGCTGTTATGACAAGAATGAAGCGATCTTATCGGATTTATACTTTCCCGCTTTCAGCTTTTCACTTAATTCTGCAAATGCATTGATGGTATAATTGGCATCTTCCACTGTATGGGCCGATGTTGGGATGATCCTGAGCATGATGGTATCCTTGGGGACCACCGGATAAATGACCATGGAACAGAATATCCTGTAGTTTTCTCTTAAATCCATCACCACATTGGTAGCTTCAGGTACAGACCCTGAAAGGAAGACCGGAGTTACCGGAGAATTTGTGTTCCCCAGGTCAAATCCTTTTGCTTTTAGTCCCGACTGCAGGGCGCGGACAACGGTCCACAATTTTTCCCGTAACTGGGGCTGGGTCTTTATCATATCCAGCCGTTTCAGGGCTCCGATCACCATGGGCATCGGAAGTGATTTTGCAAATGTCTGGGAACGCATGTTATAGCGCAGGAAATTGACCACATCTTCCTTGCCGGCAATAAAGGCACCGATTCCGGCCATGGCTTTGGCAAATGTGCTGAAATGGAGGTCAACGCCGTCCCGTACCCCAAAATGCTCAGCCGTGCCCTGACCGGTAGGCCCCATGGTCCCAAAGCCATGAGCATCATCCACCAGCAGGCGGAATTTATATTTTTCTTTAAGGGCAACAATTTCATCCAGTTTACCGAGGTCGCCGGCCATGCCAAATACGCCTTCGGTGATGACCAGGATGCCTCCTCCGCTTTCACTGGTCAGCTTGGTGGCCCGTTCGAGCATGAGCTGGCATTTCTCCATATCGTTATGCTGGAACATAAAACTCATGCCTCCTGCTGCCTTGTGCAACCAGATGCCATCCATGATACAGGCGTGGGATTCTGAGTCAAATACGACAACATCGTGACGGTTGACCAGTGACTGGATGATAGAAATCATACCCTGGTAGCCATAGTTCAACAAAAATGCATCCTCCTTGCCAACAAAATCCGCCAGATTGTTTTCCAGTTCTTCGTGTTTGCTCGTATGTCCTGACATCATCCGGGCCCCCATCGGATAGCCCATCCCCCATTCTTTGGCAGCTTCGGCATCTGCCTTCCTTACTTCGGGATGGTTTGCCAGTCCCAGATAATTGTTCAGACTCCAGTTAAGCACTTCCTTTCCTCTGAAAATCATACGCGGATTGATCTCACCCTCGAGTTTCGGGAACATGAAATAACCATGTGCAATTTGCTGGTATTGACCCAACGGGCCCCTGTTCTTAGAGATTTTGTCAAATATATCCACGACTTTAAAATTTAGTTTTTTATAATTAGTCAGCAAATGTAGTTTTTTTTATAGTTCCCGCAAAAGAGGGAAAATTTATTTATGAATCGTCAAACAGTGGTTTTTCTTGAAAAGTTCAGTGAATTAACAATATTTATGAAAAAGTATGGTTAAAATGAGGGTACCCATGAGCACAATTAATTAAAAAATTGTATTTTTGCGCGATGTTAAAAAATCCCGGTAACATAATCCTATTGTTTTTATTTTCAGCCGTTTTCACCTTTTCATGTTCCCGGTATGAAAAACTTCTAAAAAGCGACGATTATAATCTTAAATACACCAAAGCATTTGAGTATTATAATAAAGAAGATTTTCTTCGGGCAGGCAACATATTTGACCAGATTGCACCGGTGTTCAGGGGGACAAAGAAGGCTGATTCGGTATACTATTTCCAGGCAATGAGTTATTTCAAACAACAAGATTACGTATTATCCGGGCATTATTTCCAGCTTTTTTCCCAAACCTTTGGCAATAGCCCATTTGTCCAGGATGCCGCTTTCAATGAAGCCTATTGCTATTATTTATCATCACCCCGTCCTGAGCTCGATCAGACAAGTACTTACCAGGCACTGGATGCCTTGCAGTTATTCATGTCCAGGTATCCAAACAGCACGCATAAGGAGGAATGCCTGCGATATATTACCGAACTCAGAGAAAAACTAATGCAGAAATCATTTCTCGGGGCCAAAATCTATTTTGACCTTGAGGATTACAAGGCATCGTTGACAGCATTGAATTCTAGCCTTGTTGACTTCCCGGAGACAGCATTCAGGGAAGAAATAATGTTTATGATTGTCAAATCAAGTTACCTGCTTGCTGTTAACAGCATTGAAAGCAAAAAGCCCGATCGTTTTCAGGAATCCGTGGATGATTACTATTCTTTCATCGCCGAATTTCCTGACAGCAAGTACAAGAAAGAGGCTACCCGCATGTATGAAAATTCATCGGATTTTTTGAAAACCCGGAATATCGATGTAATTAAGGAGTAATTAAACTATACAATATGGATTATAAGAAATCAAAAGCAGCGTCAACAACAACAACAAGGGATCTGAACAGCCTGGAAGCCAAAACCGGCAATATTTATGAGGCCGTTATGATCTGTACCAAGAGGGCTAATCAGATTGGCATTGAAATAAAGGAAGAACTGAACCGGAAACTGGAAGAGTTTGCCAACTATACCGATAATCTTGAAGAAGTTTTTGAAAACCGGGAACAAATAGAGATATCGAAGTTCTACGAAAGGATGCCCAAGCATACCCTGATTGCGCTGGATGAATTTGAGCGTGACCAGGTATACATAAGAAAGGCTGAATAATAGCTGATGGGATGCTGGAAAACAAGAAAATATTGATTGGGGTTACCGGTAGCATAGCCGCTTACAAAGCTGCTATGCTTATTCGGTTGCTGGCAAAGGGAAAGGCAGTGGTAAAAGTGATCATGACACCGCTGGCCAAGGAGTTTATCACTCCGCTTACCCTTGCCACCCTGTCAAAAAATCCTGTGCTGGTAGATTTTTACAATCCCGGGAACGGAGACTGGAACAATCACGTTGATCTGGGGATGTGGGCTGACGCTTATGTCATTGCACCTGCCACAGCCAACACCATTGCCAAAATGGCCCATGGCATCGCTGACAATCTGCTGCTCACCGCATACCTGTCGGCACGATGTCCGGTATTTATTGCCCCGGCAATGGATCTTGATATGCTAAACCACCCTGCAACGCGAAGTAATATCGAAATGCTGAAAAAATATGGCAATCATATCCTGGAACCTGCAACCGGCGAACTGGCAAGCGGACTTACGGGAAAGGGCAGGATGGAGGAACCCGAAAGAATTGTTGAAGCGCTTACCGAATACTTCAGCCATAAAAAAAAAATCCCGTCCAGATTAAAAGGGAAAAAAATACTCATAACGGCAGGGCCAACCTATGAACCTATTGATCCGGTGAGGTTCATCGGCAACTATTCCTCCGGTAAAATGGGATATGCCCTGGCTGAAAGGCTGGCCTTTTATGGTGCCAGGGTAACCCTGGTCAGCGGGCCGTCTTCGGAAAAACTCACGACAGAAAATATCACCCTGATCCCTGTTCAGACTGCTGAAGAGATGCTTAACCAATGCCTTGCCTGTTTTCCCCGCATGGACGGTGCCATCCTGGTTGCAGCAGTGGCTGACTACAAGCCCAGGCACAGGGCAACGGAAAAAACCAAGCGGTTAGCTAAACCCCTTGCCATTGAATTCGAAGCAAATCCCGATATTGCCGCCACCCTGGGCAGGATCAAAAAAAAGAAGCAGTTCCTGGCAGGATTTGCACTCGAAACACAACATGCAGTTAAAAATGCCAGCGAAAAACTGAAAAAGAAGAACCTTGACTTTATTGTGCTGAATACCTTGCAGAACAAGGGCGCTGTCTTTGGATCGGATACCAATCAGGTAACCCTGCTGGACAAACATAATAGATCCATTGAATTTCCGTTAAAGACAAAAAAGGAAGTTGCCGAAGATATAGTACAATACCTGCAAACCATCATCTAAAGTCTTTGTTATGAAAAAACTTATCACCCTGGGAATTGGAATGTTTCTCTTTCTGCAGGCTCATACCCAGGAACTACGCTGCAACATCCAGCTTATTACAACCAAAATACCGGGAACCAACAAACAGGTTTTTCAAACGCTGCAGGGGGCCATAACAGAATTCATGAACAATACTGCCTGGACAAATTATAAATTTAGCAACAATGAGAGGATTGAATGCAACCTGTTATTCAACCTCACGGAGGTGAAGGGCAGCGACGAGTATTTAGGCACATTGCAGGTCCAGGCCCGCCGGCCGGTATTCAATTCAAGCTATAATACCGTAATCTTTAATTATGTCGATAATGACCTGGATTTCCGTTATGTGGAGTTTCAGCCGCTGGAATTCAGCGAGACCAGTTACCTGTCAGGTTTGACCTCAATACTGGCCTATTATGCTTATATCATTCTGGGGATTAATTTTGACTCATTCGGATTACAGTCAGGAACAGAAATGTTTCAGCAGGCTGAGAAGATTGTTAACAATGCTCAGAATGCCGCGGAAAAGGGATGGAGGGGAGCCGAGAGTTCAAATCGCCGCAACCGCTACTGGCTTGTTGATAATATTCTCAACACGGATTTTCAGCCGGTACGTGAATTTGTATACCAATATCACCGGTTAGGGCTTGATCAGATGTACGATAAAATTTTCGATGCCCGCAATAATATAATGGAAAGCCTGGAACTGTTGCAGGAGGTAAATCGCAACCGTCCCGATCCTTTCATGCATTTTTTGCAGGTGGTACTGGATGCAAAGTCAGACGAGTTTGTAAATGTTTTCAGGGAGGCCACCGATGAAGAAAAACGGAGGGTGCTCAACGTCCTCAATCAGGTTGATCCGACGCGCAAGGAAAAATATTCCGAGATGTCTGAGAAATAGGGACAAGGGACAGTAGGCAGCAACAGTAAGCAGCGGCAGGAGGCAGGCATCACAACCTTCACAACCGACAACCGACAACTGACAACCTGCCTGCCGGCAGGCAGGCTGACAACTGAATACCAATTACCGGTTACCGCATTTTCCATGGACAGTTGACCATGGACCTGCAACGATATTTTCCACTTTTTTTTCATCCCTCATCATTTTTATTTAATTTTATCCGGAAAGGAAAATCACCGTTATATGTTGAAGAATCTGGTTATCGATAATTATGCCCTGATCAGTGAACTGAATATATCGTTTGGTGAGGGATTAACCATCATCACCGGAGAAACCGGTGCCGGGAAATCGATCATACTGGGAGCCCTGGTACTAATACTGGGCACAAGGGCCGATACAACTGTTTTATATGATAAGGGC
>Ga0105101_10001274_pt1 | contig 10924 bp, 9 predicted proteins | sample PPLLak21cMay2015_2_FD_87037 | JGI IMG/M metagenome (GOLD analysis project Ga0105101, IMG submission 87037) | Freshwater sediment microbial communities from Prairie Pothole Lake near Jamestown, North Dakota, USA - PPLs Lake P8 Core (1) Depth... | ecosystem: Environmental > Aquatic > Freshwater >...
CAGGGTGAGGCGGTTCTCCAGCGCGAACCGGTCCGAGCCGTGGGAGAAGGTGTCCGAACGGATCTCCCGCACCGTTCCCTCGACCAGGTAGTTCGCGCCGATGTTTCCGAAGGTACCCCGGAAGCCGCTCCGGCGAAGCTCCTCCCGGAAGTGCGCGGCGACCATGGCGCCGGCGTCGGGGGTCGTGGAACGGTTCGCGAAGGGGGAGACGTCCATCCGCACCGAGGGATCCGTGAATCGAGCCGTCCCCGATTCGAGGCGGTATCCGCACCCCGCGACCGCGGACAGGAGCGCCAACGCGATGAGGATCCGATGCGCGATCCGTCCGGCCATGAATCTCCCCCGTTGCTTCAATTCATTTCCCTCAGGAAACGACGATGCTGAAGAGCTTGCCGGGAACGTAGACGGTCTTCCGGATCCCCCTGCCCGCCGTGTACTCCCGGACCTTCGCGTCGGCCATCACCCGCTCGCGGACCTCGTCCTCTCCGGCCCCGGCGCCGACGGTCAGCTTCGACCGCACCTTCCCGTTGACCTGGACGACGACCTCGACCTCCTCTTCGCGCGCGACGTCGACATCGGCGGCGGGCCAGGAACGGGAGCAGAGGAGTCCCTTTCCCCCGATCCGCTCCCAGAGCTCCTCGCCAATATGCGGCGCGAAGGGAGAGAGCATATGGAGCAGGATCTCCACCGCTTCGCGGAGCGCGGCGGCCGACGCGGGGCGCTCCCACGCGGCCTCGGGAACGAGGTAGAGGAAATTCACCATCTCCATGACGGCGGAGATCGCCGTGTTGAAGTGCGACCGGTCCTCGATGTCGCCGGTGACCTTGATCAGCGTCCGGTGAGTCACCTGGCGGATGGCGCGGACTTCCCCGGAACCGTCCCACGCGGCCGTGGCGTCCGCGATCGCCTTCGCGCGCAGTGCGACCAGCCGATGGATGCGGTTGAGGAACCGGAACGCTCCCTCCACCCCCTGCTCGTTCCAGTCGAGGTCTTTTTCCGGCGGCGCCGCGAAGAGGATGAAGAGCCGGGCCGTGTCGGCCCCGTACCGCTCGATCAGCGTGGCGGGTTCGACGACGTTCCTCTTCGACTTGGACATCTTCATCGAACGCCCGACGTCGACCGCCTCGCCGCACTGGCGGCACATCCCTTTTTCGTCGACCTCCTCAGGGTACCTCCAGCCGTGCTTGGGGCACTCGGCGGTCTGCATGCAGACCATCCCCTGGGAAAGGAGGCGCTCGAACGGCTCGTTTCCCGGGGCCAGCCCCTTGTCGCGGAGATACTTGTGGAAGAAGCGGGCGTAGATGAGATGCATGCAGGCGTGCTCCACCCCTCCCACGTACTGGTCCACAGGCGCGAACCGGCGCATCTTTTCCGGGTCGAGCGGCGCGCGGTCGTTCTTCGGGTCGATGAACCTCAGGAAGTACCAGGAGGACTCGACGAAGGTGTCGAACGTGTCGGTCTCCCGCCGCCCGGGCTTCCCGCAGGAGGGGCACGGCACGCGGAGCCAATGCTCCGCGCCGGCCAGCGGGTTCCCCCGCTCCCGCGTGTACGGAAGGTCCTCCGGAAGCACCACCGGAAGATCCTTCTCCGGAACGGGGACGATTCCGCACGCCTCGCAATGGATCACCGGGATCGGGCAACCCCAGTACCGCTGCCGGCTGACGCCCCAGTCGCGAAGACGGTACTGGATCGTCCCGCGGCCCATCCCCCTCCCTTCAAGGTGAAGCGTGATCGCACGCTTCCCCTCTTCGCTCGAGACCCCGTCGAACGCGCCGGAGCCGACCAGGCGCCCCGGCCCCTCGTGCGCAGCAGTCATCGTCGCCGGATCGAGCGCCTCCCCCGCGGGCTGCACGACGACCGTCACCGGGAGGCCGTACTTGCGGGCGAACTCGAAGTCGCGCTGGTCGTGGGCCGGCACCGCCATCACCGCGCCGGTGCCGTAGTCGTACAGGACGAAGTTGGCGGCGTAGACCGGGATCCGGTTCCCCGTGGCGGGGTTCACGCAATACCCACCGGTGAACACCCCCTCCTTCACGAGCTCCTCGCTCGTCCGGGCGATTCGGTCCTGGCACGCGACCCGGTCGACGAACTCCCGCACCTCGCGTTCCCTGCCGGTCCGTTTCGCGAATTCCATCACCATCGGATGCTCGGGGGCCATGCTCATGAACGTGGCGCCGAAGAGCGTGTCGGGCCGCGTCGTGAACACCGTGACGTCGCCGCCCCCCTCGTCGAGGGGAAAGCGGATCTCCGCTCCCTCGCTGCGGCCGATCCAGTTGCGCTGCATCTCGAGGATGTTCGCCGGCCACCGGCCCTCGAGCTCGCTGTGCCCGGAGAGCAGCTCCTCGGCGTACTTCGTGATGCCGATGAACCACTGGTCGAGCTCCTTCTGGGTCACCGGCGTCTGGTCGTGGATGAAGCACGTCCCGTCGCGGTTCACCTGCTCGTTGGCGAGCACGGTCTGGCACTCTCCGCACCAGTTGAGCGTGGCGCGCTTGCGGTACGCGAGGCCGTCCCGAAGCATCCACAGGAAAAAGAGCTGCTCCCACTTGTAATATTCCGGGGAACAGGTCGCGAACTCGCGGTCCCAGTCGTAGGAAATCCCCAACTCCTTGAGTTGCTCCCGCATGAAGGCGATATTCTCCCACGTCCACTTCGCCGGGTGCGTCCCGTGCCGGTGCGCGGCGTTTTCGGCAGGCAGCCCGAACGCGTCCCATCCGATCGGGTGAAGCACCTGGAACCCCTGCATCCGCTTGAAGCGCGCGAGCAGGTCGCCGATCGTGTATACACGCACGTGCCCCATGTGGATCCGGCCGGAAGGGTACGGGAACATCTCGAGGCAGTAATATTTCGGAGCGGACAGCTCGTCCGGGCACCGGGACACGCCGGCCTCGTCCCACCTGCGCTGCCACTTCCGCTCGATCTCCTGCGGCCTGTACTTCACGCCGGTCCCTCCGACATCATCAAGTGTCCCAACTTACACTACATCGCAAGGGCTCGCCCTTTGCTCCCCTGTTATCGGTTGGGCGGTATCAGGCGTCGATCTTTTTCCGGACGATTTCCGAGATCTTGTCGAGAATTCCGTTGATGAACGCGCCGGATTCCTCGGCGCCGAAGCGCTTGCCGAGCTCGACCGCCTCGTTGATCGCCACCGCGAACGGGATGTCGCTCCCGAGGGACAGCTCGTACGCGCCGAGGCGCAGGATGTTCCGGTCCACCAGCGCCATCCTTCCGACACGCCAGTGCTCCGCCGCCTCCCCGATGAGGGCGTCGATCTCCTCGAGGCGCTCCCACACGCCGCGGACCGCCTCCGCGTAGTAGCCCGCATCGGAGGGAGGATCGGAGGCCAGCGCGAAAAGGGGCATGGCCTCGTCCGGGCCAACCCCGAGTGCGTCCATCATGAAGAGGGTCTGGAAAACCTTCTCCCGAGATTCCCTGCGCACGGGCGTTTCGCTTTCCCCGGGACCGCCCCGCTCACATCCGGCGTAGCAGGCTGACCATTTCGAGGGCGGACTGGGCCGCCTCGACTCCCTTGTTCCCCGCCTTCGTGCCGGCGCGTTCGATCGCCTGCTCCACGGTGTCCGTCGTGAGCACGCCGAACGAGACGGGGATCCCCGTCTCCAGCATCACCTGGGCGACTCCCTTGGTGACCTCACCGCTCAGGTAGTCGAAGTGCGGGGTGCCTCCCCGGATCAGCGCCCCGAGGGCGATCACCGCGTCGACCTTCTGGCCCGCCGCCCGGCGGACCCCCAGCGGGATCTCGAAGGCGCCGGGGACCCGGATCACGGTGATCCCCTTTTCCTCCACGCCGTGCCGCCGGAGGGCGTCCAGCGCCCCCTCGAGCAGCCGATCGGTGATGAAGCCGTTGAACCGCGAGACCACGATCGACACCTTGACTCCCTGGCCCTGCAGATCCCCTTCGATCACCCGCACCATCTCCCCCTCCTACTCCATGTTCAGGATGTGGCCCATCTTCTTCTTCTTGGTTCGCAGGTACCGGACGTTCGCCTCGTTCGCCACGACCTCGATCGGCACCCGCTCGACCACCTGCAGGCCGTAGCCCGACAGGCCGATGATCTTTTTCGGGTTATTCGTGAGGAGCCGGATCTTGCGGACCCCGAGGTCCACGAGGATCTGCGCCCCCACGCCGTAATCCCGCAGGTCGGGCTTGAACCCGAGCCGCTCGTTCGCTTCTACGGTGTCGAACCCCTTGTCCTGCAGATTGTAGGCGCGGATCTTGTTCTCGAGCCCGATCCCTCGCCCCTCCTGGCGCATGTAGAGGAGGATCCCCGTCCCCTCCGCCTCGATCCGACGCAGGGCGTTGCGCAGTTGCTCGCCGCAGTCGCACCGCATGGAACCGAAGACGTCGCCGGTCAGGCACTCGGAATGGACGCGCACGAGGACCGGATCCCCGGGGCGGATCTCCCCCTTGATGAAGGCGATGTGGGTGTCGCCGTTCAGCGCGTTGGCGTAGGTGCAGGCTTTGAACTCGCCGCCGATCCGCAGCGGCATCCGGGTCTCACCGGAACGCTCCACCAGCCGCTCGCGGTGCATCCGGTACTCGATCAGGTCCTTGATGGCGACGATCCGGAGGTTGTGCTCCGCGGAGAACCGTTCGAGGTCGGGCATCCGCCCCATCGTGCCGTCCTCGTTCATGATCTCGCAGATCACCCCGGCGGGGACGCATCCGGCGAGGCGTGCGAGGTCGGTCGACCCTTCCGTCTGCCCCGTGCGCACCAGAACCCCGCCCTTCCGGGCGATGATGGGGAAGACGTGACCCGGGCGGACCAGGTCTTCCGACTTCGCGTTTTCCGCGATGGCGGTGCGGATCGTGGTGGCCCGGTCGTGCGCCGAGATGCCGGTGCTCACGCCGCGGCGCGCCTCGATCGAGACGGTGAAGGCGGTGCCGAACGCCGAGGAGTTGTCGTGCACCATCGGGGGGAGCTGCAGTTCCTGCGCCTTCTCCTCGGTGATGCTGAGGCAGATCAGCCCGCGCCCGTGACGGGCCATGAAGTTGATCGCCTCGGGGGTGACGAACTCCGCGGCGAGGGTCAGGTCGCCCTCGTTCTCCCGGTCCTCGTCGTCCACGAGGATGACCATCTTGCCGTCGCGGATGTCCTCGATGGCCTCCTCGATCGTCGAAAGCGGCATCCCGTCCTCGCCTTTCTCACGAATATCCGTGATCCTTCAGGAAATCCAGCGTGACGCCGCCCCCTTCGAGGCTTTTGAGGACGTATTTCCCGACGATGTCGGTTTCGAGGTTGACACGCTCCCCGGCCCTCACGACCCCGAGGGTCGTCCGTTCGAGGGTGGTCGGGATGATGGCCAGTTCGAACCCGTCCCGGCGGACGGCGCTGACCGTGAGGCTGACGCCGTCGACGGTCACCGCCCCCTTGTAAACCATGAACTTCATTATAGAAGGATCGGCCTGAATATGGAATACCCGGGCTTCCCCCAGCGGGCGGATTTCCCGGATCGCGCCGGTCCCGTCCACGTGGCCGTAGACGATGTGTCCCCCCAGCCGTCCCGACAGGGTGAGTGACCGCTCCAGGTTGACCTTCGACCCGGGGCGTATCCCGCCGAGCGTCGTCTTCGAGAGCGTCTCCTTCGAGACGTCCGCGGTGAACGTCCCCGCCCCTTTCCGCGTCACGGTCAGACAGACCCCCGAGACGGAGACGGAGTCCCCCTCCGCGATCGTCTCCATCGGCAGGTTCGTCGCCACCGTGATCGCCGTCCCCGCGCGCAGCGGCGAGAGGGAGGCGATCTTCCCCACGTCCTCGACGATTCCTGTAAACATTCTTATCCGCCCTCGCTCGATAAAATATTGCTCCGCAACGTTATCATTCCAGCGAGGTCGGTTCCGCGGTGATCTCGATGTCCGGGCCGACGCGGCGGACCGAGGTGAAGGCGAGGCGCTTCCCGGACGACGGCGATCGGCTCGCCCAGCCCGACACGGCGCGGATCCCTTCGCCCAGGAGCAGGGGCGCGACGAAGACGACGTACCGGTCGACCACGCCCTCCGCCACGAGCCAGCCGGCGATCCGGCCGCCCCCCTCGACCAGGAGGGAGGTCACGCCTTCCGCCCCGAGGGCGGCCAGGAAATCATTCGCACGCACGGCCCCGCCGCGCACCGGGAGCCGGAGCACCCGGCCCCCCGCGTCCTGCACCGCGCGCACGTCGCGCTCCGGCACACCTTTCGGGCAAGCGACGATCACCTCGCCCCCCGGTTCGCGAAAGATCTTCCCGTGCGCGAACTCCGCGGGGCGCGTCGTGAGGATCACCCTCCGGGGATCGTGCCCCCCCGGAACGCGGGCGGTCAGGAGCGGATCGTCCCGGCGCGCCGTTCCGCCCCCCACGAGCACGGCGTCGGCCCCCGAACGCATCCGGTGCGCGCGCCGGCGCGCCGCCTCGCCCGTGATCCACCGGGAATCGCCGCCGACGGCCGCGATCTGCCCGTCGAGGGAGACGGCCAGCTTCAGCGTGACGAACGGCTTCCCCGAGACGACCCAGCGGCAGAACCCGCGGTTGAGTTCCCGCGCCTCCGCCTCCATCAACCCCCGATGCACGACGAGGCCGGCGTCGCGCAGCCGCCTCGCGCCGCGGCCGGAAACGGCCGGGTTGGGGTCTTCCATCGCGTACGCCACCCGGGCGATCCCCGCCGCAAGGATCGCCCCGGCGCACGATCCCGTGCGGCCGCGGTGGTCGCACGGCTCGAGCGTCACGTACAGGTCCGCTCCCCGCGCCGCGATCCCCGCCCGCCCCAGCGCCTCGATCTCGGCGTGGGGAAGCCCCGCGGCGTGGTGATACCCTTCCCCCACGACGCGTCCTCCCCGCACGGCCACCGCGCCGACCGCCGGGTTGGGTGCGGTCCGCCCCGCCCCTTTCCGGGCCAGCCGCAGCGCCTGCCGCATGAATCCGGTGCAGGGCAACTCCGGAAGGGTCGTCATCGCTTCGTTGTTCGGCCGGGGGGCTCGCTGATGAGGGTCTTGATCTCCTCGACGAACTGGCTCACGTCCTTGAACTGCCGGTACACCGAGGCGAACCGGACGTACGCCACGTCGTCCACCTGGAGCAGCTTCGACATCACCCGCTCGCCGATCCGGATCGTGGAGATCTCTTTTTCGGCGCCGGACTGGAATTCCTGCTCGAGGGCTTCCACGAGGTGTTCGATGGTGTCCGCGCTTACGGGGCGCTTTTCGCACGCCTTGCGGATGCCGGAGAGGATCTTCTGGCGGTCGTACGGCTCGCGCCGCCCGTCCCGCTTCACGACGAGGGGGAGCTCCTCCTCGATCCGCTCATAGGTCGTGAACCGCCGCCCGCAGGAGAGGCATTCCCTCCTGCGCCGTATGACGTCGCCGTCCTTGCCCGCCCGGGAATCGACCACCTTGTTGTCCACGTGGCCGCACCGGGGGCACTTCATGGTGAGGGATCCGCGAGCTTCAGGAGCTGCATCCCGACCTCGTCGAGCATCTCCCGCGTCAGGGTGTCGCTGTACCCCTCGAGGTAGACGATCCGATGGACTCCGGCGTTGATCAGCATCTTCGCGCAGATGATGCACGGAAGGTTCGTGCAGTACAGGTCGGCGCCCCGGATCGAGACGCCGTGGTACGCGGCCTGAATGATCGCATTCTGCTCGGCGTGCAGGCCCCGGCACAACTCGTGGCGTTCCCCCGAGGGGACGTTGAGCCGTTCGCGGAGGCAACCCACGACCTCGCAGTGCGTGACACCGGAAGGAACGCCGTTGTATCCCGTGGAGAGGAGGCGCCGGTCCTTGACAAGGACCGCGCCTACCGCCCGCCGCAGGCACGACGAACGCCTGGCGGCGAGCTTCGCCATGTCCATGAAATAGGTGTCCCAGTCGGGACGGGTCCGCGCCTCCGTCGGCAACGGCCTCACCCCCTCGTGTAGGCCGCGAGACGCGTGGCGTAGAGAGGGAAGGCGTCGCACAGGGCGCGGACCTCCTCCTCCACCCGCCTCTGCACGGAGGCGTCCGAGGGGGCGGCAAGCACGTCGGCGATCAGGTTTCCGATCCGCTCCATCTCTTTTTCCTTCATCCCGCGGGTGGTGATCGCGGGCGTGCCGATGCGGATCCCGCTGGTGATGAACGGGCTTCGCGTCTCGAAGGGGACCGTGTTCTTGTTGACCGTGATCCCCACATGCTCCAGCGCCGCCTCCCCTTCCTTCCCCGTCAGCGGGGTGTCCTTCAGGTTCACCAGCATCAGGTGGTTGTCCGTCCCCCCGGAGACGAGCCGGTATCCGCGGGCGAGGAGGGCCGAAGCCATCGCCGCCGCGTTGCCGACGATCTGCGCCTGGTACTCCTTGAAGGCGGGGGTCATCGCCTCCTTCAGCGCCACGGCCTTCGCCGCGATCACGTGCATCAGGGGGCCGCCCTGGCTCCCCGGGAATATGGCGGAATCGAGCTTCTTCGCGAACTCCTGCCGGCACATGATCAGCCCGGAGCGGGGGCCGCGCAGCGTCTTGTGCGTCGTGGTCGTGACGAATTCGCAGTGCGGAACCGGGCTGGGGTGCAGCCCGACGGCGACCATCCCGGCGATGTGCGCGATGTCGGCCATCACCATGCAGCCCGCCTCGTCGGCGATCCTGCGGAACGCCGTGAAGTCGATCGTCCGGGGGTAGGCGGAGGCGCCCACGACGATCAGCTTCGGCCGGTGCTTCAGGGCGAGGTCGCGGACCTGGTCGTAGTCGATCGTCTCGGTGTCCTCCCGCACGCCGTAGGGAACCACGTTGTAGAGCTTCCCGGAGAAGTTCACCGGGCTTCCGTGCGTCAGGTGGCCGCCGTGGGAGAGATTCATCCCCAGCATCGTGTCGCCCGGGCTCATCACGGCGAAGTAGACGGCCATGTTCGCCTGGGAGCCGGCGTGGGGCTGCACGTTGACGTGCTCGGCGCCGAAGATCTTCTTCGCCCGCTCGATCGCCAGCGACTCGGCCTGGTCCACGAACTCGCACCCGCCGTAGTACCGCTTCCCCGGGTACCCCTCGGCGTACTTGTTCGTCAGCACGGACCCGGTGGCCTCGAGGACCGCCTCGCTCACGAAGTTCTCGGAGGCGATCAGCTCGAGCTTGTACGCCTGCCGCTCCGTTTCCCTGCGGATGATGTCGTAGATCTCGGGGTCAATCTCTTCCAGGAAGGACATGGGCGCCTCTCGGTGTGCGGCCGTCGCGGGACCGGCCGGGATGGTCTTCTCGATGCCGCGGATCTTCTCGATTCGCCGTGTGTGCCTGCCCGCCTCGAACGGCTCCGACAGGAAGAGGCGCAGCCGCCGCGCCGCGTCGTCCGGGGACATCGTCCGCGCGCCGAAGACGGCGACGTTGGCGTCGTTGTGCAGGCGGGAGAGTCGCGCCGCGGCGTCGTCGTAGAGGATGGCGGCGCGAACCCCGGGGACCTTGTTGGCCGCGATCGACATCCCGATGCCGGTCCCGCAGACGAGCACGCCGGTGTCCGCCGTCCCCGCGGAGACCCGCCGGGCGACCGCCGCGGCGTAGTCGGGATAGTCAACCGATTCCCCGGAGGCGGTCCCGAGGTCCTCCGCGGAAATCCCGAGGGCCTCCATGGCTTCCCGCAGGCGTTGCTTCATCTCCACGCCGGCGTGGTCGGAGGCGATGACGACGCGGCGCGGAAGCGGCACCACGGGGCTACGCCTCGAAACGCCGGAACAGCAGGACCGAGTTCGTTCCGCCGAAGCCGAAGGAGTTGGACATGGCGTACCGGATCGCCTGGCGGCGGGGGGCGTTGGGAACGTAGTCGAGGTCGCACTCGGGGTCCGGCGTCGTGTAGTTCATCGTGGGAGGGATCACCCCCTCCTGCAGCGCGAGGGAGCAGAACATCCCTTCGATCGCCCCGGCGGCGCCGAGAAGGTGCCCGGTCATCGACTTTGTCGAACTGACGGCGATCGACTTCGCCCGGTCGCCGAAGACGGTCTTGATCGCCATCGTTTCGTACAGGTCGTTATACGCCGTCGAGGTTCCGTGCGCGTTGATGTAGTCGATCGCGGACGCGGGGACCCCGGCGTCGTCCAGTGCCGCCGTCATCGCTCGTGCCGCCCCCTCGCCGCCGGGAGCGGGGGCCGTGACATGGTAGGCGTCGGCCGACGCTCCGTACCCGAGCAGCTCCGCGTAGATCTTCGCCCCCCGGTTCCGGGCGCGCTCCAGCTCCTCGAGGATCAGGATCGCCGATCCTTCCCCCATGATGAAGCCGTCCCGGTCCTTGTCGAAGGGGCGCGAAGCGGCCCCGGGATCGTCGTTCCGGGTGGACAGGGCTTTCATGGTGCAGAACCCGCCCAGCCCGAGCGGGGTGATCGTCGCCTCGGCGCCGCCCGCGATCACCACGTCGCACACCCCGCTGCGGATCGCGTGCATCCCCTCGCCGGTCGCGTGGCTGGACGCCGCGCACGCCGTCGTCGTGGCGATGTTCGGTCCCTTGGCGCCGTACTTCATCGCGATATGCCCGGGCGCGAGGTTGGAGATGAGCATCGTGATGAAGAAGGGGCTGATCTTTCTCGGCCCGCCCTCCATGTACGCCTGGTGGTAGCGCTCGAGGGTGGAAAGTCCGCCCAGCCCGCTTCCCATGTAGACGCCCGCCTTCGGCGCCAGCGCGGCGTCGATCACCAGCCCCGCGTCCTCCATCGCCATGTGCGCGGACGCCATGGCGTAGTGGATGAACGGGTCCATCCGCTTGATCTCTTTCCTGTCGATGAACTGCCCGGGGTCGAACCCCTTCACCTCGGCCGCGATGGTCGTGGAAAAATCCTTCGCGTCGAAGCGCGTGATCGGCCCCACCCCCGACGTGCCGGCGAGAAGCGCATCCCACGTGCTCCGGACACCCACGCCAAGGGGGGTCACCGCCCCCAGTCCCGTGACGACCACTCTGCGCATGTCGTCCCTTCCGCCCGCGCCCCCTGCGATCGGG
>Ga0105101_10001275_pt1 | contig 10920 bp, 9 predicted proteins | sample PPLLak21cMay2015_2_FD_87037 | JGI IMG/M metagenome (GOLD analysis project Ga0105101, IMG submission 87037) | Freshwater sediment microbial communities from Prairie Pothole Lake near Jamestown, North Dakota, USA - PPLs Lake P8 Core (1) Depth... | ecosystem: Environmental > Aquatic > Freshwater >...
AAAAAAGAAACTCCAAATGAGAAAAAAGATAAGAAAGATGGCAAAGAAGAGAAAAAGGAAACTAAAGCAGAAGAGAAAAAAGAGGCGCCAAAAGAAACTAAGAAAGAAGATAAGAAAAAATGAAAAAAAGACAAGAGAAAAAAGAAAGGAGAAAAGTTAGAACAAAAAAGCAAAAGCGAGCCGAGAAAAGTGTGAAATCAAAAGTTGCAAGAGCGCCGAAAAAAGACAAAAGAAAACCTACATCTAAAAGGAAAACCCTTAAGGATAATAAAAAAGAAAAGAAGAAAATATCTTTGGTTAAAAGTACGGCCAAAAAAAGAAAAATAACGAGAGTTATAAAAAAACAAAAAGAAGAAATAGAAAAACCTGCATTGAAGGCTGCTCCAATATTAGAAGGAGCTTCTGAGCAGAAAGAAGAAATCAAGAAAACTAAACAGAAAAAAGAAGTTTCTGGGTATGTGTCTTCGCCCGAGAAGAAGAAAGATATAATTATAGGCGAAAAAGAGAAGAAGCGCCTTATGGAAAAATACAAGACAGACACAGCATTTAAAAAACCACCGTACCAAATTGAAATTAAAGATATCGATTCTTTATCAAAAAAGCTCAAAGATGAAACCAGTGTTTACATTTTAGAATATTTAAGAAAAAAGGATTATGCGTTAGTTGATAAATTATTCCTGGGTAAGACTTTTGGATCTGAGAAAGAATTGGAGAAATATCTCAAGGAAGAAACTGTGAAGCTTCTACTTTTGGAGGTAGATTCTCTTAAGGCGAGAGTTTCCGAGCTGAGAAAGAAAGGAGGAGATATTAATTATTCGGACTTCCAAATTATGCCGATTCCTCTAAAGATAAAACTATTTTCAGCTAGTTTTGACAGGAAAGATTTTGACAGGATCATAGCGATGTTAGAGAAAGCCAGTGCGGAAGTTAAGAATGCTGAGAAAGTTTTTTCTGCTAGCAAGCCCGCTGAAGAGAGCTAGAGTAATGTTTTTATGTATTTGTTATACTATACAAAACAGCTTAATCTTCTTCATCATCTTTTTCTCTTCTCTTGAGCAAGATGATAAATATCACCAATATTATTACTATTATTATAAGGATAATTATCGCGTAGGTGATAATTGTGAGCTTTTCTATTTTCAGCTCGAATTTCCCATTGAAAGTATTTACCAGGCTGTCTTCCCGCTCTCCCGAGTAAACCGTAACTTCAATAAATGGGTTATCATGGAGGTCTTCGTCAGTCATCTCCTGCTCTATAGAAATCCTTTTGGTATTTCCTGGCGGTATTTTTATCCCCCCATTGGTTCCAAGAGTAGTTTTCCTTCCATCTATTAGGATATTGTTCAGCTCTACATCAATCCAGCAGTCGGTATCAAATGGATTCTTTACTATTACTACAAAAGTCTTCTTTTGTTTGTTGTACCTTACCCCGATTATGTCTTTTTCTGTGAGCTTGCACTTGTCAATTACATCCACTACTTGCACTGTTGTTTTCTGTTCTAATATGCGATCTAGAGAAGAGGTAGACTCTCCGAAAAGAGTTGAGATTTCTGCTTCTATATTTCCTGTTGAGGAAATATCTAATGGGTAGACAACTGTCTTAAAATCTCCGGGGGCGATAAATACCGGATTGAGGTCTCCAACTCTCACCCGATTCCCTTCATAAATTACCGTGATTGTGCCTTTAAAGTAGATGGGAATATTAGAATCGCTTTTGTAGGTAACTTCCAGCTGTTTTGTAACCTTGTTATATTTTACAGAATACAAGGAAAGCTGTATTGTGGGAGTTGGGATAGGATACAAGTCAAGGCCTTCTACTGCAGCCACCCCGCCAGTTTGCCCTCTTGCTCCTCTGGCAAATTTGACCATTACACTCATTCCTGTAGTCCTTCTTATATTTGTTGCTGCTCCTACTAGCTCGTTGCCTATAAGCACCCCGATGTCTAGACCTGAACTTTTTATAAAGTCTTTTATTTGCTCTGGAACATTATCCCTCCCTGTAAAAAGAACCGGTTCTGTTCCTGAGAGAAGCTCTTTTTCTAGGAATTCTCCATTACTGAGAGCTGTTTGTTTAGTAGGTTTTATTTCTAGATATTTTTTAACTATTTCTGCATTATCTTTAAACCTGTCTCCTGTGTCTATTATCTCGGGATTGTATTTTGAGAGCGTATCCCTTACTTGGCGATCAACATATCCATATATAACAATCTTTTTTACGTTTCTTTTGCTAAGCACAGAGTCTATTTCAAATATATTCCCCCGATTTGCAAGAAAGACCCAAGACTTTGTTTGAATTGCGTAGGGAGTGACAGCTACTGCACTATAGCCATAACTGTCTGCAGTTACAATGAAGTTTTCTATTTCTGGCATCTGGTTTATCAGTTCAAGGTTTGCAGAATTTACAGATATTTCATCCACGTCTGCAAATCCCTGGGCTTTTATCATTTCAGGGTAATTGAAAACATAGGGCAATTTTTTAGAAGTTATTACTCTTATATCCCTGTTTCTGCTGATATCGTTTAGAAGTATTGCTCCGTGCTTTGTGCTTACGAGAAAATCAGAGCCGGCGTTTTTTAGACTTGCATAGAGCATAGAAGAGTAAACATCTTTCCAGTCTTCTGAATTTGATATAACATGATTGAACTCCTGTGCATGAACTAGCTGTAAGGCTAGTAAAACCGCCAGTATAAATAAGCCCCCTTTTGTATAACTCTTCATGTATTAGTAATCTTGCCGAGCAGTATATAAATTTTTTGCTATTCTATTTGTATTTTTGATTCGCCATGTTTACAGGAAACGCATTGTTTATCTGTAAATGTTTCCTGTCTGTCAGAATCGTGAGATTCTGAGCACTCTCAAAAACTAAATGTTTTTGAAGTATCTAACGCATGAATAATTAACGAAAATTTAATGCGTTAGATATATAAACACTTTTTTCTTTTCCTTTTTATGGTTAATATTCTTTTTAACCCAAAAAAAGCAGAGAGACACCCGATTGAGATGGGTATATTGGGATTTCTTTATGCTTCTTTAGCAATTTTGTTAAGTGCCTGGATTTTTCCGGATTATTCTTCATTAGTCATGGTTTTCCTAACTGTCCTGCCTTGTATCTATATAGTCCAGGGAACTCTAAGGCTGGAAGAAAGCAAGGAGAAAGATTACTTAAGCGAAGAATGGCTTTTAAGAGAGCATTCTAAAGTTTTGTTGTTCTTGCTGTTCTTGTTTATTGGATTTGTTTTTGCTTTCGCTTTCTGGACTCTTGTACTGCCAGCTGAAACAGTCTCTATACTCTTTAATATGCAAGGGGGTGTTGTAGAAGGCATAAGAGATATGGTTGCTACCGGAGATGCCACTTCTGGAGAGGCTTTTTATCTCATTTTGTTCAATAATTTTAAAGTGCTGTTCATCTCATTGGTATTTGCTTTTTTTTATGGTGCAGGGGCTATTTTTATTCTTGTCTGGAATGCCAGCGTAATGGGTTTTGTCATAGGGGATTTAGCAAGGCAGACTCTTGGCTTTGTCGCTTTGCCTATTGCATTTACCAAATATTTTTTGCATGGGATACCTGAGATGATGGCTTATCTTACAATCTCCTTGGCAGGAGGGGTAGTTTATATTGCCGCGTGGAAGGGTCATTTTTTAAGGCAGGGAAGGTTGAGAAGGCTCATTCTTGATTCAGCAGTCTTAGTCGTGCTCTCAGCAATTTTTTTATTGGCTGCGGCAGCAATAGAGGTTTACATTTCTCCTTTGATATAAACATCAGACCATTTTTATTTAGCTATAAAGGCAATAGATTTAAATACTTTAAAAAGTACCTTAATAGTATATAAAAAGGATGTGAATTGATGGTAGAAGAAATAGTCTTTAAAGACTCCTGTATTCAGAAAGGCTACAGAGTAAAAATTCCGAAGGCGATAGTGGATACGTTAAAGCTAAGAGAAGGACAAAAGGTAGAACTAAAATTTAATCCGGACAAAGAAGAGCTGACTATAAAAGAGGAGAGAAAGGGAAAATGAAGAAGATAATTTTGATGTTTATTTTGGCAATTTTGTTTCTTCAGCCAGTTTTAGCTGCCCATTATATTGTTGGTATCGTGAACAATGCATTGGATGGAGAAAATGCCAATGGAAAGCAAGTAGTTTTGTGGAAACCTTCTGCGGGCATTAATGACAATCTTACAGATATAATAGGCCCTACTGGAAATTCTGGGGCAGATAATAATTATACGATCGATTGTGAGCTACTTTCTTCGTGTAACTTAGGGGACGAGATACGAGTTAAGGTCCTGAATGGTGGAGATAATTATATCAGTTATTGGGTGAATCTTAGTGTTACAGGGGCGGGCTACGATATGGCGCCTAACATAACCCTTAACAGCATACCTAATTCCACTTTAATCTTTCCTGTTAGTTACGCTAATTTTTCAGATGAAGTTACTTTTAATTGCTCGGCCAGTGATTTTGATGGATTATCAAATATAACTTTATATGGAAACTGGAGCGGGGGATGGCATGCTAACGATACCAAAGAGATAACTGGAAAGAACAACCAGACTTTTTTTACGAAGAATCTTTCAGAGGGAAAGTATGTCTGGAATTGCCTTGCAACTGATAATGTTTCTATATCTATTTTTTCAAATACTAATTTTTCAATCACTATAGACCGGACTGCTCCAGTAATAAATTCTGTTTATATTAACCAGAGTTATGTCTGTGGCGATTCTTACGTGAGAGTTAATTGCAGTGCAGAAGAAGCCTTTACCGATATAGGTAAGGTTACTATCGAAGCAATTGCCCCTTCTTTTTCTAAGAATTATTCCACTCAAATACTAGAAGGAGATGCTTATTATGCAGACATTTTTGTTAATGAAACAGGAGAGTGGAAATTTAATTGCATTACAAATGACTCTGCCGGTAATATCGCTAATTTTACTTCTTCAACAATAAACCGCTATTACGCCTCTTCAGATTTGAGGATAGAGCCTTCTGGAATAAACTTCAGCAATTACGATCCTGTTGAAAATCAAGAGATAGTTGTAGGGGCCATTATTTATAACGATGGGTGTTCTGATGCTAATAATTTTTTAGTTGGCTTTTATAAAAATGAAAGTTTTGGGGAGCAGATAAACAGCAATAGAACTGTCTCGGTTCCTCAAAGATCTAATTCGACAGCCAATGTAACCTGGAATGCAGAGATTGGAATTACAAACTTTTATGTCTTTGCAGATGTCAAAGGAGATATAAGCGAGGAAAACGAGAATAACAACGAGGCTAACAAGACTCTTAATGTTGGAGCATGGCAGGAGTTTTATGGGAATGTCAGTACTCACAAGCTTTTGGCAGATAATTTGACTTTTAATATGACTCTGTGGGAAAATGCCTCTAATTTACAGGGCAATGTTTTTATAAGTGACATGGAATCGAATGTCGATTGGGGAAATCTTCAAGCAATTGGGAGGGATGCTTCTGGAGCGCCTGCGAGCGATGATTTTTCAGAAATAGACGCCTCATTAAGGATGGGGGGATTTAGTGATTCGGTTTATTCCATCTTTACTGATGGAGGAAATCCAAAGAAAACTGATAGTTTTTTAGTTCATCAGAAGTATATCTATAATGTTTCTGTTATCAATTCAACTAACACAACTAATTTTATTACGGGCCTCTTGTGGGACATGTCAGATGACTTCGATGGAGAATTCAGCCAGGATGATGAGGAAGATTTAGTTTTTGTCACAAAATTGAACGAGAGTTCTTCTGGGATTTATGGAAAGTACGATTATGAGATAACCATTCCTGTAAGGTTAAGAGAATACAAAGGACCAGACACTTCTGGGGTGTATATTTATTACGACTTAAACTGACTATTTCTTGGCGAGTATTTTTTCTGCCAATTTTTGGTCTTCTGTTTGCTTTTCTTTCTCTCCTTTTCTTTTAAACTTCAGCTTTTTTATCACTTTTTGGAATAAAGAAGAAACAATCTTTTTTATTTTTGAGTAAATCTGTATTATTTTTTCTCCAGTTTTCTTTAATCCAGAGAGGAATGCTTCTTTTATTTTTGTGAATGTTTCGTCTATCGCCCCTTTAACTGAGGAAACTGCTATTTTTGTGGCCATCTTGGTTTTTAGAGACCAAATCAATAGAAATCTGGGAGTTATTTTCCGAAATAAGTTGTTTCTTTTCAACTTGAACTTAAATTTAAAAAGATCGTATCTTAGTCTTAATCTTTCTCTTCTGGTCAGCTTCAGATTTATGCTTTTTACTTGGAACACCTCTGTTTTTTCTTTGTTATTTTTAGGTTTTTTCTTTCTTCCCTTTTGGATTTCGTTTTTTTGGATTTTCAGATATTGTTCGTATCTTCTTTCATATTCTTCCCGTATTGATTTTATTTTTTCCTTATATACTTTTTCTGGATTAATTTTCTTTTCTGTCCCTTTAATGCCATTTAAGAATTCTCTGTCTGCATTCTCCATCTCTTTTTCATAAAATGATTCTATTTCTTCTGCATCTTCCATTTTTATCTGCAATAGCAATTGCATATATTGCATGCATTTTCCTTCCCTATGAATTCTGAACTATCAAATTCTTCGTTTCTTACTTCGCACTCGTTTCTGCAGGCTATCCTGCATTCTCCATCATCTTTTATTTGATGGAGCAGCCTATCGAGGATTATGGAACATCTGTCTTGGACCGCATACAGCTTCGGCTTTCTAGTAAGCGAGCCTAAAGTATCGGGATAATATTCTATCAATAATAATAAAACTATAAGTGCAATTAGGATGACAATTGCTACCAAGGTTCTTTTTATCCAGCTGTTTCGCCTTCTGTCCTTTTTCATTTCCTTTTTTTCTTGGTGGATTTGCAAAGCCCCACGAATTCTGCCAGTACTTTCTTCAGCTCCTGCTCTTCTTTTCTTATCTCCTCTTCTTTTTCTAACATCTGGAAATAGGTTCCTTGCCATTCTTTTTCGAGTTTTTGCAGTTTTTCTGTTTTTTCGTTTATCTTCTCCTTAAAGTCTTTTCCTATTATCTTTATAACAGAACTTTCTTTCTGCTTTTCCCAGTAGCCTTTCATCCCTTCAACTGCGTCTTGGGGCAGGAATTTGCTGCTGTACCATTTCTCCAATTTGTTCAAGCTGGTAAGTTCGTTGTTTAGATCGCCTTGCAGTCTGTTGAAGAAACTGTTCTCTGTCTCAACTGCTTTTTCTGCCGGTGTTTCTGGCTTTGCTTTTTCAGCTTCTTTTTCCCTTAAATAACTGTTCACTATCTCCTTATCTTTTTCTATCCCTGTTTTTTCTAGCTTGTCTGTTGCTAAATCTGGCAGTTCTTCTGGAACTTCTCTCCTTTTAAATAACTTTAAACCCATTTTAACTCCTTTTTTATGTTATGTACGCTTTTAAATTTTTTTATTTGGTTTTGAGCATTATCTTGTAACAATGACTTTTGCTTTTTTGCTGGTGTACTCTTTTGGAAGTATTATGTGGCTCGCATTTCCAAAAGGTTTTATTTCTTTTTCGAGTATTTCTTCTGGAATTTCGAGAGTTTTCATCAGCTTTTTTATCGCGATTATGCTTTTGACTAATTCGTTTAGGTACTCTTTTTCTTTTTTGTTCAGTTCCATATATACAAGAGTATATACCCCTTTTTAAATGTTTCTATATTGTATATACTTATGTATATATAACTTGGTTGTATGTATATACAATTGTATATATTGCTTTGGGTCCTTTATTCTGTATAAAAAGGTTTATTAATTCTTTTTCCGAAGTATAGTTATGAAAAGAGGGACACGCAAGAGAGGGGTTTTAAGCATAGCCAGAAAGGAGCTTGGAAATGCCAGAAAAGAAAGGGCTCTAGAAGTATTATTGCTGTTTTTTGCTCTTTTGACTGTTTCTGCGCTTTTAATACTTATTTCTGCCCGCCTGTTAATTACAGGATATGCGGGGTATCTAGCGGCGAAAGGAGGGGAAATTACTTATCTTGATATTTATAAGTATTTCAATACAAGTTATTGGGCAGGAGTTTATGGAATTGCCTTAAGAGTGCCGGGTTTTACTGAACAATTTGATTTAGATGTTGCTACTGCTAGGATATACAGACAAGACCTTTTCTTCGATTGCATACAAGCCGATGCAGTTGGAGGGACTGAAGTTTATGCTTCTACCTCCCCTACAATCCTATGGGCAGGTATGCAGCCAGCCACTACTCAAATGATTGATGATTTTACAGGGTGTTTCGATTCTATCCAGTGCGCAGATAATACTTTTACTATGAATGGCAGTATAATGCTCGGGCCGGCAAATATTTCGAGCATCCCTTTTACTTATACTTATAGATATGATGGAAATAGCAGTGTTTTTGGAATAGGGGCACTTAATGATTCTGAAAATCTGGTTTTTGTTACAAATATAGAGAGCGTTCAGCGAGGTTATAATTATGAGAAAATAGTTAATTTTCAGATGATGCTGCCAACTCCTGAAAATGGCGATGCTACTTATTATTTTTTTACTGACCCTTATGACGAGTGCCCTGCAGGAGGCGCATTAGGAGAGAACATCAATGCTACGATGCACGGGTATGTAACTGATTATTTAGGAAATCCTATAGAAAATGCCACTGTAAATGTTGCGGGATATGAGAGCTTGACGGGTCCTAGTGGTTTCTATAATGTCAGCTTCGCCGCTATTCCTGGGACCTATAATGTAATAGGGGTCAAGCAGGGTTATGACCCCTATTTTGGAAATGTTTCTGTTAATTTCTCTTCTTATGTCGTGGAAAAAAATATCACTTTGTACAGAACAACGCCTGCTTATAACGAGACATTTACCCCATATGTTTATGGATATGTTTTTGATGAAAATAGAAATCCGGTGTCTGGAGCGAACGTGTCCATGGGGGCTGAAACTTATACCACCAACACTACTGGATTTTACGAACTCAGGCCCACGCTTGTTTTGGGGTTTCACCCTATTATTGCAATTAAAGAAGGATATAACAATTATTATCACTATCTTGAGATTAATGAAAGCAGCACTATCAACCATAACATAACCTTAGTAACTGCTTTGGACCAAACTCCTTATCTTTACGTGACTGGCCCGTATACAATAAGTAATCCTTTTGCTACTGGTCCGTATACGCAGCCCCCTACTCCGGTAATCATTGCCCAAAAGAGAGGGGAAGACTACTGGATAAGCACAAAAGAGATAAGGAGAGAGGTGAGGCAGAACACTTTTGTAGAAGAAGCTGTTGGAATCTATAACTTTAAAGAGATCCCTATAAACCTCGTTTATTCTTTATCCTCGGGTCTGGAGGGCTTTGTTAAAATTGACAAGGCTTCAGAGGTAGTCCAGGGAGACAGCCTTTCAACCCTTACTGTTACAATTTATGGTACAAAGCCTATTGGGGGCTATAATGGCACGCTGACTATAAGCGGCGACATTGAAAAAGAAATACCAATTTATATAAAAATTGTTGAAAAAAGATTCCCTGTAGAAACACTTCTCATGGAAATTAACTTATTCAACAGAGTAATTCGGCCCGGAGATGAAGTGAAATACAAGTTGAATCTGCAGAATTTGCTGAGGGACCAGGGATATAAAGTTTTCTTGAGGACCTATGCCAGCGATTCCAATGGGAGCAAGATTTATGGGGAGACAGAAGAAGAAGTGGAAATTGCCAATTCCCTAACTTTATTAAGAGGACTCAAGATGCCTGATGATGCTCCAGAGGGAGATTACCTCTTGAATGTTGAGGCAACTTATCTAAACTTTATTTCCACTGCAACAACGCCTTTTGTTGTTTCTAGGCCGCTCTATCTTTATTCTCTTTTTGGAATTCCCTTGTGGATAATCCTACTGATACTTTCTTTGCTTAGCTTTGCGCTTCTTAATCTTTTTTTATACAGAAGATACAAGGAAAAGAAAAAAAGATACAGGATTTTCTTGGATTATTCAGCCTTGCCTAAGCCAGGGGATAGGGTTGTTAGGCTGGGGAAGATAGCAGAAACTAATGTGGATGCGTATTACGAGATTGATAAACTCACGACTCACTGCATTGTTGCAGGTGCTACTGGAATGGGAAAAAGCATCTCTGCACAAGTGTTAATTGAAGAATGTCTGATGCAGAATATTGCAGTAGTAGTCTTTGACCCTACAGCCCAGTGGAGCGGCATGCTCAGGAAAGGAGATGATAAAAGAATGATGGCTTTCTATCCTAAATTTGGATTGAAAGAGACAGACGCGAAAGCTTTTAAGGGAAGCGTTAGGCAGGTAAAAAATGCAAGGGAAGTAATTGATGTAAAGAGATACATTATTCCCGGGCATATACAGGTTTTCACTTTGAATAAACTGGACCCTAAGGACATAGATATGTTTGTTGCAAGTGTGATAAGGCAAATTTTCCGTTCAGATCCGCAAGAGTCTCCTAATCTTAAGCTCGTGCTTGTTTTTGATGAAGTACATAGGCTATTAAGCAAATTCGGAGGGAGTGGAGAAGGCTTTTTGCAAGTTGAAAGGGCTTGTAGGGAGTTTAGAAAGTGGGGATTAGGCGTTGTGCTTATCTCTCAGGTTTTGAGCGACTTTGTTGGGGAGATTAAAGCCAATATTAATACTGAAGTGCAGACTAGGACTTTAGAGGAGTCAGACTTGGATAGGATAAAGACTAAGTATGGAGAAGAATTCTTGAAAAGCCTGGTGAGGGCAGAGGTTGGAGTAGCAATGTTCCAGAATGCAGAATACAACAGAGGTAAACCTTATTTTATAAATTTCAGACCTATTTTGCACAGCACCAGAAGGCTATCGGATGAAGAGCTGGACAAATACAACAAATACAACGAGACAGTGGATGATTTGGAGTACGAGATAGAGCAGCTAGAAGCTGAAAAAATAGATACTTTTGACTTAAAGATGGAATTAAAATTAGTG
>Ga0105101_10001277_pt1 | contig 10916 bp, 10 predicted proteins | sample PPLLak21cMay2015_2_FD_87037 | JGI IMG/M metagenome (GOLD analysis project Ga0105101, IMG submission 87037) | Freshwater sediment microbial communities from Prairie Pothole Lake near Jamestown, North Dakota, USA - PPLs Lake P8 Core (1) Depth... | ecosystem: Environmental > Aquatic > Freshwater >...
ATGCGCGCCTTCCTAGCGCTCTACGGGATCGACGCGTGAGAGCGCTGGCCGGGCGGCTCGACCTCTGTTCCATCAACACGGCCACGCTCGGGTATCAAGCCCCGATCGAAGAAACGATCGAGGCGGCGGCACGCGCCGGCTTCGGGGCGATCGCGCCCTGGCGGCGCGAGCTGGAGGGCAGGTCGGCAACCCACGTCGCGCGGCGCATCCGCGAGGCGGGCCTGGAGGTCAGCGGCTACTGCCGCAGCACCTACATTCCGGCAGCGGATCGGGCGGCCTTCGGGGCCAACATCGCGGACAACCGCCGTGCCGTGGATCAGGCTGCCGAGCTGCGCGCCGCCTGTTTCGTCATGGTGGTGGGCGGATTGCCGGAGGGGTCGAAGGACCTGGCAGGCGCGCGGGCGCAGGTGCTGGAAGGCACCGGCTTGCTGCTGGAGCACGCTCGTGCCGCCGGAGTCCCGCTGGCGCTCGAGCCGCTGCATCCCATGTATTGCGCCGATCGCGCCTGCCTGTCTACGCTGGAGCAGGCGCTCGACTTCTGTGACATCCTGGATCCGGGCCGCAACGGCACGATCGGCGTTGCAGTCGACGTCTACCATGTGTGGTGGGATCCCAGGTTGGAAGGACAGATCGCCCGCGCCGGGCGCGACCATCGCCTGCTGGCGTTCCACGTCTGCGACTGGCTGGTGCCGACCCGCGACCTGCTGCTGGATCGTGGGATGATGGGCGACGGCGTGGTCGACCTCCCGCGCATCCGCGAGTGGATGGAGCAGGCCGGCTACGCCGCACGGGTGGAGGTCGAGATCTTCTCCCAGGACAACTGGTGGAAGCGTGCGCCGGCGCAGACGCTCGTCGTGTGCGCTGAGCGACTGCAGAGCGTCTGCTGAAGGAGTCTGGAATGCAGCGCACCCGCTGGGGCATCCTGGGTAACGCCAAGATCGCACGGGACTGGGTGATTCCCGCGATCCAAGTATCGCGCACCGGCAAGCTCGTCGCACTGGCCAGTCGCGACCGCGAAAAGGCGATGGAGGTTTGCGAGCGCTTCTCGATCGCGCAGCTGCACGACAGCTACGAGGGTCTGCTCGCCTCGCCCGACGTCGACGCCGTCTACATCCCGCTGCCCAACACGATGCACGTCGAGTGGACGCAACGCGCCGTTGCCGCCGGCAAGCACGTGCTGTGCGAGAAACCCCTGGCCATGCGCGCCCACGAGATCGACGGTCTGATCGAGGCGCGCGATCGCAGCGGCCTGGTGGTCGGCGAGGCCTTCATGGTCGCACACCACCCGCAGTGGGAACACGTCCGCAGCCTCATCGCTTCCGGGCGCATCGGCCGCCTGCGCATGGTCGAGTGTTCCTTCAGTTACTACAACACCGAGGGCAACAACATCCGCAACCGGCGCGAGCTGGGCGGCGGCGCGCTGCGCGACATCGGGGTCTATCCGGTGGTCGCGACGCGGCTCGTCACCGGCCAGGAGCCGGTCTCCGCCAGCGCCCGTATCGAGTGGGACGCGGTGTTCGCCACCGACAAGCTCGCGATCTGCCTGGTCGACTTCGACGGATTTCATCTGAGCTTCTATTGCGCCACGCAGGCGGCCCGCCGCCAGCACATAGCGTTTCACGGCGAGAACGGGTGGATCCGTCTGGACGCGCCCTTCAACGCCGGGGTTTACGACCAGGCGCGAGTGATCGTTCGGCTCAACGACGTCAGCGGCACCGAGGAGGTGATCTTCCCGCAGGCCAACCACTATCTGGAGATGGTGGAAAACTTCGGCGACGCCGTACAGGGGAGAGCGGCGCTCAGGTTTCCTCTGGAGAGCTCGCGCGCCAACCAGCGTGTGATCGACATGCTGTTCGAAGCGGGCAAGCCAGCCTGAGCAGGGGATCGTGCTCTATTGAGCCGGGACGGGCCGATCGAATCCCGCCAATCCCGTCGAGCGCAAGCAACTCAAGGCCCTAGTGGATCCGCGCTTTCGCGGGATGACAGTCGAATTCAACGCTGCTATGCCGCCCGCAGGGCATCCACGATGTTCAGGCGCGCTGCGCGGATCGCCGGCAGAAACCCGCCCAGCAGCCCCATGAGCACGGCGAACAGCAGCGACTGCACGACGATCCTGCCGTTCAGCCGGAAGCTGAAGGCCAGCTCGGCGAAGGACTGGAAGTTCATGGTCGAGAAGGACAGGTACTGCATGAAGGAAGCGCAGAACACGCCGAGCCCGCCGCCGATCAGCCCGAGCAGCAGCGACTCCAGCAGGAAGGCCCAGAGGATGCTGCCGCGCCGAAAGCCCAGGGCCCGCAGCGTACCGATCTCCGGCGTGCGGTTGGCCACCGACGCGTACATGGTGATCATGGCCCCGATGATCGCGCCGGCGGAGAAGATGATGGACAGCGCGAGCCCCAGGATCCGGATGAAGTTGGCGAGCGCCTGCGACTGCTCGGCGTAGAACAGCGACTCGCGCTTGGCCTCCACCGTCAGGCGCGGATCGCCCTCCAGCCGCCCCTTGAGGGCCTCGAAGGACGCCGGATCCTGCAGCCGGAGGATCACCGAGGAGTAGACCGTCCGGCGAAACGCCTGCATCAGCTGGTCGGCGTCGCCCCAGATCTCTGAGTCGAAGCCGCTGCGGCCGGCGTCGAAGTGCCCACCACCGTCCAGTCGCGCATACCGAAGCGCAGCCGCTCGCCGATGCCGGCACCCACGAAGCGCTCGCCGATGGACCGGCCGGCGATGATCTCGGATGACCCCGGCCGGAACATCCGGCCCTCTACGATCTTCACCTGCGGTCGCAGCGTCATGCCCTCCGATCCGATGCCCCGGATCACCACGTTGGAGGGCTTGTCCGATCCGCGCTTGTTGAGCGAGATCAGCACCACCGTCTCCTTGGACACGAGGCGCTCGCCATTCGCCCCGATCGCGACCTCCGGCTGGCTCTCGGCCACGCCGGCCTGCTCGCGATCCACTCCGCTCTGCACTTCTGTGCCGGCGGAACGCCGGACCACCACCACGTTGTCCCAGGAGCCGGTGTCGACCAGCGTCTTGCGCAGGCCCTCCTCCAGCATCAGCACAGTGGCGAAGACATAGACAACGAGCGCCATGCCGCCGGCGGTGAGCGCCGTGGTGACTTTGCGCGCACCGAGGTTGCGGACGACGTAGGTAAGCGGTACGGACACAGCCCTTGTTCCTAGTGACTCTACCTCTCACCACGAAGACACGAAGACACGAAGAAAAGCCGACCCAGCACAACACTGGAACGGGAAGGGTTCTGCTTACCCGCTTGTCTCACCGCGACCCGATAGCTGATTGGGTCCTCGTTACGCTTTGTTGCTTTCTTTGTCTTTCTTCGTGTCTTCGTGTCTTCGTGTCTTCGTGGTGAGCGGTTGCCTTAGTTCTCACCTAACCCACAGCACGCAAGCCCTCGACGATGCGCACCCGCGAAGCCCGGATGCTGGGCGCCACAGCAGCCACGAGACCTATTACCAGCGCCGCGCCGAGCTGCAGCAGGATCGTTTGCGTCGAAACCTGGAACACGGGAAACAGGGTGCCCAGCGCCGGACCGAACGCGGCTGTGACTGGAAAGGTCGCGGCCACGCCGATCGCACCGCCCACCAGCGCGATCAGCAGCGACTCCCCGGCAATCAGGCGGCGCAAGAAGCCGGGCCTGAAGCCCAGTGTCTTGAGGGTGGCGGTAACGCCATCTCGCTGGTGTTCCCGCTGCCGATCACCTACGCCGACCGGATCCGCCAGACCACCAGCGTCTGCAGCAGGCCGAAGGCGAGTACCGCGACGACGATGCCCAGCGTCGTCAGCGCGGTGCGCAGCTTGTGGCGCAGGCTGTTGCGGAAGATGAGCTTGAGCAGATACATGCTAAGTAACAGGGTGAAGGCGTGAAGGGTGAAGGGTGAATGAGTGAAGGGGAAATGGAGGGTCAGGGGATGACCCTTCACGCCTTGACCCTTCACCCTTCACCGTTCATCAGCACACCCTTGTCCAGATGCACCAGCCGGTGCGCGGCACCAGCCGCGCGCTGGTCGTGGGTGACCATGACGATGGTCTTGCCGAGCTGGATGTTGAGCTGATCCATCAGCTCCAGTACATCGGCGGCCGACTGGCGGTCGAGATCGCCGGTGGGCTCGTCGGCAACCAGAATGGTTGGATCGGTGATCACGGCCCGTGCAATGGCTACGCGCTGCTGCTGTCCGCCCGACAGCTCGGAGGGATAGTGCGTCATGCGATCCGACAACCCCACCATGGCGAGCGCCGCCTCGACGTGTTCGCGGCGCCGGCGCGAGGAGAGCCGGGTAAGCACCAGCGGCAGCTCCACGTTCTCGAACGCGGTAAGCACGGGCATCAGGTTGTAGAACTGGAAGATGAAGCCGACGTTGTGCGCACGCCAGTCGGCGAGCTGCGCCTCGGACAGGGACCCGATGTCCAGGCCGCCGACGCGCAACTGCCCGCCGCTGGGCTTGTCGATGCCTGCGATTGGGTTGAGCAGCGTGCTCTTGCCCGAGCCCGACGGCCCCATCAATGCGATGAACTCGCCACGCGCGACGTCGAGGTTGATATCGGTAAGCACCGGCACGGTCTGGTCGCCGCGGCGGTAGGCCTTGCTCAGGTTGCGAATCTCGACGATGGCCTCGCTGCTCGACATGGTTGGACCGCGGGGTAGGCCTACCTGCGCACGGGCTTCACTGCAGCGCCATCGGCGAGCTTCTCGGAGGGACGCAGCACGACCTTCTCGCCCGGCTTGGGGCCGTCTGCCAGCTCGACCAGATCGCCCAGGCGCTGCCCGGCGCGGACCGGCGTGCGCACCGCCTTACCGTCCTGCACGACGAACACGACCGCCTGCCCGTCGCGCGAGGCCAACGCCTGAGCGTCGACTGCAGGACGCGGCGTCCCCTCCTCGGGACCCAGCGGTCGCGCCAGGAAGGCCACTTTGGCACTCATGTCCGGCAGGATCCGGGGATCCAGCTCGCGGAAGCGGATCTTGGTCATCACGGTGGCCTTGGTACGGTCCACCGTGGGCACCATGCGGCTGACGTAGCCGTCGAAGCGCTCGCTGGGCAGCGCATCGAGCTCGATCACGCAGGGCTGGTCGACGCGGACCTTCTCGAGATTCGACTCCGAGACATCGGCTTCCACCTCCAGCATACTCATGTCGGCCATGGTGACCACCGCGCCCTTGGTATCGAGCGCCGAGGAGAAGGGTGTGAGGTGTCGCCCACGTTGGCGTTCTTGGTCAGGACCACGCCGTCGAAAGGTGCGCGGATCACCGTCTGCTCGACAGCGACCTCGGCTGCGCGGCGGTTGGCTTCCGCCGCCCGTACCGCGGCCTGAGCGCTGTTGACCGCAGCCTGCGCCCGGTCGTAGCGGCCAAGCACCTCGTCGTGCGAGGCCTGGGACACGTAGCTCTTCTCCAGCAGCTCATGCGAGCGGTCCAGCGCGCGCCTGGCCTCGCGCAGCTCGGCATGGGCCTGCTCCAGGTTGGCCTGCGCCACGCGCACGTTGGCCGCTGCCTGGTCGCGCGCAGCCGAGACGTCGAGGCGCTCCAGCCGCGCGATGACCTCGCCCTTCTTCACGCGACTGCCTTCCGAGCCACTCCAGCCGCCCGGTGGCCTTGGAGGCGACCGATGCCTTGCGCTGCGCTACCACGTAACCGGTCGCATTCAGGACGGTGATGGCCTGGTAGGGATAGGCGAGCGTCACCGTGGCCTGCTCGACCTCCGCAGCCGCGCCGGCCACGCGCCGGTAGGCTACGAAAGCGACAGCGAAGGCGATGGCGATTACCAGGCCGGTGACGACCGCTCTGCGCAGCGCGCGGCCATGCGAGGGCACGGCCCCGGATGCATCGCGCTCGATGCGCAGCTTGGACAGGTCGACGGATGCCACGGGGAGTCGGGGTTGCGGGCCGGCAGCGGCGGTACACGCTGCGCTGAGGTCAGCGCGCGATTATGAACGAAACGAGGTGCAGCGCCATCATCCGCGCGCCTCGTTGCTTGCGTCCGGGCAACGCATGAGACCACGCGGCTGGCGCCGCGTTCCAGCAATCGGGGCGGCCGACAGCGGCCGCCCCGCCAGATCACCAACCCGGTTCGCGTTCGGGCGTAGCCGTGATCTTGTGAATGGACAGGTCGGCGCCGTTGAACTCCTCCTCCGGGTCCAGACGGATGCCGACGGTGGACCGCAGCGCCCCGTACACGACGAAGCCTCCGATCAGCGCAACGACTATCCCGAGTGCGGTGCCGATGAGCTGCGCGCCGAAGCTCACACCCCCCAGGCCGCCCAGCGCCTGGGCGCCGAAGATGCCGGCGGCGACACCACCCCAGGCCCCGCACAGGCCGTGCAAGGGCCAGACGCCCAGCACGTCATCGATCCTCCAGCGGTTCTGCGTGACGGTAAACAGGAGGACGAACAGCACGCCAGCTACTGCGCCCGTCACCAGGGCCCCGATCGGATGCATCAGGTCCGACCCGGCGCAGATTGCCACCAGCCCGGCGAGCGGGCCGTTGTGCACGAAGCCGGGGTCGTTGCGACCGAGGAACAGCGCCGCCAGCGTCCCGCCGGCCATCGCCAGCAGCGAGTTCGCCGCCACCAGGCCGCTGATCTTGTCGATGGTCTGCGCGGACATGACGTTGAACCCGAACCATCCCACGGTCAGCACCCAGGCCCCGAGCGCCAGGAACGGGATGCTCGACGGCGGATGTGCGGCGACCTCGCCGTCCTTGCCATAGCGCCCGCGCCGCGCCCCCAGCAGCAGCACCGCAGCCAGGGCAATCCACCCGCCCATGGCGTGCACCACCACCGACCCGGCGAAGTCGTGGAACGGCGCGCCGAAACTGGCCTCCAGCCAGCCCTGCACGCCGAACTTGCCGTTCCAGGCGATGCCCTCGAAGAACGGATAGACGAACCCGACCAGCGCGAAAGACGCGGCCAGCTGTGGCTGGAAGCGCGCCCGCTCCGCGATGCCCCCCGAGACGATGGCCGGGATCGCCGCTGCGAAGGTAAGCAGGAAGAAGAACTTGGTGAGATCGTAAGCGCTGCGCTGGGCGAGCGTCTCGGCGCCGGCAAGGAAGTTCGCACCATACGCCACGCTGTATCCGATGAAGAAGTAGGCGATGGTCGACATGGAGAAGTCGGCCAGGATCTTCACCAGCGCATTGACCTGGTTCTTGCGCCGGACGGTGCCCAGCTCCAGAAAGGCAAAGCCGGCATGCATGGCCAGGACCATGATGGCCCCCAGCAGGATGAACAGCACGTCGCTGCTGATCTTCAGAGTGTCCATAGGTTTCCTCCCCTCGTTATTTGGCCGACGGCAACGTAATGCAAACGCTGTACCGCGGCGTGCTCGCTTAGTGGAAACATGGTCTTATAGTGGTTATCTGAGACGGGTTCTGAAATCGATCGCCTCTGGTTGGTGCATCGAGCGCAGAACCGCCCTGTAATGGTGCATCCGTCCGGCTGACGAGCTGCGCCGAAACCCGTGGAATAGAATTCGCTTTAACAATCGCATTCACAGGTTGGACCCGGGGGGTGCGGAAGTTGGACATGCGCGCGATGGAGACGGATCTGACGCGCGTTACCGGCTCGGCGTTTCCGGGCCGCCGCCGAGGGGGGCAGGTAACGCAATGGCTGCGCACGTCCGGGTAGTCACGCCTCCCCAGCAACCCGACAGGCGGCTGCAGCTGGAAGATGTGCTGCGCGACCTCGTCGCCGACGCTCTCGTCGATCAGGCTGCCGCCGACCCCCTGCTCGCCGCCAGGCATCTGCGCCGCGGCGACACCCACCCGCTGATCCTGGTCGCCGAGCAAAAATGGAAAGACCCGCGCCATCCGCGCCGGGTCCTGCACCTGGAGGCGCTCACCGAGTGGCTGGCCGGGAAGGTGGGCATGCCCTACCTGCACATCGACCCCTTCAAGATCGACTTCGCGGCGGTGACTAAGGTGATGTCCAACGCCTACGCCACGCGCTTTCGCATTCTGCCCGTAGAGGTCACGCTCAAAGAGGCGGTGATCGCCACCTGCGAGCCGTTCGTGCGCGAGTGGGAGAACGAGCTCGCGCAGATCCTGCGGCTGCAAATCCGGCGCGTGCTGGCCAACCCGCAGGACATCGGCACCTATCAGGTCGAGTTCTACAACCTGGCGCGCTCGATCAAGAGCGCTTCCCAGCAGACCCAGGCGAACCTGAGCGAGATCGGCAACTTCGAGCAGCTGGTCGAACTGGGCCGGTCGGGCAAGCTCGACGCCAACGACCGCCATATCGTCCAGATCGTGGACTGGCTGCTGCAGTACGCCTTCGAGCAGCGCGCCAGCGACATCCACGTGGAGCCGCGCCGGGACGCCGGCAATGTACGCTTCCGCATCGACGGCGTGCTGCACCAGGTCTATCAGATCCCCACGCCGGTGCTTTCGGCCATGACCAGCCGCATCAAGATCCTCGGGCGTATGGACGTGGTGGAGAAGCGCCGCCCGCAGGACGGCCGCATCAAGACCCGCACACCCGATGGCGACGAGGTGGAGCTGCGTCTGTCCACCATGCCCACCGCCTTCGGCGAGAAGCTGGTGATGCGCATCTTCAATCCGGACGTGCTGGTGCGCGATCTCAAGGAGCTCGGCTTCTCCGAGGAGGACAAGGAACGCTGGAACCAGCTCGCCAGCCGGCCGCACGGGATCGTTCTGGTCACCGGTCCCACCGGCTCGGGCAAGACCACCACGCTGTATTCCACGCTCAAGCAGCTGGCGCAGCCGGACGTGAACGTGTGCACCATCGAGGATCCAATCGAGATGGTGGAGCCGCAGTTCAACCAGATGCAGGTGCAGGGATCGATCGGGCTGGACTTCGCCGCCGGCGTGCGCACCTTGATGCGCCAGGACCCTGATATCATCATGGTGGGCGAGATCCGCGATCACGAGACCGCCGAGATGGCGATCCAGGCCGCGCTCACCGGCCACCTCGTGCTATCCACGCTGCACACCAACGACGCACCCTCGGCCGTAACGCGTCTGCTGGACATCGGCGTGGAGCCCTACCTGCTGCACTCGACTATTCTCGGCGTGCTTGCGCAGCGCCTGGTGCGCACCCTGTGTCCCCAGTGCCGCGAGCCGGTGACGCTCGAGGAGGAGGCATGGCGCTCGTTGACCTTTCCCTGGCGCCTGCCGCTGCCGCAGTCCAGTTACGCGGCGCGCGGCTGCCTGGACTGCCGCATGACCGGCTATAACGGACGGATCGGGATCTACGAGATGATGGTTATGACACCCGGGTTGCGCAAACTGGTCCAGCCGGAGACCGACCTCGCTGCGGTCCGTGAGCAGGCGATGCGCGACGGGATGAAGCCGCTGCGCGCCAGCGGCGCGCTGAAGGCCGCAGCCGGGCTCACTACCGTGGAAGAGGTCTTGAAAGTGTCGCCGCCCATCACTGGGGAGCGCCGCGCAGTGTGACCGGTAAGAACAAGAACGAACCTCTCGAACCATGAACACGCCAGCGCAGACGACCCACCGGGCCTGGACTCGAGACATGGTGAGCCTCGCCCTATTGACAGCAGCCTGCTTCGCTGCCGCATATACGGGCCCGCTGCTGATGACCCAGTCCACACCGTTTACAGCGCTGTGGCTGCCTGCCGGCCTGGCACTAGCGGCCCTGCTGCTGGGCGGGCACCGTCTCGCGCCCGGCGTGGCGGTCGGCACCTTTGGCGCCGCCCTCACGGCCGGCCAGCCGCTCCCCGTGGCAGTGGCGGTAGCAGCCGGCAGCACAGGCTCGGCGCTGGCTGGTGCATCGCTCCTGGCCCGCACTGCAGGCTTCACGCCGCAGCTCGAGCGACCGCGCCACATGCTTGCCCTGATCGGCGTGGGCGCCTTCCTGGCGCCGGTCATCTCGGCCTCGCTCTATGCAGCCGCTGCGCTGCTGGCATCCCCGGCGGCAACCGAGCAGGTGCTGGACGCCTGGACCGTCCGCTGGGCGAGCGACGCGCTCAGCGTACTCCTGCTCGCGCCGCTGGTCCTGGCGTGGGCCGCCCCACGCAGCCCCGAGTCGCGCAGCGTGCGCAACGTCGAGAGTGTCGGCTTGGCACTGCTGCAAGTGCTCACCTATGTCTATGTCTTTCTCGTCCAGTCCGGGCCCGGTGCCTACCTGTGCCTGCCGCTGGCGCTGCTGGCGGCCATGCATCTGGGCATGCGGTGGGTCGCGGCGGGGAATGTTGTCACGCTAGCTGTTGCGGCGCTGGGAACCGGCGCAGGCATGGGGCCGTTCGCGCACAACCTAGGGATCTCCGGCCTGCTGCATCTGCTTACCTACGGGATCGTCGCGTCGCTCGCTGCGCTGCTGGCGGCGAGCCTGGCCGCCGAGCGCCGGCGCATCGGGATGCAGCTCGGGGAGGCAGCCGACCGCTTTCGTGGCCTTACCGCCCTGTCCTCCGACTGGTACTGGGAGCAGGACGAGAACCTGCGTTTCACCTACGTCTCCGACTATTACGACGAGCGCGCAGGATTGAGCGGGAGTGACTCCATCGGAAAGACACGCTTCGACCTCGGCAACCTGTTCGAATCGGAAGACGAGCGCGTTCGCCACGAGGCCGACCTGGTCGCGCGCCGGTCTTTCCGCGATCTGGAGCTGCGCCGCTACGACCACAACGGGAGCTTGCGCTTCGTCTCGGTCAGCGGCGAGCCGCTGTTCGACGAGCAGGGACGCTTCCGCGGCTACCGCGGCATCGGACGCGATATCACCGAGAAGAAGCTGGCCGAGCAGGCGCTGCGGGCCAGCGAGGCACGCCTCAAGAGCCTGGTGAACCTGTCCTCGGACTGGTACTGGGAGCAGGACGAGGAGCTGCGCTTCACGATGATCGCAGGCCGTGCCGCCGATGAGCGGCGGCTGAAGCCCGAGCAGATCGTCGGCCGTGCGCACTGGGACATCGTCGCCTCCGAGGTCAGCGA
>Ga0105101_10001281_pt1 | contig 10902 bp, 9 predicted proteins | sample PPLLak21cMay2015_2_FD_87037 | JGI IMG/M metagenome (GOLD analysis project Ga0105101, IMG submission 87037) | Freshwater sediment microbial communities from Prairie Pothole Lake near Jamestown, North Dakota, USA - PPLs Lake P8 Core (1) Depth... | ecosystem: Environmental > Aquatic > Freshwater >...
CCGTCTGCGGACTGCAGGCAACAGCCGTGCTGAAGAACAGCCACGGCATTCTCGACCTGATGGGGCTATGCTCCGGGCCCGTCTGGGAGATCGTCAGCGCGATGGAACGTGACCGGCTCGGCAGCGTGTTTCCCTTCGACGTCTATCCGACCGGTATGCAGGACACGCTCGAGTCGATCGTGCTCTATCGCGACAATCCGCTCACCGACGGTTTTGCCGAACTCGAAGTGTTCGGAGGCGCGGCCACCGAGTCGGGATTGGCGCGGCTTCTCACCGACGCAGCCACCCGCGAGGAACTGCAGCAGAAGCAGAAGCGATATGTCGACGCGCTGGCCGCGATCGACGATGGCGCGACGGTCCTCGAGCGGATCGCAACGGGCAGAGGAGGGGGCGCATGAACCGCTATCCAGCCGTGATCCTCGCCGCCGGCCGCGGCAACCGCATGGGCGAGCTCGGCAATCGCGTTCCGAAACCGCTGCTGCCGGTTGGCGATGAGCCGATCATCGGCCATCAGCTGCGCATGCTTCAAGCGCTCGGCGTGCGCGAAGCCCATGTCGTCGTCGGCCACCGCGCGCCCGACGTCGTGCGCTTTCTCGGTGACGGATCCGCCTATGGAATCGAACTCCGGTATGTCGAACAGACCGAGCAGCTCGGCATCGCGCACGCGGTGGGAACGCTGCGGCGAACCCTGACGACGCCGTTCCTGCTCCTTCTCGGCGACTATTTCTTCATCGCCGAGGACCCGTCCCGGCTGGTCCATTGCCTGGATCAGGGGCACTCGGCGCAGCTGGCCAAGCGCGAGGCGGATCCCCGCCTGATCTCCGAAAGCTGCGAACTGCGGATCGGCGAGCACGGACTGGTGACCTCGCTGATCGAGAAGCCGATGCGTCCGCGCGGCAATATCAAGGGCTGCGGGTTCTACGCGCTGCAGCCCGAGATCTGCGACTACATCGCGCGCACGCCGCGAACCGCGCTGCGGGACGAGTACGAGTTCACGTTGACGCTCGATCTGTTCGTGCGCGACGGCAATCCGCTGCACGCCGAAACGATGGCGGTGTGGGACCACAACTTCACTTATCCGTTCGATGTGCTTGACTGCAACTTGACGTGGCTAGACAATCAAAAACTTAGAGTTTTCGTCGCGCAGTCGGCGATCGTTGGCTCCGATGTCGAGCTCGACAACGTCGTGATCGGCGGCAACGCCCACGTGGCCAGGAATGCGCGGCTCAGGGATGTGGTGGTTTTCCCTGGCGCGCGCGTTGAAGCCGGCGAGGCGATTCAGGAAGCATTGGCGACGCCACACGGAATCGTGCGGGCGACCAGGCGGGACGCGCGGACCCCAGTCGGGCCTGTCGCGTAGTGAGTGCAGCATCGGGCGGGAGTAAAAATGACAACACTGGTTGACATCTTTCGTGGCATCGATCTGGCAACTGTCCTCTCGACGATCAAGGACAAGGATTCCCTCGTACTGACGCAGCGGCTGATTGCGGGCAACCGAATGGTCCTCGAAGCGCAGGTCGCGCAGCTGAAGCAGGTCGAGGACGCGATCGGCGCCCGGATCAAGGGCTTGCGCTAGCCAGCGCCTCAGGCTGCGGTTCGGCCGAAGTCCGGCTGGCCCGCAGCCTGTCAAAGCAAGTCACAGTCGTTCGCGGTCCTTCAATCGCGCGCGACGAGCGGGCGATCGGTAAGGCATTCGCTGCGACGATTCGGCTAGTCCGTTTCCACTCCGATCGGCTTTTCCATTGGCGACCAACGAAGCGCAGGGCGCGGTCGAGCGGCTCGCCGCCGACCTGCGCGAACTCGCGCAGCGAATGACAGGTACCGCCGCGGACCCTGGGGAATCGCCCAATGCTACCGCTCAGTCGAGCGACCAACTGGTGGTCGTCGGCACTGGAATACGCATCGTTGGGCAACTCACAATCGAAGCTGCGGCATGCATCTGCCAGGCCGAGCGCCTGCACTTCAGCGTCGCCGACGCGACCGGAGAGAAGGTAATTCGGGCTCTGAACGGCAAGGCTGAGCCCTTGATGCCGTTGTATGTCGACGGGAAGCCGCGATCGGAGACGTACGAGAACATGGTCGAGACAATCATGGGCAGCGTAAGAGCAGGGTACCGAACCGTCGCCGTCTTCTACGGGCACCCCGGTGTCTTTGCCTTTCCTTCGCACGAAGCCATCCGGCGGGCACGTCGCGAGGGTTTCGGGGCGCGAATGCTGCCCGCCGTGTCGGCCGAGGACTGCCTGTTTGCCGACCTCGGAGTCGATCCGGCCGATTCAGGCTGCCAGTCGCTCGAGGCTACCGACTTCCTGCTGCGGATGCGCTCGATCGATACAAGCCAGCAACTGATCCTGTGGCAGATCGGCGTCCTCGGCGAATGGACGTATCGCGGGATGTCGTACGAGCTGTCGGCGTTGCCGATGCTGGTGCGCAAGTTGCTCGAACACTATCCGCCGGAGCATCAGGCGATCGTCTACGAGGCCGCCGCCACGCCGGGAGCCGAACCGCGAACCGAGCGCACGTCGATCGGCCGGCTTGGAGAGGTTCCGCTGACTCCGATCTCGACGCTGTACGTTCCACCTTTGCGTGAGCCCAGGTTCGACCTCGCTTATGCCGCCTGGCTGCCGCTACCTCGAGGCTGAAGTACGGCGCGCGAGTTGCCCCACCGTCCGGGCGGGAGTGCGCATAATGTGCATTATGTCAACTTGAGCATTAGCTTTAACTGGTAGCCGTACGTCTTTGTTTGGAGGTAGTTAATAGTGACCATGGTAACCGGCCCTGCCCGCTAACCTGGCGCCAAGGCCCGGGCGGTCGCTGCCGTCCCGACCGCATCCGCTCGCCCTCAGGCCTGGCGCTTTGCGTGCCTCGTCCCCGCGGGTCTCGGCCCGGACAAGGCGACGCAATAAAAAAAAGGCCCGCTCATCGCGGGCCTTTTCTTTCTCCCAGCGGAGTCAGGAATCAGCCTACAGCTTCTCGACGTTGTGGCACGTGCCGCACGCGTTGGTGTACGGAATCGTCATCGCCTTACCCGGCTCGACGCCCTTGACGCCCGGATTCGTCTTGCGCGGGACATCGAAAAGGTGGGAGGTGATGTCGTTCATCCAGTAATGCTTGCCATCCCCGGCTTCCTTGCCCTTGCCGAGCCCCGCACCGGTCTGCATGGTCTTGGTCATGTGGCAGCTGACGCAGTTGATCTGCTCGTGGCCGAAGCCCACTGCCTTGGCCGTGTGCGCCTTCATGTCGACTGCCTTGTGGCAGCTTGAGCACAGGGAGCTGGCCTTGTCGTGCACTTCCGCCTTCAACTGGTGCTTGATGCCGGTCTTGCCGTGGGGATCGTGGCAATCGGCGCACGTCATCGTCTGCGTGGCATTGATGTACTTCTTCGAGCGGACGAGGTCCGTGCCCTGCTGGTGATGCGACTTCGAATGCACGCCGTCGCCCCAGAAGTCCTTCTGGGCCGCGTCTTCCCGCGAGGTGTGGTTGACGAGATACTCGTTGCGGCTGATGCCGGGGGTCAGCATCCGGTTGTCCTTGTTGATCGGCTGATCGTTCTTCATCGTGCCCTGCGGACGGCTGTGGCACTGGTTGCAGATCACCATCGACCGCTCGGCGGCCAGCTTGCGCGGGTTGACGATCGTGGCGCCGCGTTTCGCGTTCGGCGCGGCGACGTGTGCCGAGCCGGCTCCGTGGCAGCTTTCGCAGCCCATGTTCAGCTCGTTCGGGACACCGTCGCCGTCAATGTCGGCCTCCCCGTTCGGGTCGTTGGCCGCGCCGGCCAGGAACTCGCCACCGACGGTCGGCGTCAGGCTGTAGCCGTTGTAGTGGCATGCCGCGCACTGGATTTCGAATGACTTGGTCTTCGGCGGATCGGCGAGCTTGCCGGTCTGTTCGTTGAATAGCCAGTCGCCGTGATAGTCGCGCCACACCTTCCGGGTGCGGTCGGCGTACGCGTCCTTGCCTTCCGGGTTGTACTGGACGAACGGATAGGTGGCGTTGCCGACACGGTAGAGGTAGCGCTGCTTGTACAGGCCGCCGCCGTAGGTCATCTCGATCGGATACGTCCGCGGCGGGTCGCTCGGATCCTTCGCATTCTCGGTGCGGAATTTCAGCGTGCCGTCCTTGTCCTTGAAGAAGGTCGCCGTGAAGCTGACCGTCGCCGGATCAGCGGGCGCCTTGTCCGACACGATGTACTTGTCGAAGCCGCGGCCCTTGTCGTAGCCGGACAGGTACAGCTTCGTGCCCGCCGCCAGCTTGTCGAGGCCCTCGTTGAAGTCCGGAAAGCGGGAGAAGTCCTGCAGCTTGCTGGGCTTGCCCACGACCGCTATGCCGAGCTTGTGCAGCGTCTTCTTCATGTCGGCGTAGCCGGAGTGGCACGTCAGGCACTTGGAACTGCCCACGAAGACGGCGTCAGCCGGAACCTTTCCGGAAACCTGGATCGCGAGCGGCTTGGCGGCGAGTTCCGCGGCGGTCATCGACTTGCTGGCGAGGTTTCCGCCCGGCAAGTGCGCGCCATCGGCGGGTTCCACATAGACGAAGAACTTCCCGTCGGCGACCTTCGGAATGGCGAAGCCGCCCTTGGCATCGGTCGTGGCGCGCAGGTACTTGTCGCGGTTGGCCGCGAGGTTGTCCTCCATCGGTTCGTCGTTGTCGACGTTGCGACGAATTTCGAACGAGGGCGCCTTCGCGAGCTTCGCCACGTCGCCGGCCGGAACCAGGTAGACCGTGGCTCCGGCGATCGCCTGGTTGCCCGCATCCTTCACGACGCCCTTGACCTGCTGCGCTCCCGCACGGGCCAGCGGAACGATGACCAGGGCGATCGCCAGGCCAATCGATATCCAGATCGACTTGCTATTCATGTTCTGTCCCCTGGTCCCTGAAGTTGAGTGGTGGCTGCGGCCGCGCAGGGAGGCGGCACAGTCCGGAGATTCCGGCCAAGCGTATTTGGGGGCGGGGGCGAAGGCTTGCGTTCAATCAATCGATGTCGAAACCCGCCTGAGCCGGTCATTCCGGAAGACTGGGGATGCGAGCCGACGGTACGGCAGAGACACCTTGTTGTTGGTCACCGCCTCATTGGCCCGGCGGGGGTTCCCACGGTTCGACCTTGTTGCCCTCGGGATCGATGACCCAGCCGAACTTGCCGTACTCCGAGTCATCGGTCTTTTCGAGCACATTGCAGCCCTCGGCACGCAACGCCTCGAGCAGAGACCGCAGGTCTGCCACCCGGTAGTTCACCATGAACGCGGACGAGCTGGGGGCAAAGTAGTCGTCACTCGCATCGGCCACGGTCCAGATCGTCGTGCCCGGCGTTGGCTTGCCGTCAGCGTCCGTCCAACGAAGTGCTGCCCCACCCCACTCTTGAACATCGATGCCAAGGTGCTTCTGGTACCAGGCGCGCAATGCGCCAGCATCCTTTGCTTTGAAGAAGATCCCACCGATGCCTGTGACTCTCTTCATGCGTTCCTCCGAGGGCGTCGAATGTGATCCGCCGCGGCCTGAGGCGGGCTCGGGAAGCTCACAAGCGCATTTGACTGCAATCGCCGCAGACGATCCAGGCATCTGCTTGCGGAGGAACGGCGTGGCAGTCAGGATGGCCCGTAGGGGCGGCTGTCTTCCGCTGCTCCGGGAGCGGACACTGTCCGCGCTTGCCAGCAGCTCTCGCCCCCGACGGATCCGGCCCGACGAATTTTGCGGCGATCGCGGTCGCCGGATACTGTTACTCTATACAGTAATTCCAGCATGCCGCCGTCGGCGCTACTTCTGCGCGCCGTGACGGTAGGCGAGCCAAGCGCGACGGTGGTCAAATTGCAGGTCTCTCTTCTCGAGCAGCTCAATCCCCAGCAACGACTTGCCGTCGAGCATGGCGTCAATGGCGAGGTTTCACCCCTGCTCGTCATCGCAGGAGCTGGTTCGGGCAAGACCAACACCCTTGCCCATCGCGTCGCCTGGCTGGTCGTCAACGGCGTCGACCCGCGCAGGATCCTGCTGCTCACATTCGCGCGCCGTGCCGCACAGGAGATGACGCGCCGCGTTGATTCCATCGTCGCCCGCGTCGGCGGGCCGCATGCTTCGCTCGCGCGCGCAGGTCTGTTGTGGTCGGGCACGTTCCACAGTGTCGGCGCGCGTCTGCTGCGCGAGTACGCACAGAAGATCGGCCTGAACCCGGCCTTCACGATTCACGATCGCGAGGACTCGGCGGACCTCCTGAACCTGGTCCGTACCGACCATGGTCTCCACGAAAGCGGCAAGCGCTTCCCGCAGAAACACACCTGTCTCGCGATCTACTCGCGGGTGGTCAACACGCAGCAATCGCTCGCAACGGTGCTCGCGGACGCCTTTCCATGGTGCTGCACGCTCGAGAGTGAGCTCCGCAGGCTCTTCGCCGGCTACGTGGAGGCCAAGCAGCGCCAGAACGTGCTCGACTACGACGACCTTCTGCTCGGCTGGTCGACAATGCTGGAAGATGTCGCGCTGGCAGCTGACGTCGGTGGCCGCTTCACGCACATCCTGGTCGACGAATATCAGGACACCAATCGGCTGCAAGGGGCGATCATCAAGGCACTGAAACCCGAGGGCCATGGCGTCACCGTCGTCGGCGACGACGCGCAGGCGATCTATGCATTCCGCGGCGCCTCGGTGCGAAACATCCTGGACTTTCCGCGCCAGTACGACCCGCCGGCGCGCGTCGTGACGTTGGAGCGAAACTACCGCTCAACGCCGACCATCCTGTCGGCGTCCAATGCAGTCATGAGCCGTGCGACCGAGCGATTCACGAAGGACCTCTGGACCGACCGGGTCTCGGATGAACGACCCGTCATCCTCAACGTGCCGGACGAGGCCGATCAGGCCACGTACGTCGCGGAGCAGGTGCTCGAAAGGCGCGAGGCTGGGGGGGCGCTGAAGAGCCAGGCGGTCCTGTTCCGCGCAAGCCATCACAGCGCCCAGCTCGAACTCGAGCTGGCACGTCGCAACATTCCCTTCGTCAAGTTCGGTGGCCTCAAGTTTCTCGAGGCGGCTCATATCAAGGATGTCGTCGCCCTGCTCCGCTGGGCGGACAATCCGCGCGACCGGATCGCCGGCTTGCGCACTCTGCAGTTGTTGCCCGGAGTCGGACCCAGGACGGCAAGCCGTGCCCTCGACGCGGTCCTCTCGGCCGAAGACGCAGCGCTGGCTATGGGGCAGCACTCCGTGACCGCAGCAGTTGCGGCCGACTGGAAGGTGCTCGCAGAACTTTTCAGGCAGCTCACGCGCCGACCCGGCGCCTGGCCTGCCGAACTCGCCGCAGTGCATCGCTGGTATCGGCCACACCTCGAGCGCCGGCATGACAACGCAGACATCCGTTGGGCGGATCTGCTGCAGCTCGAAAGCCTTGCTGCCGGCTATTCATCGCGCGAGCGGTTCCTGACCGAAATGACGCTGGGTCCGCCGGAAGCCACGAGCGATCAAGCGGGCATGCCGCTGCTCGATGAGGACTATCTGATTCTGTCGACGATCCACTCTGCGAAAGGCCAGGAATGGCGCGCCGTCTACCTGCTGAACGCAGTCGACGGCTGCATTCCTTCGGACCTCGCCACGGGATCGAACGACGAACTGGAAGAAGAGCGCCGCCTGCTCTATGTGGCAATGACCCGTGCCAGGGACCATTTGACCATCGTTGTACCTCAGCGCTTCTACGTCAACGGCCAGGGTCGCGGCGGAGACCGTCATGTCTACGCTTCGCGCACGCGATTCATTCCCGATGTGTTCGCCAGGCACTTCGAAGCCAGAACATGGCCGGCCGCCAAGGCTCCAGCGGAGGAAGGCGCGGCCCCGAGGTTCAACATCGACGTGGCCGCGCGCATGCGCCAGGCGTGGGGCTGAGGAATCAGATTCAGCTCTCGTCGTTGGATTGAAGCCGCACCGACAAGCGAACTCGAGGCACATGCACACTGAGCCCGTTTCGTTGCAGTTCCCGGTGAACGAGAAGGAAACGGTCTCGGCGCTGCTGCTCGCTCCCAGGAGGTCGAGCGCCGCACTCGTGTTTGCCCACGGAGCCGGCGCGGGGATGCACCACCCGTTCATGGAGTCGCTGGCCCGCGAACTGGCCCATCGCAGCGTCGCCACGATGCGCTTTCAGTTTCCGTACATGCAGAAGCGCCTCAAGCGTCCAGACGCGCCCGCTCTCGCGCAGGCGACAGTGCGGGCTGCGGTGGCGGAAGCGTCTGGGCGGCTGCCCGGCGTTGCGCTCTTTGCCGGCGGCAAGTCCTTCGGTGGGCGCATGACCTCGCAGGCGCAGGCGGAGGCGCCGCTGGAGGGAGTGCTCGGCGTGGTCTTCGTCGGCTTTCCGCTGCACCCGGCCGGCAAACCTTCGATGAAGCGCGCAGACCACCTCGCGCGCGTCCAGCCTCCGATGCTCTTCCTGCAGGGAACCCGGGACGCGCTGGCAGATCCTGGGCTAATCAAGCTTGTCGTCGCCAAGCTCGGTGACCGGGCAACCCTCAGGACGTTCGAGGATGCCGATCACTCGTTTCACGTACCAAAGAAAAGCGGCTCCAGTGACACTGAAGTCCTGCGGGCACTGGCCGACACCATGTCCGAGTGGATGTCCGCGGTCGCGCATTGAGGCCGATCGATTCAGCACGTGGCCGAAGCGATCTGACCTTCGTCGCCGGTTTTCGATCGATTAGTCGCGTGGCGGCAGCGCGCGGGCCAGCGCCTCGAAGTCGAATTCCTGCAACAGCTTCAGCTTGTACTCATGCAGGTAAGGCTCCACGGTGCCGGTGCGGCCGGACGTCGTCTCCATCACCAGGGTGCGGATGCTCCCCTTCGACGGGGCCTCCCGGTAGATCGCAGCGTTGGGCCGGCCAAGCATGAATCCCGGTTCGCATTGCCGACCGTACGACCAGAACGGTGTCTTCGCATCCGTCTTCGAGTTCAGATTCGGTCGGCAAGCCGGTAGGGCGCGGTCCGCCGGCGCCAGCGCGTCGAGTTCGGCGCGCACCTCGCGCAGCAAGCCTTCCACCTGCCGGATTCCCGAATCGTCCGTCCGGTATTGGGCGGGCAGCTTGTCGTATTGCTCGCGCATCTCGCGCGCCTGCTTCGCCCAGTGGCGTTCGCGCGCACGCAGGTATTGCTCGCGCGTCACCGGCACCATCAGGGGCGCGTGACTCTGGTTCCAGACATGGAAGATCTTCTTCGGTCCCCGATGGACGAGGAAGCCGCTCGGACCCGGGTCCAGCGCCACCAGCGTGCAGAAGGTCTCGTCACCGACCGAGTCCCCGCAGGTGAAGAGCGGCTTCAGCCGGTTGATCCAAACATCGATCGCGGTGTTGGCTCCGAAGTCGCAAACGCCGCCCTTCCGCGTCGCCGGCAGGCCGATCAGCAAGGTCGCCATGGCGATGCCTTCGTCGCTGACGCCCTGCTCTATCCATGGATGCAGCGCGGTGCATACGGGTGCGGGAGGCTGCGCGATCATCCGCTGCGATGCCACTGCGTCGACCAGCTTCTGCACCTGCGCCTGAAAGGCCTTGGTTTCCGTTGCGGACAGTCCGCGCACGGCGTGCGCTGGAAGCTTGTCGATCCGCAGGCGCGCACCCGTCTGACTTTGCGCCTTAGCAACCGAGGCAGTTACGAAGAGCGATGCGGCCAGGATCGCAATGGTGCTCACGAAGCAGCGCGAAACCGCGCCTTGCTGCTGCTTCATGCGCCAAACGCCACGATCAGTTTCCTGATGTCGGCGTGTTGTCGGTTCCAGCTTGCGTCGGCTGCTGACCCGGCTCGGACATGCGACGAACCGCGCGCGTCACGGATGAGAAAGCTTCGTTGAGCGCATTCGAATCCTTCGCAGCATTACGCTGGGTCGCGTCTTCCTGCTGCGCAGTGAGCGAGCCCTTCGTCTGCAGCGGGCTGCTGCTTGTGGACGCCACCTTCGGATCCCGTGCACTCCAGTGCTGCTTCGATGAAGTCAATGCAGTCACCCGATCCTCGGACGGCGGGTGTCTCATCTCAAACGGGGCACGATCCTGCTTTGCTTCCTTTCCCTGGCCTGCGTCCGGGGACGCCGCGGCAGCGCTCGCCATCACCCACGTCATGAATGCATTGCTTGCCTTCTCTTCCGAATAGCCGGCGGCCTTGACGAAGCGGGGAATGCAGCTGTCCGCTTCCAGTTCCTGGTCTGCATAGAACTTGGTGAACAACTGATCGAGGTACGTCACTCCACCAAACCAGGCACCAATCCGTTCCTTGCTCACTCCGCCAGTTCCCACGACCTGCACGACTTCCGACACGGTGACCGTGTCGGCAATGTAGCCCTGGATCTGCCGCGTGTAATGCCTCTTCGTCACATGCGCGATTTCGTGCGCAAGGAGCGCCGCAATCAGATCCGACTCCTTCTGCACCACGCCGGTATTCACGACGACAGTTCCTCCGGGAATCGTCACGAGGTTTTCGGAGGTGTCCGGGGAGAATCGCAGCCGGAACCTGTAAGGCTGGTCCGCCGGCAGGGCCGCCACCAGACGATCGAAGATACCTGTCACGCGCGCATAGTCAGCGGCCCGCCGGCCGGTCGTGACATCGCTGTTCGTCAGCAAAGGAACCTTCGCGGTCATCGACTCGCCGACCATTTCTTCGATCTCGATCGGCAGCCAGGTCGTGGTTCGCGACAGCGACTTGAACTTCTTTCGCAGTTCCGCCTCGTTCGGCTGAACGCGCTGGAGGTTCAGCTTGGAGAGGTCCAGCGAGACTGCCGAGCGAAGCGAGTGCGGCCAGGGCGGATTCAGCCCTCTTCGTCGCTCCGCTCGCCCAGGAACACCTCGAGCCCGCCCAGCGACGCGTTGCGGTAGATGCGCTCGAGCAGCGCGGTCGGATCCTCGCCGCGCTGGAAGGGCAATGCGCCGAGACGCTTGGTGAGCGCCGCGGGCACCACCGGGA
>Ga0105101_10001284_pt1 | contig 10899 bp, 6 predicted proteins | sample PPLLak21cMay2015_2_FD_87037 | JGI IMG/M metagenome (GOLD analysis project Ga0105101, IMG submission 87037) | Freshwater sediment microbial communities from Prairie Pothole Lake near Jamestown, North Dakota, USA - PPLs Lake P8 Core (1) Depth... | ecosystem: Environmental > Aquatic > Freshwater >...
ATTCATGAAATACAACTCCTTCTAATTCACCTGTAGCTTTTTTTACAGCGCGCTCAATATTGTCCTGGGGCATGTTTGCAGACTTTGCGTTATCTATTGCAAGTCGTAACCTAGGATTTCCAATTGGATCGCCTCCACCTTCGCGTGCAGCAATTGTAATTTCTTTGATAAGTTTGGTAAACATTTTACCGCGCTTAGCATCAATTACCGCTTTTTTTCTTTTTGTTGTTGCCCACTTTGAATGACCTGACATAGTTAAACAAGCTCCTCAGTTTTTTCTTTTATTTTTATGTCTTTGAATTTTAATTGGGGGAAAACCCGTCCATCTCTTTGTGTTTTATCAATTGAAAAAACAATATCCAGTGAAGAATTATTTTTTAAAATATCTTCATACATGTTTCCCATATTGAAGCCAATGCAATCAAAAACTTTATCGGAATTATCCTGCTTAAGAGATATAATAAGATGATTTAACCCTACAATTCTTGGAGTTCCTGAGATCTTAACATTTTCACTCAAAAATACAGGTCTCATATTACCAGGACCAAAAGGGGAGAACTGATCGAGTATCCTGAGAAACTTAGGAGTAATTTCCGAGAATTTTAACTTAGCATCAATCCTGATTTCAGGCAGTAAATCTTCCTGTACTAAAGATTCTTTTACAATACTATAAAAACGGTTTCTGAACTCTTCAAGTTTGTCAACTTCAACAGCAAGGCCTGCAGCAGCCTGGTGGCCTCCGAAGTGAATGAGTAAATCTTCACATTTCTTTAAAGCATCATAAATGTTGAAGTTGGATATACTACGAGCTGATCCTTTAGCAACACCATCAACAGTTGTAAGCATTATAGTTGGCCTGTAATATTTTTCCACAAGTCGCGAAGCAACAATACCAATTACACCTGGATGCCAATCCTGCTGATGAAGAATTATTGCAAGTTCATTCTGAAGATCGAGTGAGCTTTCAACTAAGGTAAGAGCATTATCAAAAGTATCAACATCAAGCTTACGCCTTTCATAGTTTTCTGTTTCAAGCACCTGCGCAAGTTGCAATGCTTCTTCTTTATTTTTTGTAATCAGCAGCGCGACTGCACGGTGGGCATCGCCCAAACGGCCTACAGCATTAATCCTTGGTGCAATTGTAAAAACAACCTGGCCTGAAGTTAAAGAACCAGTATGAATTCCGGCATTATCAATCAAAGCCTCAATACCCGGCCTTGGGCTGGTGTTAATTAAATTTAATCCTTCTTTAACAAGAGTTCTGTTTTCATCTATGAGAGGAACAATATCGGCAGCACCAGCAAGAGCAACAAGATCCAGATATTTTAAAGGTAAAATTCTTTTTCCAATTCTATCAGCAACTCCCTGTGCGAGCTTAAAAGCAATGCCTGCACCCGAAAGAAATTTAAAAGGATAATGACATTCAGGTTTTAATGGATCAAGAACTGCTATTGCATTCGGCAATACATCTTTTGGCTGGTGATGATCACAAATTATTACATCAATATCGAGTTGATTTGCATAATCAGTTTCTTCGATTGCTGTTATGCCGCAATCAACGGAAATGAGTAGAGTTGCTTCCATACTTTTTACATGATCTACACCAGCAGTTGATAAACCGTATCCTTCTGTTAACCTTTTTGGAATATAAAAATCAACATTAGCATCAAGTTCTTTTAAGAAAAGATAAAGAAGTGCAGTTGCACAAGTCCCATCAACATCATAATCACCAAAGATGCAGATCTTTTCATTTTCTGTAAGAGCTTTAATTAAACGTGTAGTTGCACTATCCATTCCATCCATAAGAAATGGATTATGAAGCGAATCTATTGATGGACGGAAAAAAGCTTTAGCCTGTGAGTAATTTTTTATGTCCCTGAGTATTAAAAGATGGGCTAAAATTTCAGAAATATTAAGTGTATCTGCTAAGGATTTTACAGCATACTCGTCCTGTATCTCATGTAATTTCCAGCGGCATTTCAACATAATCTTTATAAAAGAACAAAAGTACAACTCAATTCTATAAGCCGAATTCTGTATCCCGATTAAACCTGCCAGACGGCAGTCAGGGATGGCAATTATTTATCTTATCCTGTTATTACTAACAGGCTTTAGCGGTCTACCCGGAAACTCAATTCCGCTTATGGCAGAACATCAAAGCAGAACATCTTTGTCTCTCTTTACCAGAGAAAGTTTCCTTATTTGACCTTGCTTCGGGTGGGGTTTACCTTGCCAATAATGTTACCATTACTGCGGTAGGCTTTTACCCGGCCTTTTCAACCTTACTCCGAAAAAAATCGGGGCGGTATTTTTTCTGTGGCACTTTCCGTCATATAAGGATTATTCCTCAAATGCCCGGGAGTTACCCGGCACCCTGTTCTGTGAAGTTCGGACTTTCCTTCCCCGATTTAGTCGGAGACAATTACCCGAATTGAACTGTACTTTTATTCTAAAATCCTTTTTTATTTGTTAAATAATTAACAGATAGTTTCTTCGTGCAGCTAATATAATAAATTGGGTTGATTAAAGCAGTATATAATTATTAAAGGTAACCCAAGGAAGTCAAAATTCTAATTTTAGATTTAGAATTTAAATCAAATTTCCGATTGCTCAGCGACTTCGGGAGAAACAAGGATTCTTCCGCAATATTCACAAAAGAAAAGCTTGTTATTTCTTCTTATTTCAAGCTGCTTCTGAGATGGAACAATATTATGACATCCCGAACAAGCTGATCTTTTAATTGTAACCACAGCTTTCCCTTTTTTTGCTTTTCTAATCCGGATATACGCTGAATAATCAGGTTTTTTTATCAGGTCGGCAATTTCTTTCCTTTTGGTTTTTAATTTTGATTCTTCCTTTTCATTGGTCTTTATTATTTCCTTCAGATCAGCCTGTTTCTCTTTTAGTTCTTCGTTCAAAGTATACAGTTGAGGCTTAACTTCCTCAATTTCATCGGTAAGTTTTTTACTTAAATCTGCCAGGGAATCATTTTCCATTTCAAGTTTTTTAATATGTTCCTCAGAATGATCTATCTCTTTTGTAAGTGCATCATATTCTTTGTTATTCCTTACCTGGTAAAGCTGGGCTTTAAATTTCTTCTGGTTTGATAAGAGTTTTTCCATTTCTTCCTCATTCTCTTTTCTCTTATCAAGTGATTCCTTTTTCTGTTTTTCTTTCTCAGTTACACTTGTTCTAATTTCATTTATCTTACCTTCAAGAGACTCAACGGCATTGGGAAGGTCACCGCGAAGTTCTTCAAGTTCATCCAGCTGATCATCAATCAACTGTAATTCATAAAGAATTTTAAGTCTGTTTATCAATTTAATTTTGCTCCTGAATTGTTGTAAAAAATCACTGGGTTTGTGCTGCTATTATATTTATAAACTTTAATTTTTTTTCCAATGGTTACATCAGAAAGTCGTTTATTCAGTTCTTTAAGAACTAAAATCTCTGTCTCATAATGCCCTGCATCTATAAGACAAAGTCTTTCTTCATTATCTAAAAATGTATGGTACTTTATATCAGCAGTAATAAATGAATCAGCACCAACTTTAATTGCATCAGGAATAAGTTCAGAACCGGAACCTCCGCATACTGCAACTGTTTTTATTTTTTTCCTATTTCCTTTTGTATGCCTGAAGTTTTTAATCTTCAAACACTTTGCAACATGGACTAAGAATTCATCCATTTCCATTGGTTTATCAATTTCACCAACTGCACCCATTCCATAATTACTATTTTCATTGTTAAGAGGATAAACATCATAAGCGATCTCCTCATAAGGATGAACTTTTTTTACTTCAGATATTATTTTCCCAAGTTTCCATGTATCAATTATTACTTCTAACTTAACTTCATTAACTTTTTCAAAACTTAACTTTTTACCTAATGAGGGAGATGCTTTTTCTGATCCTTTAAATGTTCCTTCACCAGATGTTCTGAAACTGCAATTTGAATATTCGCCAATTATACCACCCCCATCTTTAAAAATTGTATTTGCAACTATTTCTAAATGACTATCCGGTACAAAGATTATCAGTTTATATTGTGTTGATTTAAGATTAGTCAGGAAGCGGATGTTTTTAAGTTTTAAAGTTTTGGCCAATTCGAAACTCACACCATCTTTTGTAAAATCAAGATTGGTATGTGCGGAATAGAGTGTTACATCATGCTTTATTATTTTTTCAAGGATAAGAGATATGGGGTCTTTATCAATATCAATTTTTCTTATGGGATTAAAAAGCAGAGGGTGATGATTTATTATAAAATTACAATTTTTAGTAAGTGCTTCATTAAGAACTTTCATATTCAAATCTAAAGAAAGAAATATGTTCTTAACTTTTCTTTCTGCTGAACCAACCTGCAATCCCACGTTATCCTTACTCCAGGCTATTTCTTTTGGTGCCCAACTTTCTATGTATTTAATTATTTCTCCGCAAGTCATATAAAAAAAAATGCACTTCTAAGTTTGAAGTGCATTTTTGCTGTTTTTAATTTCTAAATTTGTTTGAAATTCGATAAGGTATTCTTTTAAGAAATTTTAATTTCACTCTATTTTCAGCTATCATTTTAAGAAAGTAAATTTAGATTATTCTCCTCTAATATTCAATAAAATATTAGCTATATTCAAATTCATTTATTTAATTAACAGAAATCGGTTTTTCTGCCCATTTTCCGTCTTCCTTTATTAGCTGGATTAGAGCATCAACTGCATTTTCAGCAGTAATATTTCTTTTAACAATATCTTTTTCTCTATAAAGAGTAATCTTACCCACTCCGGAACCTACATAACCATAATCTGCATCTGCCATTTCTCCGGGACCATTAACAATACATCCCATAATGGCAATCTTTACACCTTTAAGATGTTCTGTTTTTTTGCGAATCATTTCAGTCGTCTCCTGAAGATCGAAAAGTGTTCTACCGCACGATGGACAGGCAATATACTCGGTTTTTGATATTCTAACTCGCGCAGCCTGGAGAATTCCAAAGAGAGTTCTGTTAATAATTTTTTCTTTGCTTTCTTCTTTAAGAAGTTTTTTTACATATTGATTTCCGCTGGAGTCAGAAATAAACTCATTTTCAACTTCAGCCCATACTCCATCTCCATAACCATCAATTAAAAGAGAACCGAGATCTGTTGATGAGAACAGCCTGAATTGATCCAGACTTAAGTTTTTATAAGATCGCTTTATTATAACAGGATGTTGAACATGGTTGCTTATTAATTCAAAAAATGCTCTCCTTTGTTCAGACATCCCATGTTCATTTTCTGTAGTGAGAATAAGAACAAGATTGTTATCGTTTTTTATTTTATTAATAAACACTTCTGAAACTGAATTCAAATCAAAAGAGACGAACTTAAGAATATTTATATCATTTCCTGAGTTTAAATATTCTTCAGAAGAATAAAGTGGATAACCAATATTTTTATTTTCAAGGGTTAACCAAAATTTAAAATCAAAAATTGCCCGCAGGCCATTTGGAATATCAAAAGGCAATTTTTTATTGCCGAGATATAATAAATCAGGAGCCATATCATTCATATTCCATTTATCGGTTTCAGCATTATAGAAATATCCAATATCTGAAAGATCTTTATAATTTTTAATTTCTCTTTTACGGTAATCTGCAATTACACGAGCAACAATTCCGCTCCCTATACCCCAAACTTCAAAAGAATGTCTTTTCTCATATTCAAAAGGATTGAATGGCGGATCCTCAATTGATCTTATCGGATTATGATTTCCGCGGACTTTATACCTGTCTGCAAGTATTATTGCAACAGGTGCTTCAAACTCAGGATCTTCTGTGAGAGAAACTCTGATTGTATCTCCCAAGCCATCTTCAAGCAGAGCTCCGATTCCTAAAGCAGATTTTATTCTTCCATCTTCACCGCCTCCGGCTTCTGTTACGCCAAGGTGAAGCGGATAATTCATCCCTTCTTCTTTCATTTTGTGAACCAAAAGTCTGTAAGCGTGCACCATTACTTGTGGGTTGCTTGCTTTCATTGAAAGAACAATATCATAATAGTCTAGTGCCTCACAAATTCTTACAAACTCCAACGCAGATTCAACCATTCCAAGAGGAGTATCTCCATAGCGGCTCATAATTCTATCTGATAAAGAACCATGGTTAGTTCCGATTCTCATTGCTGTGCCATACTCTTTACAAATCTTTACAAGAGGAGAAAATTTGTTTCTTATTCTATCAAGTTCTGCATCATATTTATCATCAGTGTATTCAATAATTTCAAACTTTTTCCTATCGGCGTAGTTCCCTGGATTTACCCGAACCTTCTCGACAATTCTTGCAGCAATCTCCGCAGCATTTGGAGTAAAATGTATATCGGCAATTAAAGGAACACTATAACCACGCGTTCTTAATTCTTTTTTAATGTTCTCCAGGTTTTGTGCTTCAAGTTTGCTTGGTGCAGTTATTCTGACATAGTCGCACCCCGATTCAACCATTCTTATTGTCTGCTCAACTGTTGCTTTAGTATCCATTGTATCTGTAATTGTCATTGATTGGATACGAATAGGATTATCTCCACCGAGAGGAACATTTCCAACCTGAACTTCTCTTGTTTTATATCGGGAATATTTAGTTAAGCTGTTGCAGTATTCTTTGAACTTTGAAATAGTTTCAATCATAAATTAAAATAAGTTTTAAAAACAAATTTCTGTATAACTCCATAGTAAAGTCTGATTTTATTCGCTTGTGAAAGGAAATATACTAAATGCGGGTGTGTGTTTAAAATTTTATTTCTCAATAATCAGGCATCAGTTCAATATAAGCAGGATGTAATCTGAAGAGAGAATCCTGCAACTCTGAACCTTCAAGCTTTTTTTTCGAATATTCATAGCCAAGCTCGTTGTATTGATTTTCAAGCCAGTAAGTAAGTGGTTTAGGTTTAAGGAATTCTATTTGTTTTATCCTGTACTCAATCATTGCCCCTTTGCACATTTCACATGGCTCATAAGTAGTTATAATTTTTATTGAATCCCGGCTTAGATAGTTAAATTTTTCCAGGCCTATATTTTTTATTGCATCAGATATAGCATTAATAATTGCATGTCCGCCTGCCTCAGAATCTCTTATAACTGTATTATGTCCTCTCCCAATGATTTCAAAGTTGTAAATAAGAATTGCTGAAATGGGCACATCCTGACTTTTAAGAGCAGTTTGTCCGATTGCATCGAGTTCTCGTTTGTATTGGTCAATCAGTTTCTTTTTTGAGCCAATCTGGTAGAACTGTGTTCTAAGTGTAAAAACAGCAATGACTAAAAAAAATATTATAGAAACAAATATGAAAAACTTCTTTAATTTCAATTTTATATTATTCTTTTTTGATTTATAAACTCACTATAACTTCTATTATTAGCAATTGTATTTACTTCTAACAGAATTTTGTTAAATTTCTTTCTTGATATAGAGCAAAAACTATGCGAATAAATGAAAGTAAAATAGAGGAAATTCGCTCATCTTTGAGTATTGTAGACGTAATTTCGGGATATGTACAGCTTAGAAAGAGAGGAAGAAATTACCTCGGGCTCTGTCCTTTCCACACTGAAAAAACCCCATCCTTCACAGTTAGTGAAGATAAACAGATTTATCATTGCTTCGGGTGTCATGCAGGCGGGAATGTTTTTAAATTCCTTATGGATTATGAAAAGATCTCTTTTATTGAAGCTGTTCAGGAATTAGCAAACCGGCTTGGGATTGAGATTGAATACGAGTCCGCTCCAGGAGATGAAAGGCAAAATGAGCTTGAGCTTCTATATGATATTAATACAGAAGCAGCAAAATATTTCTATAACAATCTCCATAACTCGGATGAAGGGGAGATTGCAAGAAAATATTTGCAGGAGAGAAAAATAAAACCTCAAACGATGAAAACATTTGGGCTTGGTTATTCATTAAGAAGTTGGGAAAATTTTCTGAACTTTGCTAAAGAGAAAAAACTTGATCTTGAAAGAGTAACGGAACTTGGACTTATTGGGCGGAATGACGATGGAAGGTCTTATGATAAATTTTCAGGAAGACTGATCTTCCCTATCTTTTCCCCAAATGGACGTGTTATTGCTTTTGCCGGAAGAGTGCTTGATGAAAGAGAAAAAGCAGCGAAATATTTAAACTCACCGGAATCTCAAATCTATTATAAAGGAAGAATTTTATACGGGCTCTCATTTGCCAAAGATGAAATCAGAAAGCTCGATAAGGCTATACTTGTAGAAGGATATATGGATTTGATCTCACTCTTCCAGGCAGGAGTAAAAAATGTTGTCGCTGTTTCAGGTACAGCATTAACTGAAGACCAGGTTCAGCTTCTTTCACGTTATTCAAAAAATGTTGTTCTTTTATTTGATGCCGATACTGCAGGAATCAAAGCATCAATGAGAAGTATTGAACTTTTGTTGAAGCGAGATGTTGAAGTAAAAATAGCTACACTTCCAAGCGGAGAAGATCCCGATTCATTCATTAATAATTATGGGAAAGAAAAGTTTGATGAAACAGTTTCTTATGCCCAGAATTTTCTTGAATATCAATCCGGGTATTATGAGAAACAGGGTTTGTTTACAGATTCCTCAAAGATGGCGGAAGCAATAAGAGATCTTGTTAAATCCGCGGCTCTTATAAATGATGAACTGAAAAGGAACTTGTTGATTAAAACAATTGCCAAAAAATTTAATCTTAGGGAAATATTAATAGAAAATGAACTTGAGAAAGTCCTTAAGAAAGAAAAAATATCTTCAAAGATTACAAAATCTGTAAGCGGTAAAAATGCAGCTAAAGAAAATCTTAATTTCTCTTCTGATATAAAAATTACAGATTCTGAATTTAGCACTGAGAAAGAAATAATTAAGCTTTTATTTGAAGGTGATAAGGATGTGATTGAACTAATTATACAACATATAGACCAATATGATTTTAATGTTCCTTTTAACAAAGAACTTTTTTTACTTGTTACTGAAGCAGTTGAAGAAGGAGAACCTGTAGTTGCCGGTGCTTTGCTTAATAAGCTGGGTGATGAAAAATCCGGAGCTTATTTAAGAGAGTTAACTTTTGAAAAGCATGGCATTAGCAGAATATGGGATGATATTTATCCCAGTGCAAATGTAAAACAAGTCCTGATGAAATATGCAAAAGATACGCTAAAGAAATTTAAACTTCAGAAGATAAGCAGGGAAATAAATATGAACCACAAAAAACTTGAAGAAGCTGAAGAAGAAAATGTGAAAATAGAAATAATGAAAAGGAATCGCGAGCTTGAAAAAGAAAAGAACTTGATTGTAAAAGAATTAAACAGCGAAGAAGTTGTATAAATAAAATTTCATCCCAAAGTATAATTTCAATTAAATTCCCATTTACTAAAAGTTTGGATAAAGCAAACATAATATTAAAAGATATTTTCGGTTATGATTCATTCAGACCACTTCAGAGTGAAATTATCCAGAACATCTTAAATAAAAAAGATACTCTTGTTATAATGCCAACCGGAGGAGGAAAATCTATCTGCTATCAGATTCCAGCGCTGATTTTTGAAGGATTAACAGTTGTTATTTCTCCGCTCATCTCTTTAATGAAAGACCAGGTTGAACAATTAAAACAGCTTGGTGTTCAAACTGCATTGTTAAACAGTTCTTTACCTCCTGAAGTCTACAGAAATAATTTTGCAAGTGTTAAAAACAAACAGGCAAAGCTACTTTATATTGCCCCGGAATCTTTAGTGAAAGAAGAAATATCAAATCTTTTAAAAAACACCAGCCTTGATTGTATTACAGTTGATGAGGCTCATTGTATTTCCGAATGGGGACATGATTTTAGAAAGGAATACAGGCAATTGGGAAATATCAGAAAAAATTTCCCCTCTGCTGTTTGTGTTGGTTTAACTGCTACTGCGACTCCAAGGGTTCAGAGTGATATAATTAAAAATTTAAATATGACCAATTCTCAAAAATTTGTTGCAAGCTTCAACAGGGAAAATCTTTTTCTGCAGGTAATACCTAAAAGAGATTCTTTCCGGCAAACGATAAATTTCTTAAATGATCATAAAGATCAACCGGGAATTATATATTGCTTTTCCCGGAAGCAGGTTGATAACCTGAATGAAGATTTATCCGAATTAGGTTTTTCAACCAGTCCCTATCATGCAGGATTATCAGATGAAGAAAGAAATAAAAACCAGGATCTTTTTATTAAAGACAAAGTTCAGATTATAATTGCCACAATTGCATTTGGAATGGGAATTAATAAATCAAATGTAAGATTTGTACTTCATTATGATCTTCCCAAAAACATTGAATCATACTACCAGGAAATCGGCAGATCAGGACGGGATGGTTTAAGAGCAGATTGTCTCCTTCTTTTCAGCTATGGAGATATAGCAAAAATAAATTACTTCATAGATCAGAAAGAAGATGATGTTGAACGGCTTGCTGCCAAAGTTCACCTTGATGCAATGGTTAAATATGCTGAAGCCGAAATCTGCAGGAGGAATCCTCTTATAAATTATTTTGGTGAGATCTATAAGAAAGATAACTGCAATATGTGCGATAATTGTTTGGCAGTAGAAAAGGAAATGAGTGATATTACAATTCCAGCACAAAAATTTTTATCAGCAGTTAAAAGAACTGGGGAGATTTTTGGTGTAAATTATATTATTGATGTTTTAACGGGAACAGTTTCGGATAGAATTTTAAGCAATGGACATCATGGTTTATCCGTTTTTGGTATTGGAAAAGAATTTAATAAGAAACAATGGCAGATGTTGACTCAGCAGTTTGTTCAAAAGGAATTTCTGATAAGAGATATTGAATTCGGCAGTTTAAAACTTTCTGAAAAAGCAAATAGTGTTTTATTTAAAAATGAAAAAGTTCTTGGTAAATTCAGGGAACC